>Ga0302278_10001770_pt1 | contig 25983 bp, 22 predicted proteins | sample III_Bog_N3_2_FD_194543 | JGI IMG/M metagenome (GOLD analysis project Ga0302278, IMG submission 194543) | Peat permafrost microbial communities from Stordalen Mire near Abisko, Sweden - III_Bog_N3_2 | ecosystem: Environmental > Terrestrial > Soil > Wetlands > Peat | place: Sweden: Abisko... | reverse complement strand
AAGATTTGGCGTAGTCGTGCCACGGCCTAGATACTGCTGTATCAGGGAACCGATCAACAGTGAGGTTAGTGCAAATGCAAACAAGGTCTTGATCTCAAGCAGCTTTCCGAGATTCTTCATCTAACACCTTCCTGCCAATTTTTTAGCTGACTCCGAGTAGCTGCAAACAACTTTAACAAATTCAATTGGATTGGCAAAGAAACACGCGCCTACCTCGACGGCTCTGCAATGCAGACGCCGCAGCGGCTTTCGATCTCCTCGTAGCAGGAGCGCAGCCGCTCGGCGTCCCGTTGATCGAAATATTGAGGGTTGGGGCGCCAGCGTAAATCAGCAATGTCCTCGGTCCATTTGCCGCCGCTCGCGAGCGCATGCTTCCTTAGTGCCTCGTTCAGCGTCCCGGAACTGGCGACACAACCGACGCCGTTCTCCATGACCCACTTGCGAGGCTGGTATTGCGCGGAGGATTCGACAAACTCCTTGAGCTGCGCGGCCAGGTGATCGTGGCGGAGCAGGCGGCCGGTCTGCGAATGGATGAAGACGCGCGATCCTACCTCCGCATCCTCATAGAGGCCCACCGGCGTGTTGGCGAACATCGATTCCACCACCGCCACGCAGGAGCCCTCGCGCCGGGAGAGGATGAGGCTGGTTTTGGCGCGCACAAAGGAGTGGTGCAGCTCTTCGTCGGTGACGTTTTCGCGGATTTCAAAACGGTCGCGAACGCCAAAGGCAGCGGCCTCGCCGAGCAGGGTATCCCTGTCGCGGCCGCGCTCGCGCTGGCCGACGAGCAGAACTCGATAGTCGCGCGGAAGCTCGCGCAGAGCCGCGAAAAGCGCGTGGTGGCGCTTGTACTTGGCGAAATTCGCCAGCATGAAGATGTCGATGTTCTTCTCCGCAAAAGGAACCGGAGTGAATTCGCGCGGGTCAACCCAACTGGAGGCATAAAGCGGGATCATCCTGTATTTATCACTGATCCGCGGGAAGATTTCCAGGTCGCGCGGGTTGCTGATGAGGCAGAAGATCGAGTCGGGATAGAGGCGCGGGAAGAGATAGGAGGCGATCGAGTGCGGTGGCGACCACTGCGGGGAAAGGACCAAAGTATAGCGAGCGGCAAACTCGCGCAGCTTCCCGGCTTTTGCCAGCCGCGCCATCTGATTGTCGAAGGAGACGAAGACGACTCCCTTCTCGCGCTCGCTCACAAATCGCTTCAAAACAATTGCTTTTTGAATGCGAGGCTGATCGAAGTCGGAAAGGAATTCAGTCCATGGCACCTGCTCGGGATGGATGGCCGGAAGCTGACGGGCAATGGCCGCCTCGGCTTTGAGCATCATCGAATCAGTGGGGGCAAGGCGGGCAGCTTGACAGAGCTTGTGGACCCGGCGAACCGCCTCAGCCGTGCTCGCCGCAGGTCTTCCGGGAGTCCTCAAAAGAGTGGAAAAGGCAAGAAAGTTGCGAACGGCCGGGCTGTATCGGAGCACATCTTCGGCTTGAATCTTCAATCTCTTGAGCATGAAAGCACCTGATGGTTTTTGCTAGACGATCGTTCCTGCCGCGAGAGAATCCTTGAGCGTGAGCTTGGTGAGGTCGAGTATCTTGAGGCCGCTGGCGGTTATCTGAGCCAGGGCCGCGGGGGAGGGTTTTTGAGCGATGACCAGCGCGTCGGAGGAGGAGATCAACTCATCGAGGCTGCGCGTCATGAGCCTGCCGATGTGGGGCAGCGCAGAAACCACAAAGCTGAGATTGCTGCCGTAGATCTCGTCGAGCTGAATGTGCGGGTCATGGATTTTCAGGGCCCTGCCCTTGCCGATGAGATGCTCGATGAGCGTAATCACCGGGCTTTCGCGCAGATCGTCGGTACCTTCCTTGAAGGCCAGGCCGAAGATGCCGATGCGCTTTCCGGGCAGTTGAAGCACCTCGCGGATGCCGCGCCGGAGATGCTCGTCGTTGGAATGCAGAAGCGACTCCAGCAGCGGCAGCTTCAGATCGAGCCGGGAGGCGCGGAAGGTGAGCGCGCGCAGATCCTTGGGCAGGCATGAGCCTCCAAAGGCAAAGCCCGGCTTGAGATAGGCCGGCGAGATATTCAGCTTTGTGTCGCGGCACATGGTGGCCATCACCTGATCGGGATCGACGCCGAGGCTGGTGGCGAGCGAGCCAATCTCGTTTGCGAAGCCGATCTTCAGGGCGTGAAAGGCGTTGCATGTGTACTTGATCATTTCGGCAGTGCGCAGGGAGACGATGGAGACCTCGCCCGGAAGGCCCGCGTATAGATCGGCTACTTCCCGCGCGGCTTCATCCGAGCTGCCGCCGACCACAAGCAGAGACGGCTCCATAAAATCCTTCACGGCCGTGCCTTCGCGGAGAAACTCGGGATTGGAGACGATTTCCACGTCCTTGCTTTGGGCGAATGCCTCCTCAAGGAGGCTCTCGCAGGTACCCGGAAAGACCGTGCTGCGCACGGCAACGATGAGGCGCTTGGTTCTAAGGCGAAGCAGAGCCGAGATGTCGCGACAGACGCGGCTCAAATGGCTGAGATCGATATTCCCATTGGGCTGCGAGGGAGTGCCGACGCAGAGCATGACAACATCCGCCGCATCGAGGGCCTGCTCGTCGAGCGGCGCGGCCTTGAGCCTTCCCGCGGCAACATTGTTTTGAATAAGGCTTTGGAGCCCGGCTTCAAAAAACGGCGATTGCGCCTTCTGAACCGCCTCCATTTTATTTGTGTCGCGGTCGACCCCGAGTACGCTGTGACCCACTTCAGCAAGACACGCGGCACTCACGCACCCAACATATCCCAGCCCCATTACGACCACGTTCCGCTTGTTTTTCAATCCCATCGATCCTGCCTCGTCCAAGGGGAGTTTATCATGGAGGTGTGAGCCTTCCTTCAGGGGCTAAAGCCCGCGTTGATTTTGCGTCACGGCTGGCACGACTAAAGTCGTGCCCTGATACAGAATCGACTTAATCAGAGTTTGCTTAGGCGAGGAGCCGTTCCGCAACGATGAAGATTCTCTGGATATGCCCTTTTTTTCTGCATCCCACCGATCGCGGCGCTCAGATTCGCACCCTTGGCACGCTGAAAGAACTGCACAAGCGGCATGAGATCCACTTCGCCGCGCTCAACGATCCCCGGAATACTGAAGGACCGCAACGAAGCTCGGAGTACTCAAGCCGATCGATTTCAGTGGAGCACACGGCGCCCGCCAGAGGATCGGCGGGGATGATTCCCCAACTCGCGGGAAGCATCTTCAACGCTACTCCGATGGCGGTTTCCCGGTACGCCTCAAAGAGACTCAGGAGAGAGATTGATGGCTTGATCGCCACCGAGGACTACGATGCCATCGTCTGCGATTTTCTGGCGGCAGCGCCGAATCTGAGCAGCATTGAGCTGTGCGTGCTCTTTCAGCACAACGTTGAGACAATCATCTGGCAACGGCACGCGCAGCAAAGCAGTTCCCTGGCGAAGAGGCTTTTCTTCAAGATGCAAGCCTGGAAGATGGAGGCCTATGAGAGAGCGATCTGCCGGAGGGCGAAGCACGTGATCGCAGTCTCGGAGATCGACGCCTCAAGGATGAAGAGCATGTTTGGGATCGAGAGTGTCAGCAGTGTGCCGACGGGCGTCGATGTGGAATACTTTGCTCCGCGCGGCGCGGCTTCTTCAACCTCGGAGATGGTCTTCTGCGGCTCGATGGATTGGCTTCCCAATGTGGACGCGGTGGAGTATTTCCTGGCCGAGGTGCTTCCCCTGATCCGTGAGCAACTGCCCGGCGCGACCTTCGCCATTGCGGGACGTTCTCCGGATGCGCGGGTGCTCAAGGCGGCCGAGGGGCTGAGCGGCGTGCGCGTTACCGGCAAGGTGGAAGATATGCGGCCCTGGCTCTGGGGCGCGAAGATTTCCGTCGTGCCCATCCGCATCGGAGGAGGCACGCGGCTGAAGATCTACGAATGCATGGCGGCGGGAGTTCCCGTGGTTTCAACGAGCGTGGGTGCGGAGGGGCTGCGCTACGCGAACGGCGCGGATATTGTTCTTGCGGACGATCCCCGCGCATTCGCCGCTGCCTGTGTTCGCCTGCTTTCAGACGAAGCAGCCCGGCGCTCCATCGCGGAGAACGCGTTGAAGCGGGCGCAAAAGGAGTTCTCATGGGAGGCGGTCAGCCGCGAGTTTGAAGCTATCCTTGAGAAGAACAGGATTCTCTCAAGCCAGCTCAGGCCAAAGGTTGAAGCATGAAGATCGCGGTCGTCACCACGTATTTTCCCAGCTCCGCGGAGCCGTCGCAGGGGCGTTCAGCCTATCAGACGCTGCGCGTGCTGGCGCGCGAGGCCGATGTGCGAGTCTTCTTTCCCAACGCGAGTTATCCGTCCCTGCTGAAGCCACGCAGCCGGAGTTACGACCGGCTTGACGGCTCCTATAGCCCGCCCGATGTGCGGGCGAGCTACCACGACTACCCCGCGTTTCCAGTGGTCTCCCGTCCGTTCAACGGATGGAATGCGGCCCGCGTCCTGTTGCCGGGCGTGCGCGACTTTGCCCCCGATATCATCTTCAGTTGCTTTCTTTATCCGGATGGATATGCCGCTGTGAGGATCGGCAAGGCCCTCGGGGTTCCGGTGGTTGCCATGAGCATTGGCTCGGACATCAACAGAATCGGCGATCCCATATCGGCGATGCAGACGCGCGGGGTTCTGCGCGAGGCCGATTGCGTGGTCACGGTGAGCAGCGATCTGCGCATGAAGGCTGTAGCCATGGGCGCCTCGCCGGAGAAGACCCGCGCCATTGTCAACGGCTGCGATCTCTCGGTCTTCCACGCCAGGGACCGCATGGAGGCGAGACGGAAGCTCGGCATCGACGCGGAAGCGGAAGCCGTGGTTTACATCGGGCGCATGGATGTGAGGAAAGGTCTTCGCGAGCTTGTCGAAGCGGCGGCCGCGCTGCATCCGGAGCGTGCGAACCTGCATGTGTACATGGTCGGCGAAGGGCCGGACAGGGCTCTGATCCTGAGCGCCATTCAGGCCAACAAAGCCGGCGGCTACATCCATGCGCTGCCCGGTTGCGCCTTCGACGATGTCGCGGTTTGGATGGCGGCGGCGGATCTGGTTACACTGCCGAGTTACATGGAAGGCTGCCCGAACGTAGTGCTTGAGGCGCTGGCCAGCGGCCGGCCCGTCGTGGCTACCGCCGTCGGCGGAATTCCAGAGATCATGCATGAGGAATGCGGAAGGCTCGTGCCGCCGCGCGACGCCGGCGCGCTGGCTCAGGCCCTTGCATCGGTCCTGGACAGAAGCTGGGACGCCGGGGGCATTTCAGTGCGCGGGAGCCGAAGCTGGGAGACCGTCGCGGCAGAGCTGTTTGAGGTCTTCAAATCGCTGGTATCCACCCGCCGGGAGGAAGCAGATGCGCGTTAGAAAGTCACAAAATCGCCGGGGAAGCCTGCCGATGAATACCCTTCGCACGGCCGGCCGGTGGTTCAGCCGCGTCTGCGCGGCCATAGGCTTCATCTTCGTGCTGACGAGCTTCACCCCCATCGTCTCGTGGTGGGCGCAGGCCTACGCCGGTCCCATCGAGCGTCCCAAAGGCGATATTCTCATCCTGCTCAGCGCCGCGGACGATGACCGAGGCGGCATCTCCTTCTCGTCGTACTGGCGCGCGCGGGAGGCGATCTTCGCGTACCAGACCGGAGGCTTCAAGAAGATCGTGATTACCGGCGGCGGCGGCCCGGGGATCCTCGACTACATGATCGTCGAAGGCATTCCCCGCGAAGCGATCATCGCCGAGTGGGGGTCTCGCAACACCCGCCAGAGCGGAGTCGCGATGGAGCGCATGTTGCAGACCATGCCGGGCAAGAAGGTGCTGCTCACCAGCGACTTTCACATGTACCGGGCGCTGCGCGTCTTCCGCAAGCTCGACATCGATGTCACTCCCATGCCGGTGAGGGATGTGATTCAGAGGGCCGCGCATTGGGGCGGGCGCTTCGAATCCTTCGAGACGATGGCGGGCGAATCCGCAGCGATTGTCGACTATTGGCTCCGCGGGTGGATTTAGAAGTTCCGCTGCGGTTTGATGCGCTTGCGGGGTGCGGAGCGTGAGCGCCGTCCCTCCGGGACTCCGGATGAATTGTTGTTTACCCCACCCCACCCCACCCCACGCTGAAGCGCGGGGCTAACAACCGCTGCGCCTCCGGCGCGGGCTACGGCGCGGGGGCAGCGGGCTACGGCGCGGGCGACGGGCTACGGCACGGGCTACGGGCTATGGCACGGGCTACGGGCTGCAGCACGGGCGATGGCCTATGGCGCGGGCGATGGGCTGCTGCCGGCATGGAGCGCTTCTACACAGGCCCTTTTGAGGGACCGCCAACCACAAAGCCTCCTCCTCTGCCGGAGAATCTTTACTTCGGGGCAGCCGGGGTCTGGGCCGGGGTGGGCGTAGCAGCCGAAAGCCGCGTTCTGGACGCCGCCTCCTGAAACCCGGCGACCTGCGAGTCTTGCAGCTTGTAGAGAAGCGATCTGTAGCTGATGTTGAGCCATTTGGCCGTCTTGCGACGGCTCCAGCCGTTCGCCTCCAGCACCTTGAGAATAATCTGCCGCTCGAGATTCTGTGTAGCAGCCCTGGTAATCTCTTTCAGCGAGAGAGGGCTGGCCAGATCGATCTCGGTGTCCACTCTGGGCGCGCTGAGCGGGAGAGGCGGGGCAAGCTCCGCCGCCAGGCCCTCTTCGTTGCCGATAAGAATATAGCTGCGGATCATGTTTTCCAGTTGCCGAATGTTCCCTGGCCAGTCGAAGCGCTGCATGAGGCGCATGACCTCGCGCGAAAGCGGCTTCGGATTGCGGTGAAAGGTTCTTGAATGCATGTTGAGGAAGTAGTCGATCAGCATGGGCAGATCGACGGTGCGATGGCGCAAGGGAGGCAATTCGATGGTGACGGCGTTGATGCGAAAGAAGAAATCCAGGCGAAAATGTCCATCCTCGGCCTGCTGGCGCAGATTCTCGCTGGCCGCGCTGACCAGCCGTAAATTGACACTTCTCGACTCCTGCCCTCCCACGCGCATGAAGGTGCCGTCCTGGAGCATCTGTAGCAACTTGGCCTGCACAGACATATCCAGGTCGCCGATTTCATCCAGGAACAGGGTTCCCATATGCGCCAGTTCCACGCGGCCGCGCTTGGTGGCGTACGCCCCGGTGAATGCCCCCTTTTCATAGCCAAAGAGTTCCGACTCGATCAGCGAGTGCGGAATCGCGGGACAGGCCACCTTTACCATGGCGTTCTTTGAGCGGTTCGAGTAGACATGCAATAACCGGGCGATGATATCCTTGCCCGTTCCGCTCTCGCCCTGCAGAAGGACTGGAACAGTCGTCTCGGCGACTCTTTCCAGCTTCTCCCGGGCAGCGGCCATCAGGGAGCTGCGGCCGAAGACGACCTCGAGGGGAGGCAGTTCATGGAGAGCCGATGATTCAGTGATGCGGGCCGCTGGCATTTTCGATCCGAGTGGGGAGTTAGACTCAACCCTTCATGGTGCAATTATTTGACCAAACTCAAATCCTTGAGCAGTAACTCGTCTTTGGCTCACGCGTAACCTTGAACCCTGCATCGCGGTAATCAAAGGCATCATTTTACGGGACAATCATCAGGTTTTCATCCGAGCATGTGTAAATTTTTGCGCATAATAGGGAATGAATTACCACTTTTGAATGGTACTATGGGGAGAAAGCAGGATATGCTTTGAGTCTGCCTGGGAGTGAATCCTCCTTCGCTTTCCAGTCAGCATAACCCCGGGCCGGCGGAGTTTGTTCTCCACTCCTCTGCAAATCACAGCAAGGATCGTTGAAACATCTTCGTTCTGTCCATCGGGCGAGGAGTAGCGTATTCCTCGCACCGCTTCATAAGAGGGGAAGGAAACCGGTTTGCAAGGATTTCTCCAGGAGCGCCAATGAAGCCGAAGAGCAAGCGCAAGCCTCAGATCGCAGCTCTGGATCCAGATCCGGCAATCCTGAATTACCTTCACCGGATCCTTGCGGAGCGCTTCAGCGTGAGCCTGTTTACCGAGGCCGCGGAGCTGCTCCGGAGCCTGAGGGAGTCTCCCGAGCCGGGCCTGCTGCTGATGGATTGGCACATTGGCGGGGACTTCACCGGGGAGAACGCACTTCGCCTGCTGACGGAGCTTCGCGCTTCCAGGCCGTCGCTTCCGATCATCCTGCTTGCCTGTACAGCCGAGTTGAAGGAGGTGGTGGCGGCGACGCGGATGGGCGCCACCGACGTAGTCCTCAAGCCTTTCAGGAAGTGCGATATCGATCTGGCTGTGGAGGAGTTCTTCAAGCACACAGTCGAGGCACCGGCCGAAGATGAAGATGAGACCAAGGAAATCCCCCTGGATGAGAACACATCTTTTGTCAGGGCCTCCAAGCGCATGAAAGAGATCGAATCCCAGTGCAGGCTTGTGGCTCGCGCCGACATCCCGGTCCTGATTCTGGGAGAGAGCGGCACCGGCAAGGAAGTCGCGACGTTGTTCATCCATAAAATGTCATCCCGCAGCGAGCGCAGCTTCATGAAGGTGAATTGCGCGGCGATGCCCGCCGATCTGCTGGAGAGCGAACTGTTCGGCTATGAGCCGGGGGCGTTTACCGGCGCGGTCAAGGCGAAGCCGGGCAAGTTCGAGATCTGCAACAACGGCACGATCTTCCTGGATGAGATTGGCGAAATGCCGGCTGTGTTGCAGGCCAAGCTGCTGCAGGTTCTTCAGGACGGGAGCTTTTCACGGCTGGGCAGCCGGAGCAGCGTCAAGGTAGACGTGCGCGTGATTGCCGCCACGAACATCGACATCAAGGCGGCCATTGCGCAAAAGACCTTTCGCGAGGATCTCTATTACCGCCTGAACGGCTTCACGCTGAAGATGCCCCCGCTGCGCGAGCGCACCGAGGAGATTCCAATTCTGGCGCGCCACTTCATGCGCAAGGTGGCCGCCAAGTACGAGCGCGACCCCTTGCCGATTTCGCCCGCGCTGATGCAGGCTCTCTGCCGTCACCTGTGGCCGGGCAACCTGCGTGAACTGGAGAACACGATCAAGCGTTACCTTATCCTGGCCGATGAGCAGACTATCATCGACGAACTGGCACCCCCGCAAAGCGCGGAATCGCCGGCGGCGGACGGAGAAGAAACAGGCGGCAATGGAAGTCTCAAGCATCTTGTCCGCAACTTGAAGGACGGCGCCGAATCCGCCGCCATCGCAAGAACGTTGGAGGGTACTGGATGGAACCGAAAGGCAGCCGCAAGCGAACTGCAGATCAGCTACAAGGCCCTGCTGTACAAGATCAAACAGTACAATCTCGTTCCGCCACAGAGACAGTTCAATCCAGGCCCGCGACAGAAAGCGTGACCGCATCCGCGGGCCAGCCGGATATTCCCAGGCCGGAAAAGGTGGTTGTCCAGTTCGGATCGAGGACAATCAAAGGGTACCTCGACGCTCCTGTCTGGAAGACCATGGAAGAGATGTTGAGCCATGCTCCGCAGAGTTCTCCGAAGACGTTCAGTGTTCGGCTACTCGAATCAGATGCCGTTGAAGAGGTGCAGGCCAAAGATGTGAAGGCGGTCTTTTATGTAAACAGCTTTGACGGGGACGCGGATCACGAAATTCTGAACTTTCATTCCCGCGCTCCCATCGTTCATGGAATCTGGATGCGGCTGCAATTCCTGGATGGCGAAGTGATGGAGGGAATCGTCCATAACTCGATTCGTTATCTAATCGATCCGGGTTTCTTCCTGGTGCCCACCGATCCGGACAATAACAACCGGCTCGTCTATGTGCGGAAGAGCTGGCTTGCCGACCATCGCGTCCTGGGGATGCGCAAGCTCTAGAGAACCTCTGATTAAGCTCCAATTCTAGCGAAACCCTCCCGCAGGGGCTAAAGCCCACGTTCATTCTTTTGCGTTTGCGGCACGACTGAAGTCGTGCCCTTTCAAAGCATCGAATTAATCAGTTTGCGGCTGAACAGGCTGCGGAAAAAGGCCTGAATTCGGGTCGAATTCGGAAGAAATATCCCGCAGGGCTAAAGCCCACGTTCATTCTCTTGCGTTTGCGGCACGACTGAAGTCGTGCCCTTTCAAAGCATCGAATTAATCAGTTTGCGGCACGACTAAAGTCGTGCCCCGATACAAAGCCAGAGTTTTTCAACAAGTTCCTAGGCGCAGACCGCCGGCTCCCGCTGCATCGAATAGTGAACAATTTCGGCGGCTATCCCCGCGTATTGGCTCGAAGCACAGTCCGTGCGGACCACGCGGCCCTGACCTCGAATCAGACAGCAGGTTGAAAGAGTGATCTCGGGAGGCAACTCGACCCGGAATTCAAACTCGCCGCCAATCAGGGCGCTGTCGGCCAGATCCAGATAAAAATAGACTCCCCGGTTGCTCAGATCCCGCGTAAAGCCTGGGATCTCGCGCTGCCCGATGAGCACAGTGAGGGGCACGTTAATCGTAAAACGCGGTCTTTCCCGCAGGTCGACGGCCGATTGCAAGCTTCCAGTCATGAGTTGCCTTCCCGGCAAAGCGGCAGGACAATTGCGCATCTTGGAAGATTGCGGGTCCATGGCTCCATGAACCTGCTGCGCTTTGCCGATTCCGCGATCGAGCCTTTCAAACTCCGAGGCGACAATCGCATACGCTGCAAGCTTCCGGCGCGAAGGTGTCGCCGGTGCAGGTTACGACGGTTCCAGGGCCTGAGTACTCTTACTGTTGTAGCAATCTTAAGGCCGAATGAATTCTCTGTGAATGTTGGGGTTATGGGTGCATCGGAACGGGGCTGTGCAATTTATTGCGCAGAGTATGGGAAGAAAGTGTGCACTTTAGTACAGGTTGGAGATGACCTTGCGCTGCGGCAGGCGCGAAAGGGATTGCGCTCCTCATGAACAAGGGGATTCGGTGAGGGGATTTTATGACAGAATCAGCAAGTTAGCCCCGCTAGGCGGGATTGCAAGTTAGCAAGTTAGCGGCAGTTCATTCAAGCCGTAACTCGACGCTGCGAGGCAGGCTGCTCCCTATGAACAAGGGGATTCGGTGAGGAGATTTTATAACAAAATCAGCAAGTTAGCCCCGCTACGCGGGATTGCAAGTTAGCAAGTTAGCGGCAGTTCATTCAAGCCGTAACTCGACGCGGCGAGTCGGGCTGCTCCCTATCGGCGGCGCGGGCCACTGGATGCACTACGATGGCATCATGGCGGCGCTTCTTGAGATTCGCGGCTTGCAGGTCCGCTTTGGAGCGGCGGAGGCTGTGCGCTCGACGAACCTGCGGTTGGATGAGGGCGAGGTGTTGGGGCTGGTGGGCGAATCGGGGTCGGGCAAGAGCGCCACGGCGCTGGCGATTCTGGGGCTGCTGGGACCGTCAGCGCAGGTGGCGGGGCAGATCCTGTGGCGGAGGGCCGGCGCGGAGTGCAGGGACGAAAACTCCGCGGAGAAAGGCGCCTCATATATTGACTTGTTGCGGCAGCCGGCCAGCGTGCTGCGGCGGCTTCGCGGCCGGGAGATTGCGATGATCTTCCAGGAGCCGATGACAGCGCTGAATCCGGTGATGCAAATCGGCCGCCAGGTGGCTGAATGCGCCGAGGCGCATTTTCCTTCCTGGACGGGACGCGAATCCAGGAGAAAGGCTCTTGCCGCGCTGGAGGCGGTCTCGATTCCGGAGGCGGCGCGGCGTTACGAGGAGTATCCGCATCAGTTTTCAGGGGGGCAGAGGCAGCGAATCATGATCGCCATGGCGTTGATCAACCGGCCGCGGCTGCTGATTGCGGACGAGCCCACGACGGCCCTGGATGTGACCGTGCAGGCGCAGGTGCTGGAGCTGCTGCGGGAGTTGCAGCGCCAGCACGGGCTGGCCATGCTCTTTATCTCGCACGATCTGGCGGTGGTGGGCCAGGTAGCCAGCCGGGTGGCGGTGATGCGGGCGGGCCAGGTTGTGGAAACGGGCCCCTCGGCGCGCCTGCTGACCGCGCCTGAGCACGCCTATACGCGTAGTCTGCTGGCGGCCGTGCCGACGCTGCGCACCGACCGGAGCCGGCCGCTGGCGGTGATTGGCCAACTTGATGCTCAATGAGGTCCGAGGTTTCCCACCCATTTCGCAGAAAACGCGAAATGGATGAGGCACCCAGTGCTGGCAGGTGGATCAGGCAATGGCGCGGAAGAGCCAGTAGAGCAGGCCGGAGAGCAGGGCGGCGGCCGGAAGCGTAAAGACCCAGCCGGCGGCGATGTTGCGAACGGTGGACCAGCGCAGGCCGCTGCCGTTGGCGCTCATGGTGCCGGCCACGCCGGAGCTGAGGATGTGGGTGGTCGAGACGGGCAGCCCGAAGGTGTCGGCGGCAAAGATGGTGCCCATGGCCACCAATCCCGCGGCGGCTCCCTGCGCATAGGTCAGGTGCTCCTTGCCGATCTTCTCGCCCACGGTGACCACGACGCGTCTCCAGCCGACCATGGTTCCCAGGCCGAGAGCCAGCGCGACGGCAACTTTGACCCAGTCGGGGATAAACCGCGTCGCCTTGTCCACCGTGCTCTTATAGTCCTTGAGAGCTTTGCTTTCACCAGCGTTGAAAACCGGCGGCTTGCCTTCTTTCACCAGGCTGACATCGTTTTTTTGCATCAAACGAACGGCCTCGCCGGCAACATACATGTCGTTGCGGACGTTGGCCTGGTCCTGCGCCGGGACGGACTTGAAGACCTTGTAGAGAGCTACTTCGTGGTTCAGATCCTCAACCAGTTCTCGAAGCGCCAGGATGGTATCCGGCTGAAGCTGCTTGGTGCGGATGTAGTCGGTGACCTCGGTGCGGGCATCGGGGCCGAGAATGCCGCTCTTGTCCACGTGCCGGTCAAGGATTTGGCCAGCCTGCTCTGAGGCGGCGATGAACTCCTGAATATCACGCGAGGTGACGGCATGGTTCAGAGCGTAAGCGGTGGGAACGGTGCCGATGAGGATGAGCATGATCAGGCCCATGCCCTTTTGCCCGTCATTGGAGCCGTGGAAGAAGCTGACGCCGGTGCAGGTGAGCACCATCAGCGCGCGAATCGGCCACGGCGGGGGCTGATTGTCTTTGGGCGCTTCAAAAAGAATTTCGCCGTTTTTGAGAACAAAGCTGGCGAAGAAAGCCAGAGTGAAATAAACGCCAACGCCCACAAAAAGCACTACTGCGAAGAGCCCAACGGGAGCCTTCCACGACTCGATGGCTCGAATCGGCAGCCACTTGTTGAGGCCGAACAGTCCCAGGGTCCATGCAGCCAGATTCAACAGCGCCGTTCCAACAACCCCGGCAAGAACAATGCGCAGAAATGCCCAACGGGGCCTGCGGGAGTTCACTTCATAAGCACGAGCCTTGTTCCTGGCCCAATTCGTGTCGGTCAGAGCTTTGGAGATTACCAGTAGCAGTCCGGCGCAGAGGAAGCCGACAATCGGCGAAATAAGAAGAGCCCAGAGAACCTTGATGGCCTGCTCCCAGTCGAGGCCCGAGGTTCCGGAGTGGGCGTGCATCAGTTGGTTGGCGATGCCGACGCCGATAATGGAGCCGACCATGGTGTGCGAACTGGAGGCCGGAAGTCCGCACCACCAGGTGCTCAGGTTCCAGACGATGGCGGCGATCAGCAGGGCAAAGACCATGGCGAAGCCGGCGCCGGAGCTGACCTGAAGAATCAACTCGACGGGCAGCAGCGTGATGACCGCGAAGGCCACAGTGCCGGAGGAGACCAACACCCCTGCCAGGTTGCACAGCCCCGACCAGACGACCGCGACATTGGGCTCGAGCGAATGAGTGTAAATGACTGTCGCGACGGCGTTGGCGGTGTCATGGAAGCCATTGACGAATTCGAAGGCCAGAGCGATGAGCAGCGCAAGGCCGAGGAGCAGGTAGGGCCAGATGCTGGTGATGGTAACCGAATCGAGGTCCCGCGCCACGTGAAAGGCAATGTAGCAGAGGCCGCTCGCGAGGGCCACGGCGAATATCGCCAGGCCGGCGCGGCTGGGGGTCTTGGGCATCTTGCGATCGAGCAGGGATGTGCCTGAAGGCATCGCTTCCACGGTCGTTGCCAGGTCGGCCATTAGATTACACCAATGCGGCCGGAGAGATTCCGGGCCCGCCTGGGCCTCCAAAGACAGGACTCAACAACAGAATTCAAGAGCAAATAGAAAGGGGATCGCTTGTGGCAGGAGAGAGTAGAGCCGGATAAATTGGCGTCCATAAAACCCCAACAACCGCGTTTTTTGGGCAGTTGTTTGCGTCGCAGGCAAGGCAATTAACCTGACTGCAACAATCTTACACCGGCAGGGGGGGGGCTTGGGAAGGGGGAAGTTTGGCGGCAGTGGAAAACCGGCGGGCGCGCGGGTCAGCGGGGCGCCGTGTTGGCCTCAAACCATTGGGCAAGTTGTTCTTCTGATATTTCGCCGCCGGCCAAGCCGAGAATCGTCAGATACGCATCTTCCTGGCTGGCGGTGACTTCCAGGCCGTTTACATCGAGAAAAGCGAACGAAGCCAGCAAGGCGGTGCGCTTGTTCCCATCGACAAAAGGATGATTGGCTGAGATGCCAAAGGCATAGGCGGCGGCAAGGACAGCCAGAGTGGGCGTGGAGTCCGCGTATGCGAGGATGTTTTTTGGCCGGGCTAAGGCAGACTCAAGCAACCCAGCGTCCCGAATGCCCCCAGAGCCCCCGTGCGCAGCGAAGTCAAGGTCGTGCGCAATCACGGCGTCGGCAGCTTCCATCCAAAGGGGTTCCTGCATTACTCCGCCAGCTTCCGCAGCGCATCGCGGTATTTCCGCATGACTCGTTGAGTTGCATCCAACTTGCGCATGAATTGGTCGTCATAGGCGGTCAGGTGTGCGCCATAGGGCGTCTCAGAGAGACAGATGGTATCGCCTTTCTCAACTTTAAGCCGGGCCAGAGTCTCCTTGGGCAGGATGATTCCGGAGGAGTTGCCGATGGAGATAATCTTTGTGGTCGTGGGCATGCACGTTCTCCTGTCTGGCTTTAGTATAACATAAGTTATAACGCAACCCTACCGCCAGTCATCGCGGGCGTTTCCAAGGCCTTCGTTCATCAGGGCGTCGAAGCCGGAGTGCTTTTTGATGAAGATCTCGCTGAACTGGCGGTCCTGGCGAAGGAGGATGGCCTGGAGGCGGACCAGCTCCAGCAGCGCCAGAAACATGGCGATCAGCGCCCTTTCAGAGCGTGTATGGCTCAACAGGCGGCGCAGAGCCAGGGGCTTGTCTTCCATGGTGAGGCGGCGGGCCAGGAACTGGATCATCTGGCCCACCGTTACGGAATCCTCGCTGATATCGAGGACAGGGCGCTTGCGGGCCCGCTCAAGAATCTCGCGGAAGATGCGGACCAGGTCCACCGTGTCGGCGGCGAGTTCCGGCTCGGTCTCGGCATCGTCTTTGAATTCACGTGCGCCGGGGTTGGACCAGCTGGCGGCCTCAAGCATCTGCTTCTGTTGCAGCATCTGGGCGGCGTTTTTGAAGCGCTCGTGCTCCAGCAGCCGCTCGACGAGTTCGCGCCGCGGATCTTCGGCGGCCTCTTCCGGGCCGGTCTCGGCGCGCGGCAGCAGCATCTTGCTCTTGATGTGAATCAGCAGCGAAGCGGTGTAGATGAACTCGCCCGCCACATCCACGTCGCTGGCCCGGAGCTGGTTGACGTAGGCCAGGAACTGGGCTGTGATGCGGGCGATGGGGATGTCGTAGATATCGATGTCCTGCTTGCGGATCAGGTCGAGCAGCAGGTCGAGGGGGCCGTCATAGACCTGGCCCACAATGACCGAAAAGGGGGATTGCTCGGCGCTTTCGTCCAGCTTCTTTTGCCGCGCGGCCAGCCTGGCGGCAGCCTTTTCATCGGCTGTGGGCTGGGTGGTGAGCACCAGATAGGCAGCGGAATCGACGACTGGGGCTGGCTCGGGGACCGGTTCGGCGGCGGGCTCTGGCGCGATCGCGGGCTCCGGCTCGGCGGCAGCCGGCGGCTCGAAATCCGCGCAGGCCTCGGAGATCGGCGGGTTGGCGTCGGGCGGCGCTTCTTCAATGCCGGGAGCGGAGATGGGTTCAGGAGTGATTTCCGGCCCGGTTTCCGGCGCGGGCTCTGTTTCTTCGAGCAGCACCGGGAGCGGCTCGCTGGCGAATTCGGCCTCCAGGGCGCCTACGGCCTCGGGCCCGGCTTCTGCAACAGCATGTTCTTCTTTTTCGCTTTCAACCGGCTCCGGAACGGTCTCGTTCATGGTTTCGGCGGCTTCATCCGGCTCCGGGACGGATTCATTCTGGCTCTCGGTGTCTGGAGTCTCCGCTGCTTCCGGCTCGGCTTCCACCGCGGGTTCGGCGCTTTCAATCGGCTCTGAAACAGATTCGTTCATGGCTTCGGGCTCGGGAGCAACCGACGGTTCGGGGCTTGGCACTGGTTCGGCTTCAGCTACATCGAGCAATTCCGGAAAGGTCTCGTCAACGGCTTCGGCATCTGTAGTTTCAGTGTTTCCCGGCATCGGCGCCGCCTCCGGTTGGGGCTCTTCTACTGGTTCGACGACAGGCTCACTTGCTGCTTCGGTTTGCGGAGCCTCCTCGGCCGGCGGCTCGGGAATGGTCTCTGGCTCAGAAGTCACTATGGCTTCAAGCTCTTCGGCCGGTTCGACGACAGGCTCACTTGCTGCTTCAGTTTGCGGAGTCTCCTCGGCCGGCGGCTCGGTGATGGTTTCTGGCTCCGGGACGGCTATGGCTTCGGGTGCCTCGACCGGCTCTGCGAGAGGCACACTTGCGGCTTCGGTTTGCGGAGTCTCCTCGAACCCCGGCTCGGGGATGGTCTCTTGCTCAGGAGTCACTATGGCTTCGGCCTCTTCGGCCTGCTCACTTGCAGCATCGGCATCCGGAGATTCCTCAGCCTCTGGCTCGGAGGTGGTCTCTTGCTCCGGGATTGGTGCGGCTTCAGATTCTTCAGCCTGCGGCTCGGGAATGTTCTCTGGCTCAGGAGTCACTCCGGCTTCGGGCTCTTCGGCTGGGTCCGTGAGAGCCTCACTTGGAGCTTCAGCTTGCAGCGCTTCCGGCTCGGTGTCCAGGATGGGCTCTGTTTCGGGATGGAGCGCGGCTGCGGCGACCGGAGGCGCGTCTGCCTGCTGATCGGTCGCGGGTTCGAAAGTTGGGGCGTGCTCGACCGGCGGGCCGGCCTGGACCGCCGGCTCGGCGGCTGCAATTGCGGGTTGAGGGGACGGATTCGGCAATGCTGTTTCTTCTTCCGCAGCTTCTTCAAAACTATCTGAAGACCCCGGCTCTGGGTTGGGTTCTATCTTTACGGGCCGTGAGAAGAGCCCGAATCCCGAGCGAATCCCGCCCAGCGCAAGATTCAGCGCCCTTCGCCACCACGGAATTGGCTTCTCTGGCATTCTTCTTTCCTTCGGCGCTTCCAGACGGTTTCTGGCCTACCTCAACGGATCATAATTTCCGCGAAGTTCGGAAATATCGATTGGGTCCATTGCCTGAGCCACGATTGCGTTTCCAATCGCTTCGCGCGCCAGCAGGTCGACAAACTCCATATTCCACTTTTCTCCATACCTCCACACGCGCAAATGTATCGGCATGTCTTTTGACTTTTTCTTGGCCTGTGCAAAGGGCTGCGCGTAGAATTTCTGCGGAATGACAAAGTCATCGAGCCAGTAGGTCCCGTGCCAGCATAGCAGTGTCCATACTTCGTAGGACTTCGGCGGTATCCAGAAATGCCAACCGGCTCCCTCTTCACGCGCAGTCGTCACGAAGACGCGCTTTTTCTTTACGCTGAGAAACGGCTCCTCCAACTCTCTCTGAATTGAGGCGAAGTTGCGCTGGCTTTCCTCGGTAAGCGGAATATCGCGCGGAACAAGATTATTTCTCCAATAATCGCGCATCAGCTTCGATTGCTGATCTTGCGGTAAGTTCCACCATGATGAATGCTGGCTCAGGTCGTGAGCGTTCTTAATATCCTCGGCGGAGGTCCCGAAGTAGCGCCGCACCGATCCTAGATCGCGGGAAAGATCGAAGGTATTGCGCACGGAGAGCATGGTTTGCTCGGCACGGGCAGCGGCCTTTGCGGATTGTCCGCGCAGCATCTCCCAAGTCTCATCGATCCGGCTTTCCAGCTCTCTTCTCTTCTCGTAAATAGGAAAAATGAGATCCAGGATCGACTTTCCGACATCGTACTTACACACCTCGCACCGAATGGAAGCTTTCCGGCAACCGATCTGCGTCTCCAGAGCCAATTCCGGCGCGCTGAAGACTTTGTGGAGGTCGCCGACGGGGCAAAGATCCGGATCGCCTGGGTCGGTTTGCCGGATGCGCTGGCCGTTTGTCGACATGGATGCGATCTTCGGACCCAATAAGAGTGGAGACTCGGAGATCCCAATGGTGTTTCCGTAGCTCTTGGACATCTTGCGGCCATCGGTACCGGGAACTTTGGGAGAAGGCGTGAGCAGTGCTTCAGGCTCGGGAAAGATCGCGGATTTGTACATGGAATTAAAGCGCCGCGCAACCTCGCGCGTCAGTTCGACGTGCGCCACCTGATCCTGGCCGACGGGAACAAACTGCGGTTGATAGAGCAGAATGTCTGCGGCCTGGAGAAGCGGATAGCCGAGAAAGCCGTATGTGCTCAAATCCTTTCCGGTCAGGTTCTCCTGCTGCTCCTTGTAGGTGGGCACGCGCTCCAGCCAGCCCAGCGGCGTGATCATTGAGAAGAGCAGGTGCAATTCCGCGTGTTGCGGCACATGGCTTTGAATGAAGATTGTGGACCGATTCGGATTGAGCCCTGCCGCCAGGTAATCGAGAGCGACGTCAAGCGTATTGAGCTTGAGGCGGCTGGTGTCGGCGTAGTCGGTGGTCAGCGCGTGCAGGTCGGCGATGAAGAAGTAGCACTCGTACTGGGCAGAGTCCTGGAGCTTGACCCAGTTGGCCAGCGCGCCCATGTAGTTGCCCAGATGGAGCTTGCCGGTGGGGCGCATTCCGCTCAAAACGCGCGGACGGCCGCCTGCGGTGGGGCCAGCTGCGCCTGCGGCGCTCGAAGCGCGTGGATGATCCAAGGCGTGCGGAAAAGAAGAGGGTGCGGATTCAGGCATGAGGAGTATCGATTCCGGGGTGTTGCCGAGAGAATGTTGCCGCCCCTCCCAAAAAGCCGGAGAAAACGGTTCATTTCATTGTAAAGGGAAGCGATGGGGTGAGACAGGTCCCGGCTCAGATGTGCGCCAGGGCAAGGTCTACCAGGCTGAGTGCCGGCTCCATGAGGAAACGGACGATGGGCCCGCCGACAAAGATCATCAGCAGATAGCTGAACATTCCCAGGTTGTCGTAGACGCGGAGAAAGTTATAGGGCAGGTGGTGGCGCAGAATGTGGCTGCCATCGAGCGGCGGAATGGGCAGGAGATTGAAGAAGAAGAGTGACAGATTCACAAGGATGGCAATGCCGCACAGCGTCCAGAGCGCGTCGAGGCTGGTGGACATGGTACCGGTTTGGGGCAGGTGGTCCTGGAACAGAACCATGCCGGCCTTCCCCAGGAAGGCCGCGAGCGCGAGGAGCAGGTTGGAGACCGGACCGGCCAGCGTGACCAGATTGTCGTCGCGAACGAACTTGCGAAAATAGCGGGTGTTGACCGGGGTGGGCTTGGCCCAGCCAATGAGATAGCCGCCCAGAGCGCCCGCGCTGATGAGCGGCCCGAAGATCATGATCGCCGGAAGGAGCAGGGTGCCGATGGGGTCCACATGGACCATGGGATTGAGCGAAACGCGCCCCAACATGCGGGCGGTCTGGTCGCCCAGCCGCGAGGCCATCCAGGCATGCGCGGACTCATGCACGCAAAGCGAAAAGATGAGAATGACGAATTCAAAGACGTCGATGAGAAAGGCGTTGGACTCCAAATGCGCTCTCCACGGGCAGGAAATCTCAGGTTAGCATGGAGGTCGCAGCGGTCCGAGCCGGGAACCGGGAACAAAACGGCGGCCGGCAATCGATCTCCGCCGAAGCATTTGCAAAGGTTATCTTTATCTGATAACCTTCTCGTGTCATGCAGAAGCGCGATCCTGCTCTCGACACACTGCTTGATCTGAACGGACTCACGTTCGTTGTGGACCCGGAGGGTGGGTACTGGGTCCGGTTTGTGGTCACGCAGGTTCCTCCCGCGCCGGAGAAGCCGCACGGGTTGGATTATTCGCTCACGTTGCACGGAAGGAACGGCGAACGGCTCGTTGGATTCGACAATGCTCATCCCGTGGGGAAGCAAAAGCACGGCAACCCGCGGGATCATCGCCATCGCATAAGGACGGTCAGGCCATATGACTACAGCGACGCGGCTACGCTGCTGGCCGATTTCTGGACAGAAGTTGACACGGTCTTGAAAGAAAGAGGAGTGCACCCATGAGTACATTAAAAGTCGGAATCGCCAGCTACGACGAGATGAAGGCGTTGACCCTGGCCGTCGCGCGCGGCCAGCGCAAGCTCGCTCCCAGCGAGCCGAGGGTCTGGTTTCCTTCGACCGAGTCCTTCGCCAAGATACTCTCTGCCGGCAATCGCGACCTGCTCCGCGTCCTTGTCGAAGACGCGCCCGGCTCACTCGAGGAACTGGCGCAACTCACCGGGCGGAAGAAGTCCAATCTCTCCCGCACCCTCAAGACCATGAGCAACTACGGCCTTGTGCGGCTGGAGCGCGGTCCGCGCGGACGCATCGCCGCCAAAGTCGTCCACGACCGCATCGAATTGGAATTGCCGCTGGCGCGGAAGGATCGAGCAGCGTAAAGGTTGCCTTCGAAGAGGCTCCTTACGCCTTCGCCTTGCCGTAGTCTTCGTTGCAGCGTATCAAGAACACTATAGCTGAACCGGTCAGATGGATTTGATAGGCCACAAGATGGTTTGGAACCTCATTGGGCACTGAGCCGGCCCCATGAGCCCCTTCCTCGTTCCTAATAATTGCAATTGTCTGCAAAAACTTCTTCAATTCTCCTAGATGGCTACCAAGAAAGGGTGGAAAGAGACCTTTCTTTTTGACTTCCGCGAACAAATTATCAAACTTTGCCTCGCCGGGCATGGTCCATATGCGCAACTCAATAATCTTTTGAAGCGTGCTCTCCACTGCCTTCAAACAATTCGTGAGGCAGTCGTCGTAATGGCTCGGCCCTTGACGGTAATACTTTAGGGCAAGTTGAAACTCATCAAGAGCGCCTTCGTAACCCTGCGCATACATCAATCTCAACGCTTGCTCGGTTGTCTCCGTGTGAAGGAACTCGGAATCGAGACGAACTATTTGTCCTCGCTCAATCCGATAGCCAATCGCGTGTTCCTGAAATCGTTGATTGAGTCTTGCTATTGCGTCCGGGGCCTTCAGTTGAGGTCTAACAAAAAGGTTAAAATCGTCTTTGTTTTGTGCAACATGAATCATCGTAAAGCTTACTTCGATGATGTCCAGCGCGGTGTCTGTGTCGGCCCGAAAAAACCAATCACCGAGTTTGTTACACGGGCCATCCCCTGGCAGCCCTATCAATCCATGTTCCTCGCACAGAAATTGATTCATCCTTTCATACACGGGGAAGATTTGGTTCAACTGGAGGATGTTGCCTGACACTTCGTAGGCGAGCGAACCTCTTGGATCAGAGTTTATGAATCCGATCGAATTCGCCCAGATATGTAGCACTTGGTTTTTGAATGCTTGCGGGAGATCGTACCGGTATGCCGTTGGGGGGTTCTCCGTAGCCATCTTTCGCTTGGAGTAAAGGTCCATATCTTATCTCCCGGTGCCCCCCACCGTCATTTTATCTAATTTGACCGTCGGCATGCCGACGCCTACGGGGACGCTTTGGCCGTCTTTGCCGCAGGTGCCTATGCCTTCGTCTAGCTTTAGGTCGTGGCCGACCATCGAAACGTGCTTCAGGGCTTCGGGGCCGTTGCCGATTAACGTGGCGTCGCGGACGGGGGCGGTGATCTTGCCGTCTTCGATGAGGTAAGCCTCGGAGGCGGAGAAGACAAATTTGCCGTTGGTGATGTCCACCTGGCCGCCGCCGAAGTTGACGGCGTAGAGGCCGCGCTTGACGCTGCGGAGAATGTCGGCGGGGTCGTCGTCGCCGGCCAGCATGTAGGTGTTGGTCATGCGCGGCATGGGGATGGATTGGTAGCTCTCGCGGCGGCCGGAGCCGGTGTTGGCCGCTCCCATCAGCCGCGCGGAGAGCTTGTCGGTGAGATAGCCGCGCAGGATGCCGCCTTCGATGAGGACTGTCTCCTGGGTCGGGGTGCCCTCGTCGTCCACATTGAGCGAGCCGCGACGGCCGGCCATGGTTCCGTTGTCCACCACGGTGACCTTGGAGCTGGCAACCGATTGGCCGATGAGGCCGGTGAAAGCGGAGGTCTTTTTGCGGTTGAAGTCGGCTTCGAGGCCGTGGCCCACCGCTTCATGGAGCAGGATTCCCGGCCAGCCGGGGCCGAGGACGACTTCCATCTCGCCGGCGGGGGCAGCCACGGCATTGAGCTGGAGGATCGCTCCGCGGGCGGCTTCGCGGGCCAGGGTCTCCGGGCTTTTGGAGCCGACAAACTGCTCCAATCCAGCTCTTCCGCCGCCGCCCGCCGAGCCCTTGGTGGTGGTTGCGTTTTCCTTTGCGATGACGAAGACGTTGAGCCGGCAGAGGGGCTGGGTATCGCTGGCGAATGCGCCGTCGGAGGCGGCGATGAGGATGCGGCGCAGCTCCTCGAAGTAGCTTGCCCGCACCTGCACGATGGCGGGCGAAAAGGCGCGGGCGGCGCGGTCGGCGCGGAGAATCAGATCGAGGCGCGCGGCCAGATCGAGATTGAAGCCGCCCAGGGGAACCGGGTAAAGGTCGGCTGCCGGGGCCTCGGTGAATCCCTGCACGGGATGAGTGGCCGGCCCGGAGGCGATGAGCGCCGCAGTGCGGGCGGCGTGGAGGAGGCGGTCGGGGTTGAGATTGTCAGTGTAGGCGTAGCCGGTGCGCTCGCCGCTGAGGACGCGGATGCCGCAGCCGGCGCTGACACCTTGAGAGGCGGATTTGACGATCTGCTCGTCGACGCCGAGCGAGGTGGCCGCAACCGACTCAAAGTAAAGGTCGGCATAGTCGCCGCCGGCCGAGAGCGCCTCGCCGAGGCAGCGCTCCAGCAGCCGCTCGGTGATGCCGAAGCGCTCAAAGAAATAGCGTCTGTGGCTGAAAGCAAGATTGGGACTGGGGGAAGCAGCCGAATTGCTCATCGTATTCCTGAGTTTACGCCAGTTTGCGGCCGGCCGGGAGCGTCTGCGCGCCCGTTCCTCTTTTGGTGCGGGGCGATGCAGAGACTTCCGTCAAGGGCTGGATCGTGGTACATTCTTGGCATGAAGAGGATTCTTGCCGCCGTCCTGCTCCTGATGGTGCTTGCCAGCCCGGCGTTCGCTGCCCCGACGCATCACCACCACCACCATCACCATCATCATTGGAAGCACCCGCACGTTTAGGGACCTCCGGTTCAGATCGACAAACGTCGAAGTTCCCTCAGGGGCTGAAGCCCGCGCGGAATTTGAGCCGGTTACGGCACGACTGAAGTCGTGCCCTGACGCTTGTTGTGGCTCCGACAAGAGTTTTTCCACAGTTTGCGAAGCCCACATTGATTTTGCGGCAGTTACGGCACCCTTCGGCAGGCTCAGGGCAGGCTAGCGGTCGTGCCCTGACGCAATAAAGGTCGAGCGGTCAACGGGGTTGCCCCCACCAGCAAGAGACGAAGGGTTTGCGCCATGACAGATCTGGATGACCTCCGTTACCCGATTGGCCCGCTCAGCCCGCCGGCTGCCAGCGTGCCGGGGATTCGCGCGGCGCAGATTCAGACCTTGCGTTTGCTCCCGGAGCGGTTGCGGGCCGCGGTAGCCGGTTTGGACGACGCCCAGCTCGATACGCCCTACCGCGAGGGCGGCTGGACGGTGCGACAGGTAGTGCATCACCTGGCCGACAGCCACTCTGTGGCCTACATCCGCTGCAAGCTGGCGCTGACCGGTGATTGGCCGACGATCAATGCCTACGACGAGGGCGCCTGGGCCAAACTTGCCGACTACCGGCTGCCCATCGAAGGTTCGCTGGCGATGATCGAGGGGCTGCACCTGCGCTGGGCGGCGCTGTTTGACGCGCTCACCGACGAGGAGTTCCGCAAGGGCTATAACCACCCCGAAGATGGCCCGGTGAACCTGGCCAGGCAGCTAGCCATGTACGACTGGCACTCGCGCCACCACACCGCGCACATCACCAGCCTGCGCACGCGGCAGGGCTGGTAAGGGCCGCATGGCCGCCGACCCTGAAGCTGCCTCACCCAAGCGGCTGGCCCAGGCAATTGAAGCCTATCTTGCGGAGCATCCGGCGGCGGCGCTGCTGGAGGATGGCCGCGTGCTCTTCGACATGCGCTTTGCCCGCTATGCGGTGAGCGAGCAGCATGGCCGCTGCCTTTTGCAGCTTTGGAGCGAGGAGCGCAACCTGATCCGCACCGTGGTCGAGGTTCAGGAGCGCGCGCAATGCCTTCGCCTGGCAACCCGCCGCATGGGCGCGGCCAGGCCGCAGACACTGGAGCTGGTTCCCACCAGCGACCGGCGCACGCCCACCGCACGGGAGGCCGCGCGCCGCAACTATCAGCGGCTGCTGGAGCGGGTGCTGACCCGCCAGTTTATCGGCTCCAAAGTCGACGGCCTGCGCTCGGCGATGGACCTGGAGCACAGCTTCGGGCCGGCTTATGTGCGCGGGCGGCTGCTGAAGGGAAGCGCGGCCGATGCGGTGATCGGCGTGGGAGAGGCGGAGTCGGCCTCCATGGTGGATGGCGTGCTGACGCTGGGAATTCTCTGGCTGGACCACTGCCGGCAACACGGGGACGTACGGAGGCACTTTGGCGGACTTAAAGTTGTTGTGCCGGCCGGAGCCTCAAGAACCACGGCTGAGCGGATGGCCTGGCTGAATCATGCGGCCGCCGATTTCCAGCTTTTCACGCTGGACGAACGCAGCGAGGAGCTGGCGGAGGTGGAGTTTCGCGACACCGGCAACCTGGAGTCGCGGCTGGTTCATGCCTTTTCCGCGGGGGCGGCTGTCGAGCGTTGCCAGGAGGGAGTGGGCCGGCTGCTTGCACTGGTCCCTCCGGCTGCCAGGGAACGGGTCGAGGTCCGGCCGAATTCAGCTACGGAAGTCGGGCTCCTGCTGCATGGTCTCGAATTTGCGCGGGTGCGGTACGGGTTTGCCGCCAACTCCTTTGCCCGCGAGGACGAGATTACCTTCGGCGCGGGAGCCAATGAGACCCCGCTGACCGAAGAGAACGAGCCGCTCTGCCGCGATCTCTTTTTCCGGCTCTTTCTGAGCCGCCACGGCGACGGCGCGCATACCGACCCGCTCTTTCGCCTTCAGCCGGAGCGCTGGCTGGAAGCACGGCTGCGCAATGAAATCGCGGAGCTGCTGCCGGGACTGCGGGGGGATCTGCTCTACTCGCAGGTGCCCGCGCTCTCAAGCGGCGACCGGGGACTGCTGGACCTGTTGACGCTGGACCGCAATGGGCGGCTCACGGTAATCGAACTGAAGGCCGATGAGGACCTGCACCTGCCGTTGCAGGCGCTGGACTACTGGATTCGCGTCCGCGCGCTGAACCTCGACCGGCACCCGGCGGCCGGCAACGAAGGGGGCAGGCCGCTGAGCGCCTTCGAGCGCCAGGGCTACTTTGCGGGGGCCGAGGTTTCGCTGCTCCCGCCGCGGCTGCTGCTTGCCGGCCCGGCTCTGCGCATCCATCCCGCCAACGAGCCGGTATTGCGTTACTTTTCTCCGCAGGTGGAGTGGGAGCTGATCGCGCTCACCGAGCATTGGCGGCGGGAGCTGAAGGTGGTCTTCAGGAAACACGGCGGAGGCGGGGGGCAGGGGGTGGAACCTTCTTGATGGATGCGGGTTGGGGTTCGTGGTTTCCCACCCATTCGCAAGGGGCGCGAATGGATGGGGCACCCAGCTTTCTTTTGCTTGCAGGGCAAAATCTTTCCGCCGCCACAACTTTCTGGAGAATATGGAGTCTATTT
>Ga0302278_10001767_pt1 | contig 26021 bp, 27 predicted proteins | sample III_Bog_N3_2_FD_194543 | JGI IMG/M metagenome (GOLD analysis project Ga0302278, IMG submission 194543) | Peat permafrost microbial communities from Stordalen Mire near Abisko, Sweden - III_Bog_N3_2 | ecosystem: Environmental > Terrestrial > Soil > Wetlands > Peat | place: Sweden: Abisko... | reverse complement strand
CTGTCGGAGCGATTCAGGCGGCGCTGGGAGTGTAGACGCACTACGCTGCGAACGATTCTCGAACTATGTGTTGAACTAGTCGTCGGAGCGGAGGACCTTCGGTTCCTCCGCTTGCTCCGCCAGCGCCTTCCGCACTTTTTCGACTTCCGCCAGCATGGCATATTTCAGCTTCTCAATGCCCTCGCCCGTCACAGCCGAGATTGGAAAGAGCTTCAGCTTCTTGCGCGTCGACCACTGTTTCAGCTTCTTGAGCTTTTCAGGGTTCGCCACGTCGATCTTCGACGCCACCATCAGAGTGGGTTTCTTTTCCAGGGCCGCTCCGAAACTCGCCAGTTCTCCGCGAATTACGTCCACATCCTGGATTACGTCCGGCCGCCCGCTGCCATCGGATACATCGACCATGTGCACCAGCAAGCGCGTGCGCTCGATATGCCGCAGAAACTGCGTGCCCAGTCCCGATCCCTCATGAGCCCCTTCGATCAGTCCTGGAATGTCGGCGACCACGAAACTTTCTTCTTTGCCTTTTTCACCCGCCAGCACCACGCCCAGATTCGGCTCCAGCGTAGTAAAGGGATAATCCGCGATCTTCGGACGCGCCGCCGAAATGCGCGAAATCAGAGTCGACTTCCCGACATTCGGATAGCCCACGAGTCCTACATCAGCGAGCAGTTTGAGCTCGAGCCGAAAGTTGCGCTCTTCGCCGAGACGGCCGTCTTCATGCTCGCGCGGCGCCTGATGGGTCGAGGTGGCAAACTGTGCATTGCCACGCCCGCCGCGGCCTCCACGCGCGATGACCACGCGCTCATCGGCATGCGAAAAATCGTGGACCATCTCACCCGTATCTTCGTCGTAGACGATCGTGCCCACAGGAACTTTCAGCACAATTCCTTCGCCATCGCGCCCCGTCTTCTTGTCGCCTTCGCCGTGACGTCCGCGTTCTGCTTTGTATTCAGGATTGAAGCGGAAATGCACCAGCGTATTGTGGCGCTCGCTCGATTCCATCCAAATATCGCCGCCGCGTCCGCCATCGCCTCCGGAGGGCCCGCCGCGCGGAATGAACTTCTCTCGCCGGAACGCCATGCAGCCGTTGCCGCCGTCGCCCGCCTTCACCCGAATTTTCGCTTCATCGATAAACATGGCATATGCCCACAGCGCTGGTCACTCCCGCGAGTGACAAACGGTACCCGTAAGTCATTCAACCATCACCGCAATTTACGCGACTCGGGAATTCAATATCGGCATGAACTCCAAAGACGTCGCTCAGATTGCCGTCGAGGTATGCGATCTTCTACAGATGCAACTCGATTCGATCATAAGTCGAAGTTTGTCGGATTTCACGCCGGAAGAACTCGGCGCATATCAAAAACGGAAATCGCGAATTGAGGAATTGCGGTCCGAACTGCACCGGCTCGCCAACCCGGTCTAACGGAATCCAGGATCGGTGGTTGAATTGTGTTTCGCGCTGCGGCGTCGAGAACCAGGAGGCGGTCCTCCGCCGACCGAAGCTTTCCTTTCGGATTCGGTCAAGAGCTGGTTAATCTCGGCGATAACCGCTTCCAGTTCTCTTGGGTCGCGTGCATTGCGCGCCCGCTCCTGAAGTATCCGCCAACCCTCGGGCTCCTCGGGAAGGTTGGGCGTTCCGGTTTCGCCGAAGTTCGGTTTCGGCATTGTCGCCCCCACGAATCGTCACCCAACGCAAAAAAGCGACGGGCCGACGCTCTTCCATTTCGCTCTTCTTCGCGGACTACTCCGCTTCGACGGCTTCCGGCTCGACCATGACGAACTTGCCCATCGACCCCTTGTCGAGGAACTTGATCCGTCCCGTGATCTTCGCAAACAGCGTGTCGTCTTTGCCGCGGCCAACGTTCAGTCCGGGCTTCACCCGCGTCCCGCGCTGCCGGACAATGATCGTTCCGCCCGGAACCAGCTGGCCGCCGAATGCTTTGAAACCCAGCCGCTGCGCATTCGAATCGCGCCCGTTTCGTGAAGTGCCTTGTCCTTTTTTATGTGCCATAAAATCGTTGTCCTAATTCTAGTTGGCCGGTTGCCAGTAATCCCAATCAAATTCAAACTTGTCATCCCGAGAGCGGCGAAGAACCTGTTGCTACTTCTTTTTCTTCTTGGCCGCTGCCTTCTTGTGCGACTTTTTCTTTGCGTGCGCATGCGCTGCCGGCTTTGTCGCCTTCTTGCCCGGCCGCTTAGAGGTCTTTACCTCTTCGCTGCCTTCAGCCACGTGCTTCACTTTCTTTTCTTTTTTCACCAGCTCAGGAGCCTTAAACGTTTGCCCATCGTAGGCAATCTCCGTGATGCGGACGGCCGAGTAATTCTGCCGATGTCCCCGCAGCTTCTTGTACTGTTTCTTGCGCTTGTAGTGGAAAACGAGAATCTTCTCGCCACGGCCCTGTTCCACCACTTCACCCGTCACAAGCGCGCCGGAACCAGCGGGAAGAACGCTACCCGCCTCGGCCGAAACGGCGAGTACGTCGCCAAATTCGACCTTGCCGTCCTTGTCTTCCTGCGTTTCGACACGAATCACGTCGCCCGGGGCGACACGATACTGCTTACCACCTGCGCGGATCACCGCGTACATAGACTCTCCTTAGGATGCCCCGTTCAAGCTCCGCTTGGGCGGGAACATGGCATAACTGCAAATCTCTTGGTCTTAATACTGCTCTTTCAGTCTGTGAAATTATTACTGACGCGCCCAAATCCGTGCGCGTAGAGTCAGCCGCCCTCTGCTGTCCGGCCGAGCCAAAGCTCGACAAAAATCTAATGTGCTTGCTGTTTTTCCCGCAACGGCTTCTGACCGGAAACGCGGCGCGGCCCCAGAACGGGTTCCGCAAGTACAGGCAAACTCAACTAGTCTATCGTGCGCTGTGGAAATCGGTCAAACGAAAGATGGGCCAAATCACCCAAACGACCGCCAACTCGATTATTGGCGCGGATTGGGCTACCAGTGAATTTCGTTAATCTTCGCCATTCCCGCTTCTTTTCTAATTCGCCCATCCCAAAAACGCCACCACCACTCCAAACGTGTCGATCAACCCGTGCGCCAGTATGCACACCCACAGATTCCTTCCAGACAGTAAATACGCCGCTCCCAGCACCAGCCCTGCCATGCCCGAGTCCACGATTCCCGATGGACCTTTGTAATAGTGGCCATATCCAAAGAGCACCGAGACTAGCAGGACGGCCATCCAGTATGCGATTCTCGATCGATTGCCGATGTCGGCGGCGCGTGTGACCAGGTATCCGCGATAACTGATTTCCTCTCCAAAGGCTGCAAAGGTCCATACCAGCAGAAGCCACTGCAGCGCAACCTTCCAATGTCCCGCGATTTGGTCGGACCCGCTCGGCGCGATCGCAGCAGGCCAGAAGTGCGCCGTCAGCGGATCTGTTACAAATTGTCCCAGCAGAATTCTCGCCGCCGCCGCTGCCAGCGCGAGGAGGATTGTATTTCGCCATGAAGCTGGCAAACGCAGGCCAATGACGCCCCACCCACCATCTCGCACTCGCAGCGAAATCAGCCCAAGGACAAATAAAATCGGCACCTCGTTCGGAATCACGTGGTAAACGTTGTGGCCGATTACGATCGCCGCCCCAATTACAAACTCGGCCAGGGAAATCCAGCGCTGCGCCGGAGTCAGCCTCGTTTCCGCGACCGGATCGGCGTTGGCCCCATTCGACGCGGTCTCAGCTGCGTTTGCGGATTCGTCCATTTGCGCCTGCCTCCAATCTGCAAGCTGCTCGCCTCGTCGCTCAGCCACGAGGAAGCAGCAGGGATTTCCGGTATTGCTGCACAAACCAGACGGCAATGTGCGTCGTCAACATCACGAGCACGCCACCGCCGAACCAACCGATGGGGACGACCCACCAGCCGAGTAGATCGCGTCCGCCCGCCGGTACGCCTCCGAACCCCAGTCGAAACGACAATGCAAAGTCGCCATTATCTGTTGGAAGAGCCCACAATCCCGCAGTATGGGGATGGAACAGCTTGGCAACGGCGACCAGCATAAAAACAACGCCGAAGAAATAGCCGAAGAGAGAGCCAAGCAGAACAAAGAATCCCGCCACGCTCAGACTTCCCCAGCGGAACAGGCTTTTGAGAATTCGGACTGGCGACCGGCTCGCCTCGGCGCGCGCCAGCAGGTTGTCGGTGATGTATTGGCTGGCGAGTTCTTCCGGACTGCCCAGGGTGGCCAGCGCGGCATCGATTGCGCCGGACGCATTCTCCTCGGTGGCTAAGGCTGCCTTGTCCAGAATGTGACTCCGTATTTCCTCGACAATGTCGCGCACTTCTTCTGCGTTCATTCCGCGTAGTTGTCTGCGCAGCGTACTGAGATACGCGTCGATTTTCTGCTGTGAGCTGGCGGTGATGGTCATCTATTTTCCCTTCGCGAGCGGAAGCAGCAACTTGCTCATGCTTGACGAGAATCGCGTCCAGATTGCCGACATTTCGAGGGCTCGCCTTTTTCCTGCCGCAGTCAGCGCGTAGTATTTCCGCGGATGGCCCGCCTCAGACTCGACCCACTCACTGCGCACCATCCCGAGCGCCTTCAACCGGCTCAGCAGCGGGTAAACGGTACCCTCCGAAACGATGAGGGCGGAATCGCTCTCCAGGCGGCGCAAAATCTCAAGTCCATACCGGCGTCCGTCCCACAAAGCCGCGAGGATGGCCAGCTCCAGGCATCCTTTGCGCAGCTGCACCTCCCACTTCTCAGCTGCGTCTTGATCGCGAGCTTCCCGCTCCTGCATCGTACATACTATGTAATACAAGGTATCGTGTTGTCAATACAAACCGGCTTAGCAATAGGGATGAAATCCAAGCAAAATGAAATAAATCGAAGCACCTCTGCGGCGGTTGGGATCGAGCTGGAATAACCGGCGGCGCACCGGCAGGAGCCTGCGTGCGACGAAACGAATGAGGAACGAATCGCGGTTTCTTCTTAGAAAAGTTTCGCTGAATCCAGCAGGATCGTGACCGGCCCCTGGTTCACCAACTCGACCTGCATCGTCTCCTGGAACCGCCCCGTTTCGCAGCGCAATCCGGCGGCACGAATTTTCTCGACAACATACTCGTAGAGCTCGCGGGCTTGCGCAGGCGGCGCTGCGGAATCGAATGAAGGCCGGCGGCCACGGCGCGCGTCGCCGTAGAGAGTGAACTGCGAGACGACAAGGAGTGAGCCTCCAACGTCGGCAACCGACAAGTTCATCTTGCCGCCAGCGTCTTCAAAAATGCGCAAGCCGACGATTTTCTCGATCAGATAATCGGCCTCGACACGTGTATCTCCGGCGCCCACGCCGAGCAGAACGAGCAGGCCCCGGCCGATCTCTCCCGTAATCTCTTCTTTGTTTTTGTAGTTGCTCTCCTCGTTCTCGGCCACGTCGCCTGCAACCAAGCCGACAGTGACACGCGCACGGCTGACTCGCTGTATGACCGCGCGCATTTAGCGGCTCGCCGCTCCGAGAAGCGATTCCTGGCCAGCGAGCGCCTGCCAGCGTCCATCGCGGTAGGTGTAGACATCGGTGAAGCGTACGCGCGCCTTCACGTTGCCGGACCCGTCCACCAGAGTTGCCAGGCCGCGGGTATATCCCATGTTGCCTTCGACGTAAGCGCGCATCTCCGAGAGCTGGTTCGTCCCGGGCTTTTTGTTGGGGATGTGGTCGAGCGTCTCTTTGCGGCTGTGCAGCGATCCGTCCACGTCCGCGTCTTCAAATTCATCGGCCAGCAGGCACGCAACGGCGGCGACGTCTTTGCGGTTGAGGGCCGCAGCCCAGGTTTGCTCCAACCCGATCAGCGTCGCATCGTTCTTCGCCTGATTCTTCGGACAATCGGCTGCAAAACACGAAAAGGAAAGTCCGAGCAGAACAACGGGGAAGGTAAAAGTCTTCACGTTGGAATCGTGCCACGAGCCCGGCGCGTTGAGCAAGTGCGCGCAATTCGAGGTTCTGGGTTTACGCGTTCGGCAAGCGAGACGCTGGCACAAATGGTCGAGTCGAGCCATCGAATCACAATTTCCTGGCAGCCACCAGCACGGCCAGCATGAACAAGTACATTGCCGAAAGTCCTGCCCCTAGGACGAGAGCCTGCGTCGGCCACAACCGTTTCTTCAAATACGCCATTTGCTGGTAGATAAAGTTGGAAAACATGAAAGAGGTCCACCACATAGCCTGGACGGCTGGCGCTTCGCGATAGATTTTCGTGAGCACGAGATAGAGAGCCGCAATCACGAGGGCGCTCGATATCGAGAGTCGAGAGGCGATCCTTCGTTCGCTCGGAGAGAGTTTTGGCCCGCCAGCAGCGCATCGTTGAAACAGTGCGAGTGTCATTTTGTCCTCCTCTTTAATCGGTTTTGAGTCGGAAGTCTGAATTTGCGGATAGAGATGCGCATCGACGGCTCCGCCTATCACGTCGAGCACCAGTCCGAACGATGCGCGCTGGCTGGCCAGCACGGCGCCAAACTCCTCGCCGTAGCGCTCGCGCCATCTGGCCGGATACAGTCGCAGCAGCCACTTCATGCGCTCGCCAGTCTCCTCTGGCCGGTACGCGCCACCGCCATCATGGAATCCAGCCGTGCCCGCAATGCGCGCTCGCCGAGAGAAGTGAGCCGGTAAGGGTTGCGGCGGTCTTCGCTCTTAAGCGGCTCAATCAGCCCCCTGGCCTCGAGCCGGGCGAGCGCGCCATACAGCGTTCCCGGCCCCAGCCGCACGCTGGCGATGGCTTCGATGTCTTCTGTCATGGAATAACCATGTCTCGGCCCTTCGGCCAGGCTTACCAGGATCAATAGCGCCGGCTCTGAGAAGCGGCCGAAATCATCCAATTCCGTTTCGTCTTTCATTTTTCGCATCATAAGAATTGCCGCCGTTTAATACGTGGTGCGTATTACGTGTAGCGATATAGTACGTCGAACGTACTACCCTGTCAAGAAGAGAAAATTCGCGCTCCCTCCCGCGTTCCCCTGTCCTGATGCCGGATAGATTTGACCCGATTCGCCCCTCCCCCTACAATCCCATATTCACCAAACGAACTTCTTCTTACGGGGTTCCAAACATGCGAATAAAATTAAGGTCGGCAGGAAAGTTAGCGCTGCCCTATTTCTTGCTCACGGGCCTGCTCGGGCTGGCGCTATCCGGCACTCTATCTGCGCAGTCCGCTCCGATCGCTCATCACGATGTCGTGATCACGAACGCCACCGTGATGACGGTGACTCACGGCAACATCCAGCACGGGTCCATCTATATCAAGGATGGCAAAATTGCCGCCGTGGGCGAAAACGTGAACGCGCCCGCCGGAGCAACTGTGGTCGATGCTGGAGGGAAATACCTGACTCCCGGCATCGTCGATTGCCACTCCCACATCGCGCTCGACGATGACGTTAACGAGGCGACCAGTCCCGTCACTCCGCAGATGATGATGAAAGATGCCTTCGATTACCAGGACAAGGCGATTTACCGCGCGCTCGCCGGAGGAGTGACAACGTCGTTGCTGCTGCATGGCTCGGCCAACATGATTGGAGGGCAATCCGTCGTCATCAAGCACAAGTACGGAGACACGCGAGACGCCCTGCTGTTTCCGAATGCGCCCCGTTCGATCAAGTTCGCCAGCGGTGAAAATCCGAAGCGCGTTTACGGCGGACGCGATCAGCTGCCCTCCACCCGCATGGGCAATTTTGAAGTGCAACGCGAAGCTCTGGTGCAGGCGCAGGATTACAGCCGCGAGTGGGATGCGTACAACGCCAAGGTCAAACGTGGCGACAAAGATGCCTCGCCTCCCAAGCACGACTTGAAACTCGATGCCCTGAGCGATGTTTTGAGCCGCAAGCTCATGGTGCAAATCCACTGCTACCGCGCCGACGAAATGCTCACCGAAATGGCAATGGCAAAAGAATTCGGCTATAACTTGCGCGCCTTTCATCACGCTCTTGAGGCCTACAAGATTGCCGATCAGCTCGCCGCCAACAACGTCGGCATTGCCACCTTCGCTGACTGGTGGGGATACAAGAATGAGGCGTGGGACGCCATTCCATGGAATGCGGTCATGGCCATGCGGAAAGGCGTGCGGGTTGCGATCAAGAGCGACTCGGAGGATTACACGCGCCGCCTGAACCAGGAGGCCGCGAAGACGATCCGCTACGGCGGCGCCACCGAAGAGGAAGCATTAAAGATGATTACTCTGAATGCCGCGTGGATCATCGGAGTCGACGATCGCGTCGGTTCCATCGAAGTTGGCAAAGACGCCGACCTGGTTATTTGGGATGGCTATCCACTTTCCACTTCCGGCGTGCCGGAAAAAGTTCTAATCGATGGCGAAGTTTATTTCGACCGCAGCCAACCTGGCCTGGGAACCACCCACTACAAGGAGGGAGAGTAATGACTCAGCTCTCGGCAAGCAAGCCTGTGTGGAGCGGACGCCCTCGCCCGCTGCTTTTGATCTTGGGTCTGGTTTTGCTCTCGATCCTGTCAATTCTGACATCCGCTCAAGAAACCCCCATTGCCCTGAAAGGCGGCAAGCTCCTAACTGTGTCGCACGGCGTAATCGAGAACGGTGTGATCGTCCTGCAGAAGGGCAAGATCACGGCAGTAGGAGCAACCAGTTCGGTCACGATTCCCGCCAACGCGCAAGTGATCGACGCGACTGGCAAGACCATCTATCCGGGACTGATTGATTCCGAGACGCAGCTTGGTCTTACGGAAATCTCTGCTGAAGCGACTACAAACGATCTGGTCGAACTCAGCGATGAGATCATGCCCAACATGCACACCGCCGACGCGTTTCATGCGGAGTCCGTGCTTATCCCGGTGGCGCGCCTGAATGGAATTACCAACGCGATTGTCGCCCCCGACGGCGGCGACACCCTCCCCGGCCAGGATTCTTTCATTCAACTAGCGGGAGCGAGTGCCCCCGAGATGCTGCTCATCCGCGATAACGCCATGCCGCTGAATTTCACCGGAGACGAGCGCCGCAATAAGGGTGGATTCGACAAGCGCAAATTTCCCTCCACTCGTATGGGCCTGGCAACACAGTTGCGCCAGGCTTTCATTGATGCGCAAGACTACAAGTCGAAGCTCGTGGATTACGATCACAAAAAAGCCGACGCGGTTCGCGATAAAAAGCCAGAACCGCTTGCTCCCAAGCGCGATCTCAAACTCGAGGCTCTGATCCCGTATCTCGAGGGCAAGAAAACGGTCGTGCTCGCAGCGGAAAGCCCGAGCGACCTTCAAACGGCGGTCAGCCTGGCGAATGAATTCAAGTTGAAATTCGTGCTCAACCACATCAGCCATTCCCAGCCTGTGCTCGATTATGTCGCCAGTTTGAAAGTGCCCGTCATCGTTGGGCCGATCTACGAAGCTCCCAAAGAAGATGAGCGCTATGACACGGTTTACAGCCTGCCGGCGCAACTCTACAAGCGGGGAGTGAAGATTGTCTTCGCCTCGTACTCCGCGCATAATGTCCGGAACCTGCCGGATGCGGCAGGATTCGCAACCGCTTTCGGACTTCCGCCCGATGAAGCGTTGAAAGCCATTACGCTCAATGCCGCTGAAGTCTGGGGAGTTGCCGATCAACTCGGCTCGCTCGACGTGGGCAAGACCGCGAACGTGGTTGTCGCTGACGGCGATCCGCTCGATGTGAAGACCGATGTGAAGCAGGTCTATATTCAAGGACGCGCCGTGCCGATGACGAGCAGACAGACGCAACTGCGGGACGAATATTCCAAGTAAGGCCTCAGAGATCGTTTCCCAATTCAGAGAAGATCTTTGCATCGTTTCTTGTCTGAGATCAGGTATCTGAGAACTGAGAACTGGGTCCTTAGTTCTGAGAAAGTTCTGAGAACTGTTTGACGCTCTCCTCACAGCCAGTTAGGATTCTGGAGTGCATTCCGCGTCAATCAGTTTTCTGATCCCGCTTCCTTTGCATACTTTCCCAATCCCTTTTAGACTGTTAGTTTCGACTTGATACGATTCGATAAGCAGCAAGCAGTCGTAGAAGAGCAAACGCCGGTCCGCGACCCGGACCCGCGATTCCCAGACTTGGTGACAAGGAGAAGCGATGGCAGCCGTTGATGAAAAAGTGAAACAGATTATTGTCGAGCAGTTGGGCGTGGACGAGGGTGAAGTCACGCCGAGCGCTTCATTCGTAGACGACTTGGGCGCGGATTCGCTCGACACAGTCGAACTCGTGATGGCCTTCGAAGAGGCTTTCGACATCGAGATTCCAGACGAAGACGCGGAGAAGATTCGCACCGTCTCCGATGCCGTCGACTACATCAGCAAGCACGGAAAGGGAGCCAAGTAGTTTGCCAAGCACTACAGGAAGACGGGTCGTCATCACCGGCATCGGCCTGATCTGCTCCGTGGGCAATACCACCGACGCGGTGTGGCAGGCCCTGATCGCCGGCAAGAGCGGCGTCGATCGCATCACTGGATTCGACACCACCGGGTTTGCCTGCCAGATTGCGGCCGAGGTTCGCAACTTCGATCCCTTCCAGTTCATCGAGAAAAAAGAAGTGAAGAAAATGGGGCGCTTCATTCACTTCGCGATCGCCGCCGCGGACGAAGCGATGAAGATGTCGCAGCTCCAAGTCACACCCGACATCGCTGAAAACGTCGGCGTCCACATCGGCTCGGGGATTGGCGGATTCGACGTGATCGAACGTGAACACACCGCGTTGATGCAGGGCGGCCCGCGCAAGATTTCGCCGTTCTTTATTCCTGCGGCCATCGTCAACCTCGCTGCCGGCCACGTCTCCATGCGTTTCGGCGCCAAGGGTCCGAATGAAGCGACGGCTACAGCATGTACGACCAGCGCGCATTCCATCGGCGATTCCTTTCGCATCATTCAATATGGCGACGCCGACGTGATGATTGCCGGAGGCTCCGAGGCCGCGATCACCCCGATGGGTGTCGGCGGATTTGCCGCCATGCGCGCGCTTTCCACCCGCAATGACGACCCCGCCCGCGCGAGCCGTCCGTGGGACAAAGATCGCGATGGCTTCGTCATGGGCGAGGGCGCCGGAATTCTCGTGCTCGAAGAACTGGAACACGCGCGCCGCCGTGGGGCGCCGATCCTGGCTGAAATCGTTGGCTATGGTATGTCCGCCGACGCCTATCACATGACGCAACCCGCTCCCGAACACGAAGGCGGATTCCGCGTCATGCGCAATGCCCTGCGCGATGCCAAACTCGATGCCAGCGTAGTCGGATACCTCAACGCCCACGGCACCTCAACGCCGATCGGAGATACGCTCGAAGCGCACGCCATCCGAAATCTGTTTGGGAAAAAAGTTCCAGTAAGTTCGACCAAGTCGATGACCGGCCATTTGCTGGGCGGAGCCGGTGGTCTAGAGGCGGGAGTAACGGTGCTTGCCCTGCGCGATCAGATTCTCCCTCCGACCATCAACCTGGAGAATCAGGATCCGGAAACTGACGGTATGGACTTTGTTCCCAACCAGGCTCGCGAAGTCAAATTCGACTACGCCATGTCGAACTCATTCGGTTTCGGCGGCACTAATGGAGCACTACTCTTCAAGAAGTGGACCGAATAATCCGGGCAATTGTCCTCGATCCCAAATGTGACGCCCCTCACCCAACTAATGCAGGGTCCTCACTTCTGCAATCTAACCCTCAAACCTCTCTTCAGTCTTTCTTCATCGCGTCGATCATCACGTAGAGCTGATTCGAGTCAGTGACTTCGACGTAGGGCTTGCCCGTATGTTTACTGCTGACAATCCATATTGTTGGAGTGTGGTCGATGTGAAGACCGACGCCCACTTCTTTGTCGGCGCGCACCAGGCCTGCAAGTTTTCCGTCGGGATCCACCACGAACGGCAAAGCAATCTTGTGTTCGGTGGCAAATTTTTCTTCGAAGGCGCGCAAGTTCTGCGGAGTGATCTCCATCTGGTGCGCAAACACCGTCTCGCGAAACTCGTTGCCCAATTCTTTGGAATGGGTATCGAAATAGCGCGCCATCACCGCCGCATCGAACGACCAGTTATGCATGGGCAAGGGAAAATCATGTTGCACCAGCGGAATCTTGTAGGTATGCGAGGCCTGCGCCAGCAGCGGGGCGACCCGTCCACACTGCGGACACTGCAGGTCTTCAAAGACCACGATCGCCAGCGGCGACCCTTTTGGCGGACGGAGAGCTTCCGGCGCATCCTGCGCAAAAACTGGCAGGCAGAGCATGGCTAAAATCGACAAAACCAGCGAAGCAGAGAACCGCGACATGGGTTGAACCTTCATTTTTATTTGGATGCCGATCGAACCGCGAATATCCCATGTTAACGAATTCAGCTTATTCGCGCATCTCAACTCGCCTCACGGAAGTAATCCCGTCCGGAAAGTCGGGGTCACGTGGATTCGGTCACCGGAGATCGCCGGGGCCACCCGTCTTCACACGAAGCGGTTGTGTTGTTTCTTTTCGCCATTGGGTTCGAACTTCTGAAATAATCAGCCCCCAAAGGAACTTGGCCATGAAGAGATTGCGAATCCTGGTTGTCTGCTGTTTTCTGGCGAGTGCATCGCCGGCGATCGTTGCCGGACAGTCCTCCACAAACAACGCCTCGACAAATAGCACCTCGAACGGCAATGCGATGGCGACGCCGCAATCCGAACCCACGCCGCCGGCGAATGCTCAGGCCGCGCCCGCTCCAGCCGCAACAAAGACGATCGTCGAGTATGCGCCCCCCGCCGCCGAGTATGCACGAGCCAAGGCCTACTCCACCGCTCATTACCGGCACGTTTTCATCGACGCGCTTTACGGATTCCTGTTGTTGCTCGTTCTTTTGCGATGGCGCGTGGCTCCTGCGTTTCGCAACCTGGCCGAACGCGCCTCCTCGAACCGCTTTCTGCAGTTGATTATTTTTGCGCCGCTAATCCTCCTGACCATTGCTGTCATTGGAATAGCCTCGGACATTTGGGACGAATCGCTGCAACGCGCCTACGGGCTTTCCGTGCAAGCCTGGGGGCCCTGGCTTCGCGATTGGACCCTCAACCAGGCCATCGGCCTGATCGTCGGAACCTTGCTGGTGGGCATCCTATATGTCGTCATCCGGCTCAGCCCCAGACGGTGGTGGTTCTACTTCTGGCTCGCTTCGATTCCGATCCTGTTGCTCATGTTTTTTGCGCAGCCCATCATTATCGATCCCATGTTCTACACCTTCAAGCCGCTGGCGACGGTGCAGCCCGCGCTGCTCGCCGAGATGCAGAAAGTCGTCCATCGTGGCGGGATGGAAATTCCCGATGACCGCATGTTCGTCATGAATGCCAGTTCGAAAACCACTGGCCTGAACGCCTATGTCACCGGATTTGGCGCTTCCAAACGGGTTGTGGTTTGGGATAACACCATCGCCAATGCCACCGTACCTGAAACTCTTTTCGTTTTTGGACACGAAATGGGCCATTACGTCTTGCATCACATCCCAAAAGAGATGGCTATCGATGCCACGATTTTGCTGTTCCTGCTCTATCTCGGATTCCGGCTATCAAACGGCATGCTCGCCCGGTGGGGCGTCCAGTGGGACGTTCGAGACCTTACGGATTGGGCATCGCTTCCCGTGTTGTTGTTCGTGATTTCCCTGCTGGCCTTTCTCGCGACTCCAGTCTTTAACGGAGTCAGCCGCCATTTCGAGCACGAAGCAGACCGCTACGGACTTGAGGTGATCCATGGCATCGTGGCCGATCCGAATCAGGTCGCCGCTCACTACTTTCAGAAGAGTGGTGAGAAAAATCTAGCTGATCCGGATCCGAGTACTTTCGTGAAAATCTGGTTTTTCGATCATCCGACCAGGCCCGAGCGCGTGCATTTCGTCGCTACATACAATCCGTGGGCGGAGGGAGAACAGCCGAAATACGTGAAGTAGGGGAACCGGAAAAGCTCGTGTGGTGACGCGCGTCCCGCCCGTCCAGCTGAGCAAAGCTCAGCGCTTGTCGATTGCAGAAGAATGAACTCCAGATCTACTTCAAATCCTGACCCGGCTCGAGATTGTAGAAATAGTAAAAGCGCAGTCCCAGAATCTGACCAGGAAATTCCTTAGGCAGCGGCGGCAGCGGATTCGAGGCGGTGATACTTCCCCAAGCAGCGCGATCGAGCGCCACGTCCCCGGAAGTCGTATGCAGCGTCATACTGCTCACCTTGCCATCTTTCAGGATGACAAACTCGATCGCGAGTTTGCCCTGCTTCCGAATCGGCGGATACACCGACTCCGGCATAATGGCGTACCAGTTCTGCCTTACAACCTGCAATACGCGGGTCAAATAGGGGCCAAAGTCCACGCCCATGGTGTCAGTCAGGATTTCCGCTTGATCGAGCGCCTTTGCCCCGCCTCGGCCTTGGCTTAACCCGTAGTCCCCGTTGTTTCCCGAGCCGCCATAATGCCCGCGGTTCGCGGCTGCTGCCTCCACCGCCTGCTGGATCGCCGAACCCGCCGTGGTCGTAGTGTTGAAATTCGGCACCGGACGGTTGTTTCGCGGAGGTGTTTGCAACTGCGATGTTTGATCGCTCGGTTGCGGCTGCGATATTCCTTGATTCTGCTCCTGTGGCGCGGCCGGCTGCTGCCCTTGCGCAATCTGATTTTGCGGAGGTTGACCCTGTGCGGGCGGCTCCGGCGTACTCGCGCCCGGATTGCCCGGGCGACGGCTCTGCAGCAATTTCTTCAAATCGTCGCGATTGATCTGCGGCGCCTTGCTGGTCGCAATCCGATCTTTATCGGAAGCAATCTTCGCATCAGGACGCCGCGTCAACTTCTGTGCGTCCGGCGGAAGCTCAAGATAGGTGGCGTTTTTGTCGCTGTTGTCCGTCTTGATGGCCAGTTCAACCGGATGCGACCACAACGCCATAATCTTGTCGGTGTTCCACAACAGGATGATGACGAGAAAGTGCAAAATTACCGACAGCCACAACGCCTCTCGCTTGCGCGCGCGCGAAAGATCGTCCTGTAACTGAATTAGAAGATGCGGTACGTCGTCGGGATTGAAGCTGCGATACGCCGTCTCCCAGTGCTGTGCTTCAAACAAATCACGCTGCTCCGCCTGATCGGCGGGAGGTGGCGTTGCGGAAGGATCCCGGGACGGAATTTGGGTGACTGGCATCAGGCAGCGGCTACAACAGTTAGAGCTACGGCCAGCCTACCGGGTTGCGTAAGCTTACGGGTAAAGTTCTGCGTAAAGTTACGTAAAGTAAGGAGTGCGACCGTTTTTTCTATTGTCGCATTTTTTGTCCTCTCCGAGAAAGTACCAGGGTAATCGCCGCCTCATCTGCCGTCGCCATCCCGCTACGGATCACCATTTTCAATTCCTCTGCATCAGATTTTATGTTGCTCGTGGATCGCGCAGCGGCCTCGTTCCTATCCTAAAATGTCATCAGATACCCACCTGTAGAGAGTCGGCCCATGTTTACGAAAGAAGCTCTTCGTTTTGCCCAGTCGTTCTGCAATGGTTCCACCTATAAATTGCGTCGTATTGCCGCTGCGCTGCGCGCCGGAATCTTGCTGGCCGCACTGCCAGCCCAAATGCTGGCCCAGCATGGAGGAGGTGGTGGCGGTGGTGGCGGCCGGGGAATCGGCGGTGGCAGCGGCATTAGCGTGGGTCGTCCCGATGGGGTTAGCGAGAAGGACGATCTTAAGGATTTTCATCGCGCCCTCGCCCTGCAAGCCAGCCCCGAACAGATCGCGGCCTTCCGTAAGGTTGCGCAATATACCCAGAACGCCAGCGACGATCTGCAGTCCTTTCGTGACACACTGAAGAAAAGCACTCTCTCATCGCCTTGGGCAGAGAGCACAAATGCTTTGCATCAGGCCATTGCCAGCGCGCGGGCCGGAAACCAGAATTTCCTCACTTCCTTCACGCCCGCTCAGAAGTCTGGGCTGCAGGACTTGACCAAGAAACTCGCTAAGTCCGATGCCGCGGTCGACAAGCAGCTAAAGATGCTGGATGACATCGTTCAAGCGCCCAAGCCCGCGGCCGAACAAGTCGCAGACTCCGCTACTGCATTGGAAAAGGAACTCGCCGGTTTCCAGAACGAGCAACTGGCGCTGGGAAGAGAGATGGGCATTCTCTTATCGGACGAAGGCCTGACTTTCAATTTTCCGAGCGTCACGAACTCGATCAACGTGAACGGTCAGCCGATCACGATACCTATCTCCGGCGTCGCTTCCCGAGCCTCCGCGCAAAATGGACAGAACATTTTTCATCTGCAATTAACCGCCGACCTCTCGGACCTGCAGCAAGCCGTGGCTGCGATTCTCCGTTCTCAACTCGCTCGCTCGCCACGCTGCGGCGAACGCGTCCAGCTGGAAGCCGCCACCCTTACGCCGATTGTCCCTTCGAGTCTGGTCGTAGCGAATCTGCACTATGAACGGTGGGCCTGCCCGATCGGTTCCGCCGACTCTACTCCTACCGAAGTGGACGAAGAAGAGGCCACAATTCAAGTCAAACTCGCTCCGTCCGTTCAGAGCACCGGACTGACTCTGACCTCTGAAATCACGCGAGTCGATGCTCCGGGCCCCCTGCGCAATTCGTTGCGCTCGGGCGAGTTGGGTGCAGAGCTGCGGGACCAAATCGCTGCATCGTTGCTCTCAGTTCTGCAGAAGACAAGCGACCTCAAACAGGCGCTGCCGGACGCAGTGCAGCAATCCGTCACCATCGAGAAGATCCAGTTTCAGGATGCCGGCGCTGACCAGTTAGGGCTCTCCATGGAAGGCCAACTGCAACTGTCTGACGATCAGGCCAGGCAACTTGCCTCCCAACTCAAACAAAATGTGACAGCCAGAGCGCCAGCGCCGCAGTAAGTTTTTTGCCGCGTGAAAGCCTGAGAACGATCTTGCCCGAAACCACTTCAGTGCTGCTCCCCTGCCAAACCACGTCACAATCTGAATTCACCGCCCCTTCGTAAAGTTATGCAAAGTTTTGTCCGATTCACGTCTTAAACGCAACTTTCGCCGAAAAATCCCATTCATACACTCATACCGATCAGCATCAAAAATCGAAAACGATCGCGCAAGAAACGATCGTCGCAGGAACGTAGCACAGGAACGTTGCACACGATCGTTGCACAGGAACGTTGCACAGGAACGTTGCAAATGATCGTTGCAAACTAAGAGCTTTGAAAAAGGAGATGTACCACATGCTTAAACAATCGCTTCTCGCTCTCGTAGCGGCCAGCCTGATTTCCCTCGCCATTCCTTACGCCGCGGCGCAAGACAACTCATCCGGCTCGAGTGGACAAACCACCACCGACCAGCAGTCGCAGCCTTCACAGGGCTACGGACGTCACCACCATGGCCCGCCCGACCCTGCCAAGCACACAGAAATGTTGACCAAGAAACTCAAACTGACGTCGGACCAGCAAAGCAAAGTACAGGAAATCTTCCAATCCGAAGCTTCGCAGATGCAGAGCCTGCACCAGGACTCGTCCACCTCCCAGCAGGATCGCCATGCCAAGATGATGGACATTCACAACAACACCAACACACAGGTGCGCGCGCTGCTTGATCCCAACCAGCAGAAAAAATGGGACGCGATGCAGGCCAGGCGCGAGGAGAGAATGGAAAGACACAACGGCGGCCAATCGAATGGCGCGCAGCAGGCCCCTCCCTCGCAGCAGCAGTAACAGGATGCAGGCTTGTGTACACAGAGAAAGAGCCCGCGAGAGTTTCAGCTCTCCGCGGGCTCGTTCTTTTAACTTCTTAAGTCTTGACGACTAAGCTTTTACGACTTTGCCGCTGCGCAGGCAAGAAGTGCATACGCGGATGTGCTTGGTCGCGGCTCCCACCTTGGCGTGAACCGGGCGCAGATTGACGTTCCAGCGCCGCTTGCTCACATTGTGGGCGTGACTGATGGTATTTCCAAACTGCGGCCCCTTGCCGCAGACATCGCAAACTCGTGCCATAAATCTGAATTCCTTCCAGGCCTGTTGCCGAAACATACTGCAGAAGCTTCGATTTTACAGGAATCCAGCCGGTTTCGCCAAGGCCCTGTGCCGGCTAATCACCTCCCATACGCGATCACCGGTCCGACAACTGAATCGGATTGCCGTCCGGGTCCTGGCCGTCGCAAAGGCAAAACATGTCCCCCTGCCTCGCCTGGCCGAAACTTGCGCCCCGGGCAACCAGCTTTTCTCGCACCGCAGCCACGTCCTTCGCATAAAACACAATCTTCGGTCCCTTGCGCCCCGGCGATGACGGACCCGAGTGCAGCGCGATCCGTGCGCCTCCTGCTGCAAACTCCCGCCAGCCTTTTTCACTCGTCACTTGCCTGAGGCCCAGCACTTCTCCGTAGAATTTGCTCATCGCATCCATCTGGCCCGTAAACAAAATAACCCGTGCCATCTTCATCAGGCCACCTCCGCCCCCCAAAAAGCAAGAGCCCGGGAATGCTTTCCGCGGGCTCCCGTATATATGCTGATTCCACGTCTCGACGTCTATGCCGCTTTCCCCAACACCGGTTGAGTGCACTGGCTGCAGCGCCGAGCATCAATCGGGATCTCGCTCAAACATTCCGGACACTTCTTGGTCGTGGGGTCAGGTGGCACGGCAGCTTTGCGAGTACGGGCGATAAGTGCGTTGATAGGAGTGACGACAAAGAAGTAGACGGCGCCCGCGACCAGAATAAACGAAATCAGAGTATTCACGAACTCGCCGTAAAGGAAGGTGCTGCCGTTGAGAGTAAACTTCAGCGCCGAAAAATCCGGAGCCTTGACGATGGCGCCGATCAGCGGTGTAAGCAGATCCTTGGTCAGCGCCGTGACGACCGATCCAAAAGCGGCGCCAATCACCACGCCCACGGCTAAATCCACAACGTTGCCGCGCAAGATAAATTGCTTAAATCCAGATAACATACGTCTTCCGCCTCCTATTTTGAAGTGCGCACAAATGTAATTGTTGAATGCCCGGCGGTCAAACTAGAAATAAGACTTGGAAGAATCGGGCGGGCAGCCTGACACCCTGGACTCTAACCCATAGCTGACGGCTTGAGAGCTGTCAGCCCACTTTCCCTGGATCGGGATCGCTCAGATCCGCATTGGCATTACGATATAGCGGTACTTGTAATCTTCACCCTCAGCCGGACGCAGCTGCCCGGCCGATTGCGCATCCTTCAATTCCAGTTTCACCGCGCACGATCCGGTCGCCTTGATGAAATCCATCAAATATTGCGCATTGAACCCGATCGCCATGGGATCGCCATCATAAAGAATCTCGATGGAATCCTCCGACTCGCCCGTCTCGGTCGACGACGCGGAAAGCTTCAATTCGCCTTTCTCCAGCTTCAGTCGCACCGCCCGCGACCGCTCATCCGCAAACTGCGCCACTCGGGCAATCGCCGCGCCAAGTTCCTCGCCTTCCAGCGCAATCGACTTCGAAACATCTTTCGGCAGAACCGCTTCATAGTTCGGAAACTGTCCCGTCAGTTGCCGCGAAGTCAGCAGCCGCGGCCCTACGCGGAAGAACAGCGTCGACTCGTCTTTGGCAAAGTCAACCGTCTCCACATCCGAATCCAGCAGCGATTTCAATTCGTCCATCGCCTTCTTCGGAATCAGCGTCTTCATCTCGCCCGAAACGCCTTCAAACTTTTCTCCCGTCCGCTCCACATGCGCCAAACGGTGCCCGTCGGTCGCCACCATCGTGATCGACTCCGGCTTGAGCACCATCAGCGCTCCATTCAGCGTGTACCGCGATTCTTCACTCGCGATGGCAAAGCCCGTCTTCGCAATCATCGAACGCAACACGGCTGCTGGAATCTTGATCACTCCCGCTGCCGGAAATACAGGCAGCGCCGGAAAATTCGACTTCGCCATGCCTACCATCTTCGTGTTCGAGCGCCCACAGCGAATGCTCACCCAATGGTTCTCCAGCAACTTGATGGTGATCTCCGCGTCCGGCAGCAACTTTACGTAGTCATACAGTTTGCGCGCCGGAATCGTGCATGCGCCTTCCTTCTTGACCTTGGCGTTGCACGACGTGCGCAAGCTCAGATCCAGGTCTGTCGCCGTCAGGGACAATTTGTCACCCGCCGCCTCAAACAAATAATTGGAGAGGATTGGAATCGTGGTCTTGCGTTCGACCACGCCTTGCGTGGCCGTCAGTTCGCGAAGCAATTCATTCTTGCTGACCGTTATTTCCATGGTCGTAGTGGCGACGGCAGGGGCGACTTCCACCGGCATTTTGGGTCTCCCGACTCTAGAGTTGGTCAAGAACTGTCCAAACCAAGCTCTACTTCTGTTCTCTCTTATATCAAATACAAAAGCCCACCGGAAGGCTCATTAAAAAGTTGATGACCGTCGAAACCGCATTTACGCGCCCAATTGCTCGGTCAACTTATTGAGCAACCTGTTCAAATCCTTGTCCGTCTTGCGGACCTCTTCAATCTTGTCCACCGAGTGCAGCACCGTCGTGTGATGCTTTCCCCCAAACTGCCGTCCAATCTCGGGCAGCGAAGCCTCCGTCAAATGCTTCGCTAAATACATCGCTATCTGCCTGGGATACACAATCGATCGCGAATTATTCTTCGCTTTGATCTCCACCAGGCGCAGCCCGAATTGTTCGGCCACCGCCTTCTGGATCGACTCAATCGTTACCTTCCGTGCCTGCGAATCGATAAAATTCTTCAGCACCTGCTGCGTATAAGGAAGCGTAATCTCCGCCCCGATCAGCGAAGAATGCGCCACCAGGCGAATCAGCGCGCCTTCCAGTTCGCGGACATTCGATCGTATATTCGAAGCGATAAAAAGCGCCACATCCGTCGGCAGCGTGACCCGCTCCTGCTCCGCCTTCTTTTGCAGGATGGCAACCTTCGTCTCCAGATCGGGCGGCTGAATGTCCGCAATCAACCCCCACTCGAACCGGCTACGCAGCCGGTCTTCAAACTCGGCCAGCTCTTTCGGCGGACGATCGCTCGCAATCACGATCTGCTTCATCGACTCATGCAGCGCGTTGAAGGTGTGGAAGAATTCCTCCTGGGTCCGCTCTTTCTGCGCCAAAAACTGGATATCGTCGATCAGCAGCACGTCCATCGTCCGGAACTTATCCCGGAAGCTGATCATCTTGTCGTAGCGCAACGAGTTGATCATCTCGTTGGTGAACTTCTCGCTCGACACGTAGCAGATCGCCGCCTGCGGAGATCGCCGCTTGATCTCATGCCCAATCGCCTGCATCAGGTGGGTTTTGCCCATGCCCACGCCACCGTAGAGGAACAACGGGTTGTAGGCCTTCGAAGGCCGCTCTGCGACCGCCTGACACGCCGCGTGAGCGAACTGGTTGCCGCTGCCAATCACAAATGCGTCGAACGTGTAGCGCGGGTTCAACTGCGCCGCACTGTCCCAATCGAACCGCCCCTGCGACCCCTGTAGCGCCGCACTGGGTTGCAGTCCAACAGGATTCGTATCCCCGCGCATGCCGCCTCCCGAAATATGGCCAGACAGCCCGCCGTTATGCCGTATGGGCGTGTTTGAAGGATCGTCCTCGGCGGTCACGAATTTCACTTCTTCGTATCCCAACCCGAGGTTGTCGACGGCTTCCTGAATCAGGTCGGCGTACTTGTCGCTGACATGGCGGAACTCGGCCGTCGGTATGCGCACAAACAAAACTCCATTGCTGGCGTGGCTGTAGCGCGTGGGTTTCAACCATGTGTCGTACGAGTGACGGTTGACTTTCTTCTCCAGTGCGTCAAGAATGCGCACCCAAGGATTCGGAATGATGGCGGAACTGGTGAGAGACATGATTTACCAGAAAAACGATTACCAGAAAAACGGTTCACCTGAAAACGGTTGCCGAAATACTCTTCACAAAAATCGAAACCGCCCCGGCCCGACGCCAGGGGAAACGCCAATAAGAAAATTATGAGTTCTTCGATTCCTGCAGAGCAGTGTCTGTTTTGCAGTACGGGTTATCTGTGAATTTATTACGAGACGAACGGGATAGTAGCACAAAAAAATTCGCTGGTCCGTGCGTTGCAATAAAAAATATTTCGTAGCAGTGCAGCCGCCAACCGCTATTTCGAGCCGCTGTCAAGTGTCGAGAAACTAACTGTCGCGCAAACTGTGCAATGGAGGCCGGAAGTGAGAGGTCACGTCGCAAAAGTAAAAAACCTGGACTTCTCTTGCTTCAACTTCCGCTAGCTGGCCTCTGACCTCACACCTGGCTAAGGCCGCCGTTCGCGCCGTACGGCCGCTGCCGGCGCGGTCTTGTAGCTCGCGGGATAGACCACCACCGACCGTCGCCCGCCTTCGCCATCGCTCTCCGTACGCAAGTCTTTCTCTTCCCGCAACGCGAGATGCACAATCCGCCGCTCGCGCGACGACATCGGACCAAACCGGTACGGCTCGCTCGTCCGCCGCACCTGCTCCGCCGCAACCCGCGCCGCCGTCTGCAACTCGTCGATCCGCAACGCCCGAAAATTCTTGCAGTCGAACCACACGCGCTCGTGTTCGTTCCCCTGCAAGTGCAGAACTTCCGAAGCCAGCAACTCAAACGCCCGCAGCAATTCGCCGCCGCGCTCCAGCAACATCGTCGAGTCCGGACCCGCAAATTCCACCAGAATTTCCGGATGTTCCCACTCGCGATTCTCCGCAATCGGAGGATCGACCGTGATCCGGTACTTCAACTTGAAGCCGCCATGCGAAATGACGGCCTGCAGAAACTCCCCAATCTGCTTCGCAGCCACAACCTTGTCGGTAATCGGCATAAGTATGCTCTTGGCTTTTAGCCTTCAGCTTTTTGCTTTTAGCTCTTCGCCAACTGCCAAGAGCTAAAAGCGAAATGCGAATAGCTTATTTCTCTTTCTTCCGCGCCCGCTTCGCCATCATCTCTTTCATCTCGCGTCCCAGCGAACTTCGATTCAGCGCCGCCTGTTGCACGATCCCGATCAACTGTCCCATCGCCCAATACAGGCTCAGTCCCGCCGGCAGATTAAAACTGATATAGCCCAACATCGCCGGCATCATGAAATTCATCATCTTCTGCTGCGAGGGATCCATCCCCGCTTGCGGCGTCATGCGCTGCATAAAGAACATTGTCACCACAATCGCAATCGGCAGCACGTACCGCGGATCCGGCGAAGATAGATCGTGAATCCAAAGCCACGGGGCATGCCGCAGATCCATGGCCACGTTCAGCATCCGGTAATACGCAAACAGAAACGGCATTTGAATCAACAGCGGCAAACATCCGCCCACCGGATTCACGCCTTCCTTCTTATACAACGCCGAAATCTCTTCATTCATTTCGGCTTTCTTCGGATCGCGCAACGTGTACTTCTTATATTTCTCCTGGATCGCCTTGATCTGCGGCGCCACGCGCTGCATCTTCAGCATCGACTTCATCTGCGAAAGCCGCAGCGGCAGTAGCGCCAGATTGATCACCAGCGTCTGCAGCAGAATCGCCCATCCCCAATTGTGGACAATGTGTACATACATCCACTTCAGCCACAGAAACAACGGACGCGCAATAATCCCCAACCATCCAAAATCAATGACCGCCCGCAGGTCCGGCTCTGCTCCGGTAATTCCAGGCACATGCACCGATTCCAGATCCGACAAAGCTTTGGGCCCGACATACAGCCGCGTCTCGGTCGGTCCATGCAGGTTTCCGACCGCCGCGCCCAGCACGTCGACCTTGTCCATCTGCTTGTCCGCGGGGTCGTTCGGCTTGTGCCGGATTTCAATTCCGTTGCGCAGTGTAACCAGGGCCGAATTCTGCGCGTCCTGCGGCAAGAACACGGCCGCAAAATACTGATCCGAAATTCCCGCCCAGTTAAACGGGCCCGGCAGCGTTCCACTCCCGCTGATCTTCTTGATCGCCAGCCGTTCAACCTTGTCGTCGTACTGGTAAACGACCTGGCCATTCGCGTACTGCGGAGCGGTCAAATCCGCTCCAAACCCGCTCGGCCACATAGGAAACGCCGCAACCTGCGCACCTTTTACGTAGACCGCCGCCCGCGCCGTTACCACATAACTGTCGCGATCAAACGAAAACGACTTCTGCACCGAAAGGTCGCCATCGTCATAAACAAAGTTCAATTCTGAGGGTGCCCCATCTTTCGAAAATTGCGAAAGGGAGGGTGCCGCGTTGGCATCCGAACTCGCCACATACAAAACCGAATTCAACTTCTCCCGCAGCGCTTCGTCGTACGACCAAAGCATGAGAGGGTAACCATACCTGTCGGCTGCGGCCAGGTTCACAAGTTCGAGCGGCGCGTCCTTATCGTCCGTGTATTTTTTCAGCACCCACGACTTGACCCGCGCTCCGCGGTTCGTGAACACGATCCGGTAGACGTCATTCTCAATCACCGTCTCTGCTTCCGCAGTAGCAACCTGTTGTGTTGTATGCGTAGCGGCGGACGCATTCGTCCGCCCCGCCAAGCCCCGCAAGGCAGATTTATCAGAATTTTGGCTTCCAGATACGGCAGCAGGTATAGAAGCAGAAGACGCAGATGAATTGGAAGCGGCAACCGGAGCGCCTTGAGTCGCCGCCTGCTCCTGTTTCGCCGGCGCCGCGGGTTGCGCCCCATATTTCTTCAGCAGCGGCTGAAACAGCATGATGACCAGAAATGTCAGCGCAAACACGATCAGCAGGCGCTTATTCATTTCGGGTTCTTGTTGGGGACTTTTAAATTCAGCCAATTCGTCAGCTCATCATTTCGTAGTAAGAATTCGTAACAAAAATTATGACCGCGCCCGAATCTCGCTTTACAGCGCGCCGGGTGCCCCATTCATTCGTGCTTCTTGCGAATGAGTGGGCTTCCCGAAATCGTTCTTCACCACCGGATCCAGTCCACCCTTCGCAAAAGGATGACACCGCAGCAATCGCCATCCCGCCATCCCTATCCCGCGCAACACACCATACCGCTCGACTGCTTCCATCGCATACTCCGAGCAAGTCGGCACGTACCGGCACGAAACCGGAAACATCGGCGAAACCCACCGCTTATAACCCTGCAACAATCGAAGAGCGAGACGCTTCACTTTTCCACCAGCTTCTTCGCTTGCGTGTTCTTGGCAACCAATGCCAGCGCCCGTCCGACTTCCTCGAGCACTGCGGCGAACTCCAGGGTCAGCACCGACTTCTTAGGATTGATCACCACATCCACCGCGCCTGAACTTTTTAAGACCGCCCGCTTCATCCGCACCGCTTCCCGCATACGGCGCTTAATCCGGTTTCGCACCACCGCGCCGCCCAGGACTTTCCCAACCGTGAGCCCGACGCGCGCCGCTTTCGGCGATAGTTCCTCCGCAGAATCCACCTGCTGCCGCAGATAGAACACGGTCATGTGCGTGGAAAAGTGCCGCCGTCCTTGCTTATATACGCGCTCAAAATCAGAATGTTTCAGCAGCCTCGCCGCCCGCGGATAGCTAAACCCCGCCTCCGCCGCGCGCTGCTTCTCATTCGGCTCCAAAGCGTCAGCGCTAACCACGTCACCATTCTGCAAGGCGATATCCATCACTCAGCGGCCCGTGCATAGTCCCGCTTTTTCTGGCAAGTGGGTACTGGCAACTGCTGTTCGGTGGGAAAACTAATCGCGGAAACCCGGCGCTACGGCAACACGCTTGCGCCCTTTGGCACGACGGCGCGACAGCACGGCAGCCCCGTTCTTCGTCTTCATGCGAGTCCGGAACCCATGCTTCTTAGAGCGCTTGCGTTTGTTAGGTTGAAATGTACGTTTCGGCATCGAAAATCCCTGCTCCTGATCAATTCAGCTGGCTAAAGGCAAACCGTAAGTATAAATGACGGTTGCGCTCCCCGGCAAACGCTTCTATCTCGCTACAATAACTCTGCTCCCGATTCCCCCGCTACAGAATGAACTTAGACGACACCATCGTTGCCATCGCCACTCCTCCCGGACGCGGAGGCATCGGGGTAGTCCGTCTGGCCGGCCCCTTAGCCAAGGCCATCGCGCGTCCCATGCTGAGACTAATTCGTGACTTCGAACCCAACCGCGCCGTAGTCTGCGATCTAGTCGATCCGTGTGGCGCCGACACTCCTGTGCGCGAAACTCTCAGCACCGCCAAAACTAACATCGGGACGGACGCCTTC
>Ga0302278_10001766_pt1 | contig 26024 bp, 26 predicted proteins | sample III_Bog_N3_2_FD_194543 | JGI IMG/M metagenome (GOLD analysis project Ga0302278, IMG submission 194543) | Peat permafrost microbial communities from Stordalen Mire near Abisko, Sweden - III_Bog_N3_2 | ecosystem: Environmental > Terrestrial > Soil > Wetlands > Peat | place: Sweden: Abisko... | reverse complement strand
GATGAAAGTTGCAGTCTAAAGAATTTTCCTGGCCCGATCGCTCGCGGCCGCAACGTCGCTACCCGCGCAGCTTCCACGGATATCGTCGCCTTTACCGATGCTGGATGCACTCACAGCCCCGACTGGCTCGCCAACCTGGTGGGTCCGATCCTCGACGGCCAATTTCAGTATTCCGTCGGTGGATCTTATATTGATCCAAACAGCTCGACCGTTTGGGATGTCGCCTCTGCGCCGTTCTTCGGCGTCAAACTTGATCCAGAGGCGCCAACGAAATCGTGCACGGCCCGCTCCATGGCTTTTCGCAAGGAGCTATGGGAGCGCGTGGGCGGATTTCCTGAAACCGTCTTTCTCGGAGAAGACACGGCATTCGACGCTAAGGTCCGTAAAGTCGTAACTCCCGCATTCCCCGCGAGTGCCAAGGCGTGCTACCGGCCGCGCCAGACGTTTCGCTCCGCAGTTCAGCAGATGATCAGTTACGCCGTGACCGATGGAGTGCTCGGTGGCCGCTCGGCGCGCCTGTGGAGAAATATCGCCCGCTGTGCCGCCGAACTGATCGCCTTGCTCGCCCTCTTCTACTCGCCGATACCGTTGCTGTGTGTCCTGGCGCTGGAGGTGTATTTTGCGTTCCGATTGGACTGGCATGACATCCGAAAAGCTCGCTTGGGCACATGGACAGCGCGGATGGCCTATTCGCTGCTCGTGCCCTGGATTGTGGCGTGGTACCAGACGGTCGGCAGCGTGACGAAGAAGAACCGTCCCAACCGGCAGAATTTCGCCTGAGAAACTCGCCAACACTCGCAGTACATGCCCGCCAGATACCTACCTTCGTAACTGCCCATTCCCTAGACTGAAACGTGAGCACTCAGCACGCAGAGCACGGATTTGACTGAGGACTGAGAACCGGGAACTGAGAATTGACAGCTGGTCTCAGCCTTTCCAACGGTAGGCATCCGGTTGGGGCAGTCCGATATGGCCGAGAACACGGTTGGCAAATTCGTGGGCCATAGCATCGGCGCTCGAAGGGTGGTTATAAAACGTAGGGATCAGCGGAAAGATAGTAGCCCCGGCGTCGGCGGCCAGCGACATGTTGCGAAGGTGAATTTTATTGAGCGGCGTTTCGCGAACGCAGAGTACGAGCGGACGGCGTTCTTTCAGCGTCACATCCGCGGCGCGCTCGATCAGACGCGAGGCGGCGCCGTTCGCAATGCGGCCGAGAGTGCCGACACTGCACGGAATGACGACCATCGCGTCCGCGGGATACGACCCGCTGGCCACGTTCGCTCCGATATCGGAGTTGGACTGGAGCTGAATTTTTGTGGACTGCAGGCCGATGAGTTGACGTAGGAGGTCGGAACGGCCTTCGAGGGCAAGTTCTTCCGCCATGACGCGCAGGCCACTATCGGAGGCGATGAAGTTTACAGTTTTCACCCGAGAATCGCGCTCGACGTTGAGTAGAAAGTGTTTGAGAAAAAGGGATCCGCTGGCGCCGGTCGTGGCAACAGTCAGATTTTCCGGCGCAGGAATGGGCAAAAGTTTTGCTCCGCGAGGCACGATCTAATACGCGGCCCCGAAAAACTGAGGATAGGGACGCAGGAAAAGCAAGTCAAGGTGTTGGGCGGGGATTGTCGAACAACTCTATCGTCGATTGGCTGCTCTAAAGGGTCGCGCAGGACAGTTTGCGAACGAAGGGCGAAAGACGAACTTTTCTTTATGGCCACTACCGGAATCTTACGATCGCGGCGCAGTGCCGCCCAACTTCATGCCATCGCCAGCGTGGAGCGTGAGATTCGAGCGGCCGATCCGGCCAACGGACGCAAATATCTTCGCGACTTTCGCGATGCCTACCGCTGCTACGAAAAGGTTCTCAGCGCGAGTGACGTCCGCCACGAAATTGCGAAAACTGGAATTGCTCTCGTGGGCGACTATCACGCGTTGCCGAACTCACAACGTTATCTCGCCTGCCTGTTGCGCGATCACTCTTTTAACCAGCGACACGTTGTCGTTGGCCTAGAGACCATCTTTTCCCGCGACCAGCACATTTTGGATGAATGGTCACGTCACGAAATTGACGAGAACGAATTGCGCGAGCGCATCCGCTTCGAATTCGATTGGGGATACGACTGGGCTCCGTTTTATGAATTGCTCGCCGCGGCTCGCGACCGCGGAGCGTCGCTGTACGGGCTCGATTGCATGCCCCGCGAAGATCTGCGCAAGATCGGCGCGCGCGATCGCCATGCCGCCGACAAAATCGCCGACCTGCGCCGCCGGCATCCCGAGGCGCTTGTGCTCGTACTGTTCGGCGAGTCGCACCTCGCTCCGCAGCATCTGCCCGCGTTGCTGCAGCAGCGCCTTCCTCAGGAACCCCTGCTTACCGTCCTGCAGAATGTCGACGAGCTTTACTGGCGGGCTGCCGGAGAAGATCGTGATCACGTGGAGGCGGTCGAAGTCCGCGAAAATGTGCTCTGCGTCTTTAACGCGACGCCTCTCGAAAAGTACGAGAATTACCGCCTCTGCATCGATCGTTGGGGGCGCGACCATCAAAGCGCTCCCGATCTTGAGCCCACTTTCTACAATCTGATCGATGGCATGGTCCGCTTTCTCAGGATCGACCAGTATTCCCCGCATAACACCACGCAACCGCGACTCTTGGTCGATCACATGCCAGAAGTCTATTCGCGGAACTCAAATGCCTTGCTGCGCCGACTGCTCTCGCGCAAAGGGTTCACGGCCGGACAACGGCGGTCGTTGATGCGCGAGGTCCGGGAACGCGGCAGCGTCTACCTCGCGCCCATCAACGCCGTCTATGTTCGCCGCTTCCAAATGACGTCCGCGGCGGAAGATGCGACGCGCTTCCTTCATCAAGCCTGTCGCGCGCTTCCGAACCTTGCTCACAGCAAGACCGCACAGCTGGTAGAGCGGCCATCGCTCACCCGCGATGACGTTTTCTGTGTAACAGTTTTCGAGCACGCTCTCGCTTTTTTCGGATCTCGAATTCTACATCCCGCGCGTCCCGCACTTCGTGACAATGACATCGCGGACCTATTCGATATCACTCGCGAAGATCTCGAATATCAAACGTTGCTGCCGTTTGCCGACGCGGTCGAAGCTCTCGACTTCTTAATCCAACATCGCGAAAACGGGTTACGGACCTTGCTGGCCCCAGTCTTTACGGATCACAAATACGATTTCGTCGCTGAGCAACTTGGCCACCTGCTCGGCACCGATCTCTACGATGCCTACCTCGAAGGCCGTGTCAACACTGCCGCCCTACGCAAGCTTTTTCTAACTCACATCGAAGAGCCAGGGGTCGCGCGGGAGGCCTACGACCAATTAAGAACGCGGTTGCGCTCGAGTCGATGATTTTGGTTCCTAGCGTTGTTACTCCCCGCTCTGCAATCACTCCTCCCGAACCGCCTTCGGCGGCCAGTTCAGCGTTTCGATACCAAACTGCTTAGCGTACTCGGCGTTCAGTCGCTGCCAGCCGCCGAACTTCATGGCCTCTGGTCCTACCATGCGGCCGATGGGAGTTCCGCTGAGAAGGTGATCTAGAACGTCAAAACAAATGTGCCACCCAGCTGCACCCATGGAGATAAAGCGGTGACCGATGTTGGTCCACAGAGTGAGGCGCGTTCCGCTACCCAGATCCTCGAATTGAAGATCTTCGAGTTCCCACCGCATATCGAAGTCACCCCAGGTGTACTGCAGCAGCCTGGGAGCGTCGGCTCGCGTCACGGTTGTTTCCGTAACGCGGGGCATGGGCGCTCCCACCGTGGTCAGCTTCACCGTGCTTCCGACCGTACCCAGGCTGCCATCGGCGTCGAAGGGAGCCCATTCACGCAGATGCGCTGGGTCAGTAATCGCCGCCCAGACTTTTTCCGGCGCGTGGCGGAGCTCTCTGACGAGGATGAGCGTCCACTTCTCTTCATTACTACCGTTTTGTATGCGTTCCTTACGGACCTGCGCCCCTCGTGCCGGGCCGGGGGTGTAGGACTCGCGATCGGTCAACTTCTTTTGCATATCCCTAGCGATCCTTACGTCAATAGCGTGCCAGTTGAGTGAGTTGAATGAGGTTGCCGCAGGTGTCGTTCAGCATTGTAATGGTCGAGGCGGTCACGTCGGTTGGCGGCATGGTGAATACGGCGCCGCGGGCCTTGATCCGCTCGTAGTCGCCCTTGACGTCGTCGGTGAAGAACATGGCCGCAGGCTGGTTCTGTTGAAATATCGCCTGCTGATACGCTTTGGCTGCGGGGTTGTTGTTGAGCGCCAGTTGCAACTCGGTGCCGTCTGGATCCTCGGGCGAGGCCACGGTCAGCCAGCGAAATGGGCCCTGACTGAAATCTGCCTTCTTCTTGAAGCCGAGTACCTCTGTGTAAAAGCGCAGGGCTTTGTCCTGGTCATCCACGTATAGGCTGGTCACTTTGATTTTCATTTCGTTTCTCCTTTGTCACGCCCGCGGTTTGGGCCGCGTAGTCATTTGCTTCGTCTTCTTTTTCGTTAGTGTTGCTGGATCGCGATCCATGCGGTCAAGGTGGCGTTCGAGAGCATCCAGGTGAGCGGACCAGAACCGGCGGAATTGAGCCAGCCAGGCATCTACTTCCCGAAACGGTTCCGGTTTCAGCCGGTAGAGCCGGCGCTGGGCGTCCACGGTGGATTCCACGAAACCGGCGTCTCGCAGCACTCGCAGGTGCTTGGACACGGTCGGCTGTGGCATACGAAGCTGACGCTCGATCTCGCCGACCGACTGTTCCGAGGAGACCAGCAGGGTCAAGATCGCGCGACGGTTCGGCTCAGCAATGATTTCGAAAACAGATTCCACTCTCTTTATATACTCCATATGGAATATACGTGTCAAGGCATATATTGGGACATTAGAATCATTTCAAGCGGTTCGCGGAGGATGCACCGTCTGTTGCATTTTTTGGTGAGTGTGATTCGGAGCCGCTGCGCGTTTCGGACGCTTCAACGCAGCAAGAGTTTTGATTTTGCGGTCGGTGCGGTATTCTCACAAGTCACATGGCCGACGACTTCCCACTGCAGTCGCAAACCCTCGACGCGCTCATGCTCTTCGGTTTCTGGTATCGCGCGCTGCCTGCCGATCAAGTGCGTAGCGGGGAACTTTCGAAAGCCATGCTGCTCGAGCAACCGCTCGTCGTTGGGCGCGATAATCAAGGCAAGCCCTTCGCACTGCGCGACGCCTGCCCCCATCGCGGCATGCCACTCCATTGCGGAGGTTTCGATGGCGAACACATCGAGTGCTCCTATCATGGCTGGAGATTCGACGCCCATTCCGGCCAGTGCAAGTTGATTCCTTCGCTCGTCCGCGAACAGAATTTGAAAATCGACCGCATCTACGCCGGCAGTTATCCCTGCGAAGAGCGCGACGATTTTATATGGGTATACATTCCCGATCCCGCGCCAGCCGGCGCCGGATTCACGAAACAAGCGCCGGCTGCGACACCCGCGCCCGAGATCGCAAAATTCAGCGAGCATTACAAACTCGCCTACCTCACCGCCGATCTGCCCTGCTCTGTCGACCACGGCATCATCGGGTTAATGGATCCCGCGCACGGCCCTTTCGTTCATCAGGCGTGGTGGTGGCGCACCCAAAAATCAATTCACGAGAAGCATAAGAATTTCGAGCCCATCCCTTACGGATTCCGCATGAGCGCCCACACGCCCAGCTCAAACAGCGCTCCCTACAAGCTTTTGCGTCTCTACGCCGATGCCGACTCGATCACCACGACCATCGATTTTGTGCTGCCTAACCTCCGTTCGGAGGTCATTCGCGCCGGGAAATACTGGTTCTCGAGCCTCACCACCGTAACGCCCATCACACGTAACCGGTGCCGCATCGACGTAGTAGCCGCCTGGAACCTTTTTCGCTGGATCCCCTTCGGCCCCGATCTCCTGAAGTTCGTCTTCGGCAAATTCGTCGAGCAAGACCGCCGCACCATGGAACGGCAATCCGAGGGCCTGAAACACAATCCGCACCTCATGCTGATCGACGACGCCGACCGCCCGGCAAAATGGTATTTCGGATTGAAGAGCGCCATGCTGGAGATGAAGAAAAACGGCGGAGAATTTCGGCATCCGATGAGCGGGCCGGTTACGCTGAAGTGGAGAAGCTAAGAAATGGGTTACTACATCCGGGTGCTCGGGAGAAAGAATGTCTTCGTCCCTGTCGCTGAGCTACGGGCTTGTTTACCTCTGAATTCCAAAGTCGAGATTCATGAAGAAACCTCCGATCACGACGGCTGGTCGCAGTTGATTTTGCGTCACCTCGAAGGTCCCTACATTGCACTCGTTGAGAGGAATCCTGTCGTTCCCGGCGAGTTGGGGGGAGACGAGATTAACGAATTTGTCGAAGAGGCGCAAGACGCAAAACCTGCCTCCGCGGCTAAATGGCTCGTGGAGTACCTGTCGTCGGTCACCGAAATCTACGCATTTCAATTACTCAGCGGAACAGACGTAAAGGACGGTTGGAGCGCCGTCCATGCTGTTCGGAGCTACATATGGAAGCAGGTCGGAGGGATTTTGCAGGCAGACAGCGAAGGTTTCTCAAATGAAAAAGGCCACCACATTCTGTGGCAGTTCAGCGAGACTGTTGATGGCGAATGGGATATGGCGGTTCTTAACAAGGGAGAATGGATTGCCTTCACCATGAACTTGGGCAATCCAGAGCATAGACGGGCGTTCCTCAATGGAACTTTGCCTCCGGGTGTTTGTGTGATCACTGATAACTGAGGAGTTCCTATTACTCCGCAAGCCAATCCATCGCCTCTTCCCGCGTCTTGAAGGTCGTGATCACGCGCTGCGAGAAATTATGGAAGTTTTCCATGAAGGCATGCGGAATCGATTCCGATCCGACCCACGCCGTTTTCTTCACAAAGGGACGATCCAGCGTCAGGACCTCTTTGATTCGCATGGCGACCGCGTGATCGACCTCCGCGCCTGTGAAATCCGCCAGCGTGACCAGTCCGGCATGTTCGTGCCCATGCTTTGCGACGGTGATTCGCACAAATTCCAGCAGGAGTTGCATCTCGTGAACATTGGTACGCGAAAAATCCAGCAGCAGAATCTGCTTGCCGCGGTGCTCTACGAAATGGATACGATCGTCCATCGTTTTCGCTTTCCCCTGTATTGCCCCTTGTACACCGTTTCAGGTTTTCGGGCTTCTGACGAAATAACTTAGCTCAGCAGCGACTCGACCACCCCGTACACTGCGCTCAAAGCCGAGTCCAACGCCGCTGCGTCTTTCCCTCCGGCCTCCGCCAAATCTGGACGGCCGCCGCCTTTGCCGCCAACTTTCTGCGCCACAGGACCAATCACCTTTCCCGCCTGGATGCGGGTCGTAAGATCCTTGGTCACTCCCACGATCAGCGAAACGTTGCCGTCCGACGCCGACCCGAGCACGATCACGCCCGACCCAATCTTGTCGCGCAACTGGTCGACCAGCGTGCGCATCTGCGTGCGCTCCAGATTATCGACGCGATGCGCCAGCACCTTCACGCCGTGAACTTCTTTGATCTTCTCGGAGATATTGGCCGTGCTCGACGACGCCGACTTCATTCGTGCCTGATCCAGTTCGCGCGCCAAACGCTTGATTTCGGCATCTTTCTTTTCCAGTTCCAGTTTTAGAACTTCCGCTGGGGAAGACGATTCCGAATGCGATGTCAGTGCCGCTACCACACTTTCGAGTTCGTGGTCTTTTCGGAAATGTCGCAATGACCCTTCACCAGTGACTGCTTCGATACGCCGGACGCCCGAAGACACGCTGCCTTCTTTCAGTATCTTGATCAGTCCAATCTCTCCGGTCTGAGACGTGTGCGTGCCGCCGCAGAGTTCGGTGGAGAAATCTCCAATCTTGATGACGCGCACCCGGTCGCCATACTTCTCCCCGAACAGCGCCATCGCGTGATAGTCGTTGATGGCTAGGTCAATCGGGACATTTTCGAAAATCTCTACCTTCTCGTTGCGCAGGACTTCTTTGTTGATGATGTCTTCGATATCTTGCAGCTCTTCTTCCGCCACTCCCGTGAAGTGCGAAAAATCGAAGCGCAGATGATTGGGAGCGACCAGCGATCCCGCCTGCTTGACATGCTTGCCCAGAACTTCGCGCAGGCCAGCCTGAAGTAGGTGCGTAGCCGTGTGATTCCGCATGGTCGCTTCACGAATGGCGGTATCGACAACGGCATCGACCTTTTGACCGACACGGATCGGCTGCTTGGCGGTGACCTGATGCGCACGCACGCCCTGGACGGGGTAATAGCATCCGGTCACTTCCGCAACGACGGTGTTGTGATCGTCGGAGTAGAACCATCCGCGATCTCCAACCTGGCCGCCTGATTCGGCGTAGAACGGAGTGTGGTCGAGAATCACTTCGCCAGGCTCGCCAGGCTTCAATTCCTGCGCGCCCTGACCGCCCTTGATGATGGCCAACACTTCGCAATTGTCCGATCGCGTCTGGCGATAACCTTCGAAGTCGGATTTCGGAAGCGTCTGATAGGCGGGATTGGCCGTTTGCTTGGCAGCGCCCTTCCACGAGGCGCGAGCACGTTCGCGTTGCTCAGCCATGGCGCGGTCAAATCCGGCTTGATCAAGCTCGACCCCGCGATCCCGACACGCATCTTGAATGAAGTCCAGAGGCATTCCAAAAGTATCGTAGAGTTGGAATGCGTCGTAACCGTCGAGCTTGGGGCTGAGAACCAACTGGTCCAGGAACGCGACAGCGCTCCCTTGGCCAACCACAGAGTCAGCAGCGAGCTGTCGGGTCCGTTCCGGTTGTGTCGGCAGCAAATCTGGCCACAAGGCACGGGCTTGATCGAGTGCCAATTCGTAGTCTTCGGCACCGACAAACCCTGAAACGCTTTGTTCAACGGCCTCGCGCCATGCATCGTCAATCGCCGATTCGAGTCGCCTGAGCCCGACATCCATCGCGTGCGAAAAACGCCATTCCTCCGCCAGGACTGTCTTCGACACCCGGTCCGCTGATTCACTCAGTTCTGGATACGCATCCTGCATCAGATCGCGCACGGCGGAAACCATTTCATTCAGGAAAGGCTTGGTTTGCCCCAGCAACCGTCCATGAGTGATGGCGCGGCGGATGATTTTGCGCAGCACATACCCGCGTCCTTCGTTCGAAGGAGTCACACCATCGGAGATCAGGAATGTCGCTGCGCGGGAGTGGTCGGCAATTACACGCAGGGACGCCGCCGACTTAGATCCTACCGGGCCTTGCTCGGCGTGGACGGGCGAGACGCCCGTCGCCACATGTGCGGGGGCGTTCCCTGTCAGTTCTGCTGCTCGCTTGATCAGCGGTGTAAACAAGTCCGTTTCGTAATTTGAAATCACTCCCTGTAGCACGGCTGCCAACCGCTCGAGCCCCATCCCCGTGTCAATCGACGGTTTCGGCAACCGTTTCGCGCCGCCGGGCTGCCGATCATACTGCATGAAAACCAAATTCCAGATCTCCACGTAACGCCCACAGTCGCAGGGGAACTCGCAGTGGCTGTGGCCCCGATCGGATGCGGCGGAGCCCATATCGTAGTGAATCTCGCTGCACGGACCGCATGGCCCCGTGTCGCCCATCTGCCAGAAGTTGTCCTTGGTTCCGCCTGGGAAGATCCGTTCCTTGGAAACTCCCACTTCAAGCCAACATTTCTCCGCTTCAGCATCGCGCTCCGCGCCGATCTCTAGGTCAAAACCCAGCTCCCATGATGCGGTCGCTCTGTCGCCGACATCAAAAATCGTCACATACAGCTTCTCTTTCTCAATCCCAAACCACTCCGGAGAAGTGATCAGCTCCCACGCATACGCGATGGCATCTTTCTTGAAATAATCGCCAAACGAAAAATTTCCGAGCATCTCGAAAAAGGTGTGATGGCGATTCGTGAAGCCTACGTTTTCGAGGTCGTTGTGCTTGCCTCCGGCGCGGACGCATTTCTGCGAGGTCGTCGCCCGCGTGTAGTCGCGTTTTTCGAGGCCCAGAAAGACATCTTTGAACTGGTTCATCCCCGCGTTGGTAAAGAGCAGTGTGGGATCGTTGGCCGGGACGAGGGACGAGGAGTGCACCTCGCGGTGTCCCTTCTGAACGAAGAAGTCGAGAAACTTGCGGCGAATTTGAGAGCCTGTGAGCATGGATTTGGCAATGTGATTCGAACCGTTGTGATTCGAACAGTAAAGATAAATTCTAAATGATCAGCCGGATTCGGCTCAGGTGAGGAAACAGGTCGGCGCGGGATTCAACCTAAAATTCACGGCCAAATGACTTTGGAGAGCCGTTGAAATTCATCGGCAACGATCTGCCGAACACGGCTAAGAACTATCTGCAGATAGCGAAAAAAGAAACTAAAAGAGGACGAGCGGGACAGCTCGTCCCCCTCCACAATCGAGGAAAACTACTTCATTTCGTCGCCGGTTTTCTCTGCGCCTTTCTTTACCCCATGGCCGACTTTCTTGACGCCCTTGCCCGTATCTTTCGCGGCCGTCTTGGTGGCGTCTCCAGTTTTGTCCGCGGCTTTTTCTGTGGCTTTGCCGGTGTCTTTGGCTGCCGTCTCAGTGGCGTCGCCCGTCTTCACGGCGGCCTTCTTGGTAGCATGACCGGTTGCGACGGCGGCTTTCTTGGTGGCGTGGCCGGTATCGTCGGCCGCGGTCTTCACGTCGGTTCCAGCCTGTCCAAATGAGAGCGCCGTCATAGCCAGCAAGGACGCCATCATCAACGACAACTTCAATTTCAAACAGAACTTCGCCTTCATAGTGCCTCCAAAGAGTTTCAGGGATTCCCCAGTTGCAAGGTTGTATCAGAGTTACCGCAATTTACGCAACCGGACTAAAAAAAAGCAAGGTTATTGCGACGCATCCGCTGTTTCGTTTTCGAGTTCAGTCAGCGTCGCTTCGTCTACATCCCATTTCTTGAGGATGGTGAAAATTGTTTTCGATCCAAATCCCGCGCGCGACAACTGGCGAAAGATACGCGCCGTCTGTTTCTGATCTCTGTCCTTCGGCTTTTGCAGCCGTTTGCGCCGCAGATACTCGCGCGCCAGGCTCTCTTCTTTCACGTCATCATAGACAGACGACACGGCTTTCTCGATGACCTCGCCGTGGACGCCCTTCGCCTTCAGGTCGTTGACGACGCGCATGCGCCCAAATTTTTCGTTATCGCGGCGATATGAAGAAAACGCGGCCGCATACTTCGCATCATTCAAATAACCCTGGTCTTTCAAGCGGACAATGATCAGTTCGACCAGCGTCTTTCCAATCTCGGTGTCAGCCTCGACGCGGTTGCGCAACAGGCGCTTCAGTTCCGCGACCGAACGCATGCGACGCCCTAAGGCGCCGACCGCATAGTCATAAAGCTCGGCTTCGGTAAAAAGTTTTCTGGGACGTCCGAATGCCATGGCTACACGATACCGCGATCTGCGATTGGGAGACAGCGGTCGCGGCCCGAGTCGTGACGACGTTGGCGAAAACCATTCACCGCAGAGGACACGAAAGTTCGCCAAGGTATGTGGCTGGCAATCAATACCAGCCCTGCCTCGCAATTACTCTTTCGGAGGGAGCGCCGTGCTCGGGGATGCGGGAGGCGTCATCGCCGGAGGAACGGTTGTGGCTTGCGGCACCGAAGGCGGCGGGGCCACCAACGAGCCTTTTGCGGAGGCCGGGAGTTTGTCGGCGTTGGCCAGCAGCAACGAAATTTGCCACATCTGCGTTTCGGAAAGCGATTTGCCGAAGCCGGGCATTCCCGTCAAACGAATGCCGTTGAAAACCTTCCAATAAGTTTCACCGGGCTCGTCATCCGTAACGCCCTTGCCTTGAAACAACTGTGGCGGACGCGGATACATTCCAGTCGCAATCGCGGTCTTCGACACCAGCGGCAGGCCGTGGCAAACCGCGCAGTGTTGTTTGTACAAATCCGCTCCGGCTAGATAATTGGCGTCGGTCGGCTGGATCGGGACCGCCTTTGGCATCTCTTTTTTAATCCGCGCATTCAGCGCCTTATGCGCAAAATAGTTTTCGAAGGGCATGTCGGAATCCGTGGTGGCAACGGGCGCGCTCCCGCCGGTGAAATACACATAAGCCCCGAAGGGCACTAGAATAAGACCGAGGATAAGTCCCGCAATAAATTTCACGAAGTGGTCCTGCCTTTCCGAATTTCATACTTTAACACTACAAATCCGCGTCATAGGTACTTTATTCAGAATACAATTCCCTCATACACCTACGGTGCGATCGGCCGGGGGACACTCGGAGACAGAAACTAATGCAAATTGCTAGCGCAGCCAGCGCATTCCCTCGGCATTACTACTCACAAGAGATGTTGTTGGAAGCCCTGCAACAGTATTGGGGCGAGCGCGTGCAAAACCCGCACGTACTGCGCCGTCTCCACAAACATGTGGGCGTTGACGGCCGCTACCTCGCACTCCCCAAAGAGGAATACATGCAGATGAAGACCTGGGGAGACGCCAACCATCACTGGATACGCACCGCTAAAGAGCTGGGCGAAAAAGCCGTGGGTGGGGCGCTGGCGCAGGCGGGCTTGCATGGCAAGAATCTTGGCGCATTCTTTTTTACTTCGGTGACCGGCATCAGCAGCCCGTCAATCGACGCGCTGCTGATCAACCAGATGGGATTGTGCAGAAGCATTCGCCGCCTACCGATCTTCGGATTGGGCTGCGTGGCGGGCGCTGCGGCAATTTCACGCGCCGCCGATTATGTGCGCGCCTATCCCGACCAGGTCGCGGTCGTGCTTTCGGTGGAACTGTGCTCGCTCACGCTGCAGCGCGAAGATGTTTCCATGGCGAATCTGATTTCCGCCGGCCTGTTCGGAGATGGCGCGGCCGCTGTAATCGTGGCGGGCGCCGAGAGTGGATATTCCGGCGTGAAGATTCTCGCCACTCGCTCTGTTTTTTATCCCGACACCGAAGAGATGATGGGATGGGATATCACCGAAAAAGGGTTTCGCATTGTTTTATCTCGCGAGATTCCCAATTTGGTACGCCAGAATTTGGCCAAGGATCTTGACGATTTTCTCGCCGAGCGTGGACTGACTCGCGCCGATATCGGCAGCTGGTGTCTGCACACGGGCGGTCCAAAAATTTTGGAAGCGACCGCCGACGCGCTGGGATTGAAAAATGGCGAACTCGATGTTTCTTGGCAATGCCTGCGCCGAACCGGAAATCTGTCGTCGGCTTCTGTTTTAGTGGTGCTTGAAGAGGTGATGAAGAATCGACGCCCCGAACCGGGCACGATTGGTTTGCTGGCGGCAATGGGTCCCGGATTCTGCTCGGAATTCGTTTTGCTGGAGTGGTAAGGCGGCACCGGCGCAGAAACCTGCATCTCATTTAAATCGGCAGATGGTAACGGAAATTCCTTTCCTCAAGCCTTGGGACGTATTTGTAATTGGCGGCGGACCGGCCGGACTGGCCACCGCCATCGCTGCACGGCGGCACGGACTCAGTGTGGTGGTGGCAGACGGCGCAGTCCCACCCATCGACAAGCCCTGCGGCGAAGGACTGATGCCGGATGGAGTCGAGGCTTTGCACAACCTCGGCATCGCAATTCCAGAGGGTGAATCTTATCCGTTCAACGGCATACGGTTTCTGAGCGGCTCTCGGCGAGCGGAGGCTGAGTTTCCCCGCGGCACCGCTTACGGCATTCGGCGCACAAATCTACATCGTGTGATGACGGAACACGCTGCGGCCTGCGGCGTGCGCTTGTGGTGGCAATCGGCAGTGACTGGACTTCATCCCGAAGGCGCGCTGGTTGCCGGGGAACTGGTACGCGCACGCTGGGTAGTAGGCGCCGATGGAACCGCGTCTCGCGTGCGGTCTTGGGCGAATCTCGATGCTGGCAGACCCCCGGGATATCGAGACAAGAATATTCGCTTTGCCTTCCGCCGCCACTATCGCATTGCGCCCTGGAGCCGGTTCATGGAACTGCATTGGGGCCATGACAGCCAGGTCTACGTCACCCCTGTAAGCGGAAACGAAGTTTGTGTGGCTCTCATCTCGTCAAGTCAAAAACTGCGGCTGGAGGATTCTCTCAGGGATTTTCCGGAACTCAGCCAGCGCCTCGAAAACGCGGAACACGCTTCCAGTGAACGGGGCGCAATCACTATTACTCACAGAATGCGGCGCGTGTATCGCGGCCGTACCGTCCTCGTAGGGGACGCTTCTGGTGGAGTCGACGCCATCACGGGTGAAGGCCTTTGCCAAAGTTTCCGTCAAGCCGCGGTGCTTGGGCAGTGTCTGGCAACGGGCGATCTCGCGCACTATCAAGAAGTGCATCGCACGCTCACGCGCCGTCCCGCTCTGATGGCTCACCTGATGCTCTTCCTGGCGAAGCACGGGCGTGTGCGCGACCGCACCATGCAGGTTTTCGAATCCAATAGCCGTTCTTTTGCAGGGATGCTGGCGATGCACGTTGGCGCAGGCTCCTTGCGCGACTATGTTTCGAACGGAGTCGCCTTGGGCTGGGATCTGCTCACGGTCTAGCAGTCCTGGTAATGGTTACCGCTTTCCGATTACTTTCCGCAGCTGTATTGGCTTTCGCGTTTTGGGTTGGCCTGATTCGGCGTCGGACATCTGCAACTTTTTGCACTTCCTCCTTTCGGCCACTCTGCAAGTGACTGGTTCTGCTGGCACAGCAAGATTCCACGATTGGTCTCCTCGTTGCAATTGATGGAACGTCCGCTCCGTGCTGTTTTGCACGAACTCCTCGTGCTCCTTGCTTGCCGCCGTCAGCGCAAATCTGATGGCGGCTTCTTTTTTGCAAGTTCCGCTCTTCGAAAAAACCTGTAACTTTCCTTGGATCGGCACATCTCATGGCAGGCCCTTGGAAACTGGGCGAAAAATCAGGACAATTTAAAAGGAGATGTCTCCCATGAAATCCACGTTTGTAAAACTGATGTGTGCCGCCGCGTTGTTTGGAGCGATGGCTTTCGCCCAATCGGGCGACGCCATGAAGCAAGACAACATGAAGAACGATCAAATGCAGAATGACAAGTCGAAAAACGACGACGCCATGAAGGGCGACAGCATGAAGAAGGACGATATGGCGAAAGACTCGTCCAAGAAGTCGAAGAAATCCAAGAAGGCGGCGAAAAAGACCGACGACTCAATGAAGAAAGATCAAGCGAACGACAGCATGAAGCACTAGAAACGCCGCAAGTCGATCGCCAGAAGTCCTCCCTGGAAAAGTTGCATCGGTCGATCGAACTCGCAAAGGTCTTCGCAGCGGGCGCTTCGGCGCCCGTTTGCATAACTACGAGGAGAGAGCGATCAGGGGTATTCGGCCAGCGAAGAAATGAGTTATCCTTTCCCGTCGGGCAACTCCGGTTGTATGCCCGGCCATCGCACTCGACATCAAGACTTCCTTCCAGGAGGAGCCGATGATCGCCAGCGTCCTCGTCGCGTATTTGCTGCTGGCTGTTCCGCAACAGGCGCTACAACAACAGCCGACTCCCGCAGCGCCTGCCTGGAGCCCCGAACAACTCGAAGGGATTCGTGAAAAAGAAAAGCAGATCGTGAAAGAACGCGAGCCCGCGCGCCAAGAGGCGATTCGCATCAACGACCTGGCGGGCAATATCCACTCGGAGGCGGACGCCCGCGCCTATGTGGACGCGGTAGCGGAAGTCTTAACCGGCCATCAACACTTTTCCTGGACCACCCGCAGCATCCGTCACCACGTGGCCAGCGCGGAATATGCGGCGGTCTCCGATCCTTCGCGCCTGATTCCCGAGCAACGCATCGTCGATGTCTGGAATGAATATGTTCGCGAAATCGATGCGCCCGCCGAAGCTCTGGTCACGGTCGCCGAACTTCACAATATGCGCGATTCCACGTATGCCGGAGCGAGCAGCTTCCTGTGGAAACGTGAAATAAATCAGTCCATCTGGACGATGCCTAACATTTACGCGCTCAATGCGGACGGCAGAGTCGCCAATGGCTGCCGCGCTCTGGAAGCGCTGAAAATCATTCACGACCTGCACGACCAGTTCCAAAACCTGCGCTTCGCGCGGGCGCGAGTGGCGAAAGGGCTTCTCGCCTCGGATGTGGTGAAACGGGGGGAACTCAATCCCGACCAAAAGACCAAACTGACTTTTAGTTCTTCAGCGCAACTGCGAGGTGTACCGATGAACAATCCGATCCCGGGAGCGATGCTTCGTTATCAACGGGAGCACGGAGAACTCGCCTACCAGCAGTTGCTGCGAAGGCTTTACGCAGAGCTTTTTCCCGAAGAATGATTCGCTATTCCTGATATTCCGGCTCGCGCTTCCATCCTGAAAGCATGGAGTAGAAATTCGACCAGCCATGCAACGCGACCATAATCAGGTGTCCGGGAATAAACGCCAGGAACCCACACATCGCGGCGAAGTGCCAGATACGCGTCAGATGAAATCCGCCAAACAGAAAGGCCAGCCAGGAAAACTGAGCAGGCTTGTAGAGAACGATGCCCGTCAATAGCGACAGCGCTCCGAATGCAATGGCTGAGGTATAGGCCAGCTTCTGCAATGGATTGTATTGCCCGGTCTGCTGCGGCTTCGGTCCAAACAAAAAGTAGTGGCGCGCCATCGGCCACACTCCCGGAATATCGCGCGGGGTGAATAATAGCGTGCGAAAGTGTCCGCTTGCGATCTGATACAGCACATAAAATATTCCGCTGGCCGCGAAGAACCACATGAACGTGAAGTGCCATTGCAAGGCTCCGCCCAGCCATCCGCCCAACGTCAGTGACTTCGGCACATCGAGCAGAACTTTTTCTGGAATCTTCGGACCAAAACTCGGGAACGCCCGGAATATACGCAGCCCGCTCGTCACCATCACAAAGAGACTGATTGCATTGACCCAGTGCGTAAGCCGAATCGCCAGCGGATGCTCATACGCAGCCCGAACCAACTCCGGCTCATCTGCTTTTTCTTTTGCTTCCGGCTTTTTCGCCTTCGGTGCGGCGGCCGTAGCTTCTGACGGCGCTTGCCCGCTTCGCGGCACAGCCTCGGCATCCACCAATTCCATCTTCGGAATTACGGCTTCGATCACACACGCATCGTTGTCTTGGTCTTTGTCGTTTTGGTCTTTGTCGTCTTGGTCTTTGTCTTGAAGTGCAGGCTCGACGGCCGGCACGGCGTTCGGCGTCGGCTTCTTCTCTTCTTGTTTTTCTTTGCGACTCTCTTCGTTCGCCATCACAGCCCCCCGAACCAGCTGTAGCCCTGGTCCTCCCAGTAACCGGTCTTGCCCGGCTTCAACACATTGGTGATGCGGACCGTGTCCAAATACTTCGCTTGCTTGTAACCCAGTTTCGTCGGCATTTGCAGCCGGAGCGGCGCCCCATGCTTGCGATCGAGCGGCTGCCCATACATCTCATAGCACATCAGCGACTGCGGATGCAGCGCCGACTCCATATCAATCGACTCGTAGTAATCGTCCACGCACTCGACCTCAAGAAAACGCGCGCTGGTATTCGCTCCCACAAGTTTCAAGAAGTCCGAGATACGCGACCCACCGAACGAGCCGACCACGTCCCAACCCTCGACGCATACGTGCCGCGTGTTCTGGCTGATCTTCGGCAGGGCCTGAATCTGCGCCAGCATGTACTCTCCAGGATGCTGCACATCGCCCTCGACCGTCAGCGTCCATTTTTCCAGATCAACCTCGGGATCGAGCACGTCGTACCCGTTGTAGGGAAATTTCTCAAAGGGCACGACCTGCGAATCCGAAAACGTCTGCGCCAGATGCTGCCTGCGAAACGTCTCTCCGGCAGCCCAATCGCTAAAACGAACTCCTGCCGCGACTAGTCGATCGCTTACCTTCGGGAAAGCAAAAACTCCCAGCGCTGCCACAGGAACCAGCTTGAGCAACTGGCGGCGACTCATCCGTTTGAGTTCTTTGTCTTCGAGCCGAGTAATCATGTTTGTCCTTCGCCGTTTTTCGCTGGAGAGCCGACCTTAGCACAAAATGGGATGCCGAAGCCGTCGTTAAGTTACAGAGTCGTCGCTTGTGATGAGTCGTTCTGAATTCGCAAATCGTCGCGGGGCCCCATTGCCGAGCTCGCGCGCTCCGAGGCCTAGCGGCGTGTCATCTCAGACACGCCAGAGTTCCCGAAGACACGCAATCGGGCCGTGCGTGTAATTAACTCCATTCGATTCAATTGGCTAGCTCTGGCTCTCCGTTTGCCTTCCTAGTAGCGAGGTCACGGAGGCAATCGTGGAAACGATGCTGCAAGGCTTGGTAATCCTCGGCGGTCTAACCTTTTCGCTAGCCGCTTCACTGCTAATCGAAGAACTGATTTTCGGACAAATCGTCCGCGTGGCATTCGCTCGCCGCTCGGAAGTTCCCAAACCGCTTTCTTCATCCGCCCGCAAGAACTGAAGGAGGATCACCATGTTGATACTGAAATACTTGCTTTTGAGCGCAGGAATCGCAATGTTCGTGATCGCTGCCGGAATTCTCAGCTATGACATTTACCTGCTTATCGTCTGGCGTCACGGGCAATTGAGTCCAGTGGCGGGAGTTCCCCGTCGAGAACTGGCTCTGCGCTGGCGAACCTCGGTTGCGTTCGTCCTGTTGGCCTGGGCACCGCTGCTGATCGCGGCCGGAATCGTGATCATCCCCAGCAGGTTGACCAGTGCGCGCACGAGTCAATTTCTCCGCGAGACCAGGCTCAGTTCTCAACCATCGGCATCGGTCACGGTCTTCTCTGAACACCAAGGACCGAGGGCCGGGAACTGACAACTTTCTTATGATCAGACCGCCAGCCAGCACGCGCTATAATCAGCCCACTCCACAAATGCGAGCGCGAATGTCCAGCGGTCTGCGGCTTGGTTGGCTGACTTCGTGCCTATTGGCAATACTTCTGCCATCGCTTTTATTCGCTTCCAGCCTCGCCGACGCCGGCCGCTCGCTCGCAGGCAAGATAGCCAACACATCCGGCCCCGGCGCATTCACGATCGAGATTGTGAACCGATCCTCGCTCGACGACAAGTCTGTGCGCGAAGTCCGCAGCGCCCTCGAAGCGGAGTTGCGCGTGAACGGCGTTCACAACGGCAAGACTGAACAGTCGCTGGGCGCCATCGACGTGACACTGTCGGAGAGCCTGCGAGACTACGTTTGGACGGCCGAAGTCGCGATCGGATCCGGCCCCAGAAAAGTCGTTCTTGTCTCGTTGCCACGTTCGTCGACGGGCGCGCATTTTACCGCCGCGCTGCCGGTCGTCCTGAAAACCAGCCTCATCTTCGCCCAGGCCCAGCCGGTTCTCGACATCGCGACCGTCGATATGCCCGGAGGCTCTCGCCTGCTCGTGCTGAATAACAGCGCTCTCGAAATCTACCGCCAGCAAAGTGCAAATCCCTCAGGACGTTGGGAGCTCGAAGCTTCGCTCCCCATTACTCACTCCCGCACTTTTCCTCGCGACCTGCGCGGACGCCTCGTGTTCCGCCGCGATCACCTCTTCGACATCTATCTTCCTGGGACATTTTGTCGATCATCCTCATGGTCGTCAAACGCGGCCACGCCTCTGACGATGGCATGCAACGATAGCGATGACCCGTGGCCATTGACGCCCGTGGACAACACCGTCCACGCCTTCTTTGCGGCCTCGCGCAACTTCTTCACAGGAGCGCTGTCGCCCGCAATTGGAAGTATCTCCAATGTGCCTTCGTTCTATTCCGTCGCCGCGTTGCCCCGTTCGGGGTACACACTCTGGGCCTTCGCTGCCGTCGATGGATCGCTTCACTTCGTCGACGGCATCACCGACCAGACAATTCGTGGAGCAAACTGGGGCAGCGACTTAGCAGCCGTTCGCTCGTCCTGCGGCACGGGGGCGCAATTACTCGCCACCGAGAGCGGAGACACCGAGCGCGATGGCGTGCGCGCCTTCGAGGTTCCCGATCGCGACCCCGTAGCCGTAAGTTCCGCGGTGGAGTTCGACGGTCGAATCGTGGCCCTATGGCCCGAGCCCACCACGAGTGGCGCCGTAGCAATCGTAAAAAGGAAAGACACAGGATGGTATGAGTCGTACCGCATCCAAGTTTCGTGCAATTGACGGCCATTTGGAAACGAGCACCCGTGTGGGGACGGGCATTCCTGCCCGTCCAAGCCGGGCGAAGCTCGGCCCCTGCGTGCGCCAAAAATACTCCCTGCACCCACCGACGCCGTCGCAACAATCATGGCTCGTCCTAGCCATCCTGTGCGCCATCTTCGCCACCACCACCTCCGCTGCCACCCGCCCCCACTACGGAGGCACTCTCCGCGTCCTCATGCAATCGTCTCCTCAGAGTCTCGACTTCCCTGCAAATCCGACGTCGGTCGAATACTGGGACGCGGCCCGCACTCTCTCTCTGATCGGCGACACGCTGGTGAAACTCGATGCTCAAGACAAGCCGCAGCCGGCCCTCGCCGTGGCGTGGCAAAGCGATCTCTCTGGACGCATCTGTCTGCTCACCCTTCGCCGAGGCGTGAAATTTCAAGATGGCACGGTGGCGAGTGCCGCTGGAGTCGCGCAAATTCTCGCCGCCCTTCACCCCAACTGGCAAGTGAGGGCCTACACTGATTCCGTATCCATCGAAAGCGAGATGACCGAACCTGCGCTTCTCGCCGAACTCGCTCTGCCGCGGAATGTCTTGCTCAAACACAACGCGGATCACCTCCCCATCGGCACCGGACCATTTGTCGTCGCCCAGTGGCAGCCTGGAAAATCTTTGACACTGGCCGCCTTCGAAGAAAGCTGGGCGGGCCGTCCGTTCGTCGATTCCGTCCAAATCGAATTCGGTCGATCGTTGCGCGACCAAGCCATCGCATTCGAACTCGACAAGGCCGACCTGATCGAGTCTGCTCCGCAAAACTCAGCGCAGCGCCACGGCACCTCATTGTCATCATTGTCATTGCCGGTGGAGTTACTGGCACTCGTTTTCTCCCCAGCCTCAAAAGCGCAAGACGTCCACCTTCGCGAAGCGCTGGCTCTCGCTATCGATCGTAAGCCGATCCAATCCGTCCTATTGAAAGGCGCCGGAGAACCCACTGCCAGCATTCTGCCCAATTGGATGACTGGGTACAGTGCTGTCTTTTCCACGCAGCCCGATCCGCAGCGTGCCAGCACTCTATTGGCCGGAACCCGCCAGCCCGCGCTCAATTTGAGCTACGATGCGAGCGACCCGCAGGCCCAACTCATCGCCGAGCGCATCGCGCTCAACGCGCGCGAAGCAGGCATCACTGTGCAAGTCTCTCTTTCGGGATCCGATGACATTCGGCTGGTGCGCGCCGTTCTACCCAGTCCCGATCCCTTGACCTCGCTCAGTGAAGTCGAGCGGCAGTTGGGATTCCCACAGCCCGCGCCGGCCAGCCACGCCGCTTCTCTCGATGATCTCTATCACGCCGAGCGTTCTCTACTCGATGGATACGCCATCATTCCGCTCTTCCATTTGCCCGTGGCGAGCGCAGTCGGGCCGCGTGTCCATGATTGGCAGCCGGACCGACTGGGTCAGTGGGTCGGAATAGGATCGTCATTAGCGGATATCTGGCTCTCCGATCGCTCGCGCGAGATTTCGCAAGATGCTTTGCGTGAAATGCTGGGCCAGAGCGCGCCGTCGAACAACTATCGGCAGGCGGCCTCGCGATGAGCTTCCGCAAGAAACTCCTTCTCCTCTTTGCCGCAACCGTTTTGCTTTGTGTCGCCGTCATTTCCGTTTCTGTCTACAGCACGATCCGAACTTCGTTTGAGCAGGCAGATCAGGATCGCGCGAACGCCGTATCTGCGCAGTTTCGTTCGGAGTTCCAACGTCGCGGCTCGGAGGTCACACGCAAAGTCGAGTCCGTCGCGGCAAGCGACGCTGTGCAACGTATCGCGCTCGACCTCAACCGTGGCGCTACCGATGCCGGAGAATACGTTGGCGAAGCCCGTAGACTTGCCGGCCAGCAACAACTCGACTTTCTCGAACTCGTCGATAGTCACGGAACGATCCTCTCGTCATCGCAGTGGCAGGCAAAATTCGGATATCCGGAAGCCGCCATACCGCTCGGCGGTTCGTCGGAAATCACGGCTCCCAACGCAACCGTTCCGGCGGGAGCATTCCTGAAACGCGAAGAATTGCCAGATGGCGCGAGTCTGGGCCTCTTCGCCGTGCGCGTGGCACCCATCGCCGAGCAGCCTTTGTATGTAATCGGCGGCGAGCGTCTCGATCAGGGTTTCCTTTCCACGCTCGATATTCCTACTGGAACGCGCGTGCTGCTCTATCAGAATTTAGACGCGAATTGGAATCCGAAGTCATTGCTCGACCTGAACGGCCCGGCCGCGGGCGTCGACAAACTCGCTTCTCTCGTTGCACGCGTCCGCAGCACCCTGCAAGAGACGCAAGGAGTGGTCCACTGGACCGCCGACCCAGCCGACGCTGAAGTCTTTCACGCCATCCCTTTAATCGGCCCAGTCTTACGGGGGACCGACCAGAATGGCGTCACTGGAGAAAGCCTGCACCACACCGATCAGCAACTGATGGGCGTTTTGCTTGTTGGCAGTTCGCGCCGGCCACTCATCGAATTGCAAAGGCGCGTCATCTCGACTGCGATGTTGGTTGGCGGCATCGGAATTCTCATCGCCATCCTGGCCAGCCTGTGGTTTGCCGCGCGCGTCACTCGTCCCGTCGTTTCGCTGGCCGAAGCGGCGCGCCGTGTTGCCGCCGGAGATCTCGGAACCAAAGTCGAAGTGGAATCGAGCGACGAACTGGGCGAACTCGCCGCCTCTTTCAACCGCATGACCGAAGATTTGCTACAACAAAAAGATCGCGCCGTTCAGGCCGAACGAGTCGCGGCATGGCGCGAATTGGCACGCCGTCTGGCCCACGAACTTAAGAATCCTCTCTTTCCATTGCAGGTTACGGTGGAAAATCTGATGCGCGCCCGCCAAAAGTCGCCCGAACTCTTCGAAGAAGTTTTTCAAGAGAGCACCACGACTCTGCTGGCGGAAATCAACAATCTGAAAACCATCATTGGCCGGTTCAGCGAATTTTCCAAAATGCCTCAGCCGCAGCCTCAGCCTACGCAACTGAACGAAATCGTGGACTCAGTACTACGTGTTTTTCATGCCCAATTGCAGGAGAAAACTCAGATTGCCGTGCATACAGAATTGGACGCCGCATTGCCCGAAATTTCCGCCGATCCCGACCTCTTGCATCGCGCGCTGCAAAACCTCGTGCTCAACGCCATCGACGCCATGCCCGAAGGTGGAGAGTTGTCGATCCGCACCCAAACTTCCGGTGATGGAGTTTCACTCTCCGTTTCCGACACGGGCCCGGGCCTGACGCAAGAAGAATGCGGCCGCCTCTTCACTCCCTATTACACGACCAAGCAACACGGCACCGGCCTTGGACTTGCCATAGTGCAGTCGGTCGTCAGCGATCATGGCGGCAAAATTTCCGTAGAGAGCGCGAAGGAAAAAGGAACCACATTCCGCATCGAACTGCCCCGTGATTTCTCCGTGTACCCGGCGTCTCTGCGGTAAATTTGTTTTGCATATCAGCTGAGGTGAACCGTGCCGCAAAAAGCGCACCTGCTCATCGTGGACGACGAGGCCAACACACTTGCCTCCCTGTCACGCGCATTTCGTCTCGAAGGTCACGAAGCCGCCGTCTGTGACAACGCGAACAAGGCTCTGGAACTGGCGAAATCGCAATCCTTCGACCTCATACTCTCCGACGTCGTCATGCCCGGAAAAGACGGCCTCACGCTTCTCGAAGAACTGAAAGCCCAAGGCGTACTCACGCCCGTCGTCATGATGTCAGGTCAGGCGCACATCGAGATGGCCGTGAAAGCCACGCGTCTGGGCGCGCTCGACTTCCTCGAAAAACCAATCTCCACCGAAAAACTCCTACTCACCGTCGAAAACGCTCTCAAACTCGGACGCCTCGAGCGAGAGAATCGCGATCTCAGCCACCGGCTCGGCAAGCACGAAATTGTATGGCAGGGCGAAACTATGCGCCGCGTCATGGCGCAAGTCGAACGCGTTGCCGCCAGCGAAACTCGCGTCTGCATCCAAGGCGAGACCGGCACAGGCAAGGAACTCGTCGCCCGCACGCTGCATGAGCGCAGCGCTCGCGCCGCGGGTCCTTTCGTCACTCTGAATTGCGCCGCCGTCCCCGCCGAACTGATCGAGTCCGAATTATTCGGTCACGAAAAAGGATCGTTCACGGGTGCCGCGGGACGCCATCTCGGCAAGTTTGAGCAGGCGCAGCACGGCACAATTTTTCTCGACGAAATTGGCGACATGCCGCTCGCCATGCAAGCCAAGCTCCTCCGCGTCCTCGAAGAAGGAGAAGTCGAACGCATCGGCGGCGAGCGCGCCATCACCGTCGATGTTCGCGTCGTAGTCGCCACCCATCGCGATCTCGAAGCCCAGGTGCGCGACGGTAAATTCCGTCAGGATCTCTTTCATCGAGTTTTCGTCTTCCCCCTGCGCCTGCCTCCCTTGCGCGAACGCCGCGAAGATATCCCCGCGCTCGTCGAACATTTCGCTCTGCAAGTCAGCGCCATCAACGGATGGAAGCCGATCCACTTCACCTCAGACGCCATGACAGCCCTGCAAGACTACCCCTGGCCCGGCAACGTTCGCGAACTCCGAAATGCCGTCGAGCGCCTTATGCTGCTCGCGACCTCCAACGAAGTGACCGCGGAAACCGTGGCCTTGGCGCTGCCCGTTTCCAGCGCTGCGCCCGAATTAGGATTATCCGGAACCGGCCCGTTAGCGGATCGCGTACGCGCTTTCGAGAAACAAACCATTCTCGCCGAACTGAAACGCAATCATCATCAAATCTCAAACACCGCCCGCGCCCTGGGACTCGAGCGCTCTCATCTTTATAAGAAAGCTGAGCAGGTGGGCATTGATCTGAAAGCGGCGAAGAGCGAAGGCGAACGCTAAGGAGGAAGGCATGAAGTACGTTCTGACGATAGTTCTATTGATCATCCCCGCATTCGGAGAGCAGCCGAAATGTAAGGGGAACCCACAGGTCGTTGCTGCCTGTTACACAGTCCATGGCAGGGCGACATTTGGGCCGGGGACTCCAGCGCTTCGCATTTGGCCGGTTGGCACGAAACGTATGCTTGGCGTGACCGCAGGCCCCATAGCGGACGACGCCGACGACCCGATCGCTCCGGAAAATTTCGCGATTCCTAATAATGCCGTCGCTATTTACGGCGATTTCGAAGTTTGTCCTTTCACCCCCGAGCGAAAAGGCTTCATGCGAAGGGTCTGCGTAGAATCGGCTTCTCGCATATTTGTCGAATACTGATGCCCTCGAAGAAACTTCTGCGGGAGCTTGCTCTTCCGTTTGCATTTCTACCCTCCCTCAGACGACAATCGCTTCGTGCCCAGTACTAGCTTTTACCAAGACCCGCAAACCGTGAGCCCCTTCCGACCGGGCGCGCTCGTCATCGTTACCTTGTCGAACCCGCGCGAGAAATTTTGGGGTGCCATTCTCAATCTCGCTGCTGAAGGTCTCAGCCTGCGCGGAGTCGACGTTGCCTCGTTCGACGATCTCGCCTCCCAGGTCAAGAGTGGAGAAGCCTTCACCTCTGGCGTCGTTTTCTTTCCCATGCACCGTATCGAGCGCATGGAACTCGATCTCCCCGAGGGCAACCTGCTCTCGCTCGCCCAGCGCTTCGCGGAGAAGACCGGGAAAGATCCTGCCCCGCTGCTAGTGAGCGAATATCTTGGGACGGCCGCTGCGAAGTTCGGAGCAGAAGAAGAACGGTGAACCTCCGGCAGATCCTGACTGCGCCCAACCAGCTCACGCTGCTGCGGATGATCTTTCTGCCCTTCATCGTCATCAATCTGGTCAAGCACGATTTCAAATGGGCGCTCGCACTTTTCGTACTCGCCGGAATCAGCGACGGGCTTGACGGCCTCCTCGCCCGCACCCTTCATCAGCAAACGTTGCTCGGCCAGTATCTTGACCCCATCGCTGACAAGCTTCTGATGAGCACGATGTTTCTCGTGCTCTCCATCGAACAGCGCGCCCTCGTTCCCTGGAAATACACGATCATCGT
>Ga0302278_10001765_pt1 | contig 26025 bp, 22 predicted proteins | sample III_Bog_N3_2_FD_194543 | JGI IMG/M metagenome (GOLD analysis project Ga0302278, IMG submission 194543) | Peat permafrost microbial communities from Stordalen Mire near Abisko, Sweden - III_Bog_N3_2 | ecosystem: Environmental > Terrestrial > Soil > Wetlands > Peat | place: Sweden: Abisko... | reverse complement strand
GCGCAAAAAGCGAAAGGCCGCGCTGAAGACCGCCTGAAGAGCAACGATCCCAACGTAGACTTCACCCGCGCCGAGGATGCGCTGCAACGCGCAGAAACGCGCCTGAACGTAGCCAAAGAAAAATAGTCACAAAATAGCCCATAAGATATCCCGCAAGAATGTCCTGATAAGAATCTGCGCGAGGTTCACGTGGGATTCCGAAGAGCGACCAAAAGCGCATTCAAGATGAAACGGGACAGGTGATGAAAGCGGGACGCAATTAGGAGTTCTCGTCTTTTCGCGAACTAGGCGAGGTGAGTCCTCGGGAAAGTGAAAAGCTCGACGAGCACCCTCACGCGCTCTTTCTGACGGCTGCGCGGAAATCGCCTGGTTCTTGTGAGCTCGGCGATACCGTGAAGGCTCGCCCAAAACAATTCCGATAGGACATCTGACCTGGATCTCGGCCCCGGAAACAACTCCAGGAGTTGGGCAAACGCGAATCGCAGCTCCGGAGGAGTAGCCGCGTCATCGAACGGTACGCTCAGGTTGAGCGAAAACATCACTTCATACAGTGCGGGTGACGACGCGGCGAACTCCAGATATGCGGCTGCCACCGATTCGACTGTGTTTCCACGCTTAACCCGTTTCCGTGCCTTCTCCAAAGCCAGGCCTATCTCCCGGAAACCCTCGATAGCAACCGCGGCGAGAATCCCTTCGCGGCTTCCAAAATGAGCGTACAAGACGGGTTGGCTGTATGAAATTTCTTCGGATAGCCGTCGAATGGTTACGTTGGACCACCCTTCAAGTTCCGCGATTCGTCGTGCGGCACTGATAATCTGTGCCCGTCGGGCCTTCCTGTCCCGCAGTTTTCGTTCCGCAATCCGGTTCGCTGCCAGCGTTGTTGTCATTGATAGAAAGTATAGCGCCGCTAGAATCAGCTTGGCGAACGGCACACTGTTTCACGAATATTCTTGCGTCATGCCGCGCAGGTCATGCATCATATATAGCGTTGCTAGATTATGTACTATCGATATATTTAGTGAACCGCGCTATCCCGGAAAGCGGAGAGGACAAATGAACACCACAACCAGCTTGGAAAGCCCGACTTTGCATAGGAATTCGCCGCTCTTCTGGTGCACTCTTCTGGTACCCGTCGTTATCATCGGAATCGGCATCAACTTCATTCTCAACCCGGTTGGGGCGTCCACTGGCTATGGCATTCCCATCCACGACCCCGCCGCCTTTCCTTTTATGTGGGTCAAGGGAATTCGCGACATCTTTTCGGGTCTCGTAATCCTGACGTTCCTCTTTAGGGGAGACCGGCGCACCACCGCAATACTCTACGCTCTTGCAGTTTTCATTCCGGTCGGCGATGGCTTGGTCATCCTGAGCCATCTTGGTTTTGCGCCGCCCATCTTTATTCACTGGGGAACAGCGCTTTACATGATGATCGTTGCCGCGTTTCTTCTCAGAATGAAGTAACCCTCACCCAAACGCGGTGTTGTGCTTGGAGGAACTCATGATGGAAGCCCTTGGGGTCGTTGTAATTATCGTCGCAGGATTGCTGGTTGGAACTGAACTGGCCATCGCCGCGTTGGTTCATCCCACGCTCGATAAACTTCCGGATGATGTTCATCTGCCAGCCGCAAGCGCCCTCGCTCGCGTTCTGGGGACCGTGATGTCGGTTTGGTACCCTCTCGTTTTGGTGCTCACCCTAGCCGCGGCCATCATCGAATGGCATCAATCCGGCCGTCCACCGATCTGGTTGGCTACTTCGGCCATTTTGTGGATGTTGGCGAGTGTGTATTCGCTTACGTCACTCGTGCCCATCAATAACCGTATTAAGTCCTGGGAAAACTCCGCTCCGCCTGCCAATTGGAAGACCTACCGGCATAGATGGGATCTGCTTCACCGCTGGCGGGTTGTACTCCTGACGGTCGCTCTCGCTTTTCTAATCCTGGGATTCACTAGCAAGTAGTCGTCTTTGGATTCAATAACTTAGCTCCGGAAAATGTCCCATTTCACCGCTCAACCCCGATTTTCTCCCCTTCATTGCCTTCTGCGTGCCTAAAGCTCGCGGATTCCATAGCATCAACCTGAGCAACTCCACTCCCTAAAAGGAACTGTATGCTCGTGGAGAAGCTGTCAGGTGCCGCGTCACGATAGCCTAGGTTTGTGAACGTTGGCGTCACTGCGAGAGCGACGAAAGCCCAGGAATCAGGAAAGCGAGAGCTGAATGCATAAGCCGATTAAATATGTTGAGAAGGCCGTGACGGTTGCCGCCACGGGCGCATGGGCAATTTTTGAACGTCTCAACCGGGTGGCTCCGAATGCGTCCCCGACTCCCAAATGGTCGGATAAGCCGCTGCTCAAGTCGTGGGAAAAGTCGAAGCCGCCGCTAGGCTGGCCGCGGTCGACCGATTCGCTCTGTCCAAAATGCGTGCCAGAAATTCGGCAGCAGATTCTGGATGGCCATCTTCCCGTCGACGTTCTAATGAACGAAAAAGTCGGCGAAATTAAGGCGCAGATCATCGAGCGCGATGGCAAGCTTTGGATGGTGAAGGATTGCGAGAAGCATGGTCACTTCGAAGACTTGATGTCGATTGACACCGAATTCTCGCAGCACCTCGAAGACGTTTTCCCCGGCCGCGATATTCGCGCCCATAACGACGAGAAATTGCATCATCACGGCTCGTCAACTGTGAAGTATGGCCGCGGCGCCGTTCTCACCGTCGATCTCACCAATCGCTGCAACATGATGTGCGATCCCTGCTTTATGGACGCCAACCAGGTTGGTTATGTGCACGAACTCACCTGGGAAGAGATCAAGACGGTGCTCGACAACGCCATCACGGTGAAGCCCAAGCGCCAGATGTCGGTACAGTTCTCTGGCGGAGAGCCAACCTTGTCGCCTTATTTCTTGGACGCCGTTCGCTACGCCCGCAAAGTGGGCTATAACAGCGTGCAGGCTGCCACCAACGGAATCGAGTTCGCCAAGAGCTTTGAATTCTGCCAGCAAGCGGTCGAAGCCGGTATGCGCTACGCCTACCTGCAGTTCGACGGCATTGGCAACGCTGCGAACGATCACCGCGCCGTCGGCAACTTGTTCGACGTGAAGTTGAAGGCGATCGACAACCTGCATCGCGCCGGTTGTGAAATCGTTCCCGTCGTCACCATCATCAACGGCATCAACAATGAGCAAGTCGGACGCATCATCCAGTTCGCTCTCGATAATCCCAAGAAAATCGGCTTCTTGAGCTTCCAGCCGGTTTCGTTCACTGGACGCGACGAAGCGATTACCGACGACCGCCGTCAAGCGCAGCGCTACACGCTGGCGCACTTGGCGCACGACGTCAAGAATCAGACTGGTTTCGGAGTTCCCGCCCGCGATTGGTACCCGATTTCCTTCATGTCGACCTTCAGCGATTGGGCCGACGTGATGCACGCCCAGGATTCAAACAACGACTGGGGTCAACTCTCTTGCGGATGCCATCCCAATTGCGGGACCGGCATGGCGTTGATGATCGACAAAGAAACCAAGGAAGCGGTTCCGGTTACGGCTTTCCTCAAGGGCGATCAACTGGCAAAGGATATCGCTAAGGTCAACGACGCGGCTCGATCGAAATTCTGGACCGCATTCGGCATGGCGCTTTGCCTGATGAAAAATTATGACTCCTTCCAGTCGCCGACCCACTTCAAAATGACGGATTTGCTTAAAAAGTTCGACAAGAACTTTAACGCGACCGGCAAGGATTACGGCAAAGTCGGCCCGGACCGCACCATCGACGACGTGATGAAACGGCGCAACGACCGTTGGAACTTCCTCTTCATCGCCGGAATGTGGTTCCAGGACCTGTTCAATTACGACTTCCGCCGCACCGAGCAGTGCATCATTCCTTACGCCACGCAGGAAGGCGAGATCAGCTTCTGCGCCTACAATACCGGCGTGGGATGGCGCAACATCATCGAGAAGATGCACATGACCTCCACGCTCACCAAGTGGTACGAAGAGCACGGACGCCATGAAATTTTCGCCGGCGGCAAGAAAGTCAACATGGAAGACAAGGACCACGCGCTCTACCTGCGTGAAGAAATTGTCACCCATGAAGTGCAGCACGATCTCGACAAACTCGGCATCGCAAAGACCGCGCGCGAAGAGAAGAAACGCGCTCGCGACAGCAAGGCCGAGACTAACAAAGTCAAGAACGATGCGGCCTACGATGCGCGTATGGCACAGCTCTATCGGGAGGTTGTCCTGAAAGAGAAGCCGGCGACGTCAAACGAAGGCGGCTTCATTCCGATCGGTGCAATTGCGGGCGCCATCGCGCAGCCGACTGGAATTGCACCCGCCCCGAAAAAGAACGAAGAAGTCGGTGAACCGGTAGCCGGAGACTAAGAAGACCTAAGCTAAGAGTGAAGGCCGCTCAAGGGAGCGGCCTTTTTCTTTGGAACATTCGCTGCCGATAACGAGTCCAATCTGAGTAAGCATCAAAACAAGAGGAGGCAGCGCCGACCTCTTTCGATGGCTCGAAATTCCCGAACCAGGGCACCCGGATTCCCCAGTTTTGCATCTCTCTGATATTGAGGCGACAATAAGGTCAGGCCATCCTCCTCGGCGCGGAGTTCTGAAACGTGAGAATAGAAGCACCCAAATGGGCGCGTGGGCGGGCCGTTCGGCTCGCTTCAAAGGCAGGATCTCTAGCCTGCGTCTTCGCCGTTCTCGGCCTCGGGCTATGCTTTGCCCAGGCGTCGCCGGTATCCGATCCCAGCGATACCATCCGCGGCATCGTCGTCAACTCCGTGACCCGCGAGCCAATCGGACGAGCATTGGTCGTCAGTCCCGACAACCGTTTTGCCGCATTGACCAATAGCGAAGGCCGTTTTCAATTTGACCTTCCCAAAGTCGACACGACAGATCAAAACTCGGGTTCAGACAGCCCAAACTTTGCCAGCTCTAGCTTCAGAACTCAAACCAGGCTCTCGAATCGTCCTTACATGTTAACCGTGCGCAAGCCCGGGTTTATGCCCGATCCCAATAATCCTGGACAGAATTTGCAGATCGACTTGGTCCACGATCTAACGCTTGCGCTCGTCCCCGAGAGCCTGATTGTCGGAACAGTCACCCTTCCCACCTCGGAGGCGCCCGATAGCATCTCGCTCCAGCTTTACCGTCGCCAGGTTCAGGACGGCCGCGCCCATTGGGTGCCCGCAGGAAACGCAGAATCGAATTCCGACGGGCAATTCCGCTTTGCCGGTCTTCCTGCCGGAACTTATAAGCTACTCACCAGCGAGTTACTGGACGAAGACCCCCTCGCTATCGACCCACTTACAGTAAATCCTGCGACTTTTGAGTCGCGCGGGCCTCTGTTTGGGTATCCACCCGTCTATTTCCAGAATGCGACGGACTTTGGCTCGGCTGCGGAAATCCAGTTAGCCGCCGGACAAACGCAGGTCGTCAACCTGTCACTGGTTAAGCAGGCTTACTATCGCGTCAGAGTTCCAATCGTAGCCCCTGCCGCCGACTCCTCTCAAAATGGCTTTGCCGTTGAAGTCTATACGCATGGACACAAGGGCCCCGGATTTTCCCTCGGATTTAACAACGCTCATCACACGGTAGAAGGCCTGCTACCGAACGGGACGTACACCATCGAGGTATCCAGCTTTGGACCAAACGCCATGACTGGACAGCAGACGATCACCATCAAAGGCGCTCCGGTGGCGGGCCCTCCCGTGGCCGTAGCGCCAAACGGATCGATCCCGATTGAGGTAAAAGAGGAATTCACATCGGCCGATCATGGCGGCACGATGTCTGTGACGACCGGTGGCCGCACAACCGTGATTCGGAATGCGAGCCGATATCTGAATGTGATGCTCGAACCGACCGACGATTTTGGCCGCGGAATGCCGTTTCCCATGCAGAGTCTTAGAGTCGCTGGTGAAGATGTCCTGGAAATTCCAAATGTCGCGGCGGGAAGTTATTGGGTGCGAGTGCAGTCGTCCCGCGGATATCCCGCCTTGATTCGCTCCGGCAATCTCGACCTCCAGCACCAGCCACTCGTCGTCGGCGTGGGCGGCGGAGCCTCTCCCATCGAGATCACGATGCGCGACGATACGGCCGAGATTAGCGGCACGGTCGAGGGAGTTACTACAAACGCGAATGGTGCAGGAGCGAGTAACACGCAGGGCACGTCGTCCTCAGACGGAGGGCAGGCGGCCGCGCATATCTACTGCATTCCGACCGCGGATAGTACCGGGCGAATTACCGAAGCTTGGGTCGGTCCCGATGGCAGCTTCGACGCGCAAGGCTTGGCGCCGGGTGCCTATCGCTTGCTGGCTTTCGACCGTCCGCAACAAGAATTGGAATTCAACAATCCTGAAGCGATGCGAACCTACGATTCCAAGGGTCTGGTGATCCGTGTGGTGGGCGGACAGAAGGAACGCGTCACTTTGCAATTGATTTCAACTGAGCATTTTTAGTGAGTTCTAGAGGCATCTCGGAGTTTAGCCGCGTGTTGACGCAATCTCCATCTTATCGACGAGTCATCCGGAAGACGCGCTGCTTAGGCTCTGTCGCGTTCGCTTGCCTCCTGTTGCTCTCTCACGCCTTTTGTCAAAGTGAGGAAAGTTCGCGAACTCGACTTGCCTCCGGACCGCGTCGTATCTCAGGCTTAGTGATGAACGCTAAAACCGGCGGAACGCTGGCTCGAGTTCGCGTCACCATCGCCGATGCCAGGCAGCGGCAAAGCATGCAATCGATCGTTACCGGCGAGGATGGACGCTTCGAGTTTCACGTCCCGGCCGGCAAGTATTCGTTGGAAGGAGAGAAGCGGGGATTCATCTCGGCAGCCTACGATCAACATGAGCAATTCTCGACCGCGATTGTAACTGGCCCAGAATTCGATACTGAAAACCTTATTCTCAAGCTGTGGCCGAATGCCGTGTTGCGCGGACAGGTCTTAGACGAATTCGGAGAGCCCGTTCGTCAGGCGCAAATTTCCATCTATCGAGAAACTCATACCCAGGGTGTAAGCCGGGTCGTTCGTTTTCGAGTAACATCGGCCGACGATCAAGGCCGCTACGAGGTAACACCCCTCGAAGCGGGAACTTACTTCGTATCCGCGCGCGGAACACCCTGGTACGCCGTGCGTCCGCCTTCGGAAGCCGATGCCTCGCCCGGCCAGTCGTCTCAAGTCGATCCCGCGCTCGATGTGGTGTATCCCGTCACATTTTATGGCGATGCCACCGAAGCGGAAGACGCGGCCGCGATCCCAATTCGTGGAGGCGATCGGCTCGAAGCGGATATACACATGAACCCGGCGCCGTCGTTGCATCTTACGGTACACGTGCCAGAGAGCAACCAGGGCGTCAATCTGCCGACTCTGCAGAAGCCGGTATTCGATAGCTGGGAGCCGGTGGAGAGTCCTGACATTCAAAACGTTTCACCGGGAGTTTACGAGATCAGCGGCGTCGCAGCCGGACGCTACATGGTCCGCACGCCCGATTCCAGCGGTCAGATGAAAGAGCCGACAGAAATCAACTTGAGCGGTGGAGGCGAACTCGACATCGCCGGCGGAAGCGCGACTAGTACGATCAGGGCGACCGTCCAAATGGAAGGCGGGGCAAGCTTTCCCGACTCGCTGCAGATCGGTTTACGCAACAACAAGCTGCGAACCATTGCTACGAGGGTCGACGCCAAGGGCGAGGCGCACTTCAGGGATGTAATTCCCGGAAAGTATGACGTAATCGCAAACTCCCAGACCCAAGCCTATTCCATAACGAAGATCGCTTCGGACTCAGCAATAATTTCTGGACACGAACTGAACGTGCCGGCGGGTGCTTCTCTAAATTTAACCCTCACCGTGGTCGGGAGTTCAGTGCGCGTCGAGGGCTTTGCCAAGCGCGCAGGAAAAGGAGTTGCGGCGGCAATGGTGGTTCTAGTGCCCAAGGATCCGGAATCGAATCTCGATCGCTTTCGCCGTGATCAAAGCGATTCGGATGGCAGCTTTGTTCTGCAGAATGTTATTCCAGGAAGTTACACCGTCGTCGCCATCGAAGATGGATGGGACTTAGACTGGTCCCAGCCCGCAGTGCTCTCGCGGTTTGTGGAGCGCGGGCAGAGTATCTCAATCGCCGACGGATCCGGCCCAACCGTCCATCTCCCGCAGGCCGTCGAGTTACAGGCTAAATAGCTGAGTCATACTTACAACTTACCAAGAAGACGCAAAGTCGACCGACCTGCCGCGGACTCTGAAACCGTCTCCAATCGTTGTTACGGGGATGTCGATATCCCCTAGTCTGCGCTCATGAACTTCAGGCACACAGGAGACGGAACCGTCAGTTGTTGGCCCGTCGCCGCCAGTTTCCCCGAATTCGGATCTAAACGGAAGACCACGACATTATTTGACTCCTGATTAGCGACCAGCAAGAAATTTCCTGACGGATCAATTTCAAAGTGCCGTGGAACCTTCCCCTGCGTGGGAAAGCGCCCTATCAGAGTCAGGTTGCCGCTCTTCCCATCGATCGAGAAGGCAGCGATGCTGTCGTCTCCTCGATTTGAGCTGTACAAATATTTCCCATTGGGATGGACAGCAATCTCGGCCGCGTCGTTATGGCTCGAAAATCCTGCTGGCAGCGCGGAAATGCGCTGCAGCAGGTCAAAAGAATGCTTTTCGCCGACTGCGAACACACTAACATTCGAATCTAACTCACCCAGCACGTACATGAAGTTACCGTCTTGAGAAAACGCGACGTGCCTTGGCCCGGTACCGGGAGTAAGAACTGCTGCCGCAAGACCGCCCGCCGTCACCTTGCCATCCCTCAGGACTCCCCCTGCTTCGTTGCGCAGTTTTCCGTTCGCCGCGTCGAAACCGTAAACCAGCACCCGGTCTAGACCCAGATCAGAGACATAAACGGAACGATTGTCGCTGGACGCCTCGATCCAATGGCTGTGCGGCGCATCCTGACGTTCTTTATTCGGTCCCAGTGCGCCTTTGTCGTACATCACGCTCGACGCTTTCGAAAGCCGTCCATCCTTTTGAATTGGAAAAACCGCGACCGTCCCGCCCGTATAATTCGCCACCAGCAGGTACTTTCCAGTCTTGTCAAACGAGACGTAACAAGGATCAGCCCCTTCCGACGCGACTTGATTCAGCAGCGACAGCTTGCCGGTCTTCCCATCGATCGTGAAGGCGCTCACCGCTCCAGTTTTTGCGCCTTCAAAATTTTGAACTTCATTCACCGCGTATAAGTAGCGATGCGTCCGGTCGATTGCGAGAAACGACGGATTCGCCGTCTCCGCAGCTAATCCCAGCGGCGTAAGTTCGCCCGATGGCGCGTCGAAGCGGTAGGCGTAAATTCCTTTGCTGTCTTTTGCGGTGTAGGTGCCCGCAAACAGGATGTCCAAGTTTCCCGGCAAATTCTGAGCGGCAATCATCGGGGCCAACGCTGAGACTGCAACCAGCCATCGCACGAATTGGAAAAGCGTAATGGTCATGCCGAGTATGAAAGCCTATTTCGGGGTCCGAGCGCAAGCGCACCCATCATCCGCAACCTACTTGTTCGTTCCGAAACACGGTTTCGATAGTCGACGCGGCGGACCGGCGAGTGCGGTATCCTCTCGAGATGGCTGTGCGCCCATTGCCAGCGGAAGATTCCGTCCTGATTCAGATTGTGGACGCCGCCCTCGCCGATGCTGCGCGCCGCAGTGGTGAGTGGCTGGTTTGTCGCCCCGGATGCACGCAGTGTTGTGTCGGAGTTTTTGCCATCAATCAACTGGATGTGGCGCGTTTGCAATCGGGACTAGCGCGGCTGGAAAACATCGACCCTAACCGGGCGCGCCGCCTTCGATTCCGTGCCCAGGAATCAATTGCGAGACTATCGAAAGAATTTCCCGGCGATCCCATCACCGGCCTGCTCGACCAGAGCCCGAAAGCCGAAGCGCGCTTTGCTGACTTTGCCAACGATGAGGTCTGCCCGGTCCTCGACCCCGAGACCGGCCTTTGTGAACTTTATGATGCGCGTCCCATGACCTGCCGAACCTTTGGCCCACCCGTCGAATCGGAAGACGGGCTTGGCGTCTGCGAACTGTGCTTTCATGGCGCGACCGAAGAGCAGATTGCCAGATGCGAAATGCTCCCCGATCCAGACGATCTGGAATCGCGGTTGCTGAAAAAGGTGGAAAGAACCATGCGACAATCTGGCCAAACGCTGGTCGCGTTCGCCGTAAGATAGCTCGCCGTAAAATGAAGGGCAGAAAGGAAGCGAACCGCCGCGAAGCGCAACGATTTCGGGTTTTCGATGTTAAAGCAAGTTAAATTTTGACTTAGTCCCCAAACAAGTATTTTGCTTCCTTCCCCAGAAGTGTTAGGTTTTCGGATCAGCTTTTCAACCCATCTATGCTGGCGAATGAATACGATCTGGTGGTGATTGGCAGCGGCCCGGCGGGGCAGAAAGGCGCGATCTGCGCCGCCAAAATGCGCAAGAAAGTCGCAATAATTGACCGCCGTCTCGCCATGGGGGGAGTTTGCGTCCATACCGGAACCATCCCCAGCAAAGTTCTGCGCGAAGCGGTGCTCTATCTCAGCGGATTGCGGCAGCGTTCCTTCTACGGGCGTGGCTATGTCGTCAAAGACCGCATCATGATGTCCGATCTCGTGCTCCGGTCTACGGCCGTGATGACCCGCGAAGTGGATGTGATCAAAGCGCAGTTACGGAGGAATTACGTGACTGCCCTCGAAGGCGACGCTCATTTCTCCGATCCGCACACCATCGAGATCGTCAACGAAGACGGAGTGCAACAGGTGCGCGGCGAGAAAATTCTGATCTCCTGCGGTACGCGCCCCGCCCACATCGAGGGCATTCCCGTCGACGGAAAGCGCATCTTTGACTCAGACCAGGTGCATTGCCTGGAAGAAATTCCGCGTGAGTTAATCGTCGTCGGCGCGGGCATCATCGGCCTGGAATATGCCTCGATGTTCGCCGCGCTCGGCGTCAAAGTGACACTGCTCGATCAACGTCCCGTTCTTCTCGATTTTGTCGATCGCGAGATTATCGAAAGCCTCTGTTTCCAGTTGCGCCAACTCGGTACCGTGTTCCGCCTTGGCGAAAAAGTCGTCTCGGTCGGCTTGGATACCGAGCGAGACAAGGTTTTTGCCACCCTCGAGAGCGGGAAGAAGGTCCGTGGCCAGGCACTGCTCTACACCATTGGACGACAAGCCAACAGCGACAAGCTACGAATCGAGGCAGCCGGTCTGCAGTCGGAAGAGCGCGGCAAGTTGGCGGTCAACGAGCATTTTCAAACGTCCGTCCCTCACATTTATGCCGCGGGAGATGTGATCGGCTTCCCTGCATTGGCCAGCACATCCATGGAACAGGGCCGCCTCGCCGGTTGTCATATGTTCGGCAAGCCGAGCCGCTTGCTGCCGAATCTGATTCCGTACGGTATCTACACCATTCCCGAAATCTCCATGGTCGGTGCTACTGAAGAAGAGTTGACTCGCAATCGAACCCCCTACGAGAGCGGATTGGCGCGCTATTCCGAACTGGCCAAGGGCCAGATGTTAGGCGACGATCAAGGGCTACTGAAGATTTTGTTCGATCCCGACAGCTTGAAACTACTCGGCGTCCACATCATCGGAGACCGCGCGGCAGAGATCGTTCACATTGGCCAGGCGGTGCTGACCATGGGTGCCACCATCGAATACTTTCGCGATACCGTATTCAACTATCCAACCCTCGCCGAAGCCTACAAGGTCGCTGCCCTCGATGGACTCAACAAACTGTAATTGCTCAGCTTTGGCTCTTCATCTTTGCCCGCTCAGGAGCGGTGGTGGTACCAGCGATGCAAAGCGATGACCGACCACACAATCTCCGCCAATCCAAACGGCCACGCGCCTTGCAGAAAGCCGTAGGCTGAACCCAGCGCGCAAGCGACGGCGAACGCCAGCACGAACCAGTTATTTCGCTTTTCGAGCGCGTAGGTGACCAACATCGCAATCACTGCGAACAGTCCGAAAAGCGTGAGCTTGTTCAAGCCAACAATTGTTACAGATTCCCGGCAGTCTTGCGCTACAATCCAAGACGCTTTTGAGGATGGCCGATTCATTAGGGGGAGCCTTGAGCTTGTCGAAACGGGCTGTCGCTGAATTTTTTGGAACTTTCTGGCTGGTATTCGGAGGTTGCGGCGCCGCAGTTCTGGATGCGGCGTATCCCCAACTCGGCATCGGCTTCATCGGTGTGGCCCTCGCCTTCGGCCTCACTGTTCTCACTATGGCGTTTGCTCTCGGACATATTTCCGGGTGTCATCTCAATCCGGCGGTAACTGCCGGTCTCGTGGTAGGTAAGCGGTTTCCCGCTGCCGAATTTCTCCCGTATGTAGTGGCGCAGGTAGTCGGTGGAATCGCCGGCGCCGGCACCCTCTATGTGATTGCCATCGGCAAGGCAGGCTTCGATCTAAGCGGTGGCTTTGCTTCGAACGGGTACGGGGTGCATTCTCCGGGAGGTTATTCGATGGTCTCGTGCCTGGTGGCCGAAGTCGTGATGACTTTTTTCTTTCTGATGATCATCATGGGTTCGACCGACAAACGCGCGGCGGCTGGCTTCGCCCCCATCGCCATCGGCCTCGGGCTTACTCTGATTCATCTCATCGGTATCCCTGTCACCAACTTATCGGTCAATCCGGCGCGCAGCACGGGTCCAGCGGTGTTCGTCGGCGGTTGGGCTCTCGCACAGTTGTGGCTCTTCTGGCTGGCTCCGATTGCGGGCGGTGCTCTGGCCGGAGGATTCTATCGCGCAGTGTTCGCGGAATAGAAATTCAGTGCCCCAATCCATGGATCTTCGAGAGGCGTCTCTCGCAGAAATTGCCTTCGTTTTCCTGAAACTGGGTACCACCGCCTTCGGAGGTCCCGCGGCCCATCTCGCGATGATGGAGGACGAGTTCGTCCGCCGCCGTCGCTGGGTCACGCAAGCCGACTTCTTGGACCGTCTCGCCACGGCCAATCTCATTCCCGGTCCGAGTTCGACCGAAGTCGCGATTTTTATTGGACAACTTAAGCGCGGATGGCGGGGCCTGATCGTCGCCGGATGTTGTTTCATAATCCCAGCCGCTCTGATCGTCACGGCAATCGCCTGGGCCTACGTTCGTTTCGGTTCGCTGCCCAGGGCGCAGGGAGTTCTGTATGCCATCAAGCCAGCCGTCGTCGCAATCATTGTTCAGGCCTTAGGAAAGATGAGCCGGACCGGCATCCGCTCGCTGCCACTGGCGATGATCGCACTGCTGGCAGCGGTTTTGAGCGCCGTCGGCGTCAGTCCCTTAGTGGTGTTAGTCTTCGCAGGCGCCGTCGCGGCAACCAGTCTGCTCATGAAAAATCGTTTGCTGGACATTTCCATTCTTGGCTTAGCGCACCCCTCCTCTATAGCGAGAGGATTCTCCGTAGCCTTGGCCTTCTTCGCGGTGGGCGCGGCTTTTCCATTTCGACTGCTTCGTCTATTTCTGTCGTTCCTAAAGATCGGCTCTGTCGTCTTCGGCAGTGGATATGTTCTGCTGGCATTCTTGCAGACCGAATTTGTCGAACGCTTGCATTGGCTCACCGATAAGCAGTTGCTGGATGCGGTCGCAGTCGGCCAGTTTACTCCTGGTCCGCTATTCACGACTGCTACGTTTATCGGCTATCTGGTAGCGGGTTACAAAGGCGCGATCGTCGCAACCCTCGGAATTTTTCTGCCAGGCTTTTTTCTGGTCGCCCTAAGTGGGCCGTTGATTCCTCGCTTGCGCAGATCGCCGGTCGCCTCTGCCGCACTCGATGGAGTCATCGCCGGCTCCCTCGCCCTGATGGCCGTCGTCGCTATGCAGTTGGCGAGAGCTTCCATCATCGATTGGAAAACTCTGACAATCTTCGCAGTCAGCCTCGCGGCGTTGTTGCGCTTGCGCGTCAATTCCGCGTGGGTAGTGGCCGTCTCGGCAATGGTGGGATTTTTCATTCGATAGTTCTAGCGATAGTTCTAGCGATAATTCGAGCGATACTCGAGAGCTAGTTCGAGGAAAACATGAACAACCTGCGCATCCGCCCGGCAGAACATCGCGATCTTCCACGGATTACCGAGATCTACAACCACTACGTCCTCAAGACTCCCGTTACGTTTGACGTCGATCCCTATACCGTGGACCAGCGCGAGCTATGGTTTTCGCAATTTTGCGCGACCGGACGTCACCGCCTGCTCGTCGCCGAGCAGAGCCATACGGTCCTCGGTTACGCCGGGACAACCCGCTTTCGACCGAAGTCGGCCTATGACACCACCGTCGAAACCACAATTTATTGCGCTCCCGATGCCATTGGCAAAGGGCTCGGAACCCAACTGTACTCCGAGTTGTTCGAACAGCTAAAAGTCGAGGACATTCACCGCTTCGTTGCCGTCTACGCGTTGCCGAACTCCGCCAGCGAGACGTTGCATCGACGGTTTGGCTTCAAAGTAGTCGGCGTTTTCACCGAAATGGGTCGTAAGTTCGGCAAGTACTGGGACGTTTGCTGGGCGGAACGGGCGGGTTAACAGCGAACTCTGTCGTTATTCTTCATCGTTTGTGAACTAGAGGTTAAAATAGACAATTGCCTCGAACTCCCGATAGTCGGGAGCGCGCCAGGCATTTTGACTCGTGGAACGTGTAAACCATCTCGAAGTGGGCGGACCGGACACCGCGATCGACGTCGGCGCTGTCTCTGCGCCTGGGACCGGTAACGCCGCTCGCTCGTCGCCGGCCAACAGCGAAAACGCCGCGGACAATGGCCAGCCGCCCCTGCGTTCCCGGCCGAAGACGCCCGTGTACTGGCGGGTTGAAGGCAGCCTGCTGGAACTGACCACCGTCCGTCCGATCGCTTTTTTTACCTGGAACAGCCAGACATTTATCGCCCGCGCCGTCCGCCGTAGTCTTGTTCTTTTGATGGCTGTATTGCGGCCATTTTTATATGCTGCGAATCGGGTCGCGGCAACTCGCATTGTTCATGCCGTCTTGCGCGGCGTCACTCGCGATCGGCTAGACTTGCTGGGCGAAGAAGAATTTGAATACAAATTGAAGCCGTTGCTTAAAGCAGAAGGCGTGCAACGCCTCAAGGCCCTTCAGGAAACGGGCGCTGAAGTCGTCTTGGTGAGTCAGGGACTCGAGCACGTGATGCGCCCACTGGCGCGGCATCTGGGCGTGCGTTGGTTGATCGCCAATCGTCTCGACTTTCGCGACGGAGTTGCGACTGGCCGTCTGCTGAGTCCCGTGATTCGTCCGCGCGGATTGTTTGCGCGTATACGCGAAGCTGGACCTGATGGCCAGCAGAGTCCCGCTCGCTGGGTTCGGGCTCTCGGATTGCGTGGCCCCAAGGCGCTCGCTGCCGCCATCGTTCCCGCCGTGCGTGTCGAGATTCCACGTGTCCGTCCTATCGTTTATTTCGACGAACCTCGTCATCCCCAACCGTTTTCCGTGCGCCGCGCCCTCGGCGGCAAGCGCGTCCTGTTGATCGGCGTTACTGGATTTATCGGCAAGGTCTGGCTCGCCAATACCCTCATGGATCTTCCCGAGATTGGCAAACTTTATCTGCTGATCCGTCGCCAGAAGTCGAGTGTTGCCCAAACCCGCTTCGAGAAGATGATGGAAGGCTCGCCCGTATTCGATCCCTTGTTTCAGAAATATGGCGACCACCTCGGAGCGCTCCTGGCCGAGAAGATTGAAGTCGTCGAAGGCGATGTTGCGCAACCTGACATTGGCTTGGATGCCGTCACCGCCGCGCGCTTGCGAACCGATCTCGACTTAATCATCAACAGCTCGGGACTGACAGATTTCAATCCGGATCTGCGCGACGCTTTGGCTGTAAATGTCGATTCAACGCTCCACCTGATCGAATTCATTCGGGGATCCGCTCACGCCGCCTTGCTGCATCTTTCCACCTGCTATGTCGCGGGACAGCGCGATGGCCGCGTGAGCGAGCGCGTGCGTCCAAATTACACGCCGACGCACATGAAAGATTTCGACGCCGAAAAAGAGTGGCACCGACTGCATGAACTGGTCGAGTCGGCCGAAGCCCGTGTCGAAGGCCCGGAAGTGACAGAAGAATTAAGAAAGCAGGCGCTCGACAAGGAACATGCCGCGAAAGGGCTCAGCGGCCCGGCGCTCGAAAATCAGGTCCGCAAAAACAAAGTGCGCTGGTTGCGAAATTATCTGACCGAAGAGGGAACTCGCCGCGCCAAAGAATTGGGCTGGCCCAATACTTATACCTTTACCAAAAGCCTGGCGGAATCCATGATCGCGAAGGCGATCGCAATGACTCGGGCGAAAGATGGCGCGCCCCTGCCGATTGCGATTGTGCGTCCGGCGATTGTCGAAACCTCCGTCTCCAAGCCCTTTCGCGGATGGAATGAAGGCATCAATACCTCCGCCTCGCTTTCCTACCTGCTCGGTACTTCGTTTCGGCAACTGCCATCGAACGAACGCAAACGTCTCGATATCATTCCGGTGGACGCGGTCTGCGCCGGAATGACCTTGATCGGTGCCGCGCTCGTCGAGCGCCGGCACGACCCGCTCTACCAACTGGCGACCTCGGTGACGAACCCCTGCGATATGGGCCGCTCCATCGAGTTAACGACTTTGGGACACCGCCGGCACTATCGTGCGCAAGAGGGCCTGGAGTATTGGCTACGATTGCGCATGGACGCCATTCCGGTGTCGAAAGAACGTTACCAGCGCATGTCGGCGCCCGCGCAGAAAATGATCATTAAGTCGATTCAGCGCATCATGGCTCCGTTGCCCTCCGCCATGAAGAAGCCGCTCGCGAAGACCGAACGAAATCTGGAGCGCGTCGAAAAACTCGTCGGTTTGTTCGAGCCCTTCATTCTCCACAATGAACATGACTTCGTCGCCGACAACGTGGAGAAGCTCTCGCAGGCTTTGACCCCCGAAGAAAAAGAAATCTTCGGCTACGACACAGCCGGCCTCGATTGGTGGGAGTACTGGATCGACATTCATATCCCGGCATTGCGGCGCTGGACCTATCCTCTGATCGAGGGCCGGTCTCTCGAGGCGCGAGAGCCACGTGTGCTGCACATGCCGCCTTCGACAGGCGCTACACCGACTCCAACGCCTCGACCGGATTTACCCTCCAACGACGCGGGCGCAATGAAAACTGGGACGAACGGAGCAACGTGGCAATTTTCCTGACCGGTGGCACCGGCTACATCGGCGCGCATGTCGCCGCGAATCTGCTGGATCAGCACGACGCGACCGTGAATCTTCTGGTGCGGGGCCGTGATCCCCGCGATGCGGAATTGCGGCTCTGGCAGGCTCTGCAACTCCATATGCCGTTCCCAAAATTCTACGAGTACTTGCAGGCGAAGATTCGAATCTTCCGCGGCGATCTCACCTCTCCGCAATTTGGACTCGATCCCAGTGACTACGACCGTCTCGTTCACACTACCGACTCGGTGATCCACTGCGCTGCTTCTTTGAATCGAAAATCCGAAAAAAACTGCCTCAACGTAAACCTGCGCGGGACGCTCGAAGTCGTTCAACTCGCCCGCCGCTCGCAGTACTATCACGGCTTGGTCCGCTTTTCGAACGTCAGCACCGTAGCCGTGGCAGGGAAGCGCAGCCACGAAATTGTGACGGAGGACCGCTCCATCGAATGGGAGCGTTCCGACTACGATCCCTACGCGCGCACCAAGAAATTCTGCGAACATATGGTCCGCGAATTGTTGCCCGATGTGCCGCTAACGATTTTTCGGCCCAGCATCGTTCTCGGCGATAGCCGCTTTCCGCAGACAACGCAATTTGATATGGTGCGGTCGTTCGTTTTTCTGGCAGGGCTGCCCGTGCTTCCATTTCGCCCGCATGACAAGATTGACATCGTAAACGTGGATTTCGTTGCCGACGCGATTTCGACTCTCCATATGAAGCCGAATCCCGCGCACGATACCTATCATCTTTCGTCCGGCAACGGCGCCCAGACCTTTGCACAACTCACAAAAGCTCTGGCTGCCGAGCAAAATAAGCGCGGTCCGATTTTCTTGCCGATCCTCGAATCGCCCTTCAGTTCGGGAGTCAACCTGCTAGCCAACCGCAAAGGGCCCGTCGGACACGGTGCGGCGCTCATGAAAGTGTTTATGCCCTATCTGACTTGGAACACGGTCTTCGACAACACCCGCGTCACGACAGAAATCGGACGGAAGCCCGTGCCTTTTTCGCAGTACAGTTTGCCCTTGCTCCGCTTCAGTCGCGAACACAACTTCACCTATCCCTACCAGCCTTGGCCCGAGAGTACGAGGGTTGGAGGATCTGCCGCATGATGGATCTCATGTTAGAAGCCTGGGTTTCCGGCATCATTGAAACCAAAAAAGTTCAGTGGATGATGGGCAAGCGCGAGCCTTGGCAGCCCGGAGAAAAGCTCAAGCTCTTGTTTGCCGGCTATAACGGCACTCGCAACACGGGATCCGACGTGCGCGTCGAAGAGATGCTGCGGCAAATTCGGCGCATTCTTGGCCCGGAAAACGTCGACCTCAGCATGATGACCTTCAACTTCGACCGTTCCCGTGGATATTTCGAGGGCACTTCGCAAGTTCGTCTGCCCGACATTTTTCCGCCCTTTCTCGCGAACGAAGTTCCGAAGCATCACGGCGTCGTCGCTTGCGAAGGCTCGATGTTCAAGTCGAAATTTGCCAATGCCCTCGCCACCATGATGATTGGCTCGCTGGGCATCGCAGCCGCTGAGAATAAACTATCCGTCGGCTACGGTGCCGAGGCCGGACATATGGATCCGCTGGTTGCCAAAATGTGTGGCCGCTACTGCAAGAATTCTCTGGTCATCACGCGCAACAATGAATCGCGCAAAATTTTGCGCGAACTCGGCGTACCCACCGAGTTAGGCACCGATACTGCCTGGACCTTCGAACCCATGGGCGCGGAATATGGTCAAAAAGCGTTGCGCGATGTGGGCTGGGACGGAAAGACCCCCGTCTTAGTCGTGTGCCCGATCAATCCTTTCGAGTGGCCGGTGAAGGCTTCCGTCGCCAAGGCCGCGCTGCGCACGCTCACTGGAGCTTATAAAGAATCCCATTATCGCGGGCCTTACTTCCACAATGCAGGTCCCGCCGCGGATCGCGCCTACGAACATTATCTGAGTTCCATCGCGAAAGCCGTCGCCGCCTTCCGTCAACAAAGAAATGTCTTCGTCATCCTGGCGGCCACCGAACGCATGGATGCTCGCGCCTGCCGTCGAATTTCCGAAAAACTCGGCGGCGTCCCCGTTCTGACTTCCGACGATTACAACATGTATCAGCTCGTCAGTATTCTCCGCGCCTGCCGCATGATGGTATCTTCGCGCTATCACGGTATCGTCACCTCGATGCCCGCTCTCGTGCCTTCGGCGGGCATTACGATGGACGAGCGCATACGAAATCTCATGAACGAACGCGGCCATCCCGAATTGCTCATGAATGTGGATGATCCCGACTTGGAAGAACGTACCTTAGCCGCCATTGAAATCCTCGATCGCGACGGAGAGCGGATCGCCGACGGCATCGCCCGCACCGTTGTCCGAAATTTGAAACTGATGGCGCGCATGGGCGTCTATTTCGAAGAAGAAGTGCAGCGGCGCTATCCCGACTTTCCCACCCGGCGCGGAGAATGGAGTTGGGAAGATTACCTGCCGCCCATGAGCGAAGAATTGAAGCAATTAGTGGCGGCTTATAGCTAGCCCAACTTGATCCGGGGAAGAACAAAAATGATATGCCGCGTCTGGCGTGGTTGGACGACAATAGATCATGCGCAGAACTACGACGACTATCTGCAGAAAGAACTGTTCCCTCGTCTCGACCGCGAACTGCGGTCTCGTGGATACCGCGGATATCAACTCCTGCGCATCGACCGAAGGGAAGAGATCGAGTTTATGACAATGCTTTGGTTTGAGTCGATTGACAATGTCCGCTCGTTTGCTGGGGACGGCTACGAAACACCCGTCATATCCGACAAGGCCCGATCATTGTTAGCACATTTCGCTGACCGGGCCGACCACTACCAGCTGAACGGCTCGAGCTTTTTCGACGTGGGTTCATGACCTTTCTCGACCAAATATTCGCGAGCCTCGAACAGAGCGGCGATTCGATTGTCCTGCAAGAAATGCATGACGGACAACCAGTCCCTCTGACCGCTCGCCAGTTGCTCTCGCAAGTCCTGGTCGCCCGCGCCTACCTGCGGCGCCTGCGGCTCAAGAAAGGCGACCGCTGCGCTCTCTTGGCCCACAACTCCATGCACTGGGTTGCCATGGATTTGGCCATCATGGCGGAAGGCCTGACCGTTGTGCCACTCTATGCGCGCCAGGCACCCTCCGAACTTGTCACCATGATGAAAGACTGCTGGCCCGCTGTGATCGCCTGCGGAGACAAGTGTCTTGCCGAATCGATCGTCGAAGCCTGGCCGGAAGCGCCTCCCTATTTCTGCTTCGACCACGTCTTCACGCCGACCCGCGAGCCAGTAGAGAATCCTGCCCTCCAACTCGCCGAACACGATGTGACCACCATCATCTACACCTCGGGAACTTCGGGCGAGGCCAAGGGCGTGACCCTGAACGCAGGCAACATCGGTTACATGCTTGGTTGTACATCGGGACGCCTCGACCAGTTGATGCGGAGCCGTCGCACAAGCCCAGACGCCGTGCAGGACGCCGTGTTTCACTACCTGCCGCTTTGTTTTGCCGGATCCTGGATCATGATGCTGACCTGCCTTCTCCGTGGCAACAAGCTGACATTAAATACGGATCTGGCAAAAATTGCCGCCGAGATGCGCATCGCGTCCCCCGATTATTTCCTCAACGTTCCCGCGCTTCTTGAGCGTATGCGGAAAGCGGTCGACGAACAACTCTGGAAGACCGGCGGATTTCCTCTCCAGCTTTACACCAGAGCCAAAGGTGCATGGGTACGTCGGCAAGAGGGTAAAGCGCGCGCCGGAGATGGCCTTTGGCTTGCCCTGGCCAACCGCCTCGTCTTCCCGACCATCCGAAAAAAGATGATCGGCAGTAAACTGCGCGCCCTGATTTGTGGCTCCGCTCCACTGAATATCGAAACCCAGTTGTTTTTTATGATGCTCGGCATTCCCGTATTGCAGGTCTACGGCCTTACCGAAACGACCGCCATCTGCACCATGGACGATCCCGACGCGAAGGTTGTCCCCGGCCGCGCCGGGCCCGCGATTGCCGGTGTCGAAATGAAAATTGCGGAAGATTCCGAGATCGTTGTGCGCGGCCCCAATATTTTTCCCGGCTACTGGAATCGCCCCGAGCAAACTGCGCAAGTCCTGCGCGACGGATGGTTTCATACTGGTGACCAGGGCGAAGTGGATGCCAACGGAAACTGGAAAATTGTTGGCCGCTTGAAAAACCTGATCATTCTCGGTTCGGGACACAATATCGCGCCGGAACCGATCGAAGATCAGATTCTTCGTGAGCTGCCGAGCGCGAATCAGGTCGTCCTAGTCGGCAATGGCAAAGGCTATTTGGCCGCCCTGATCACCGGTAAAGTTACCAGCGACAAAGCGCAGGCCGCGCTCGACAAAGCGAATGCCGAACTGCCACATTACCGCCAGGTACGCGCCTTCCACCTGATCGAAGAACCTTTTACGATTGACAACGGGCTGCTCACGGCGAATGGAAAATTGAAGCGGGATTTAATTGCCGAACGCTTCAAAGAGGAAATCGCCGCCATCTACGCGGCCTCGAAGAACCAGGCGGCGAAGACGGCATGAAAGAATTCAAGGGCGAAACGCTTTCGTGGCAAATCGTAAATGGAGCTGTGGAACTGGCTCTTCATCGCGAGCCCTGCAACGAAATTGGTTCGCGCACTCTCGAAGAGTTGGAAAAATTCGCCGCCGCGCTGCCAGCACTGGCGCTCGAAGTCCATGCACTCATTGTGCATTCCACGCAGAAAGCAGGCTTTTCCGCGGGGGCCGACTTGCTCGAACTCTTTCGACGCGGCCAGCAGATGGAAAAGTCTCTCGCGCTCCGTGGCGTGCGCGAATTTCTGAATCGGATTCATGCCGTGATGAACGCCATCGACGCCGTGCCGCTCACCACCATTGCAGCTGTTCACGGCGTTACTTTTGGAGGCGGATTCGAACTCGCGCTGGTCTGCGACATCATCATCGCCGATCGCATGGCGCGCTTCTGTTTCCCGGAGCTGCGCCTCGGCCTGATTCCCGGCTTCGGCGGAATCCCGCGCCTGAAGCGCGATCTGGGCAACGCTGTCGTTCGTGACCTTCTGCTTACGGGCCGCAGCTTCAACGTCATGAAGGCGCAACAGATTGGACTTGTCAGTCAAATCGCGGCCGAAGGCGAAGCGCTCCGTCTGGCCCGTGCCACTGCGAGTCAGGCCGGCAAGTTCGATCGTCGCACTGCCGTTGCGGCCAAAGAATTCGTGAAGCCCATCCCCTACGACGAATTGAAACGGGAGATCGACATTTTTTGCGACCTTTATTCCCGGCCCGCCGTCGAAGAAGGGCTGCGCAAATTTGTCGAGAATGAAGGCGCGCAACCGTACTTGCCGTGAGTAGGATTTCAGTAGCATGAATTTACTTAAGATTGAGCAACGCGCAATGACCGGCTCTGACTACTTTGCGGAGCTCTACGTTGCCGGGGTGCTTGCGCGGAGAGGTTGGAATGTCTATTTTCCACATCGAGACGAGGGGTTTGACTTCATCGTATCTAAGCTGATTGATGGCAAAATGCTCATTCGCCCGGTGCAAGTCAAGGGGAAATATCCTGAATCAACGAAGGTCGACAAAGTTGTCTATGGGTATGTAGGTAAGCTTTCGCAGATTCATGAGGAAATGGTATTGGCGATACCTTATTTCCCAATACTTATTAAGAATAGCCGTCCCGCTTGCATCGCCTACCTTCCCTTTAGCCTGATGAAACGTCACAAAAGAGGTTATCGTTGCGAACCCGCCGGATTTCAGAACCAGACCCCTACTCCGAGACCGAAATACACCAAATTCTTCGACGACTCCGGGTTGGAACTCTTGGAGTCGAACGATTTTAAGAGTCTCAGAGTCGGAACTACATAGCAGATATCGGAAATACGCTTATGATCGATCACACACTCGATGAGGTTTTGAACCTGGCGGCCGCACATTTTAAGGTGCCGCGCGAAAAACTTACGCCCGACGATGACTTCTTCAAAACACTCGGAATTGATAGTCTGCAAGCTCTCGACTTGCTGACTCGGCTGGAGCATCACTTCCGCATCGAGTTGCCCGATTACGAACTGCAAGGCGTCTCGGATTTCCGTACACTTGCGAATCGAATTCAGTCGCGATTGTGAGATTTGACTGCACCAATCGCGGCCTTCGCGTTTGCTTCTGATACACTCTTGCTTTTCTCCGTGCCCGCGTGTCTCCGCGGTGAGATAGGCCCGTGGTGAGATAGGCCCGTGGTTAGATAAGAACGTGGCGACTAAGAAAATTGAATGCTTGATCTTCGACAATATGCCAGCCTGGGTGCGGCGCTAAAAGATGCGCTTGATCGCTGGCCTAACGAAACCTGCCTGATCGAGGCCGATCGCGATCGCGAGAAAGTTCGCCTCACCTATTCTGACTTCAAGACGATGGCTCGTCCCCTTTGCCGCGCCCTCGAAGACGCCGACTTCAAAGCTGGAGATCGCGCCGCCATCATCATGACCAATCAGTCGAAGTGGCTGATTTCCGCCTATTCGATTTTTTTCTGCGGCGGTGTGCTGGTTCCGCTCGATTACAAATTGACTCCAGCCGAACATCTCCAACTCCTGGCGCATTCCAAAGCGCGTTTCCTGGTCGTTGAATTTTACTTGTGGCGCGCGATCACGCAGTCGCCTGATTTTCCGAAACTCACGACCGAGATTGTTCTCGTCACGGAAGCCCCGGCGGGCGCCGATCTGCGAGGTGCTTATCGTTGGGAGGAATTTAAGCGCAAAGGCGATCCGCAATTTGTGCCCCGCACGCGAGAAGACACAGCTTGCATCGTCTATTCCTCAGGAACCGGCGGCCGCCCTAAAGGTTGCGTTCTCACTCACGACAGCTACCTCGAGCAATGCGCCTCGCTCACCGCGTGGTATCCGTTTTGGCCCGGGGTGCGTTACCTCAGCATTCTGCCAACGAATCATGCCATCGATTTCATGGTCGGTTTCATCGGCCCCTTTGTCTGCGGAGCTTGCGTCGTCCACCTGCGAACGCTGCGTCCCGAGTTTGTGCGCGATGCTTTTGTTCGCTACCGCATCACCTATGTGAGCCTGGTGCCCATGGTCCTCAAGAACCTCGAACGCGGGCTGCGCGCCAAGTTTGATGAGCTAAAGCCCGGCAAGCGCTGGATGCTCGATCGCTTGATCGGACTGAATAAAATGCTAACGCGGCGCCGTCCCCGAGTCGCGCTGAGCCGTCGCCTGCTGCCGCAAGTACACAAAGCCTTTGGTGGAGAACTCCAGGCGCTGATCGTCGGCGGAGCCTTTACCGATCCATCGACTTTGCAGTTTTTTTATGACCTTGGCATTCCGGTAACGTGTGGCTACGGTCTGACCGAAGCTTGCACCGCTGTGACTTTGAACGATCTAAAGCCTTTTCGTGCCGACACGGTAGGAAAGCCCTTGCCGGGTAGCGAAGTTCGCATATTGAATCCGGATGCTGATGGCATCGGTGAAGTGGCTGTGCGCAGTCGCGCCGTCATGTCGCACTATCTTGACGACCCCGAGTTAACCGCACAGTCCATCGTCCAAGGATGGCTGCTTACGGGAGATCAAGGCCGCTTTGACAGCGATGGGCGCGGGCACCTGCAACTCTTCGGCCGCAAGAAAAATATGATTGTCACCGAGGGCGGAAAGAATATCTATCCCGAAGATATCGAATCCGTTTTCGACGGCTTGCCCGTGAAGGAATACTGCATCTATGCGGCAAATTTCTTGTGGCCGCAGAAAACGCTGGGAAAAGAAATGCTGGTACTGGTCGTGCGTATGGAACAAAATCAACAGTTCGACGATCGAGTGCGAGACGAAATACTGGCGCGGAACCGCAAGTTGCCCGATTTCAAGCGAGTCGGTGGTTATCTTCTTTGGGAGAAAGATTTTCCCCGGACCGCCTCTCTGAAGATCAAGAGAGCCGATTTGGCCGCAGAGATTACGGCTGCCGCGCTGCGGCAGTCCGTCACCGAAATTTAGATAAAATCGAACCTTCGCACATGTGTTAACGCAAGCCTCAGAGCTGCACTTGACACTTGAGACCTAGACTGTGAACGAAACTTTCCTCGCCATCATCAATCCGGCAGCGGGCGGCGGGCGTTGCGGGGCGCGCGTCGGAACGGCCCTCGACCGGCTGCGCTCCTCCGGAATTCAGATTAAAACCGCCGAAACCAGCGCCCCTGGCGAAGCCACACGGATCGCTCGCGAATCCTACCAACGCGGTTACAGAAAATTTTTGGCCGTCGGTGGCGATGGAACCTCCTACGAAATCGTCAATGGGCTGTTTTCGGAAAACCCGCAGGCAGTATCAGGCGCGGACAATCATATTCCGACGCTCGGCTTTCTTCCCCTCGGCACCGGTAACTCTTTTCTACGCGATTTTTCTACAGGACCTACAAGCAACGACGGGCTGGAACACGCCATCCAGGCACTCGAGTCGCGTCGGTCACAACCGTGCGACGTTCTCCGCCTCACCCATAAACAAGGAGCGATCTACTACACCAACCTCCTAAGTGTCGGCTTCACGGCGGACGTGGCCGCATTGCGGCATCGACGATTTCTCGGCTTGGGACAGGCTGGCTACCTCTTATCTATTTTCCTTTGTCTGGCGCGGCTGAGTCGGCGTCCATTTCCCGTGCGCTTCGATGACCAGAAGGATTTCGATGCGCGCCGCTGTTTATTTTTGACCTTCAACAACAGCAAGTTTACCGGCGGCACGATGATGATCGCTCCCGACGCGGCCACAGACGATGGATTGATCGAGTATGTCCGCTGGGGCCCAATCGGGCGTCTGGGGCTGATTCGCAACCTGTCGACCCTCTATGACGG
>Ga0302278_10001758_pt1 | contig 26087 bp, 19 predicted proteins | sample III_Bog_N3_2_FD_194543 | JGI IMG/M metagenome (GOLD analysis project Ga0302278, IMG submission 194543) | Peat permafrost microbial communities from Stordalen Mire near Abisko, Sweden - III_Bog_N3_2 | ecosystem: Environmental > Terrestrial > Soil > Wetlands > Peat | place: Sweden: Abisko... | reverse complement strand
TGTGCGGACCCTCTGCCAAAACGGCAGGAAATCGATGGGATGAACCATGCGGACTTGATGAGTATATTGGCCAGGACTAACAAGACAGCGCAGAAGGCAAAACTGATGCCGCCCGCCAACGAGGTCTGTCCCCTCCACCACCTCAAGCGTGCGAACCTCGGAGCCAGCAATCTGGATATGGAGGGTCAACGTCGCTTGGGGAACCAAAGATCCCGCAAACATCGATTCGGCCGTCGTCGGTGGTTCGAGAAAATTGCTTCCCAGAGCGAATTTCGAGGATACACATGTTCCCCAGCGGAAGGCGATGAGCAGAGGACCAGCACCCACATTCATGAGCACCAATTCGAGGGTGCCGTGTTTCGCTTCCCAATGCTGGAGGATGAGACTGGGATAGAGCTCTCCACGTCGCGTTTGCTGTGCCAATAACATCATTCGCCGCGTGTAAACCGTATAGAATACAACGACAATCAGACCGACTGCAGCGGCATTCTGGCCATAGGTCAGCCAGTGCCATGGATGCCAAAGCTGATAGACAATCGGACCTTTAGCAATTGTGAAGAGCATGATCCCGCAACTTTACCATTATCTGGGCTCAGTTGGCGTAGCGCAAAACGGCCACCCCTTGGGGTGGCCGTTTTGCTTTGATGCGTTGAGAAGAACTAGCTTTCGCGCTCGCTCTTCCAGTTGATCAGGTCGCCAAGGGTCGTGGTAGATGAGGAGACGGGGGCCTTGTGGCTGCCGCCGCGCTCGCCGCGGCTTTCGGCCTTGTAGTCCTGGACCTCGGCGCGGCTGGCTTCGTGGCCACTGACTGCGCGCAGGCTCAGGCCTACCTTCTTCTCTTCCACGTTGATCTTGATGATCTTGAACTCGTGCTCCAGACCGGTTTCAAGCTTGCTGGGTCCGCCGCCTTCGTCGCCCGCCTCGGAGATGTGGCAAAGACCCTCCACACCCTCGGCAATCTCGACGAATGCGCCGAACTGCGCAGTACGCAGCACCTTGCCGTGGACCTGGTCGCCCACGCGATGGGTGGCGAAGAAGCTCTCCCACACATCCGGCTGCAGCTGCTTGATGCCCAGCGAAAGCCGGCGGTTCTGCGGCTCGACGCCGAGAACAACAGCCTTCACCTTTTCGCCCTTCTTGACGATCTCAGAGGGGTGCTTGACGCGCTTGGTCCAGCTCAGGTTGGACACGTGCACCAGGCCGTCGATGCCGTCTTCGATTTCAATGAAGGCGCCAAAGTCGGTCAGGTTGCGCACGCGGCCCTCGACGACCGTGCCTGCGGGATAACGCTCGGTCAGGTTCTCCCACGGGTTGTCGAGCAGCTGCTTCATGCCCAGCGAGATGCGGCGGTCGGCGGGATTGACGCTGAGAACAACCGTCTCCACCTCATCGCCCGGCTTGACCAGCTTGGAGGGGTGCTTGAGGCGCTTGGACCAGGTCATCTCAGAGAGGTGAACCAGGCCTTCAATGCCCTGCTCAAGCTCGACAAACGCGCCGTAGTCGGTGACAGAGAGCACGCGGCCCTTGACGTGGGCGCCGACCGGGTAACGCTCGGTCGCGTCCAGCCACGGGTCAGGCGTGAGCTGCTTGAAGCCCAGCGAAACGCGCTGCTTGTCCTTGTCGAACTTGAGCACCTTGACCTGGATCTCATCGCCGACGTTCACCAGGTCGCGCGGATGCGTAAGGCGGCCCCAGCTCATGTCGGTGATGTGCAGCAGGCCGTCGATGCCGCCGAGGTCGACAAACGCGCCGTAGTCGGTGAGGTTCTTGACGGTGCCGGTAAGCACCGCGCCCTCGCCCAACTGCTCCAGCGTGCCGGAGCGCTTGGCGGTCTGCTCTTCTTCAAGGATCTCCTTGCGGCTGACGACGACATTGCCGCGCTTTTTGTTCAGCTTGATGACGCGGACTTCAATCTGCTGGCCGAGATAGCCGTCGAGATTGCGGACCGGGCGAATTTCAAGCTGCGAGCCGGGCAAGAACGCCTTCAGGCCGATGTCGACCGTGAGGCCGCCCTTGACGCGGCTGACCACGGTGCCGATGACCGGCGTCTTGTCATTGGCGGCCTTCTCGATCACGTCCCACACGCGCAGGCGCTGGGCCTTCTCGTAGCTGACCAGGTAGCCGCCTTCGGGCTCCTCGCGCTCGATGACCACTTCGATCACGTCGCCGGCGTTGAACTTGACGGCGCCGGTGTGATCGACAACCTGGTCCAGAGGCACCAGGCCCTCGGACTTGAGGCCCACGTCGACCACCAGATGCTTGTCAGTCGCTTTGATCACCGTGCCGGAGACGACCTTGTCGCCGTAGGCTTCCACGGCGGCGGCTTCAGCAGCCTGCTCGCGCTCGAAAGCGGCCAGGGCTGCGGAGAAGTCGTCCATGCCCTCGAGGCCATGCGTGTCGTGTTCCAGCTCCGCGTGAGCAGCTTCGGCCGGCTCGGCGACCGGAGGGCCGTCGGCGGGGGCTTCAAGCTCGCGCAGGTCGGAAGGGCTGGCCTCCGCGGGCGTGGCTTCAGCGGTGATTGCCGGGGCCGCGGGGATTTCCGTGGCGAGACCGGTTGCGGGCGCAGCCTCGGCCGTCGATGTGACGGGCGGGGCCTCGGCAACAGGCTCGGTTAGGGCATCGGCGTCCAGCGCGGTGGGTTCGACTGCGGCAACTGCTTCGGCGGTCTCGGTGTTGGACGTGGATTCGGACAACGGCTGTTCCAGCTCCGTCGCAGGCTCAAGGGTCGGGGTTTCGAGTTCGGTGTTCAGGGTTATACTCTCGGGTTCTGGATTGAGGACGTTTGCCATCACTGCTGCTCCGGAATTCCTGCCTCCCGCGGCGGCTCATGCTTGCCGCTGGGAGTAGCGCGCCTGCCGCGATTGCCGCGGACCAACGTGCTTTGTGACCGCTTCAATTGCCTTTGTCCTTTGTGACGGCACCAGGCAATTTCACAGGGGACAGTCCGGCCAGGCTGCTGCGCTGGTCGTAGAAACGACTGGTCTCCGTGGGAAACACCCGGCAGGCAACGGCTTGCTGGAGGGCGGCCGCAGCTCTCTGCGGGAATACGCACAGCGAGCTACACTTCCAAGTTTAGCAACGCCAGGTTTCCCAAGTCAATCCAACGGCTTGGCCATGGCGGCGCAAAAGCCGCATTGCTATTGGATTTTCACACTTCCGCGCTCGAAAGCAATGGACTTGCGGGCGGGAAACAATCCGATAGAAATTGCAGCCCACCGTTCCGCATCACGGGAGTGACCAGCCCGCCGTGTGACTCAGCAGCAGCCCTTAAAGCCCATTGCCCCCGCTATGTCCAATCCCCTCTATACTGATTTGAACGGCGTACGGGGCTGGACCTGGCATCCCCGTCTGCGCTGGCCAACCTTATGGATCATCTCTGGACACCCTGGCGCTATGCTTACGTCACTTCGGCGGACAGCGCGGTGCGCGCCGGCGTGCCCAAAAAGCTGGACGCCTGGCCCGGCGACACGGGCTGCGTCTTCTGCAACCTGATCGCCTCGAGCGACCACGCCATCGCCAATGGGATGCCCGCGGATGAGGCGGAGCGGGAAGGCGGGCTGATTCTGCGCGGCAAGCATTGCTTCATCTGCCTGAACGCCTATCCATATACATCGGGCCATGTGATGGTGGTGCCTTATGCGCACCTGGACCGGCTGGCGGCGTTGCCCACCGACTCGGCGCATGAGCTGATCGAGCTGGCCCAGCGCACCGAGCAGGTGCTGCAAAAGGTCTACAACCCACACGGCTTCAACTTTGGGCTAAACGTCGGCAAGGCAGGCGGAGCGGGAGTGGCCGGCCATCTGCACATGCACGCCCTGCCGCGCTGGGCCGGCGACACCAACTTCATGACGACGGTGGCCGAGTCGCGGATTCTGCCCGAGGAGTTGGAGATGACCTGGAAGCGGATGCGGGCGGCGTTTGCGAGGGAGCAGGAGCCTTCAGGCTCCTGAATCTAGCCTTGCAATGAACGCGGCTTTAGCCACGGGCCGCACTGCGATGGCCGCGAGGACCATTACCCGAGCCTGGAGGCGCCGGCTCCCTCCGGCGTTATTCCGCGATACTGGGCTCTTCCGCTGCCGCGGCCAAAGCCAGTCCCGGGTCTTCGTCTCCGGCTGCATCCAGCAGCGTGCGGGGAATCTGCTTGTTGGTTCGGATGCCTGACTGCTTCAGCAGCTCCACCTGGCGAATGAGATTGCCGCGGCCTTCGCTCAGCTTCTTCATGGCGTTCAAGTAGTTGGTGTCTGCAGCGCGCAGACTGGTTCCGACTTTCTCAAGATCGCTTACAAAATTGACGAATTTATCGTAAAGCTCGGCGCCGCGATTCATTACATCCTGCACGCTGCGGGCCTGGAGTTCCTGTTGCCAGAGCACGTTCACAATGCGGATGACATAGAGCAGCGTGGTGGGACCGACGAGCAGAATCCCCTGCTGGTAGGCGTCGGCCCACAGGTCGCCGTCCCCTTGCAAGGCGAGCAGGAACGCCGGCTCAATGGGGATAAACATCACGACAAAATCCGGCGACTCGACGCCGGGCAGCTTGTGATAACCGGCCTTCGACAAGCCTGTGACATGCGCGCGAACGCTGGCCAGGTGCAGCTTGAGCGCGGCCTTGCGCTCGTCTTCAGTGGCCGCGTTCACGCAGTCGGTGTACGCGGTGAGCGAGACTTTTGAATCCACAATCAAATTGCGGCCGCCGGGCAAAAAGACAATCACGTCGGTGCGCGCGGTCTTCAGCTTTTCGTCCTCGCCGGCGATGCCGGTAAAGCTCTGCTGAAAGCTGTACTGCTCGCCTTCGCGCAGGCCGGCCTTCTCGAGCAGATCGCGCAAAATGAATTCGCCCCAGTCGCCCTGCGCCTTGGACGAGCCGCGCAGCGCCGTGGTCAGGTTGCGCGCCTCTTCAGCCAGCTGCATGTTCAGCCCGCCGAGCGTGCCGATCAGCGTCTCCAGCCTGGTGACGCCGGTCTTCGAGTCGGTCTGCGCCTGCTCCACCTTCTCGCGGAACTCCTTGATCTGAAGTTTGAGCGGATCGAGCAGCGTGCCGATCTCCTTCTGGCTGCCTTCGGAGAAGGACTTCGACTTCTCGTCGAGGATTTTGCCTGCGAGAGCTTCGAACTGGTCAGCGAGGGCTTTCTTGGCTGCATCGAGAAGGGCCAGCTTCTCGGCCAGGTTGGCACGCTCGCTGTTCAGTTCGGCTCCGAGCTGGCTGATGCGGGCGGCCGATTGCTTCTCCGCCTGATGGCTTGCGTTAAGGCTCTGTTGCAGGGCTTCGCGCTCGGCGATCAGGGCTTCCGTGGTGCGGGCCCGCTCGGCCGCCAGCGGCTCAAAGCCGGCGCGGGCGGCGGACTCGGCCTGGGATTTTGCCAGGTCAGCGCGGAGGCCGGCGAGCTCCGCCGCGAGCTCCTGCAAGCGGCGTTCAGTCTGCGCTTTCTCTGCGTTGGCCGACGAGCCACGCAGCAAAAAGCCTATCCCGATTCCCACAAAAGCCGCTACGATGGCGCCAATTAAACCCAGCATCCGCTTTCCCTTCTCCGCTTCGCCTAATGTACGCCTTCCGCCTGTGCATTTCCCGCTCGACGGCCCATGATTTATCTTCCCTGTTTCCTGATCCCTATTCCCTGCCGTGACCGCCTTTACACACCCCCACCCGCCCAGTAGACTTGGAGTTTCGGGGCCACCTGCGATTTTTTAGCGCGGTGGTTATGTTTCCTCCCCCTCAAGCCGCTATCATTAGCAGGCGGAACGGGATTGAACGTGTCCCCGGAGAGTTTTTCGCGTTTCGAACCTTATTGAGGAGAACTAGGCATGGCCGTTGAAGAGAAAGTAAAGCAGATCATTGTGGAGCAGTTGCAGGTGGATGAAGCCGAGGTTACGCCCGGCGCCAGCTTTCAGGAAGATCTGGGAGCCGATTCGCTCGACGTGGTCGAGCTGGTGATGCAGTTCGAAGAAGCCTTTGACCTTGAGATTCCCGATGAAGACGCCGAGAAGATCAAGACCGTGAAGGATGCGATCGACTACATTGAGAAAAACGCGAAAGGCGGCAAGTAGCCCTTGTCGAACTCGCCCCGCAGAGTCGTCATCACCGGGCTCGGCCTGGTGTGCGGTGTGGGCAACACCGCTGAAGAGGTCTGGCGGCAGCTGCTTGCCGGCGCCAGTGGCATGGCCCCCATCCAGGGTTTCGATACCACTGGCTTCTCGGTCACCTTCGCCGCCGAGGTCAAGAACTTTGACCCGCTGAACTTTGTGGACAAAAAAGAAGCGCGCAAGATGGGGCGCTTTACCCACTACGCCTTTGCTGCCGTCCAGGAGGCAATGGCCCAGGCGGGCCTGGAAATTACGCCGGAAAATGGCGACCGCATCGGCGTCTTCATCGGCTCCGGCATTGGCGGTTTTGAGGTCATTGAGCGGGAGCACTCCAACTTGCTGGCCGGCGGCCCGCGCAAGATCTCGCCGTTCTTTATTCCCGCAGCCATCGTCAACATGGCGGCCGGGCACATTTCCATTCGCTATGGGGCGCGCGGGCCCATCTCCGCAACGGCAACGGCCTGCGCCACCAGCGCCAACTCCATTGGCGATGCGGTGCGCATGATTATGCACGGCGATGCCGACGCGATGATCGCCGGAGGCGCCGAAGCAGCCGTAACGCCGCTCTCCGTGGGCGGGTTTGCCGCCATGCGTGCGCTCTCCCAGCGCAACGACGAGCCCACCCGCGCCAGCCGCCCCTTTGACAAGGACCGTGACGGCTTTGTGATCGGCGAGGGCGCCGGCATTCTGATCCTGGAAGAGCTGGAGTTTGCCAAGGCGCGCGGAGCGAAGATTCTGGCCGAGGTGATTGGCTACGGCATGAGCGCCGACGCGTATCACATGACGGGCATTGCGCCGGAAGGCGCGGGCGCGCAGCGCAGTATGAGAGCCGCGCTCAAAGACGCGGGCATTCAACCGGAGGCAGTGGGCTACGTGAATGCGCATGCCACGTCGACTCCGGCGGGCGACGGCAATGAGTCGCGGGCCATCGAGCTGGTCTTCGGCGAGCACGCGCTGAGCCACAGGCTCAAGGTCTCCGGCACCAAGTCCATGACTGGGCATCTGCTGGGCGGCGCGGGCGGACTGGAGGCCGGCATCAGTGTGCTGGCGCTGGTGAACCAGAAGCTGCCGCCGACCATCAACCTGGACAACCCCGACCCCGAGTGCCGGCTGGACTACGTGGCCAATCACGCCATCGATCACAGCTTCGACGTGGCGCTTTCCAATTCATTTGGATTTGGCGGCATCAACGCCACGCTGATCATGCGGCGCTGGAGCGAGTAGCCCGCGCCGTGCAGGCGCAAATAAAACAGCGCGAATCCGGACCGGATTCGCGCTGTTCTATTTGGCTTGACGCTCGATAAGAAGTCAGCCCATCACGGCCGCGACGCCCACGCCCCAGAGGACGATAATGAGCCACCAGCCGAACACCGCAACATAACCGGCGCTTCGTTTGACTCCAGCGACCGCCGCAAGGCCGATGCTCATCAGGATCAGCGACCAGATGGTGACCGCATCCATGGAGCTGGCGAATGCGTAGAGCGCCTTGTTGGTCTCCATCACCGGCAGAAACGCGCCAACGTTGGTGGGTGCGTAGTTCTTGATGTTGAAGGTCTCCGGCGTGCCTCCGGCGTAGATCACCACGATCCCCAGAAGAGTCTTGATCACGGATGGCAGGTTGGCGAAGAACCATACGGCAAAGACGCTGCCGAACCGTGCCTTGCCGCCAAAGACAAAGTTGATCGTGCCCCACAGCACCACCGCAACAATGGCCGCAATGAGTAGAACAAGTACCGGGCTGGCGAGGAAGACACCCTCGGTGATGTAGAGGGAGATTTTTGCGGACATCTCGCGCTGCGCCGGCGGGGCCTTGGCCATCTGTTCCTGCTGCGACTCGCTCATCAGTTTCATCTGGTTGTCGACGACGGTCTGCATGCCGACCTTTGAGACAACAACGGCAAACAGCAGGTAACTGACCACGACCATGATCAGCCAGGGCATCCACCAGCTTGTGTTGCCGCGCTTGATGTCGTCAAAGGTCTTGGACGGCGCGGAAAAGATGCTGGTGACGCGTTGAATTTGCGACATGCCGGCGGGCCCGGGGGCTGGCTCGGCCACAGGTTGCACTTCAAGATCGCTCATGCGTTGTGCCTTTCAAAACGCCGGTTGGGCGGTTGCATTTCCCGGCAAACTGCGCGAAGAAATGGTATTGCCCGCGATTGTAAATGTGTTCGCGGTGAAAAACCCAGTCAATTTATGGGGATGTGCCTGGGAGAACCGTCCTAGTTGTGGTGTCTCTGCCGTTCTTGTCATTCAAGAACAACCGCGGATCCTTCACTTCGTTCAGGATGACAGTGCCTTGTTATGTTGTGAACTTTAGAAACAGGACGCTAGCGGCCCAGCGCCGGGGTGGCGCTTGCGGTGTCGGTCGCAGGGGCGGGCACGGACTTCTGCTGGCCGGCTCCGCGGCGGCCCTGGCGGCCACCGGCGACGGAGCCTGCCGGGCGGGCCGGGACATAACTCTTGTAAACGGTAATGTGGAAGCAGGCCTGCTGGAACTCCTCTTCCACATCGATCTTGCCGGTGTTCTCAAGGGGAATAAGCCAGGCCCGCATCCAGCCAATCTCCTGGCGGCTCATGCCTTTTTTGGCGATGTCGACGGTGGCGCCGGTGAGGTGCGGGCTGGCGATGTCGCCCTGGGCCGGCGCGGCGTTGCCGTTGATGGCGATCAGATGGCGCTGGTAGGCCACTGTGCGCACCGCCGAGCTGACCTCGACCGGGGCGTGAAACTGTGCGGCGTGGGCGCGGGCCAGGTCGCTGAGAAAGCGCGCTGTCCAGGGACGGCAGTAGCGGTGATGCTCGGGCAGGTCGGCGTTGATGGCCAGCTCCGCGGAGACGGGCACGGGCACCAGCTGCCTGTGGGCGATGCGGTCGGAGAGATCGTCCTCGTCTGCGATGCGCTCCAGGCCCTCTGCCAGGGCGCGTTCGTTCTGGCGCTCGAGCGAGGCAAGCGAGCCGCGCAGGGGCGGCGGCATGGCGGCGTGGTGGCTGAGGAATGCCGGGGGCACAACGGGCGCCGGATCGGGAGCGGAACCGGCAAACGTATCCGCCGAGGCGCTGGCCGACTCGTGCCCGGGTGCAGCGGGATGCGCGCCGAGACTGCCAATGATCACCCTGGCGGGCAGGATGGTCTGCGCGGAGAGGTCGAGGGGAGTGGTCCGATTTGCCGACGCGATGCTGCTGGGCCGAGCGTTCGTGCGTGGGGCGCGATCCATGCGGGCGGCCGATTTGCGCAGCTGGGTTGTGCGCCCGCGGGAGGTGGGACGCGTAGCTGCACGGCGTGTCGAACGGGGAGCTTGATGAGTGCGAGGCCGCGCAGCAGTGCGTTTCGCATGATGGGGACTGGTGCGCTGGGCGGGCTTTCGATTGCTGGGCGTGGGCCGCGCGGCGGCGTGGCTCCGAGCGGGGTGCCTGGCATGCGCAGCAAACGCATGCTCCTGCGCCAGCAGAAGTTGCGAACCCAGAGCCGCCATCAAAAAAAGGCAGGCCTGCACAAGAACCGTGAGGGAGGTTCGGCGCATGAGGGGGAGTGCGGAGAATCCAGAGCAATCTCAGTGTAGGGCATGGAGGGGATAATTCCGAGTGCCCGGAAAGGTTCGCCTGCGTCCGATAACGGACGCGGGGATTCACCTCCCTGCGTACTGAAGTGCAAACCTACGGCTACTCAGGTTCGGTTCTAGCCGACTGCCCTTTGCTTGAGATATTGGATAAACTCGAACACCTCATCATGAGAGTAGATGACATAGCTGTCGGCCCGCGGCGGAGTCTTGTCCGCTGTGATTCTTTCCAGAGCATGGAGCAGGCGCACCTCCACAACTGTCAGCCTTTCAGCCTCGAGTCCAGGCTTCACTTCCAGCACCACGTCAAGAACCCGTGCAGCGTCGTAATCACTGGTAAAGAAACGAATGGGTCTGCGGCCCGGAAAACGATGGTCGGGCATGGCAAGATACTTTCCGCTCTTGCCCTGGATTGCCCAGACGCTGTAGGTGGAAGGAAAGTCAGGCAGAGTTGTACGAAGAGATCGCGGCTGAATCATTTGCGGTGCCCTCTGCTCTCCAGTGCTGGCTCGGCGCGACTGCCGAGGCTCCTTCACCCTGCTGTTGCCCACGGCCAATCTCCAAGGGCTTCGCGGAGCTTCCTGGAAGGGACCCGGGAGACGAAGCCCAGGGTTCCATGAATAACTTTACTGCAACAGCGTCGGTTCGCCGCATTGCAGTTCCCCCGGGAGGGGGACGATTCCAGCGGGCGCGGGGCGTTGTCTACCACCCTGACAAGTCGATGGATAAGACCATCCAGCGGGTTTGCTGTTCCTGAGAATGAGGGGCGGCGGACGCCAAGCTGTTTTGGAACGGCCGCAGTCAGGCCGTGCGCCTGCCCAAGGAGTTCCGCTTCGAGGGCGATCGGGTGCGCGTCACGCGAATGGGTGCGGGCATTTTGCTGGAGCCTGTGCCGGAAACGAAGAAGGAAACAGTCGAGGAGTGGTTTGCGCGGATCGATGCACTCAAGGGGGATCTCTTTTCCCTGAAGGACGGAAGCAGAATCTTGCGCCCATCCGTGAGTATTTCGAGTCAGCTACCTGCTCGATACGAACATCTGCATTGCCCTGATCAATGGGACGTCCAGCAAAGTCAGAGGACGCTTCATGCAGGTTGCTCGCCGGAACGAAACGATCGTAACTTCCTCCATCGTTGCTCACGAGCTTTGGTACGGCGTGGCCAAAAGCCGGCTCGCCGACCAGAACGCGCGGGCGCTGGCAGCCTTCCTGGGCAGCGACGTTCCAGTCCTCGACTACGCCGAGCGGGATACGCTGGCTGCCGGGGAGATTCGTGCGCAGCTGGAGCGGCAGGGCACGCGGGTCTGTGAATACGACACGCTGATCGCGGGCCAGGCGTTTGCGCGGAATCTGATTCTGGTCACGGCCCATACGCGGGAGTTTGAGCGCGTGAAGGGGCTTATTATCGAGGACTGGACCGCGTAGGGCGACGTGCCCTACGCGCAGTCCCTACATCAGCAGAGTCGGCTCGTCGTCCTTCAGCTCTTCGGGCGGAATGATGACGGCGGCGGCGACCTTGTCGTCCGGCTCCAGGTTGAGCAGCCGGACGCCTTGCGTGGCGCGGCCGGCGGCGCGGATGGTCTTGGTGTCGATGCGGATGATCTTGCCGAACTGGCTGATGACCATCAGCTCGGAGGCATCGTCGACCAGCTGGATGCTGCTGACGCGGCCGATGCGCGGCGTGACGGCCATGTTCTTGACGCCCTTGCCGCCGCGGGTTTGCAGGCGGTACTCCTCGACGTTGGTGCGCTTGCCGAAGCCATTTTCGGTGATGGCGAGAATGCGATACTCGCCCGGCTCGTGCTCCTTGGGCGTGACGGCGACGCCGACCACGTAGTCGTTCTTGGCCAGGTCAATGCCGCGCACTCCGTAGGCAGGGCGGCCCATGGAGCGGACGTCGTTCTCGTCGAAGCGGATGGCCATGCCCAGATGCGTGGCCAGAAAGACAATCTGGCTGCCGTCGGTGATGCGGGCCTTGACCAGCTCGTCGTCCTTGTCGATGCCGATGGCGATGATACCGCGCGCCATGACATTCGAGAAATCCTTGAGCGGCGTCTTCTTCACCGTGCCATTGCGCGTGGTGAAGAAGATGAACTTGCCTTCCTCTTCCAGGTCGCGGACGGGAAGGATGGCGCGGACATTCTCGCCCGGCTGCAGGTCGAGCAGGCTCTGCATGCTCTTGCCCTTGCCCGCGGCGCCCACGTCGGGAATCTCATAGACCTTGACCCAGTAGACGCGCCCGGCGTTGGTGAAGCAGAGCAGATAGGCGTGCGTGGAGTCGACAATCAACTGCGCGACAAAGTCTTCTTCGCGCGTCTTCATGCCCATGCGGCCGGTGCCGCCGCGGCGCTGCTGGCGATAGATGCTGATGGGCGTGCGCTTCAGGTAGCCCTGGTGCGAGACGGTCACGGCGACCTGCTCATCGGCGATCAGGTCTTCGAGCTGCAGCTCGGCCGACTCGTCGACGATCTGCGTGCGGCGCGCGTCGCCGTACTTGTCGCGAACTTCTTCGAGCTCCTTGACGATGACCGAGCGCAGCTTGGTTTCGCTGGCCAGAATCGACTCGTACTCGGCGATGCGGGCGCGGACTTCAGTCAGCTCCTTGAGCAGTTCGTCGATGGAAAGCTGCGTGAGGCGATAGAGCTGCAGTTCGAGGATGGCGTCGATCTGGCGCAGGGTCAGGCCCTTTTCCTCCTGCGGCAGACGTTCGCGGTCGAGCGTGATCACGATCTCCGCGCCCTTGCTCCACGCGTAGAGGTTCTCGCGAGCTTCAACGCGCGAGCCCGATGCGCGGATGATGCGGATGACGGTGTCGAGATTGTCGAGCGCGATTTTCAGGCCTTCAAGGATGTGCTCGCGGGCCCGATCCTTCTTGAGGAGGAAGACCGTCCGGCGCTGGACAACGTCGACGCGATGATCGATGAAGGCATGGATGGCCTGGTCCAGGCCGAGCTCCCGCGGCTGCCCGTTGAGCACGGCAAGAAAGATCATGGAGAAGCTTTCCTGCATGGACGTGTGCTTGTAGAGCTGGTTGAGCACGATCTCCGGCTGGGCGCCGCGCTTGAGCTCAATGACGATCCGCATGCCGTCGCGATCGCTTTCATCGCGCACGTCGCTGATGTCGTCGATGATCTTGTCGTTCACCAGTTCGGCGATGCGCTCAATCAGCCTGGACTTGTTTACCTGGTAAGGAATCTCGGTGACAATGATGGCCTGCTTTTCCTTGGTGATGTTCTCAAGCCCGGTACGGGCGCGCATGAGGAAGCGGCCGCGGCCGGTTTTGTAGGCCTGCGGAATGCCCGACTTGCCGTAGAGGAATCCGCCGGTGGGAAAGTCAGGGCCCTGCACATGCTTCAACACTTCTTCAAGACCGGCCTTAGGATCCTTGACCAGCGCGATGGCCGCGTTGACTACCTCAGTCAAGTTGTGCGGGGGAATGTTGGTGGCCATGCCGACGGCGATGCCATTTGAACCGTTGACGATCAGCGTGGGGATGCGCGTTGGCAGCACGGTGGGCTCGTCGGTGGTCTCGTCGAAGTTGGCCATCATGTCGACGGTTTCCATGTCGATGTCGGCCATCATCTCTTCGGCGATGCGCTCCATGCGGCACTCGGTGTAGCGGTAGGCCGCGGGCGGGTCGCCATCAACGGAGCCAAAGTTTCCCTGCCCGTCGACCAGCGGGTAGCGCAGGCTCCAGGGCTGGGCCATGCGCACCAGCGCGTCATACACAGACGAGTCGCCGTGGGGGTGGTACTTCTTCAGGCACTCACCCACCACGCCGGCGCACTTGGAGTAGCGCTTGTTGTGCTGCAGACCCTCGCGGTCCATGGCGGTCAGAATGCGCCGGTGCACCGGCTTGAGTCCGTCGCGGGCATCGGGCAGGGCGCGGCCGATGATCACCGACATGGAGTAGGCCAGATACGAGCGGCGCATCTCCTCCTCGATGTTCATGGGAAGGAAGTTGGTGCCGCTGGGCGGTGTGCCGCCATCGAGAGGGAGCTGGGGGTTTTTGTCGTCTGCCATAGGGTCAATTCGTAGCCCGCCGGAGGGCGTAAGAAGGAGTCCGGAGATGCGGGGCCGGGTCCGTGGGCTGTGGTTCTATTTTACCCCTTGAAAGCGGCTTTCAGCAAGGCGAATTGCTATAAATAAGTCCTTATTTTGCTTGAATTTATACGCTTCTTTGAATGCTCGCCACGGGACCTGCTCCACTCACGCCGCGCGGCGCGTCCCGGGCTTCGATTTGGACGGCGTTCCGGTCTTCTTCTTGGACTTGGATTTCTTTTGAGCGTTGGCCGCATTCTGGCCCAGGCCCGCCAGAATCACGGGGGGGCGGTCGGGAAATTCAACGATCAAGGACAACTTGCCTCCCACGCCCTCGACGTAGCCTCGCAGCGTGGAGAGGTAAAGGTCAGTGCGCTTCTCGATGCGCGAAACGCCCTCCTGCCCGATCTTGAGCTTCTTCGAGAGCCGCGCCTGGGTAAGTTTGCGCAGGCGACGCAGCTCGCGCAGGTGCAGTTGCTCGGCGATTAGTTCAGCTGCCCGCCGCTTGACCGACAGCTGAAACTCTCCCGGTTCCATGGCAGGAACTTGTTCGTATGGAATTCCCATTGTTCCCTCTGTCCCTTTGAAGTCGCTGCCTGGTGCATGGCAAAGCGGCGGTCTGCGATCTCGATCAGATCACGATAGAACTTGCTCTGCGAAACTCCGGCCTTATCGGCGCCCACCAGCAAAACTGCTCGTCGCTTCAGGTCGAAAGCGAAGGCCACGCGCCACTATCGGCGTGGAAACGAAGTTCCTTCATATTCGTATGCCGCGATTCTTTGAGCGTGTCCACCTGCGGCCTGCCCAGTTGCGGACCAAACACAACCAACATCTCAATCAAGTGATAAATGTGACGGCGCACGGAATCGGAAAACTCCCGAAACTCGGGCAGGAACTGATCGTGAAATTCAACCTGCCCTCGCTCATACACAATTATGCTTCGCAATGCCTAATGCCTTCAAGGGTCTATTTCGGCGAACTTGAAGCAGGCTCATCACACGAATCCGGGCAGCCATCCCGGGACTCCAAACAAAGTCAGCGCGCAAAACACTGCCTGCAGCAGCACGATTGCCCCTGCCGCGGCCATCGCCACGCGGCCGTGCGGCCCCTCGTACGCGTCGGCAAAGACGCCGCCGATGAAGGTGAGCAGGAACGGCAGCGCCCACAGCCAAGGGCTACCCTGCGTCCCTGTCAGGACGAGCAAAAACAAAACCAAAGCGCAAAGCAAAGGCGTTGTGTTGCCGAAGTAGCGCGACCGCCGGGTGGCCACGTAGAGCACAGCGGCAGCAGCCGCAGCCAGGGTCACACCGGCGTTGCCGATGGTGGAAAAGAACCGCAGCGCGGGCTGGAGCGAAACGGAGACGAACCCAGCCCCGGAGCGAAACACATAGCTGAATGCATCCGGCGAGAATCCGTAGCAGGCAAACACCACAACCACCGCGCCGGCCGTAGCCGCCAGCACCACGGGCAGCACCTGGCTCCTGCGCCCCTCGGCCACCCACGCCATGGCGATGAGCCCCAGGAGCGCGACCGCCGGCAGCGCGGCGATGTGCGCAGCAGCAGCCAGGCCAAAGGCTGCCGTCAGCAGCACGATGCGCGGCCTCCACTTACCACCCCAGCGGCGAAGTGGGCGCCCTGTGGGCATTGCTGGGGACCCCGGGGCGCGCCGCGGCCCCTGCATGGCGTGAGCCACGCCGATGCATGTATACACGCCGCCATAGACGCCCAGCGCGGCCAGCACCTCCGCATTGGGCGCCACGCAGGCGCGCAGCACGGCCGGGGAGAAGCAGTAGAGCCCGAGCGCCGTGTACCCGCCCAGGTTGCCGTAGAGCCGCCGCGTGACCCACCACAGGCCCGCGCCCAGCATGCACCCTGCGCCGAGAAACGGCAGCCGCAACAGCAGCAGGATGTGTGTGAGCTGGTGCCGCAGTTCCCACGTGCTTACTTCGCCGCCCGTCTGGATCACACGATCTTCCGGCTTGCGAAACCGGTCGAGCCCGCGCTCGGCAAGCAGGTTGAGGGTCAGCGGCAGGCCGGCCAGCCGGTAGCCCAGAATGCCATCGTGGATGTTGCCGCAGCTGGTGTAGTAGCCGGCCAGAGCCGAAGGCCGCTCCCAGGTCTCGCGCCCGCAGCGGGCATACTGGTAATCGCGGTCGGTCAGCGTCTGGTGCGCGGTGAGCCACAGCCCCTGCGCCAGAAAAAGCATGAGCAGGCCCGCAGCAATGCGCTGCGGAAGATTGAAGTGGAAGCGCCGGATCCTTGCAAAGCGATGGGTCATCTGGTTCGAACGGGTCGATTCCAGTCTAAACGGCGCGGGCCGTCGCGGCTGACTCACGGCGCCGCGCCGGGCCAATCGCCAAACGCAGAAAAGCCGCCCCGAAGAGCGGCCTGTCTGCCCATGCGTACTCATCCCGTACAATCCGTCATCGGCTGCGAAGAGGAAACGGCTTGCGCGGGTCGCTGCTATTCAACCTTGAGCTCTGTAGCGGCCGCCACCACGGTCTTGTCTTCATTGGTCACCGCGGCCATGATCGTCGCCGATCCCGGCCCCACAGCCGTAACCATCCCGGATTTGCTTACCGTGGCCACCGACTCGTTGCTCGACGTCCATTGCACGCTGTCGGTCAAATCCTCCTGCGCGCCTTCAAGTGATGTTCTATGGGCGAAGAACTGCCTGGTCTCGCCGGGCGCCGCCGCTTGTCTGGTGGATTGAGCCAGCGTCAGCCGTGACGGGCTCTGGCGAGCCGTGGTCACGCTCGGGCAGCTGATCGTGGTCGTCGTTCCAGGAATCTCCGCGCAGACCGTGCCGCTGCCGGAGACGGGGCCGCCAAAGCCGCTCACCGTCGCCGTGATCTGCGTCAGGCCCAGGCCAACGATCGTCACAAACCCGGATGAGTTGACCTTGGCCACCTGGGCCAATGGCGTGCTCCAGGTTACCTGGTCGGTCACATTCTCATAGGTTGACGGGTGGCCGCCATGATTGATGGTCGCCATGGCCGTCAGCTGGACGGTGCCGCCGGCGCCATCGAAGTCCGTAACGGTCGGCGTGACCGTAATCGCGTCAATCGTGGTCGAGGTGCAAGCGGTAAATGGCAGCAGAAGGCAAACGAGCCCCAGCGCCTTGAAACTATTGCGACTGAACATAACCTAGCCTCCTTGCAATCTCTTGGCTGACCCAGTCCCACTCCGTTGAATGGCAAGGTCACGCAATCATCAAATCCAGCGTATGGGTCCAATCATCGTTGAACCCGAACCCAAGCGAAAGCCTCTTTCTTCTTTCGGAATCAAGTCGGTTAATGTAACTCTGCATCCCACACGCTCTGCCAGATGACTGAAAAATCACGCCTTTCGAGCAGCTCCTGCGCGGAGTCGCCCCTCCCGTTGCCACCGGTAGCAAGCGCGCTTCACCTCGCCCCGGCATAGCCCGGGCGCCGAAGTAACCCGGCTTCACCGTAGCCCTCTGTAGCAAGTTGGTAGCCATCCCCAAGTCAATTTAAGTTATTTAGAATCAATGACCATTCCGCTGTGCACATTACTTTGGCGTAACCTTCCGTTTACGCCCCCCGCTGCTGTGCCGCTTCCGTTTACAAGCCGAGGCGTTTGCACCCCCCACCCCACCCCGTTACACTTCTCCTCAGCATGGCGATTGCGCGCGACAACTCCCCGGAACGGCTCGTGAGCGCCTCGCGCGCTGAGGAAGAGCAGGGTTTCGAGCTCAAGCTCCGCCCTCGGTGGCTGGGTGAGTTCATCGGCCAATCTAAAGCCAAAGAGCAGCTGGCGATTGCGCTTGAGGCTGCCAAGTCGCGTGGCGAGGCGCTCGATCACGTGCTGCTGTTCGGCCCTCCCGGCCTGGGCAAAACCACGCTGGCCACCATCATTGCCAATGAGCTCGACGTCGGTTTTCAGCAGACTTCCGGCCCGGCCTTGCAGATCCAGGGCGACCTGACCGCCATCCTCACCAACCTGCGCGAGAAGCAGGTCCTGTTCCTCGACGAGATCCACCGCATGCAGCCGGTACTCGAAGAAAAACTCTACACCGCGCTCGAGGACTACAAGCTCGACATCATCATCGGCCAGGGCCCGGCCGCCAGAACCCACGTGATGGAGATTCGCCCCTTCACTTTCATCGGAGCCACCACGCGGCCCGGGCTGCTCTCGTCGCCCTTGCGCTCGCGCTTCGGCATCCTGCTGCGCCTGGAGTTTTATTCCGAAGAAGACCTCCGCTTCATCGTCACCCGCTCGGCCGAGGTGATGGGCGTGCCCATCGATCAGGACGGCGCGGCCGAGATCGCCCTGCGCTCTCGCGGCACGCCCCGCATCGCCAACCGGCTGCTGCGCCGCGTGCGCGACTACGCCCAGGTGCGCGGCTCAGGCAACATCGACCGCCCCACGGCAAACGCCGCGCTGACCATGCTTGAAGTTGACGCGCACGGCTTCGATGAGATCGACCGCAAGCTGCTGCTGGCGATCATCCACAAATACGGTGGCGGCCCGGTGGGTCTGGGCACGCTGGCCGCAACCCTGGCTGAAGAAGAAGACGCACTCGAAGAAGTCTACGAACCGTTCCTCATCCAGATCGGGTTTCTCGATCGCACCCCACGCGGCCGCGTAGCAACACGGCTCGCATACGAACACTTCGGTCTGACCATGCCCGGCCGCCAAACGCCGCTGTTCTAGAAACACCACGAGGCTCCACGATGCCATCCGTTGAAAAGATCTACACCTGCGAAGTAAAGAAGCTCTTCATGAGGAACGGTGAAAAGCGCCGCGAATGGGTTACCTCTACCATTGCCAATGCGATTCGAGACGAAGTGACGGAATTCCGCTGCGAGCAATGCCACGGCGCGGTGAAAAAGCCCACCAAGCGCACGGCCAACGGACCGGAACCACACGTGGAACACAAGCTCCGCGAAGATTCGGAGTACTGCCCGGCAGGACATTATTTCCAGCAGAATCCAGGGCGCATTCCGCGAGTCTCAAGCAGCCCTGTGGACTGATGCAACGAACTGGGAGAGCAACAAAACCCGGTTCACGGTATTCGCTGTAGGAGAAAAACCATGGCCCTCACTGAATCCACCATGCTCGCTCTGGGCACCGTCGCTCCCGATTTCAACCTCACCGATGCGGTGACGGGCAAGACCGTTCGCCGCGACGATTTTCGCGGCAGCAAAGCGCTGCTTGTTATGTTCATTTGCACGCACTGTCCCTACGTCAAGCACGTGGAGAAAGGCATCGCCGCGCTGGGCAAGGACTACGCCGGCAAACCACTCAGCATCGTCGCCATCAGTTCCAATGACGTGACCACCCACCCCGCAGATGGCCCCGAGGGGCTCAAGCAGCAGGCTGAGACCTTCGGCTTTGTCTTTCCTTATCTCTACGACGAGACCCAGGCCGTGGCCCACGCCTACAAGGCCGCCTGCACGCCGGATATTTTTCTCTTCGATGCAGACTTCCGGCTCGTCTATCGCGGTGAGTTCGATGCGAGCCGCCCTGGCAACAGCATCCCCGTCACCGGCGAAGACCTGCGCACGGCAATCGATCAAGTCCTCGCCGGCAAGCCCGTGCCGATCGACCAGCGACCCTCGATTGGCTGCAACATCAAGTGGAAGGCGTGAAGACGGCGGGTTAGCAGGTCAGCGGGCCAGCCAGTGCCAAAGTCGACTCGCCGACCTGCTGACTCAGTAACTTGCCAGTTACAACCCGAGCCCCTTCAAATACTCTCGGAACTTATCCGCAAACTCCGGCCGCTTGAGCGCAAACTCCACCGTGGCCTGTAACATGCCGAACTTATCTCCTGCGTCAGACCGCTTGCCCGCAAAGGTATAACCAAACACTTTTTGTTCCTTGAGCAGGGCCTTGATGCCATCGGTCAGTTGTATCTCGCCGCCGACGCCCGGCGCTGTCTGCTCCAATAACTCGAAGACCCGCGGCGTAAGCACATAGCGGCCAATGATGGCCTGCTTCGACGGCGCTTCTTCAAACTTCGGCTTCTCCACCATCCCGGCGCAGTTATAGATGCGCGGATTGCTCGCATCCTGCTCGCCGGCCAGCACACCGTACGCGCTGATCCCCGGCCCCTCGATGGTCATCGTCGCCAGCACCGATCCGCCGCGCTCATTGAACACGCCGATCATCTGCTGCAAACAGGGTGGATCAGCGTCGATCACATCGTCCGGCAGGAGCACGGCGAATGGCTCGTCGCCTACGAGGTCTTTGGCGCACAGCACCGCATGGCCCAGTCCCAGCGGTTCCTTTTGCCGGATGTAGCTGATGCGCGCCATCGATGAAACGCCGCGCGAGACTGCAAGCAGTTCTTTCTTGCCCTTCCGCTCCAGCGTTGCATCCAGTTCGTAGCTGATGTCGAAGTGGTCTTCCATCGCGCCTTTGCCACGGCCGGTCACGACGATGATGTGCTCAATGCCTGAAGCAATCGCCTCTTCCACGCCGTATTGCAGAATGGGCTTGTCGACAAGCGCCAGCATCTCTTTGGGAATAACTTTGGTCGCCGGCAAAAAGCGGGTGCCCAAGCCGCCGGCGGGAATCACTACTTTTCGGACCTGTTTGCTCATCGTTCTCCTTCAATCCATCCGTCGCGCAAATCGAGTTCGAGGCTCGTCACAATGTTGGCGACTGATCGCCCAGCATGGCTTCGCGCACAATCTTGACCGGCGGCGACCCCTGACGCAGAAAGTCATCATGAAACTTCTGGAGCGAAAATGCGGCACCATCGCGCTTCTTCACATCCTCGCGCAGCTTTATGATTTCCAGCTTGCCCAGCGTGTAATAGAGATAGGTCGGATCGCTGGTTCCGCGCTTGGTCTCCACCATCGCTGTCTCCTTCGACTGGTAGCCTTCCTTCTGGAAAAATGCGACCGCTTCGTCGAAGCTCATCTTGCCCGTGTGCATTTCGATGCCGACAATGAAGCGCGCGTTGCGCAGCAGTGCATCCTGCAACTGGCCGAGGCGCAGGAACTTTGATTCGCGATCATCTTTCGCGCCCGCACCGGGTTGTCCGTATCCCTCGTCGAGCATCATCTGCTCGGTGTAGTGTGCCCATCCCTCAATATCGGTGTTCGCCCCGAGTAATTTGCGCACCTTGCTGGGCGCCTGCGGCAGCCACAGAAACTGAATGTAGTGGCCCGGATACGCCTCATGCACCGCGGTCGAAATCACCGTGCCCACGTTGAACGAGTGCATGAAGCCTTCCACTTCCTCGGGCTTCAGCTTGGGATCAGGCAGCGTCACGTTGAAGTACGCCTCGGTCGCGTGCTGCTCAAAGGGCCCCGGCGTGTCCATGCTGGCGAAGGTCGTGGCGCGCATGAAGGGCGGCGTCTCTTCCACGATCGGCCGCACGTCGGACGGAATGGTGACAATGTGATGCGCGCGAATGAAGCTCACCAGGCCGTCAAACGTGGCGCGGAACGCATCGAGCAGATGATCGGGCGCGGGATGATTCTCTCCCAGTTCCTCCAGCACCGCTCGCGCATCCTTGTCCGGCTCCAGTTCCTTTGCAACTTCGTTGAAGTGCGCCTGGTTCTTGCGCATGTCGGCCCAGCCAATCTCCAGCAGCTTGTCCAGCGGCGTGTCCACCATCTCGTCGTAGGCCAGCTTCTTCTGGAAGGCATCCGCGCCAATGCGAAAGTCGCCATTCGAGCGAGGAAGCAGATCGGTCTTCAGCCAGCTGAGATAACTGTTCAAGGCGGCGACCACGGCTGCATTGGTTCGTCCAAACTCGGCCTTCAGGGCTGCGTCCTGCGCATCGGCGAAGGCCAGCGGCACATCGTGCTCGAAGAAGGTGACAATGTCCGGCAACTGTTCGATGGCGATCTCGGTATAAATGCGCGGCGGATTCTTGAGGTTCACGCGCGCCGCATCCAGCAGCGCAGGCATCTGCTTCTCGCGCGCGGTGAGCGACCGCAGCCGCTCATCCGACGAAGCAAACTTGCGCTCCATCAGCGTGAATGCGCCATTGCCGCAGGCGCTCGAGTAGTTGTCCGCATTCTTCTCCCAGGGGCGAATCATCTCCAACGTCAACAGCTGCGAGCGAATGTTCGCCTCGACTATGGATAGATCCTGGCGTTCGAGTTCGGGTGGGAATAGGCGAACATCGCATTTCATGACGGCGTTGTTTTCATGCCTACGCTGAGCTACCGCTTTCAACTTATCCAAATTCGAGAGCGCCTGGCGTTTGCACAGCTCAATCGCCTCGTCGGAAAACCCTCGGCTTTCCTCCACAACTTTTAATGCACTGAGTCCGCCCGTTCGATCAAACTTGGCTTGCAGGAGAGCATGGCCTTCAAATGATGGCTTCCCAGCAATTCCAGGTTCTACTGACTGCGCACTGATTTCCTCGATTCTTACCAGCGCGGCCTTTAAATCACTGATCTGCTTGTCAATTGTCGCGCGCGAAAAGTCTTCGAGCTGTCCGTCATACTGGTGATATCCGGCCACCGTGCCGTTGGTCGGAGCGTAGCGAAAGTCCACCTGGTCAAAGTACTCATCGGAGGCTTTCGCAAACTTCTGCTTCCAGCCTTCAGGCGCGGATTGCGCTATAAGTGCAGTGCTCATGCAAACTCCAACCCCGAGCAAAACAAAGAGCCTCTTCATCGTTCCTCTCTTCCGTCTGCAACGGGGATGTCAAGCCCCGACCGGCGCTGGAGCCAGCTTCTCCAGCACTTCGTGAATCTCCAGCAGCACTTCGTCAGATCGCGTCGCAGCCAAAGGATACTTGAGCAGCCCCTGCGGCGTGAACTGCGCGCCGCGCTTGGCGTTCTTCGCCACCAGCCGCATCAGTGTCTGCGGATCGACGGCCGCGTTTTCCATAAAGCGAATCTGCAGCTCGCCGCGCTTGCGGTCCACCTGCGCAATGCCCAGCCGCTCGCACTCCAGGCGCAGCAGCGAGGCTTCGAGCAGGTAGACGGTCGCATCGGGTGGCACGCCATAGCGGTCTTCCATCTCCGCGCGCACCTCGTTGACGGCGGACTCGCTGGCTGCGCCGGCGATCTTTTTGTAGAGCCGCAGCCGCTGATTTTCTTCCGGCACATAGCTCTCGTCGATGCGGAGCGCGATGCCGAGATTGAGCTGCGTAGCGGGCCGCTCTTCGCTGGCTTCGCCTTTCATCTCCTTGACCGCGGCTTCCAGCATGGAGGTGTAAAGCTCGAAGCCAACAGCTTCAATGTGTCCGCTCTGCTCGCCGCCAAGCATGTTACCCGCGCCGCGCAACTCCAGGTCGAGCGCGGCGATCTTGAAGCCCGCACCCAGATCGCTGAATTCCTTGAGCGCGGCCAATCGGCGGCGCGCAATCTCCGTGAGTTCCGTGTCCGGCGGGATGAGCAGATAGGCATAGGCGCGGCGATTCGAGCGGCCAACGCGACCACGCAATTGGTAGAGCTCACTCAGGCCATGACGGTCGGCGCGATTGATGAGCATGGTGTTGGCCAGCGGAATGTCGAGGCCGTTTTCAATGATGGTGGTGGCCACCAGCACGTCGTACTCGTGATGCATGAAGGCCAGCATCACGCGCTCCAGCTCGGTTTCGCCCATCTGGCCGTGACCCACGGCGACGCGCGCCCCGGGCACCAGTTCTTGAATGCGAGAGGCGATCTCGTAGATCGACTCAACGCGGTTGTGGACAAAATAAACCTGGCCTCCGCGCTCCATTTCTACTTCTACTGCCGATCGAATAATCTTTTCGTCGAACTTGGCCACGACGGTTTGAATGGCCATGCGATCCTTGGGCGGCGTCTCGATTACGCTCATGTCGCGCAGGCCCACGAGCGACATGTGCAGCGTGCGCGGAATGGGCGTGGCACTCATGGCGAGCACGTCAATCTCCTTGCGCATCTGCTTGAGCCGCTCCTTGTGGCGCACGCCGAAACGCTGCTCTTCATCGACGACCAGCAGGCCCAGGTCCTGGAACTTGATGTCTTTCGAAAGCAGGCGGTGCGTGCCGATCAGGATGTCGACCTTGCCGGTCTCGACCTTCGCAACGATTTCCTTCTGCTCTTTCGCGGTGCGGAAGCGCGAGATCATCTCAATGTTGATGGGAAACTGGGAGAACCTTTTTTTGAAAGTCTCAAAGTGCTGGAAACTCAAAATTGTGGTCGGCGTAAGCACTGCAACCTGCTTACCGTCCTGCACGGCCTTGAACGCAGCCCGCATGGCAACTTCTGTTTTGCCGTAGCCCACGTCGCCGCAGAGCAGACGGTCCATGGGCGTGGTGGACTCCATGTCGTACTTGATGGCGCGAATGGCGGATAACTGATCGTCGGTCTCGTTGTAATCGAACGAGTCTTCAAACTCCTTCTGAAACTCGTTGTCTTTGGAGAAGGCTGTTCCCTGCGCTGTGGTGCGCTCGGCGTATAACTTCAATAACTCGCCGGTCATGTCCTGCATGGCCTTGCGCACGCGGGCCTTGGTCTTGGCCCACTGCTGCGAGCCGAGCCGGTTCAATACAGGTGCAGGGCCGGCATCTGTAGAGCGATATTTCTGAATCAGGTCAAGGCGTGTGAGCGGGACATATAACTTGGCGGCTTCGGCAAACTCCAGGATCATGAACTCGACGGCGAGGCCATCCTGCACAATCTCGCGCAAGCCCTGATACTGCGCGATGCCATGCTCGACGTGAACCACGTAATCGCCCACGGTAAGATCGCGAAAGTCAGAGACGAAGGCTGCGGTCTTGGACCGCTTGGGCTCGGGACGCGCGGCCACATCGGCTTCGTCAGAGAGATCGTTGGCGCCGAAGGCGACCAGGTTGGCGTCGGCAAAGCTGACGCCCGCGGCGAGTGGAGTGCGCACAATGACCGGCACGCGCAGATCGCCGGCGAGATAACTGCCCTCATCGAGCATGGTTTCGCCAGAGTGCGTGTTGCGGCTGCCGAGGCGATAAGGAATCTGATACTCGCGCAACACCGTTGCGAGTCGCTCGACGTCGCCCTGATGCGGCGCAGCGAGCACGATGCGGGTCTCCGCGGCGATCAGGTTTTTGAGCTGCTCAGTGAGCGCGGGCAGCGAGCCGTGAAAGCGCATGGTGGGGCGCGTGTTGAGCTCGATCTCGCCCAGCGTCGTGTCGTCGTCGAGCACGTCCACCACGCCGAGTTGATCGAGGTCGAGGCCCATGTGTCCGTTGAGCGCGGCTTGCAACACTTCCGGGCGCAGATAAATATCCTCGGGCCGAATCAGCGAGCCGATGGCAGAACGCTCATGGCGCTGCTCCACCTTGTTCCACCAGCGATCGATCTGGTTGCGCACCATGGCCGGCTCTTCCACGAAGAGCGCGCATTTGGGAAGCAACGAGAGCAGCGATTTCTCCGCACCGGCGACGGCGGAGAAAAACTCCCACCCGGGAAAGACGCTCACGCCGCCGGCCGCGGCCATCTCGACGGCCATCTCCGCTTCGTCACTGTCCTCGGCGACATCCACGCGCTGACGGTTCAGGCGCGCATGGACGGCGGCCAGCAGGTGCTCGGTCACCGGCGTCTCGGTCAGCGGAAGCAACTGCGCTTCATCCAGGCCCGACTGCGAGCGCTGCGTCTCGGGATCGAATTTGCGGATGGTTTCAATCTCGTCGCCGAAGAACTCGATGCGGATGGGCCGATCTGCCTCCGGCGAATAGACATCCAGAATGCCGCCGCGGCGCGTGAACTGGCCCGGCATCTCCACCAGGTCCATCTGCGTGTAACCCACGCTGGCCAGGTGGCCGGTGAGCACCTCCACGTCCACCTCTTCGCCGCGCTTCAGGGTCACAGCGAGGCCCGCGTAGTAGTCGCGGTCAAAGAGCTTGAGCGCGGCTGCTTCTACCGGCGCAATGAGGATGGAGACCGCGCCGGTGGCCAGCTTCCAGAGCGCCGAGGCGCGCTGCTCCTGAACGTCGGGGTGGGGCGAGAGATTTTCGAAAGGGAGCACATCGTGCGCCGGGATGCGCACCACGGCGGCGGGATCGATTGCGCCGGTCAGCTCACAGCCGGCGCGCAACATGGGCTCCAGCGCCTCGGCGGCCTTGTTGTCGGCGACGACGACGATGACCGGCTGGCGGGCGGCGCGCGCCATCAGCGGCACATAGAGCGCCCGCGCCGTCGCTGTCAGCCCGGACACACGTCTCCGCCCCGCACCCAGGCTCAGATGCCTTCGTACGCGGTCAAAACCCGAAGAGTGCTCCAGCTCCGCAAAGATTTCGCGGACGAACGGGAGGATCATGTGATCTTAAGTTTAACAGCGTCAGCACCCGGCCTCGCGCCCGTGCTTCACGGCCAGAATCACCACTTCCTTACCGTCGAAGTGGTAGAGCGCGATGTAGGCGCCGCTCCCGAATTCAATCACCCATTCGCGGAACTCGGGCGGCAGTTCGTCAACGGGACGGCCCATCTGGGGAAACTTGCCCAGAGCCTTCACCCCCTGGCGGATAGCCTTG
>Ga0302278_10001756_pt1 | contig 26092 bp, 19 predicted proteins | sample III_Bog_N3_2_FD_194543 | JGI IMG/M metagenome (GOLD analysis project Ga0302278, IMG submission 194543) | Peat permafrost microbial communities from Stordalen Mire near Abisko, Sweden - III_Bog_N3_2 | ecosystem: Environmental > Terrestrial > Soil > Wetlands > Peat | place: Sweden: Abisko... | reverse complement strand
CGTGGGTTTTGAAACCACGGCTCCGGCCAACGCCATGAGCGTGCATGTAGCCAAGCGGCGAGGGCTCAAGAACTTTTCGCTGCTCGTCTCGCATGTGCTGGTGCCGCCGGCCATCGAGGCCATCATGGGTTCGCCGGGAAACAAGGTGCAAGGGTTCCTGCTGGCCGGCCATGTGTGCAGCGTGATGGGGTACTGGGAGTATCCGCCGCTGGCTGAGAAGTACAGAATTCCTCTGGTGGTCACCGGGTTTGAGCCGCTCGATCTTCTGGACGGGATTCGCCGCGCGGTGGTGCAGCTTGAGGCGGGCCGCCACGAGGTCGAAAACGCCTATGAGCGGATCGTCACGTATGACGGCAACCGCGCGGCGCAGAAGCTGCTCGCCGAGGTCTTCGAGGTGACGGATCGGGCCTGGCGTGGAATCGGCGTAATTCCCAAGAGCGGCTGGCGGCTGAGCGCGGATTATCGCGAATTCGACGCGGAGGAGCGTTTCCACATCACCGGGATTCACACCGAGGAGTCGGCGCTTTGCCGCGCGGGAGACGTGCTGCGGGGGGCCATCAAGCCGGCCGAGTGCGGGGCCTTCGGCAAGGAATGCACGCCGCGGCATCCGCTGGGGGCGACGATGGTCTCAAGCGAGGGGGCTTGCGCGGCTTATTACAATTACGGGAGGTTTATCTCTGCGGAGGAGCTGGCAGGGGCGGGGTCAGCATTGTCCAAATGATAGGCTCTTTGGGGAGCGCACAAATTTCCTTCCAGTGCAAAGGCGGGCACTCCCTCAGGGGCTAAGGCCCAGGTTCATTTTGCGGCATTTTCGGCACGACTCAAGTCGTGCCCTTTCAAAGCGGGGTTGATGGGAATTTTCTATGGGTGAGAGTTTGAAGAACGACGCGCCGGATTTCGCAAATTGGAGCTGCCCGCTGCCGCTGGCGGGTTACCCGACCATTGTGATGGGCCATGGCGGCGGCGGCAAGCTGGGCAACGAGCTGGTGGAGCACATGTTCCTGCCGGCGTTTCGCAACCCGGCGCTTGAGAATCTGGGCGATGCGGCAGTTGTGAACCTCGCAAGCGGCAGGCTGGCCATGAGCACCGATTCGTTTGTGGTGCAGCCCTTGTTTTTTCCCGGCGGTTCGATCGGCGAGCTTGCGGTTAATGGGACGGTGAACGACCTGGCTGTCTCCGGGGCGGTGCCGAAGTTCCTTAGTGTCGGCTTCATTCTGGAAGAGGGTTTTCCGCTGGCGAAGCTGGCGGCAATCGTTCAGGCCATGGCCAATGCCGCTCATGCGGCAGGCGTGCAGATTGTCACCGGCGACACCAAGGTTGTGGAGCGCGGGCACGGCGACGGCTGCTATATCAATACGGCCGGCATCGGCGAGTTGCGGCCGGGGATTCATGTGGGTCCGCACCGGGCGCAGGTGGGCGACGCGATTCTGGTTTCGGGCACCATCGGCGACCACGGCATGGCCATCATGAGCGTGCGCGAGGGGCTGGAATTCGAGAGCCAGATTCGCTCGGACTGTGTGGCGCTGAACGGATTGATCGCCGATGTGCTGGATGCCGCTGGCGCGTCGGTTCATGCCATGCGCGACCCCACCCGCGGCGGGTTGGCCTCGACGCTCAATGAGATTTCACAGGCTTCAAATGTTGGGATTGCCATCGACGAAGCCAGCTTGCCGGTGCGGCCTCAGGTGCAATCGGCCTGCGAACTGCTCGGCCTGGACCCTGTTTACGTGGCCAATGAGGGCAAGGCGGTGTTCTTTGTGGCGGCTGAGGCGGCGGAGAAGGTGCTGACCGTGCTGCGGGCGCATCCGCTGGGCCGCGACGCGGCGCGGATCGGCCATGTGACTGCCGAGCACAAGCGCATGCTGGTGGCGCGAACAGCAATGGGCGCCAACCGCGTGATTCCCACGCAGATTGGCGAGCAGTTGCCGAGGATTTGTTGAGGCGGCGGAGTTAGCGGGGTCAGCCCCCGCTTTGCGGGCGTTAGCGGAGTTAGCTCAGCTATCCCGGATAAGCTCCGGTAATGTATCCCTCCAGCGCCTGAATAGTGTGTTCCTGGCCGGAGATCACCCACTTTACCAGGTCGCCAATCGAGACGACTCCGACCAAGGTGTCGCCCTGCAATACCGGAAGATGGCGAAAGTGCTGTTCGGTCATGATGGTCATGCACTCATCCACGGTTTGATGCGGACTCACGCAGACGACCGGGCTGGTCATGATTTCGCGAACCTGGGTCTCCCTGGAATGGTGACCCATCAAGACGCCTTTGCGCGCGTAGTCCCGCTCCGACAAGATGCCGACCACCCGATTGTTGGAAATCACCAGCAAAGCGCCGATATTGTGCCTGGCCATCATCTCGATTGCCTCGTAGACCGACTGCTCGGGGGTAACGGACAGCGTCTTGCTGTCGCCTTTGCTCTTCAGCACCGATCCAATCGTTTCAGAAATCTTCATCGAACCCTCCTGGTTCCTGGCAGCCACGTCCCAGCGTGTGCATCCCCTTATGGGTGCCTGTGTCTTCGCAAAACGTCAGTGCGTCTCCATCCATGCAGAGCGGTCGAATCCGAATCCAGGTCAAGAAAGTGTACCCGCCAAGCAGAGCCGGAAAACCGCCCGGTGTGCAATCGAGATCCTTCCGAATCGGCAAGTAGTCAATATAGCCCATCGGGAATGCCAAAGAACAGTACAGAAATCGAGTGAGCCTTGGCAAGGCCGAAAACGCGGTTTGAAACGTTCAGGAAAAGAGGCGTCTCGCGAATAGAGCGCGGGCGCTTTTCGGTGTCTCTAATTGACCAGCGTGGGCAATTGGGCGAGTGGGAGACTCCTAATGCAAGGGCTGGGGGCGCTAATGACGGGCCCCAGGCGCTTGCCGAACACAGGAGAAGACCATGACTGAGACCAACGACACGGTTGTAGCGGAGCTCCACACCCAGGCGGCCTACGCGCACATTGCCGCCGCCCACGAGCACAGCACGGGCGATCACGCTTCCGCCCAAGAGCTGGCGCACAAGGCTTTGGGAGATTCTGTAAAAGCTGTAAGGCGCACGGAAGAGATTGCCAGGGATGAGCGGCGGTTCATGGCGGCTTAGGCTGCGCGCTCGTCGCCGGCCTCGCCGAGGAAAGGAAACCCGGCGCAATCCAATTGTTGCTCCACCCCACGGACAACCTAACCCAGTATGAAAGAAACGTAACCCAGTATGAAGGAGTTGTGAGATGGGACTTATCATTCTTATCGTTGTTCTGGTGCTGATTTTCGGCGGAGGCGGCGGGTACTACGGCTACAACCGCTGGGGCTATCGCGGAGGTGGAGGCATAGGCCTTGGCACCATTTTGTTGATCCTGCTGGTGCTTTATCTGTTTGGATTTTTCCACTAGAACGGGGCGCATTGCCAGATTCGGGGCTTCCCCGTTTCTCTAAGCGACAATTGGGAAGCCCGGCCTCTGGTTCGACATGCTCGAAGAATCATAACGGACTTTAGATTAAGAATGCTCGAGCCCCGCCCAGAATATCGCGGCGAAGGTCATGCGCTTGGCCTGCGGTGCCACAATTCTGTGGCAGGCGGGCATTTGCGCTGATACGGTTGCATTCATCCCCCGAATCTTCCCCGGAGGCAACCCATGCAATCGAACGTAGCGGCTCAGATAGGATCTGTGTCTGTTTTCAGCCTGCGTCACCAAGATGAGGTGGCGCATGCCTGTTGAAACTGCTGTGAGCACTCAGCGTTCCGCCGGTCCCGCGCCAACTCGGCGTTCTTCGTGGCTTCGGCCAAAGTACTTTCTCTTTGCGTCCATCGGCCTGATGTACACGTATGTTCTTTGGAATAACGAGAGCTTCCTTATCAACCACAGCGACCCGGAATGGCCGCACATCGAGTCGTTCAAGTGGTGGCTGCTGCCCCATGGGCTGGCGGCTGCGTGTGCGCTGTTCCTGGGGCCTTTGCAGTTTTCAGATCGGCTGCGGCAGCGGTTCGCCAAGCTGCACCGCGTTCTGGGGTGCTTCTGTGTTGCGGGCGTTCTGGTTGGCGCGCCGCTTGGCATCTACATCCAGCGCTTCAATGAGATTCATCAGGGCGCAAGCGCGGGCGCCACCCGCTCCTTCACGATCGCTGCGGTGTTCCAGGCGGCGATTTGGATATTCTGCACGCTGATGGCGATGGCGTTCATTCTGAAGGGCAAGGTGCAACTGCACCGGCAATGGATGACGCGCAGCTTTGCCTGCGCGATAATCTTTCTCGAAGTGCGCGCGATCGCCGGTATCTTCAATTGGGGCCAGTTCATTGAGGCCATCGTCTGGAGTTGCGTGGCGGATGCTGTTCCGCTGGCGGACTTGGTCCTGTATTTGGAGGAGTTTCTGCGGTCGCGGGCGGCTACGGCCAAGGCAGGCCGATCCGCTGTGCTGGCAGGCAGACCGGCCTAACTTTGCAAAAGGTTGAGGGCCCGGGCAATGGTGGCGGCCCAGGCTTCATGTCGATCTAGCGCAGTGGCGTGCATCCCATGGATGTGGAATCTAACACCCTTTTCTAAGAACTTACCCGCAAATTGCGCATTTGAGTAGCGCCGCTCTCGATATTGGCTGTACTGGTGGTGTTCTCGCCGCCAGCATCCCAGCGCGGGCCAGGAGACCCGCGCGACAGCCGATCTGTAGGTCGGCGCTACCGATTCACGGATAAGTTCTAAGTACCCCCGTAAGCCAATTCCCTTAACAATCCGGCTGTTTCAACTCGGAGGCGCTGCCTTCAGAGCCGATGGATAAGAAGACGCTAAGACTGCGGGATGCTCTCCCCAGCCTCAGGCGGACTTCTTCGTCTTGAAAGGCCAGACATGCCGAGCTTTGTCGGGGTTCGCCTATTCTGTGCGGGTCTTCTGATGCTGGGCGCGGGTTGTGCCGCGGGAATCGCGCAAGCCGCTGCCGGCCGGTTCGAGCCGAACCGGATTGCGCAGCCAATCGACGAGGCGCGGGTGGTCACGATCGAGGGCAATGTGCATCCGCTGGCGCGTGCGGAGTTTGACCGGGGGGTGCTGGACGCCGACGCCTTCCTGGGGCGAATGATGCTGCTGCTGGAGCCTTCAGCCGGGCAGCAGGCCGAACTGGATGCGCTTGTGGCGGCCCAGCACGATCCGCATTCGCCGCTATACCTTCATTGGCTGACGCCCGCCGAGTATGGCGCCCGGTTTGGGGCGAGCCCGGCGGACGTTGCGCAGGTCGCGGCGTGGCTCACCGGGCATGGATTCGCGGTGGAAGAGATTCCGGCGAGCAACCGGCTGATTTTCTTTTCGGGGACGGCGGGACAGGTCGCCGAGACGTTTCACACAGAGATTCATCGCTATCAGGTGAGCGGGGCGGGTCATATTGCCAATGCGCAGGACCCGCAGATTCCCGCGGCGCTGGCCGGTGTGGTGGGCGGCGTGGTTTCGCTGCACGATTTTCGGCGCAGATCGCAGATCAAGACGCGGACCGCTCTGGCTGCGGGGGCGCTACAGGCAGTGGAAAGAAAGGGGTCGGCAAGCGAATGTGCCGAGGGGCCTTCTTCTGGGGCTGAAGATCAGGTTGATTCCGCGGGCTTTTGCGTCTGGGTTAAAACTCCGGCCTCCCAGGGCAGGCCCGCCGCCCGAGCCGATTCTTCCGCAGCCGGTCCAGTTGCCGCGCTGCCGCTTTACACCAGCGGCGGCACGCATTATCTGTTCCCGGCGGATTGGGCCGCCATCTACGACCTCAATTTGCTCTATGCTGCCGGGACGACGGGAAATGGAACGTCGATAGCGATCGTGGGGCGAAGCAACATCAACCTGAGCGACGTGGCGGCGTTTCGGACGACGGCCGGGCTGGCGGCAAACAACCCCACAGTGATTCTGGCAGGCGCCGACCCCGGGCTGGTTGCCTTGGATCAGGATGAAGCGACGCTCGATGTGGAGTGGAGCGGGGCGGTTGCGCCGGCCGCTGCCGTGAAGCTTGTTGTGGGAGCCTCTGCCGGGACGACCGACGGGGTGGATTTGTCGGCGCAGTACATCGTGAATCATGCCCTTGCGCCGGTGGTGAGCACCAGCTATGGCAGTTGCGAGCAGGAGATGGGCACGGCGGAGCTGGCGTTTTACAACAGCCTGTGGGAGCAGGCGGCAAGCCAGGGGATGAGCTCGTTTGTGGCTTCGGGAGATTCGGGCGCGGCTGGTTGTTACGAGGGTTCGTCGGCTATTGGGTCGGGCGCATCCGTAAATGGCCTGTGCAGTTCACCGTATTCCACCTGCGTGGGCGGGACGGAGTTCAATGAGGGGTTGAATCAAGCTAAGTATTGGGCTGCGGCCAACCCCTCGAACTACGGCACGGCGCTCGCATACATCCCAGAAGAGGTATGGAATGAGAGCGGGCTGGACGGCGGAACAGGGCTGTGGGCCTCGGGCGGTGGGGCAAGTGCCGTTTATCCGCAGCCAGACTGGCAAAGGGCGGTGAACGGAACGAGCGCTGCCAATGCAATGCGGGCCGTGCCCGATGTGGCTGTTTCGGCGGCGGAACATGACGGGTACGTCCTGTACGAGAACGGTTCGTACTATGTGGTCTCCGGGACTTCGGCGTCGTCGCCTTCGTTTGCCGGGGTGATGGCGCTTGTGGTTCAAAAGCAGGGCGGGACGGGATTGGGCAATGCCAATCCAGGGCTTTATTCGTTGTCAAGCGCCGCGCGCAATCCGTTCCACGCGACGGGGTCGGGGAACAACAGCGTTCCCGGCGTGGCGGGCTTCACCGCAAGCGGCGCCGAATACAACTTGGCCACAGGCCTGGGTTCGGTGGACGGGGCGTTGCTGGTAAATGAGTGGGGCGCGGGGGGGCCGGCGGGTACGGACTTTGCGCTGGCGGCTTCGGCGGCGAGTGGAACCGTGGTGGCTGGCAAGACGGCGGGGTTCGAGGTGAGCGTCTCAGAAACCGGCGGGGCGCGGAATGCGGTCGCACTTGGTGCGACGGAGCCGAGCGGAGTGACGATTGCCGTGCAGCCGGGATCGATTGCGCCAGGGACGGCGGCGACTGTAACCATTTCAGTGAGCGCGACGTCGGCAGCGGGGACGCAGAACCTGACGCTGACCGGGCAGGATGCTTCAGGAACCGAGACGCTGACCTACGCGTTGACGGTGACGGCGGTGCCTGCGATCACGCTGGCTGTTTTGCCCAATGCGCTGGCGGCCGGCACCGAGGGGGCAGTGTATCCGCAAACGGCCATTGCGGCTATGGGAGGGACCGCACCCTATACGTTTTCTGTGAGCAGCGGCGCGTTGCCCACGGGGTTGATTCTCAGTGCAGCCGGCGTGCTGTCGGGAACGCCCATGGCGGCTGGCACATTTCCCTTCACAGTTACCGCTACTGACTCCAGCATCGGGACCGGACCGCATACAGGCAGCCAAAGTTATACGGTCACCATCAGCCTGTCCGCCGCCACGGACTTTACCATCAGCGCCGCCAGCAACTCGGCTACTGCGCGGCCTGGAGGGACGGCCGCAAATACCTTCTTGGTCAGCCCGGCAAACGGCGCGAGCATCTTTTCGAATGCGATTGCACTCTTTGCCAGCGGTCTGCCTACAGGTGCGGTGGCGGCTTTTTCACCCCCAAGCGTCCCCGGCGGTTCGGGCCCCGCCACGGTGACGATGACCATTCAGTTGCCGGCGGCATCGCTGGCCAGCCGCATCCCTGGCACGCCCTCGGGTGGACTCGCCCAGCTCTTGCTGGCGCTTCTGCTGTTTCCCGTTGCAGGCAGGCTGAGGCGCGGTGGCAAGCGCTTGACGTCCGTGCTCCTGTTGGCAATCGCGGGCATTGCGGCCATTGCCGGGCTGAGCGGGTGCAGTTCCGTAAGCGGATTCGTGGGCCAGGCGCCCCAGACTTACACGGTGATCGTGACCGGAACGTCAGGCGCACTGTCGCACTCCACCACCGTCACGCTGACGGTTGAGTGACAAGGCAAGATCGCGACGCAAAGTTAGCATCGCGGCTGTCGATGGTTCCGCGGTGTGGCGAGCCTCAATCGAAGAGCGCGAAGGCCTTTCCGATGCGGGCGGGGATTTCCGCGAGTGTATCGGGGACGGTCTGGCTGATTTCGAGTACGGTCGCCGGAGGGGTGGGAAGCGCCTTGAGGGCGTCTACGGCAGGAGTCCAGTCGATGGCGCCGTCGCCGGGCCAGAGATGCTCATCTTTGAGGCCGTGATTGTCGTGTACGTGGACAGAGGCGATGCGGGCGCCCAGGGTGGCGATTGCCTCTCCTATGCCAACGGTGAGATGGGCGTGGCCCAGGTCTAAGCAGACCGCAACATGGTCAAGATGGCCCATCTCAAAGATCGTCTTCAGATGCTCGGGGGTGGTGGCCTCGTTGCAGAGGTTCTCAACCAGCAGGCGCACGCCCAGAGGGTGGGCGAAGGCGCCGAGGTGTTCAAGGGCAGAGATAGCGTATTCGATGCTGCGCAGCGACCACCCGTCATCGCGTTCGCCAAGGTGAAGGATGAGGTTGCGAAACGGGATTTGCTCGGCAGTTTCCAGAGCGCGCTTGATCTCGTCCATGGCATCGATCCTGCGGGCTTTTTCAGGGTGGAGCACGTTGACGGCCGGCGCCCCGGCACGGCCCATCTCGCGGTCCGGGAAGAGAGGGGCATGCATGGAGAATGGCTCAAGCTGGTTGGAACGGAACCAACTGGCCAGCTCGGCGCGATGCTCGCGGCTGGTGTAATCAAAATGCTGGCGGGCGGCGAAGATCTCGACCGCTTGCGCTCCGGACCGGGCAGCCAGCTCGAGCAGGCCTGGATGCAGGCGCTGTTTGAGGAACAGGTGCGTGGACAAGACTCGAAGCATGGCCAAGGGCTCTCCCGATTCGATCCTTGATTTAGATCGAAGCCTGCTTTGATTGTCTCATTTTCGTTACAGCGCGTGTCAGAGGGGATATTGCGGCAGACGGTGCGGGCAAATGCGAGAAGATCGATTCGAGGTGCAAGCCCGCGGATCTGGGAGATCGCAGGCTTGCATCCCGAAAACGCACAACTGGGAAACGATGATCCGTAACAGCCAACGCTCCCGGAGATTGCGGCGCATGAATCGCGACGGTCCCGGTGAGGAAAGTGAGGTTGGTGGCCCATGTGCGGAGCGGCGGGATTGCCGCTCGTCAAGCTGCCGGGTGCGCATTCTTAGAGCGCTACAGTAGCTGCACGGTAAGAAGCGTAGCACCAAAAACGAGCACTGTGTGAGCAAAGTTGGTCACATTTACCCAAAAGTCATAGCCCAGGCGAGCCTCTTGCAACATTCTATTGAGACTTCAAACTGTATCAGGGCACGACCGAAGTCGTGCCCCAAAAAGAAACTGCTTTCCGTGGAAGGTGCAAGTTGTTGATTCCCAAAGAGAACCGATTTGAGGATGATTTCGGCCGTCCCTGCGGGACGGAAGGTCTCTTGTTCAACGGTGACCCAGGACTGCGCTGCGCTTGTCCTGGGCTATTCTCGCTTCTCCCTCCGGGAGAATGAACGCTGGCTGTTTCAGGCCCGCGGGTCGGCGAAGCTGGTGGACGACTGACACAAAATCGATTGTCTGAAGTATTGATGCAGGAGGCTCTGGTTATTTGCGCGGTGGATATCTCTGTGGATTAGCGCAAGACTTTCCGGAACCGACAGCCAGCGACATCCGTGGCAATTCCACTTTAGTTGCAATTTGCGTGCCAAAAGATGAATGGCAGGTCTTTAGTAGTCCGTGCTGCCGTAGGCCGGCGATTCGTCGAAAGATGTCTCCGATGCGCGAACGTCGGGTGCGTGGGCGATATGCATCAGCTCACCGCGATCCAGCCAGATTACGGAGCAATCTTCGCAGGAGTCGATAACGACATTGCCCGGCCCCGCATAGAAATGCGTATCCATGCGGTGATGGCATTGCGGGCAGCCGATCTTGCGTTGCAGATCGCTCTTGTCGGCCGGCGGCTGCGCCGCAGTGCTGCTCTGCTGCGAGTGCAACTGATCGACAAGAGTCTGAAACACCTGCATGGGAATCAACATGCCCTGGCATTTGGCGCAGTAGAGGATGCGAATCTTGCCCATGGCGGCATTCTCAAGCGGAGTGTTGTTGCAAACGGGGCAGCACTGCTCCGATGGATCGCCAAGCACGCGCACGCCGTCGTCGCTTCTCTCAGGAAGAAAAACGCTGTGGCAATACTCGCACTTGTAGCTATCCTCATCCGCTTTGAGGTGCATGGGCGCGCCGCAGGAAGGGCAGTTCATTGGGGCTTCCCGCATTCCGCGCAGAACTTGGCGCTTTGCGGCAATACGTGCCCGCACTCGATGCAGAATTTGCTGGCCTGAGCGGCCGCTGGGCCTGCAGAAGCGGAAACCGAGGCGGCCCCAATCATTGGCGGCGTAACGGCGGGCGGCGGAACTGAAGTTACAGAGTGAAGCGACGCCTGCAATACCTGCGCAACCGCTGCGCCGGCGCCGAGACCCATGCCCATGCCGGCCGCGCCGCCGGTGTTGGCGGCAGAAAGGTCCAGGGATTCAGCCGCAGCATACAAAGTGTAGCGGCCAAGATCCCCAACCATGTTCATGCCGATGCGCTGGTCCAGTACCTTTTGCAACTCGTCGGGAAGCGAGACATTCTCCACTACAAATTGTTCCAACGCGAGACCCAGGGCGGCAAAGGCCGGCTTCATCTGCTGGACGACCTTTTCACCGAGGACGGTCTGGTTGGCGGCCATGTCGAGGAAGGAGAGATCGCTGTTGGCAAAAGTCTCGGTCATGCGGCCAACGATGGTGTCGCGCAACTGGCCTTCGAGGTCGGCGGCGAAGTAATGGTCGCGCGTGCCGCTGATCTGGTTGAAGAAGGCGCGCGGATCGGCAATGCGGAAAGAGTAGATGCCATAGCAGCGCAGCCGCACCGCTCCGAACTCCTTGTCGCGGACGGTGATGGGCGTCGCGGTGCCCCACTTCTGGTCAATTTGAAGCCGTGTCGAGAAGAAGTAGACCTCGGACTTGAACGGGGATTCGAAGGCTTTGTCCCAGTTCATCAGATCGGTCAGCAAGGGGAGATTTCGGGTATTCAACGTGTGCAGGCCGGGGCCGAAGACGTCGGCGATCTTGCCTTCATTGACGAAGGCGGCTATCTGCGACTCGCTCACGGTAAGTTGGCCGCCGTTTTCTATCTCCATGTCCTGCATGGGATAGCGATAGGCAAGAATGCCTTCTGCCGGTTCGTTCCACTGAATGACGCTAATGAACTGCTTGGCCAGGAAATCTCTGAGGCTCACGTGATTCTCCTGACGGAAACTTTACCACGCACCGCGGCTTTGGCGCATGGCGCGAACTGAGGAAGTTGGAGAACCGGACGCATGGGAACCCTCGCACAGGCCAGCAGGCGGCTCTGCTGTTCAGAACTGACACGCCAGATTGACAAATGAGGGGTATGATATGCGGCATGATTTTCCTGCACATCAGAGGCTTTCTCGGGGCTTTCGCGCTGCTATGCACTGCGGCGAGCATTTGGCCGGAGAATCCCGGTGCGAATTCGCCGGCGATGGCGAACTCCGTTGAGATTGTGGAGCAGATGCAGCGCCACAACCAGTCGCAGGCAAAGGGTTTGGCAGGCTACAAGGCTCTCCGGCATTACCAGGTTGAGTACAAGGGCTTTTCCGCTACGATTGCCGCCAAGATGGACGTGGAGGTGAACTACGACGCCGCATCCGGGAAGAGCTTCCGCATCGTGTCGCAGAGCGGTTCGAATCTGCTTTGCAACAAGGTGTTGAAGCGGGCAGTGGATAGCGAAAAGGAGGCCTCGCAGGACAAAGGAGGTAACGCGCTGACAACGGCGAATTATCGGTTTCAACTGGCTGGGAGCGAGAATCTGAATGGACGCACGGCATACATTCTGGATGTGGAGCCGCTGACTGCGAGCAAGTTCTTATATAGAGGCAGGATATGGGTGGATGCGGCGGATTTTGCGGTGGTGAAGATGGAGACCGAGCCGGCGAAGAACCCTTCCTTCTGGATTTCTCGCACGCTCATCCACTACACGAGCGCACCCGTGAACGGTTTCTGGCTGCCGCGCGAGGTCCGCAGCGAAACCAAAGTGAGGATCGGCGGGACTGCGGTGCTGACCATCGACTATGGGAGTTATCAGGTTGAGCCGAACGACAGGGATCAGGGATCAGGGGTCAGGGTTCAGGGGTCAGTGAAGGAGCAGGAGAGCGCCGCCGTGGACAGCACTCTGTCCGCTGGCGAGGCGGTTCTGGTTCGCGTTGCCAGCTGTGTTACCGTTGCAATACGGCGTCCCTGAGCCGGGCCGGGGTTTCCGGGCCTTCGGCGAATGCCCGCGACGCGGCGGGAGACGGGCGGCGTTTGAAACCCGAGAATGCATCAGCAGCCGGAATTGATATCGCCTTCGTTGCCCGCGAGCCCGGCTCCCCAGCCTGGGCAGGCGGATGGTCTGGCGCCTGTGCTGGAGATTGCGCTCGATCCTGCGACGCAGCAGATTCCACGCTGGCTTGAGCGGGCTGAGCTGTTCCTGCGGGTATTGCTGCGGATGTACATCGGCCTGGCTGTCTGCTACGCGCCGTGGTCGCCGATGTTCTGGGACCGGAACCCTCTTTTTGTGCAATTCCCCACGCTCTCGATCTATGCGGCAAACGGCGCGGTACGGGGCATCGTGTCGGGGCTGGGGCTTTTGAATCTTTGGATTGCGTTTCAAGACGCGATCCGGCACCGGGATGGTTGAGCGATGAACGACAGGGAACAGGGAACAGGGAACAGGGATCAGGGAACGGCCACAGCTGTTTCCGAGAATGTTGTTTTGCCGGCGGCGCTGGAAAAAGCTCCGCTGGCGTATGAGAATCCAGGGTTTCTGAACAGCGCGGACGGCCGGCTGATTCGGATTGTGGCCGAGTATATGGAGCCTTTGGCGCGGTTCCGGCGGGAGCAGATACAAGATACTGTCGTATTCTTCGGGTCGGCGCGATTCCGCGGACGAGAAGAGGCCCATCATGCTCTGGAGTTGCTTGAGAACACCGGATCGACGCGGCCGGCGCCAAGCCACGAGCAGCCGGCAAGCGCGCCGGAGATTGCGGCGGGCCAGGCCACTGAGTTGCAATTGAAGCGGGCGGAAGCGGCAGTGGAGATGGCCCGCTACTACGAGGATGCGCGGCGGCTTGCCGGATTGCTGACGGGCTGGGCCAAAAGGATTCCATCGCGCCGGCATCGGTTTGTGGTCACATCGGGGGGTGGACCTGGAATCATGGAAGCGGCCAACCGCGGCGCGCACGAGGCGGGCGGCAAAACCATCGGATTGAATATACGGCTGCCCTTTGAGCAGGCGCCGAATCCATACATTACTCCGTCGCTGAACTTCGAGTTCCACTACTTTTTCATGCGCAAGCTGTGGTTTGCCTACCTTTCAAAGGCGTTGGTGGTGTTTCCCGGCGGATTCGGGACGCTCGATGAAATGTTCGAGATCCTGACCCTGGCGCAGACACGGAAGCTAGCCAAGAAGATCACCGTGGTGATCTATGGCTCGGAGTATTGGAAGAAGGTATTCAACCTGGATGTGCTCGTGGACACGGGGGCGATTTCGCCCAAGGATATCGAGCTGTTTCAGTTTGCCGACACGCCGGAGCAAGCCTTCGATCTTTTGCGCCGGGGGCTGACGGAGAATTATCTGCTGGCAGAGGCTGCCGCGGGAAAGCTGGCGGAGAGCCAGGAGATGACGCCGGGCGAGGACCTGATGGCGGGATGGACGGTCGAGGACTTCCTTGGCCCCGAACTTGCCAAGACCAGCAAATAGTTCCGGATTCCGCAGGGGATTATCGCCAAATCCAGCTTGTAAATCATTATCTTAGCCATTACTCTCTAGGTGCGAAGGAACACCGCCCCCGTCTTCGTTTCATTGAGACAGAGAGTCCTTTTCCCCTGCATCCGAACTTCCCCTCGGAGGTAATGGTCCCTTGAATCGCTATTCCCTGCTCTTTGCCGTGCTGGTTGCCTCCAGCTTTGCCGTGCAGTCTCCGCAATCAGGCGAAACCCACCCGCAGGAGCGCGAAGCTGCGAAGACCGCGGCAGAGCAGCGGCCCGCACCCATCGACGCAGGGCCCGAGGCGTTCATCAACGCGTTTCTTGCCATGGCCCAGCATGGCAAGACAAGTAACCCGCAGGTTCTGTTCGTCACTGTCCCGCATCCGCTTGAGACCCATCTATCCGCTGACTTCGACAACAACGTCGACGCCCTCCAGGACGGGCTTCAAGATGCCGGCTATCTCTTCGACAGCGCGTTGATTCCCTGGAATGCGCACGGCTCACGCGATTCGTTCGATGACGACGAGAAAGAAAGGCAGGCAAGAAGGCAAGAGGACGACCTGCCGGGAATTCTGCTGTTCCGCAACGGCGCAGCGGGTAAAGATCGATATGCGGACGGGCTCATCGTATTCCTGTTCACGGAGAAGCCTACAGGCGGCATCGCGCGGGCGCAGGCGCAAAGCGCGGTGACTATCCTCGGACACTGCGGCATTTCACTTGGAAAAGAGATGCGCATCCTGGGGCCTACTTACAGCGGATCGTTTGCGTCTCTCGTGCCGGTGGTTGGCGATTTGCTCAAAGCTGGAAAGCAAACGGACAAAGTCATCCTTCGCAGCGGCGGTGTCTCGGTGATTGAAGCCGCTCAGTGGGCCGTCGATGCTCTTGCCCCAACCGTAAAGATCGACTTTGGCAGTGCGAATCACGATAATCGCGACGAGATTGCGCTGGCTGAATCCACATTTGCTTGGATGGGTATCGACCGTTCTCGAATCGCCCTATTGAGCGAAGGCCAGTCCTTGTATGGCCGCCTGGGAAAACCGGGCGGAACAGGCATGGATCCGGCCCAAGACCAAGGGAATGGGAACGATGGCAGTGTGCCTGTAGACCCCATGTGGAGCATCGCATTTCCGCGGGATATCTCTGCTCTGCGCGAGGGTTATGAAAAGCAAGGGCTCTTCGATAACTCAGCTCCGGCGGAGCCGTGGAAGCGATTCCTCAGCGACAGAACCGAGGAGCAGGGTCAGGGAGATAAGGTGCGCAAATTCGGCGGGGAGCAAACTACGCTGGCGCAGGAGTCTGTCCTTTTTGCCATCTCGGAGTTTATGAAAGCCCACAGGATTCGCGCCGTCATCATCCGGGCAACCAGCGCCGAGGACCGGCAGTTTCTCACCCAGTTCTTTCACGCCAACAATAGCGGTGTGCGCGTTGCCATGCTCGGCGCTACCCGAGCCTTCATGAGAGGCTCCACGGCGCAATATCGCGGCGATATGATGGTCGGCGACCTGCCCATGCTGCCGCTGTTGCACGATTGGACGGGAAGGGACGAAGATCACGGGCCACGCATCTTTGCGGATGAATCGGCGCAAGGCACGTACTTTGCCACCCTCGACCTGTTCGCGGAGCCGACAGAGCCCGTTTTGGCTCCGCAGGCACCCGGCGCAACACTTCGGAATCCCGGCCAGCAATTCAAATGGTATCCGGAATACTCCGAGCCCAACTGGGGTAATAACCCAGCGTCCGAGCAGCGTCCGCCAATGTACGTAGTTGCGCTGGGGAGCAATGCGACCTGGCCGGTTGCGGAGGAGCCCGGAACCCCTTTTGTGGGCCGCAACGGCCTTTCTCGGGTCGAGATGCCATTCTCGCTTTTCGCGCACAATCCTGGGGAAACGCCGCTTGCGCCTTCTCCGCGGCCAATTCAAATCGCTCTTGCATGGTGTGTGTTGTTTCTGGTTGCGTCGGTTTTGACGGTCGTTTATTGCCTGTGCTTCTGGTATGCGAATCCCGTCACGAAGGTTGCTTTCGCCAGCTTTGCGCCCTCGTCTCAGGGGCGGTATTGGCTGTTCAAGGTGGCAATTCCAGCGGCGGTGGCCGGATGCGTCTTCAGGGTTCTTGCCTGGGCGGTGGAAATGCCGGGCAACGTCTCGCCGGGCGCATTTCGGTGGTGGCATTATGCCGAGGCCATGACGCTTGCGGCGCCATTGGGCATCGCCGCTTCAGCGCTCATCAAGGCGCGCGTCCATTTCAAGTTGCCGCGCAGCATCTGGATATGGTTTTCGTTGGCGCCGCCGGGAGTTGCGGCCATTTGCCTGCTTTTCTCCGGATTCTTCGCAAGCAGCGTATTTGCGGATCGCGATGTGGGTTTCATTCTGAACACCTACCGGGAGATGCACTGGGAGTCGGGGCTGTCTCTGGTTCCGACCTGTCTGCTTTTCTTGCTGGCAATTCTGGTCTGGGCCTCTCAGGCCGGCAATGGAGCGGCTCTGTTTGAGTTAGCGCCTTCGCTTCCGGACGTTTCAGGCAAATCGAGGATTTCAAACGCGCGCGGGGCTGTGATTCAATCTCTGGGACACCCACTGCCCGATTTTCAGGTGGCAAAGTGGCTGTGGGCCGGATGGTTTGTTTTTGCAGGGTCGATGCTATGGGCGCACTTCTATTTCTCTCCGTTTCTCGAGATCACAACTTTGGAGTCGTACGCTGTCTCCAAATTCGTTCGGGGTACGGCGGGGCTGATCAGTATGCTGATCTTCCTGGATGTGCTTCAGTTCTTCCGTCTCTGGGGTGAGTTGCGCGGCTTTCTTCAGGCGCTTGACCGAGAGTTGTTTCGACGGAGTTTTGTGCCCATTCACGACTTCAACTGGCGCAATTTGTGGTCGATTACGAGCACCTCGCTGAGTGATCGCAGAGCCATATTGAGCGCACAGGTCGGCTGCGTACTCAGTCTCCGCAGTGAGACAGGATTTGCGGATCCGGCGGCCGCATTAGAGAAACTGCACAAGAAATACGGCGAGACCGATCTTTCCGGGATCGACATTGAGACCTATAGGAAGGATCTCAGCGAAGGGTATGAGGAGTTGGCCAAGGCGGCAGTTGCGGCGTTTGCGCTGATTGCGAACAAGAAGGATGCAGCAGTGCAGCGGTTGCCGATATCCGCCGATGCGGAAGCGATCCAGCAGGTTTTGGCCTGCCAGTGCAAGAGAAATGGGGGGCGATTCAGCGAAGAGAACGACGAGTTGGATCGGCTCCCGGAATGGCAGCAGACTGCTGAAAAGCTCCTTTGCCTGATCTACATCGGGTTTATTCAGACAGTTGTAGCGCGCCTGCACACGCTGCTTGTTTCTGTGGCGTCGATGTTCTCTTTGGTCACGCTGGGGCTTGCGATTTACCCATTTGTGCCGTTTTATTCTCTGCTGCTAACAGGTCTGGTGTTCCTGGCGCTGATTGGCTGGGCGTTCTTCAAAGTCTTCAGCGAGATGGATACGGACCCGATCTTGTCGCGAATCGTGAACGGGGACGATCGCAAGCTCCAGGGGAATTTCTATATGAGGTTTGCCGAAGCGATCGCCCTGCCCTTGCTGGCGCTTGGCAGCTCGATTTTGCCGGGAGGGGCCGGCCGCCTGCTGGAGCTCGCGCAAGCCTTCTTCAATCACGCGCAATGAAGAGCAGGACAGAGGAAAGCCGGTTTTTGAGGGGTCGATGGCGATGGAGCCAAGAGCTGACGGGGCGAGGCTTATGGCAAGAAAAGGATCGCAAGCTGGCCTTTAGAGGATGCCTTGTGTCCGTAGCTGGCCAAAGCCAGCAATGGAGAGAGAGCGCGGTTTGAGGCCCATGAATCTCAGGGCAAACGCATCCAAATCTCCGTGATCGGTCTTGTAACAGAGCGCATGACTTCAATATTCTGCGCGGCGCTTTTCTCTTCCCTTGCAGGAGCGAATTTAGAAGCGTTTGCCCCGCTGTGACTCTCAGAACATTGCCCCCACCCAGATTGATTCTGCTAGGCTTATTCCATGCCGATCTCTGCGGCATAAAGCGAGAAGAAGAGATCCCTGTAAAGCCTGGATCGCGCGAAGGGATGGGCGCTTTCCACGGGCGGTATGAGCCGAATGGCTCGATTCTTCAGGGGATTGGAGTTACCTTGTTGATTCCTTTGCTAATTGAAGGGCCATTCGCACTATCTTAATCGGGCGTTGACGGTTGGGAAGGGATACTGGGTGCAGAAATCCGGGCACGATCGCGGAGAAGGAGCGGAAATGGCCAGTTCGACCATCTCATACCTATGGCGCGACGCCAATGCGCCCAAAGGCTTCCAGACGGGCGTATCCTTGCACGGTCACACCAACCAGTCGAAGGAAACGCTGGATTTTCTGGCGAACTTCGGCAACCAGTACCCGATGATGCGGCCTCTGATGACGCGGCTGGAGCAGCGGTCGCAGACGCACCACGGAATGCGGGTGAACTACGCGGCCGCTTATTGGACGCCGCCGATGACGCCCAAGCTGGCTTTCGACCTGGAGAGCCGTCAGATCGAGAAGCTGGATCTGGCGCCGATGGTCTCCATCACCGATCACGACTCGATCAAGGCGCCGATGCTGCTGCGGACGGTGCCCAGCGCGCGGCGGATTCCGGTTTCAGTGGAGTGGAGCGCGCCGTATGGCGCACAGTCGTTCCACCTCGGCATACATAACCTGCCCAGCGCCAGGGCGACCGAGTGGATGGCTACGCTTGCGCACTTCACGGCCCACCCCAGCGACGCGCGGTTGACCGAGATTCTTGTGGCCTTGCACGCGGAACCCAACGTGCTGATTATCTTCAACCACCCCATGTGGGACCTGTACCTCATCGGCGCGGAGAAGCATGAGTTCCTGGTAAACGAATTCCTGCAGAAGAATGGGAACTACATGCACGCGCTGGAGCTGAACGGGCTGCGCCACTGGGATGAGAACCGCAAGGTGCGCCGGCTGGCCGAGAAGTGGAATATGCTGCTGATCTCTGGCGGAGACCGCCACGGCGTGGAACCGAACGCTAATATCAACCTGACCAATGCCACCAGCTTTACCGAGTTCGTGCATGAGATACGGCGCGAGAAGAGAAGCAACATGCTCTTTATGCCGCAATATGCCGAGCCATGGAAGCATCGGATTCTCCAGTCGGCCATCGATGCTGTGCGGTATTATCCGGATTTCCCGCAGGGTTCCCGGACCTGGGACGAGCGCGTTTATCATCCGGATGCCAACGGGGTGATTCGACCGCTCAGCGAACTTTGGCCGGATGGAACGGCGCCGTGGGCCATGAGCTGGGGAATCGGATTGGTGCAGATGATGGGCCGGGGCCTGGTTTCAGGCGGCCTGCGCATGGCGTGGAGCGAGGCGCACCAGTTGCGGCTGGCGCTGGGCGAACACGACGGCTAACTCATGAGCGTACGAACCCCGCGCGTCGCTTACTTCCCCGACTCGTTCCATGAGGTGAACGGGGTTGCGCACACCAGCCGCCACTTTGAGGCCTTTGCGCGTCGGCGGAACTTGCCGTTTCTGTGCGTGCGCGCCGGCGACCGCACGCAGGCCATTCTGGAAGACGGCAACCTGTGGACGCTGGAGCTGCCGCGCGGCTTCCTCTCTTTTGCTCTGGAAAAGGACCTGCGCTTCGACCCGGCGTTTCTGCGCCATATTCCGCTGATCGGCGAGGTTCTTGAGCGCTTCAAGCCGGATCTGATTCACATCACTGGTCCCAGTGAGGTGGGGATGCTGGGGGCGGGTCTCGCGCACTATCTCAAGTTGCCGCTGGCCGCCAGTTGGCATACCAACGTCCACGAGTACCTGGCGCGGCGTTCGGACTGGTTTCTGCGCCTGCTGCCGGAGCGCCACTCCGCCGCCACCGGCCAGAAGATCGAAGACCTGACCATGGCGGCCGCGGCCCGGTTCTACTCGGTGGCGCAGGTTCTGTTTGCGCCCAACCCCGAGCTGTGCGCGCTGCTGGAGCGGACCACGAGCCGGCCCTGCCACTTGATGCCGCGCGGCGTGGATGCCGAGCTTTTTCATCCGGCCAAGCGCAAACGCGATCCCGAAGACCGCGATCAGGTGCTGGGCTTTGTGGGGCGGCTGTCTGTCGAGAAGAACGTGACGCTGCTGCCTGAGGTGCAGGAAGAGCTGGAGCGGATGGGCCACCGGAGTTTCCATTTCTTGATCGTCGGCCACGGTGCGGAAGAGGCTTGGCTGCGTGAGCGTCTGCCGCGCGCGGAGATTCCCGGTGTGCTCAAGGGCGAGGCGCTTTCAGAGGCCTATGCCAGCATGGACCTCTTCGTCTTCCCCTCGCATACCGATACTTTCGGCAACGTGGTGCTCGAGGCGCTGGCTAGCGGAGTGCCGGCGATTGTGACTCCCAACGGTGGCCCGCCCACCATCGTCCGCGACGGCGAAACCGGCCGGATCGTGCCGGACGCGGAGTTTGCCTCGGCGGTAGCCGGCATCTTGGCCGACCCCGCGAAGCACGAGGCGATGCGGCTGGCGGCGCGCAAGTATGCGCTGACCATGAGCTGGGACTCGGTCTTTGAAGGGGTGTATGCAGCGTATGAGACGATCCTGCCGCAACGGGAACTGGCGGCTGGGTTGGACCGGAAGTCGTATTAACAGCTCAATCGGCAATTGTCTGTGTGAGGCGGATGCCCGTATTCGGGTCCAGCGCGAAAGGTGTTTCTTTGTCTGTCATCAAATCCCAACCGAGGCCGTAAAGGACGCCGCCGTCGATGGAGGTGATGGCGACCCCCTCGTCGGAGAGCTTCTCCGATTGCCAGGCTATGCCGTCGCGGCCCCAGCCAAGGATGGAATGATGACCAACAAAGAGCAGCAGGCCCTGCGCCAGCAGCGGGCGAACCTCCAGCACGGGCCGGTAAGCAATCATGGTGAAGCGCTTGGGAGCCGAAGTATCGAACAGGTAGGCGTAGCCGCCGGAGACGGCGCAGATTTCATCCGGGTTTGGAGCTGACCAGAGGCCGGTAGGCACGGCGGGGTCGCGGAAGCCCAGGGCGCATGTGGCCAGGAAGGGCTGTACATCAGGCGCATCGGGCCGGACAAGCACCTCAAGGGCGCCGCGCTCCACCTCCTCAGCTTGGCGGGGATAGACGAAGTGGCGCGTGGGCAGGATGATGGGTCGCGCTGCGAGGATTTCAGCACGCCAGCGATGGGGAAAGCTGAGGTCCAAGATGGGCGAGGGCATGGGCGCGGGTGCCGTCACGGCTTGGCCTTGTAATGCAAAATCCAGTCTTCCTGCTCCTGCGTGTCGGGCACGGTGCACCCGCGGGCGGCCTCAATCGCGGCGAGAGCAGCGGCGGGCGCCCAGCCCAAGTGAATCAAGGTGCAGGCCGCTGTAACGGTGGCCCGGCCGATGCTTCCGCGGCAATGAACACCGATACGCTCCCCGGCGCGCAGTCGGTCCGCCAGCCCGGCAACGAAAGCCCGGAACGCTTCGGGGTTTGGCGGGATCTGTGTATCGGGAATCGGGTGAGAGAGGAAGTTTATTCCAATATGGTCGGCAATGGGATGTTCTTCGGCGAGGCCGAGCAAAAAGGCCTCCCGCCGCTCCAACAGCGACACAAGCGTCTGGATTCCCTCCTGCTTCATCCTGAACAGCTCGTCCTCGAGCCACTCGTCGCCGCGCGGCCTAATCACGATGGCCAGCGGTGCGGGCGGATTGCCTTTGATCCAAAAAATGCCATTCACTTTGAGTCAGGCTCCTAAGCGGTTGTCGATTCCTTCGCGGTCAGTGCGCGTCGTGGAAACGGAAATTTATGCGAGGGGATTGCTGATCTTCAATCTCGATGATAGCTGGTGGCTCACATCGACATCTCACACGAAGTGCTCCCATCCCTGGTGGATCATAGGTTGGGAACCCTGTGGCGTGATCAGCGTTACGGCTGGCCGGCCTTTCGCGAGCTTCGTGATGCGGCCGATCCGGTTAACTGTCACACCGGCAATCTTGCCGGGCAGCCGGATTGTCGCCGGCGCGGTGAAAAGCAATTCGTAATCTTCTCCGCCGTGCAGTGCTTGAGCCATGGTTGCCCCGGGGCCAATGGGCAGCAATCCGCCATCCACTTCGGCGGCAACGCCAGACTCTTCGCAAAGATGTGCCAGGTCGGTCGAGAGGCCGTCGCTGATGTCGATAGCCGCCGCGGCTGCGCCATGGCGAACCAGCCAGAGTCCCTGTCTCACGCGCGGCTGCGGGTAAAGATGTGGGCTCAGCAAGGCCTCCAGCTTCTTCGAGATTCGCGGCGGCTGCGCAGCGTCAGGCCGTGACCCGGCAAGCTCGGCCAGCCGCGAAAGCCCAGCGGCGGCTCCGCCCAGCGCTCCAGTGACGTAAAGCCAATCGCCAGGGCGAGCCCCAGAGCGAAGCAGAGCCTTTCCGCGCGGCACCGCCCCCACCAGGACGATGTCCGCCACGGCTACAGGCGACTCGGCCAGGTCGCCGCCGGCCAGGGGCGTCTTGTGAACGGTCGCAAGGGCAAGCAAGCCATCGAAGAAGCGCGTAACCCAGGCCGGGCGGCGGCCTGCGGATTGAGTCAGCTCGCGCGGCACTCCCAGCGAAAGAAAAGCAGCGACGGGCCGTGCCCCCATGGCGGCCAGGTCGCTCAATCCGCGAGCCAGAGCTCTGTGGCCGATGGATTCAGGCTGGTGCCAGTCGAGGCGGAAGTGCCGGCCGGCGATCGAGAGGTCAGTGGTGATGGCCAGTTCTTCGCCCGCGCGCGGCCGCAGCACGGCGCAGTCGTCGCCGATGCCAAGGCGGACGGCGGATCCTGACGCGTGGCCCGCGCGGCCGCGGATCTGGCGCAACAGCCCCAATTCGCCGGTTAGTCCGCCGTCAGGCAAGGAATCGGTCCGCTTCGATGGCATTCTTTGAGGATAGGACAAACCGGCGGAAAAGGGGCATTGTCGAAGAGAATCTGCCGCGAAAGAGGGATTCGAACGATGAGTTATGGCGCGTATTCTATTGCAGTTGCTGTCGATTTCGGGCGAATCTGAAACTCGGCATCCACCTGGCAAATGTCCTCGAATCAGGAAAGAGAACGTCCGGCGAATCTCGATTTAAAGGGATTTTCCGGGCGGTTTTCGTTGACCCCGCCTCTCGCAATTTGTTAGGCTTGACAAGCATCATTCGTTATTTCCCCTCGGCTTGAGAGGGTTCTTGACGGGCCTATTAGGCTCGTATGCCATGCGCTTTCTTTGAGTACACGGCGAATTGCGGTCCTGCTGATTGCATGGATGAAAGGCGAAAATGCTACGCAAGCGCTATTACATTCTTTTTGTAGCCAGGGATGAGGACGGGCGTGTACGCAAGATTCCGCTTCCTCTCAGCTATGCGTACGGATTTGTAGCCGCTGCGCTGGTGGGTGCGTTCACCATCGTCGGCCTGGCTGGTTCGTATACGCGGATGCTGCTGAAAACCGAGAGCTTCAATCAGGTGCGGCAAGATCGCGAGAACCTGCGCAAAGACTACAAGCAGATGGCGCAGATTGCCCACGACCGCGGGGTGCAGGTGGCCTCGCTGGGCGCGCTCGCAAGCGAAGTGACGGCGCTCTACGGTTTGCGGCAAAACAGGCTGGCTTTGGCCAAGCCTTCTGCTTCGGCCGCAAAGGCTGCGGCGGCGCCAACCCCAGCCACCCTGGCGCTGACCGACGACGTCAGCCAGCAACAAGTCAAGCTCTCCATCGATCAGTTTTATGCGCTGCGCACGCAGGCGCTCTCAGGCGAGGTTTCCAAAGCGCTTGAGGGTGGGCTCACCGCCAGCTTCGCCGGCGACTGGACGCAGCTTGCCGATGCGCCTTCCATCTGGCCGGTCGAAGGCCGCGTCGGTTCGAGCTTCGGCGAGCGCGAAGATCCCTTCAACGGAGAAGGCAAGTTCCATTCCGGCATCGATATCGAGGCGCCTTATGGCACGCCGGTGCGCGCGGCGGCCGACGGCAACGTGAGCAGTGCCTCAATGGGCGCGGGATACGGACGTGAAGTCGTCCTCGATCACGGACACGATGTGCTCACCATCTACGGGCATCTTTCCTCTATTGTTGCTTTGCCCGGCCAGCACGTCATTCGCGGCCAGGTGATTGGCTATGTGGGTCAGTCGGGGCGGGCTACAGGTCCCCATCTTCACTATGAAGTTCGCGTCCATAATGTACCGGTGAATCCCCACAAGTATCTGCGCACCACCTACGAGCAGATTGCGGCCCTCGACACCGATGCCATAATCAAACGCGGCAAATAGGCGATCTCTTGCAAACAAAGGCGGCTCCCGGCACGACGGAAGCCGCCTTTTGTTTTGCGGGCTGATTTGCCGGCGGGTCGATGGTGCAGCGGTCGTGCGCCGATTGGAGTGTTCCGCTGTCGGCCACTGGGCAAGGAAATTTCAGATGAATGGCGCGTGGCATTGTTGGCTTGATATTGTTGTCTCCAACATAGAGGAGAATCGCCAGTGTCCACCCGTATTCGCTTGTTTGCCTTCGTTCTTGCCTTCGCCCTTCCCGCTTTCGCGCAGGATCATGCCGCCGATCTCAAGACCGCCTTTGTTCGCGCTCAGCATCTCAAGCGGGGCATCAACGCTTCGCAATGGTTTGCCCAGTCGCCGAGAGACTACTCGGCTGCGCATACCGATCGATACACCGACGCGGACGACATTGCGCTGATGGCGAAACTGGGATTCGATAACGTGCGACTTAGCGTGGATGCAGCGCCTCTGGAAGGGTGGCCGCGCGGAAAGGATGGGTTGAACGCCGAATTTCTAGCCAGGCTTGATAAGGCTGTGGATACAATGCTTGCCGAGGGGCTGGCAGTGACGATCGATGTGCATCCGGAAGATAGTTGGAAGCTGCAGTTGCGGACAGGGAGCGACCAGGTGGATCGGCTGACTGCGCTGTGGGAGCGGCTGGCAGCGCACTATGCTTCACGCGACTCCGAGCGGGTCTTCTTCGAGATCATGAACGAGCCGGAGGTCAACGATCCTTACCGGTGGGCGGGCATCCAGGCACGCGTAGCCGCTGCCATTCGCGAGGTCGCCCCGCGCAACACGATCATCGCCACGGGCCCGAACTATTCCGATATCCAGGATCTGCTGACCCAGCATCCGTTGAGCGACGGCAACGTGATCTATAACTTCCATTTCTACGATCCCCACACGTTTACCCATCAGGGCGCCGGATGGGGCGTGCCGTGGTGGAGCTATACGCACGGCATTCCCTACCCGGCGGACGAAGCCTCAATGGCCGGCATCTTGAAAGAGGTCCCCGATGCCGCCAACCGCTTTGCTCTCGAGGAATACTGGCTCGATCGCTGGGATGGGCATCGCATTCGTGTCACCATCGACGAAGCGGCGGCGTGGGGACACTCGAACAACGTCCCATTGATCTGCAACGAGTTCGGCGCCTACCGGGAGCACACCGACGCGCAATCGCGAATGAACTGGATCAAGGATGTGCGGACGGCGCTCGATGCCGACGGGATCGGCTGGACCATGTGGGACTACCGAGGCGGCTTCGGCGTTGTGTGGAAGGACGACGGCCAGCCGGCGAAGGTGGATGAGAAAGTGGTGGAAGCGCTCGGGCTAAAGAAGTAGGAGGGCCGGAGTTGTCGCCGGCCCTTCCTGCCTGTTCCTTCGGTTTCGCCGGGTTCACATCACTTTCCGCCTACATAACTCACATGCCAGATCGACCTTGATCCGTCGTCGGAGACGAAAAGCGACCCATCCTTAGCTTGCGCCACGCCGACGGGCCGGCCCCAGACCTGGCCGTCGGAGGTAACGAAGCCAGTCAGGAAGTCCTCATATTCGCCCGTTGCATGGCCGTTGTGCATGGGCAGGCGGATCACTTCATAGCCTCCTCGCTGGGCGCGGTTCCAGGAGCCGTGTTCGGCTGCGAACCCGTCGCCTTTGAATTCAGCAGGGAACTGGGATCCCTCATAAAACATCATTTCGAGCGAGGCGAAATGGGGATTGACCAGGATATCCGGCGTAATGACCTTGGATTTCAGCTCAGGGTGCTTGCCGGGGTGCCGCGGATCCTGAAGCCCGCCGCTGGGGCCGCCATAGTAGAACCAGGGCCAGCCATAGAATCCGTCTTCCTGAACGTGGGTTACATAGTCGGGAACCAGGTTGTTGCCCAGAGCGTCGCGTTCATTGGTTGAGCACCAGAGTTCCCCGGTAATCGGGTTGATGGCTTCGCCCACGCAGTTGCGAAGGCCGCTGGCGTAGACCTTGATGAACTTGCCTTCGGGCGTAAACTCCAGCACATCGGCGCGATGGAACTCCTCGGGGTGGGTATCCGCGTCATCCACGTTGGAATGCGATCCG
>Ga0302278_10001755_pt1 | contig 26096 bp, 19 predicted proteins | sample III_Bog_N3_2_FD_194543 | JGI IMG/M metagenome (GOLD analysis project Ga0302278, IMG submission 194543) | Peat permafrost microbial communities from Stordalen Mire near Abisko, Sweden - III_Bog_N3_2 | ecosystem: Environmental > Terrestrial > Soil > Wetlands > Peat | place: Sweden: Abisko... | reverse complement strand
CCAGCCGAAAGTATCCCTAGAAGCCGCATCCCTTAGCGCAATACGGTCAAGCCAAGTGCAATACACGTTCAAAGCCACGGTTAAGCTCAGGGTAATACACTGTGCCATAGCTCGTATTACCGTCAAGCCTAACTATGGAAACTACTTACAGTCGTCCATCGAGATTTGCTTCGGACGATTTCATCCGTCAGGTATTTAGTATTGAGGATGATTAGAGTTCTCAGAATAGCATTTTCGGGCAGAAGGTCTATTTGGTGCCGAAGACGCTGTCCACATGGCGCATTATGCGCTCCGCCCACGCCACGGCGTTAGAAATGACGGCCTGCGCTCGCGGACTGACGCCGTTCCGTTGAAAGTCCTCATCCCGGAACTGCTTCACGACGAGAATCCCGGCGATGATCGCGATGACGCGCTTTCGGCCTTCATCCATCCGCGGAAGTGTACCAGATTCGCTTTATGTTCGCCATAATGAATGAACTACGCGAATGCTGCGAGGCTCCCCTTGTTGATTCGGGCCTGAACGTCGCTGTTCCGAACGCCCTTGAGGTAGACCATCGTCGATGCGATGTCGCGGTGCCCCATCCATTGCTGCAGGGTCCGGATGTCGATGCCGTCTTGGAGGTGTCGCGTAGCGTACGTGTGGCGGAATTTGTGAAGGAACCAACGGCCACAGTACGCTCCTTCGGCACAGCGATTGATCTTTACGGTCCCGTTTTCCAGTCTGTGGCTCACAGTGCAATGACCGCAGTTCAGTTCTCCGCGAAACGCGACGGCCTTAAGTTTTTCTAGCATGGCGCCGTCGGGCCGGCCTGTGGCGCTTGGGAAGATAGGATCGTCGGGGGTCGCATTCGTGGGACGGAAGGCCTTGAGCAATACGATGAGTTTCTGGGGGACCGGGACCTCCCGCTCCTCCCAGTTCTTGGGATGAAATCCCCAGTGCGGTTTAGCGGTGACACGCACAGCCATGTGCTTGAAGTCGACATCCCGCCACGTAACGAAGCGCCCTTCCGCGTCACGAAATCCCGACATCAGATAGAACTTAAACCGAACTTCCTCGGGCTTCGTGCAGGCTCTGAACAGCTTCGCCAACTCGAAGTCTTCGTAAATCGGCCGCACCGTTTCGACAAAACTAGGCCAGTCCGCGGCATTGAGCAGCTTGGCCTTCCCGTGCTGCTTCATTACCTGCGAAATCACGACAAGCTTGTTGTAGATGCTCTTGCCTTTCTGACCTTGCTTCAGGCAGTCGGTGGCGAAGTCGAGCAGATCTTGACGCTCCACGTCGTCGATGAAGATCTTGGCACAGAATGCGCCGAAGGAGTCGAGGATGGGACGGTAGGTGCGGAAGGTGCGCAATGAACGATGGTAGCGAACGTAATCCTTGTATGCATCGAGGGCATGCTTTAGCGTCGTGCGCTCCTGGGCTACTTCGACAACAGGCGGTATCGGAATAATCCCGTTGCGCACGGCATCCAACTCGGCTTGCTTCGCCCGTACCTTGTCGGCAGCGGCGAAGCCGTTCGGCCCAGCGGCTTCACGGTACCGCTTGCCGCCTTCCCACCATTCGAGGTAGTAGCTACCTTCAGCGTGGACTTCGTCCTGACCCGCGACCGTCACGTGATCGCGCCGAAGCCGACCCTTGCTGTCGAAAAGCGCCGGAACGAGACTCCAGGTTGCACCAGCCGAAGTGGAAATCTTGATTTTCTTGAGGAGTTTGACGCGGGAGATTTTGGGCATCTGGCGGTTCCTCGTCTGAACCGCCACCATATTCGCCTACATGGCTTCTAAATGCAAGTAAACAAATGCACACCGTGACAGGGCAGCGTTCTAACCAACTGAACTACGTCCCCTCTTGCTTTTCATACGGTTAGGGCCAAACCCGCATGTTTACTGTCCATTCTCGCTGTCAACCGTTTCGCCCGCTTCAATCCGTTCCACCGAATATAACCAGTTTTCGGTACGAAATGGAGAGTACGAAAACTGCCAAAAACCAATCCGCAGGCTACCGCGACGCCGAGCATCTGTCCATGCTCTGTGCTGAATTGTAGCAGACCGAATTCAGATCAGTATAGGCGCAGCCTCAGAATCTCACGCTGGCAACCTCTCCTGACAATCACAAACCACGGAGATTTTTGCGTGCGACCATCGCGCAGCCGCTCGCCGTGAAAACCGGTCCTGCGCAAGCGGGGCGACAACCTAAGCACTCCCCAAGTTAAAATGAAGGACTTCGTCTCATGGCTCGGACGCCAAGGGCGCTCTCCCGCGGAGGTCATTCTGAAGCGGGAACCAAAGCCCGACGTTACTTTCCATGATTGCCAGCGGTTCTTGTACAGCAGCCGCCCATAAAACACGGTGCCAGCGCGTATTGATCAATTGCCTTATGGGATCGGTGTTGATGCTCGATTCTCTCCCACAAACGGTTAATGGCCTGCTGTCTCTCTACTTCACGATCTCCTGGGGGGACTCCGATGATGTCGGAAAGCGGTCGTCTGATTTGGACGATGAAACGAGGCGGAGAAATACGCTCGTCAAATTCGTTGCAACGCCGCATGATGGTACGCAGCTCTTGACACGTGCGTCATCCGGCAGCGACGACGCCGATTTCGTTGGGTTGATGCTGGCCCACCATCGAGCCGCGATCAACATGGCAGTGGTGGAGTTGGCGCAGGGCAAAGAGCCGCAAATGCGTAGGCTGGCACAAGAGATCAGTATTGATCAGCAATCCGAGATCGACCTCATGCAGCTTTGGTTAAAACAGCATGGACACGATTCGCAGAAATAGAGGAGAATTTGCCGATGCGCGACATGGAAGACCGAATTATGAAAGTTTTACGATTGTTGTCAATCATTTGCTTCGTGTCATGCGGATTTGCGCAGCAAGCACCCTGGGGTCGGGCCGATATCCCAGTCTCGGCCCACGATCGGGTTTACGCTGCCGATCAGACGTCGAATACTGTTTCTGTCATCGATCCCTCCAGCAACACACTTTTGGGTGTAATCCGGCTCGGCGATCCGGTGCCGGGCGCTTTGAGTCCGCTCTATAGAGGAGAGTTACTGGTACACGGGCTCGGATATTCGCCTGACTCAAAGACCTTAGCGGTCGTCTCCGTCGGCTCGAATTCGGTCACTTTGATTGACACTGCGACGAATGCAATCAAGGGCAAGATTTACGTGGGGCGATCACCTCACGAACCATTTTTCACGCCCGACGGCAGCGAACTGTGGGTGACAGTGCGAGGCGAAAACTACGTCTCCGTGATTGATCCGGCGCAGATGAAAGAGGTCCGCCGCCTCGAACTGGCCAACGGTCCGGGCATGACTATGTTCGGTCCGGATGGCAAATACGCATTCGTCTGTTCCAGCTTCACTCCAGAGGTTGCCGTAGTCGATGTGGCATCGCATCAGGTGATCAAGCGCCTGCCGCAGGTAAGTCCTTTTTGCCCGAACATATCAGTAAGTCCGGAAAACGATGAGGTCTGGATCACACTAAAAGATGTCGGCAAAGTTCAGGTGTTCAGCGCCCAGCCGCCGTTTGATCAAAAGGCTGTGTTGGAAACCGGTCCGATCACGAACCACGTGAACTTCGTTAACAATCGCAACGGAAAATTCGTCTATGTCACCATCGGCGGAGCGAACCAGGTCAAAGTGTTTCGGAGGGCTGCGACACCGGAATTGGTCGCCACGATTCCGGTAGGAAATCTTCCACACGGCATCTGGCCGTCGGGAGATGGTTCTCGAGTGTATGTGGCTCTGGAAAACGGGGAACACGCGATGGCGATCGATACTCTCTCCAACAAAATCGTCGCCGAAATTCCGATCGGGCAGACGACCCAGGCGCTGGTGTACGTTCCGGGTGCCGTTCGAACTGGCGCCGGCACTGACAATCTTGCACCCCTTGGCGAGGCCGGTAACACAGCGCGCCTGCACCTGGAAGCAGGTGGAAGCACTCTACCCAATGCAGAGGCGTCAGTGGCCGTGAACTCTCTCGGCCTTCTTGATCTGGTACAAATCGCGGCGGAAGGACTCGCGCCCAAATCGCAATATCAGGTCTACCTCGCGGAGACCAACCATGCGCCCTTGGGAAAATTAGAAGCTCTGGCCCTCTTGAAAACCAACGCCGATGGAGCGGGAATCGTTCAAGCCATTGGTCCCCTGAAAACACTCGGCGGTAGCGAGGCTGGTGGCTCCGTGGGCCACTCTCAAAGATTCCTCGTTGTGACCGATATCAAGGACTCCTCGCAGGTTGTTTTGCGACAGAGTACAGCACTAGCCGTTCGTTAAGGCTCATTTGAAAGGGAGAAGCAATGACAACCAGGCCCCCGCTACCTCCATTTACTAGCGACACCGCGATTCAAAAGGTGCGCCTCGCCGAAGATAGCTGGAATTCGCGTGATCCAGATAAGGTCGCTCTCGCCTACTCCCTCGATTCGCGCTGGAGGAAGACACAGTGGCATGAAGGAAATTGAGGCATATCTTCTCGCACATGAAGCGAGCAAAGAGTAGGAGCGAAGGGATCTCAACTACGCCTTCAGGCCGATGCACGTTTTCATAAGTGTGTAGCTGTAAACTATCTTCCCAGTGGAAGATCAAGATAGCTATTGCTACTCCAGCGAATTTCCAAAGGAACTCCGGAGTTCCGAACAGTCTCAGCGCTTACGTCAATGCCGGAACCGTAATTGATCTGGCGATCTGGAGACTTGATGACAGTCACGACAGCGACGACCCGACTTCCTTCCTGGAGCTGTCGACTCATCAAGCGATTGCTTTGGAAATCGAGGCGCTGTCGCTTGCCTGGAGCCAGCAAATGCCGATTGCTGCGGTCTGCAACATAGCTGGCGCGCGACCAGTAGGGAGCAAGCTGAATGTAGTCGCCGTGGGATGTGAGTTCATACAGATCGATCTCGAAGTCGAAGTCTTTCTTGTTCGTGATGAAGTCGAGGTGGCCAGAAAATAGCCCGCTCATCTGGGTGGGTTGAGATAACGGTTCGCTGACGAACTCGATACCGTTCCACGTATCCAGTTCTTTGTCGGAAATGCCGCCCCCAACAGCCTTGCGGTCCACATCACTCCGGTTTGCGAAGTCTACCCGCAAAGCAGTCGTCCCCTCGTGCTTATCCTTTCGATCACCGAGCCGATATCCTACATTAGCCTTCGCTGCACTCAGATAAAACCTCCGCGTTCCGGCGGCCATGCTCGCCACAGATACCGCGTGCTTCCAAGCATTGGAGCCAGTGACTTCATAGTTCACTTTGTCCCTAAGCAAGTCGGGACGCGGTGCTTTCTTGAAAACGTAGTCGAACCACTGATAACGAAGGTCGACCAGATCGACCACGGCTACCGGGTCAAGCTTCAAACCCGACATAGATGTGATGCTATTGCCCAACAGTCCAAACGGACCATACTGCGCTTCAATATGGCCATAAGGCCCAACCAACAGATAGTGTTCGGCTCTTGGATTGTACTTTTCTTGCTGACTGAAGTAGTAAAGACCGGCTCCCGGCCCTCCCGCATAGTAGCCAATGGTGGTGAGAACGGGAATGCCAATGCGTGTGAACTCCTGCTTGTAAGGCACCATGCTCTGCCAGTAAGAGTCGTAGCTTGGATGTTCGAGCCACCGGTCAAAGATTGGGTTCGGCGTGCCATCGATCTTGTCCAAATCGCGATAGGCGCGTCCGCTTACATACCAGTCGTGATTCAGCTTCTGCCAGCGCTTGTATTCACCATAGGTCTTATCGTCGTTGTTCTTCGCATCAGTGGTAAAGAACGGCCAGGGATAAAGGAAGTTCAAGAAGACATTCCCTTCCATCGGAACATCGATTCCCGGCGCGGCAGGTGCACCCGTCATCATGGCCTTGAGACCCTTTGGCATGTATTTCGCCGTCGCCCACTGAGTAAAGCCGTTATAGCTGCCCTCATACATACCGACACGACCATCGCTCCATGACTGCTCCGTTATCCAATCGATGACGGATGCTGCATCGGAGCCATCATGCTCATAGGGAACTGGCTTGTCGGGGCTGCAGGCTTTGCCCCTCGTAAAACCCACAACGCTCGCATAACCATGCGCCGCAGTCAGCCGTACATCGTTCAGAACGTCAGCATAATCGTAATAGATCGTGAAGAAGAAAACGGCGGGAAGGTGCTCAACGGAGGCTCGCGGGCGCGCCACCAGCGCACAGACTGTGGCATTGTCTGGTGTCTTTACCTGGATGTTTTTCTCGATGACGTAGCGATGGCTGTCATCTTCTGCGATCAAGGCAGGTCGTAGAGCGGTGGTCTCACGGTAAGTCTCCACTGTCTCATAATCGTGGATCAGGGATACGGCGGCATCAAGGGTGATGCTGGTTTTGCCCTTCTGAGCATCAAGTTCACTCTGCAGCGTAGGCGCCGTCCAGCTTTCGTCCACGATGTCGAAGAGAGGCATCGCCCGTGCCGAAGTTGCGTCGTCCAGATTCGAAAAGACCACGCGGAAGGCCTCCCCATACGCTTCATCGAAGGGCAGCTTTTGTCGCTCTGCAGCAGCCTTGGCGCGAACGTAAATCTCGTACTGCAGATCGCGCCATTCAGGGTTGCTAATACGCGCGGAGCGGCGAAAGTCCCGCAACGCCCCATATGAACGGACAGCCTCGTCGTACTGACTTGCTGCGGCCTGCAGTGCCGAAAGGTTCGTGAGATAGGTCTCTTGATCAGCCTCTTTGTATATCGGAAGAGCCCAAATCGCTAGCCTCGTCACCGTTTTGGACAGAACCGCTGGATCTTGCGCGGCAGCTTCCGGGAAGTCAAACTGCTGGGCATATGCCCTGGGTATCAGGACGAGGACGCAGAGCCCGGCGAAAAAGAGTTTGTACATCCGAAAATCTCCGTCAGGAGGGATTTAGGCCTGCTCACTCGAGCGAGCAGGCTTGGTGCACCTGTAAAGAGTAAAGTATCGGGTCCCGCATGTGTTTTCCTCTGGATCGGTCCCGAGATGTCGGCTTCTGGGCAGCGATCGGCGGCGCAAGCACTTTAATTGAGGCGAACAGGCCAATGCAACTTTTTCAAGCTTAACCCTCTTCGACTGGCGCATCGGCGATCGTGCGTTCACTGATGAACACCGGCGAAGTGAAACGTTATTCGTTGGATTTCCTTCGAAAGGAATGTCTCGTCGCACATCCGCGTATACTCGGGGTGGCAGCCAGGAGCGCACAGTGAACGCAAACGCGGCACGACACTACGCCCGAGTGGCCGGAGCGCTGGTTGCCATTTCTCTTTTGGCTGGGGGCTTTGGCGAATCTTTTGTCCCAGGTAAGCTCCTTGTGGCTGGGGACTTTCAAGCAACCAGTCTGAGAGTTGCGGCTTCCCTCAGTCTATTTCGAGCCGGTTTTGTGGCCTACCTGATCGAGGCGGTGTGCGACCTGTCTTTGACGGCCATCTTTTACCTGTTGCTCCGCCCGGTCAGTCGCCCGCTGTCGCTCATCGCGGCTGTGTTTGGGGTGTTTTGTACTTCAACATTTGCTGTTGGCGAGATCTTCTACTATCTCGCAGCTTTACCGCAGATCGATGCGCACTTCGCAGCGGCGCTAGGCCCGGATGCAGTTAGCCGCTTTTCCTACCTTTGTCTCAAAATCTACGGGACAATTTTCAGCATCTTTGCCGGATTTTACGGAGTCGAAACAATGCTCCGAGGATATTTGTTCTTCCGATCAGGATATTTCTCTCGGGTGCTGGGGGGCTTATTGCTCCTTGGCGGAGCAGGGTTTATCACCAAAAATCTCTGCGCTGTGTTCGCTCCGCAATACGACTCTATGTTCCTTGTGCTCCCGATGCTCGTTGCCATGCTCGGCATGGCGGTTTGGCTTCCTTTCAAAGGACTTGATCGAGATCGCTTGACATGGCTGCAGGCCCAAAATCGAGGAGATCAGCAGAAAGACCAAAGATTGATCGGCATGCCACCCGGTTGACTGCGTCTCGGTTGAGCGTCAGTTGTCATGCACTGCTGACTGCTGACCCTCCGGCCGATGCACTCATCGCCGCTCAAACAACTCTTCGCGCGGGAGACGAGTTCAGCCGCTGTAACAGAAGTTTCATGGGATCTTCACAGGCACGTAATAAACCGGTAATGATTGCCTCCTATTATCGGTCCTCGTACCTACATCCCTAATGTCAATGTCTTTCTGCCCAACGTCCCACCCGCTGTCGCATCACCCATCCCAGTTGTCTGAGGAAAACAATTCAATGAGGAGAACTGTGTCTATGTCAGGAAAAACGGCTCCAAATTATTTTCTAACTAGGCCTCGTTTCAATTTTCTGCGACCACTCGCCGTCCTGGCTATGGCAGCGGGTCTGAGCGTGTCGGCGCTCGCGCAGTCGCAAGAGTTCCCGACCTACACACCCGGCGAGAACGCGAACGCGACCACGGGCCCGAACTACCCGTCGACCTTGTCTAACCCGTGGGTCGTCAGCAGTGGCCAGATCATCACGCCCGCCGGCATCTCGGTCTACCTCAGCACCACAACCCGGGCCAAGGCCGTCGCGGTGAACCCGAATTCCGGCACGCATACCGCCGCCGTCCTTCAGATGGGCGCCCCACAGTCCGTCACCGTTTTCAACACCCAGACCGGCGCGGTCGTGCAAAACTACAAACCGTTCGGTAGCAAGAGTGGCAGCTCCACCGGCATAACCTATACGCCGGATGGTTTGCACCTGGTATTTAGCCAGGACGGCGGCTACGGGCCAGCCTACGTTGCTATCGCCAGCGTCGATCCGGTGCTGGGCACGCTCTCAGACTACGCCCACGTCAGCGTTCCGCTGGATGTCAACGCCGGCGGCTATCTGACCACGGTTACCTGCTATCCCTACAATCCCACGACGACGCCCCCCTCGGGCAGCCCTCCGGGAACCACAGGCAGCATCGAAATCCCCTGCGGCCAGACCGTCTCGCTGGTGTCAGACGGCGCACCCACTTCCTATCCGCTCGGCATCGCGATCTCGCCGGATGCCAAGACGGCTTACGTTGTGCTGGATAACAACGATACGCTGACCAAGATTGACCTGACCCAGCCAACCCCGAAAGAAGGTCCAGAAATCCGTGTCGGTAACGTGCCAAACAGTGTTGTGATCTCTCCGGATGGTACGACCGCCTACGTCTCTAACGAAGCTGGACGAATCGCGAACGCGAAGGACTTCCAGGGCTACTCGAACGGCACCCCGGTCGTCGCCGAGTATCCCACTGGTTCCACAAAAACCGGCACTATTTCCGTGGTGAACCTTTCCACATTCTCCGTCACCGGCAGCATCTCGGTCGGTCTGCACCCAACCGGCATGGCGTTTTACGGGACCAACCTCCTGGTCGCCGATACCTACAGCGACAGCATCTCGGTGATCGACACGACCACGAACAAAGTGACATCGACGATTAATCTTGCACTGCCGATTAAAGTACCGGGACAGCTCGTTGGCGCAGGGCCGAACTCGATCGCCGTCGATGCGGTGAACAACCTTGCCTACGTCGCGCTCTACAACGCAAACGCGGTTGCCGTCGTCGACCTCAACGCCAGCCAAGTCCTGGGCCTGATCCCGGTCGGTTATGCGCCGAGCTCGGTCGCACTGGACGCGGCAGACAGTGAACTGATCGTTGCCAACGACAAAGGCCTCGGCACCGACGGTTTCGCGGTGGCGCCGCCTCCGACGAATACCTTCGAAAATTCATATGCCACGGACTTCGGAGTGAACTACTTTAACACCCACCAGGACCTCGGCTTCGTGAACATGGTTCCCGTTCCCGTTCCGAGCTCCACCCTGCAGGCCATGACGCTGCAGGTCACGCAGAACAATCACTGGGATCTCACAGAAAATATCAAGTCTGCTTCCGGTGGTAATTCGAAGGCCGCTCCGGTCGCCATCCCCGCCAAGATCGGCGATCCTTCGCTAATCAAGCACGTCTTCCTGATCATCCGTGAGAACCGCACCTACGATCAGATGCTGGGCGACGTGGTCGGCGGCAACGGCGACCCCTCGCTGGCAGTCTTCGGAGATGGCTCTGCAGCAGACGGAGGCATTCCGGTTTCTCCGAACGCGCACGCGCTGGTTCAGCGCTTCCCGCTCTTGGACAACTTCTACGACCCGAGCCGCCAGTCGGCCGACGGCCATAACTGGATCGTCCAGGCTATGGCTCCTTACTCTGACGATGTTCAATCGCCAGACTGGCTCCGCGATTACCCCTCCAACGGCGGCGATGCGATTGCCTACCAGAAGGCCGGCCACTTGTGGGACCAGGCTGTAAAGGAAGGCGTCTCGTTTAAGAACTACGGCGAGTACATCGAATACAACACGTTCCAGCAGCCGAACGGTTCGACCACCGAGCCCGAGTGGATCGACTTCTACAACGACATAACGGCCTACGAGTGTGGCGCTGAGAGCCAGCTCTACAACTACAACACCGTTGCCTCGCACTCCCCGCTCCCGAACCTGATCAATCACACGGTCCAGAACTATCCGCAGTTTGATCTCGGAATCCCTGACCAGTTCCGCTACGACATCTGGTCACAGGACTTCGCGAATGACGTGACCAATGGCACGGTACCTCAGTTAGAACTCCTGTGGATCAGTTCCGACCACACCGGCGGCCCGCCGACCGCGCCAGCCATGCAAGCCGATAACGACCTGGCCCTTGGGCGCTATGTCGACGCCATCAGCCACAGCCCGATTTGGTCTTCTTCAGTGATCTTCGTCGAAGAAGACGACGCGCAAACCGGCGTCGACCATGTCGATGGTCACCGCAGCCCAGGCTATGTCTTCAGCCCGTACGTCTTTCAGCAGGTGAACCCCGATGGAACCGGAGCTGGGGTCACAGAAGAGAGCACCTTCTACACTCAGGTCAACGTGACTCGCACGATCGAGCAAATTCTAGGCATCAAGCCCATGAACCAGTTCGATCTCGTGGCCTCACCGATGAGTAATATCTTCGTCAATAACCCACCGGCGAACTACTTCCTGCCGTGGCCGCACGTGTCCAACCAAGTCCCTCTGACCGCTGGTGTTAGCCAGACTCCGACTCAGACCGCCATCCCCTCGTGTCCTCCGTCTCCTGGCGTTAAGGCTGGGGCGAAGACTCAGTCCGTCCGGACCGAGAGCCCTGCGGTTAAGGCTCTGCGGGCTGGATGGATGGCGAAGAAGGCCGAGGTTTTCGCTGGCAAGCAACACACGCCAGACTCCGAAGACATCGACACCGTCAACCACCTGACCTGGTACGAAGCCACTGGGTTTACACGCCCGTTCCCCGGCGAGAAGGCCGTTCGCCCCGCGAGCGACTTCAACAACAGGCCGGCACCCGCCAAGGTTGACGACGACGACTAACTCTCGTTCCGACCACAACCGCCCTCTCCCCGACCACCGGGGGGAGGGTTTTTTATTTCCGCCTCGAAGGTGAGGTCCGAACCAATCCGAACCAGACCATCGTGAATTCCTCCGGCCAACCGGTGTTCCGCTACCGATCATCAAACAGCAGCCTACAATCCAGACCAGCAAGCAGGGTACTTACGCTGGGGCGCCGTCTGTTCGTTTTTTATGGAGTGTCGAAGCAAGTTGCGCAAGCTCGATCACGGACGCAGGCGATCAGCCGGCGATGAGAAATTCGGAACGACTGATGCAACGACTCAAAACGTGCGGTCTATCGAGTGGCTCACGTTCTTCTTGGCTGACGTTCAAACTGGGCTTGGACCATTCTTGGCGGCCTATCTTGCAGCGAGCGGATGGAATCCAGGCAGCGTCGGTTACGCCCTCACATTCGGCGGACTAGTTTCCGTAGCCATGCAAACGCCAGCAGGTGCCATAATCGATGCAACTCGGAGCAAACGCGCCTTAATGGCAATCAGTCTGGCGGTGCTCGTAGCGGGTGCCGTCCTGCTTATGGGACGCCTGAGTCCCACCGAGGTTTATTCCGCACAATTCCTGATCGGTAGTTCCGGAGCGTTTCTCGCGCCCACCGTAGCAGCCATTAGTCTCGGAGTCGCGGGATCCGCTGCTTTTGACGAGCTATTCGGAAAGATTCAAGCCTTCAATTCCGCTGGAAACGTCTTCACCACCATGGTCGGGATCGGCGCGGCGCTCAGTAACACGGTCGGTGGCTTGCTGATTCAACATTCAGGATTTCGGGCGTCCTTTCTCGGCTTGAGCGGCGTGGCCCTGCTGGCGTTCGCTTTGCTCTGGTTCCTCATCCCCGAAACTCTTTTGCCGGCCGTCGAACCTCCCAAAATAAATAGCGATCTCGGCTCGATTCAAAAAGGGAACCCTTTTGCGCAATGAACACTCTGACGACGGACTTTAATTTGAATCCAGCAGCCGACGTCGAGAGAGAATGGTAGATGCTTTCTCCCGCCCTTGCTCATCTCCTGCTTTGGACCATCATCGCTGCGAGCGTCGCGCTGATGCTGGTTCGCCCGCGGGGTGTGCCGGAGGTCTACTGGATTGGCGGAGGTGTTCTCCTTCTTTTACTGCTTCGGCTCATCAACCTGAAACTCGTATGGCACGCTGCCGGCAAAGCGTTAGACGTCTGCTTTTTTCTCATTGGCATGATGCTGCTCTGCGAACTGGCGCGGGAGCACGGCGTCTTCGACTGGCTCGCAGCCGTCGCCGTGAGAAAAGCGGACGGCTCCTGCTTGAAACTGTTCACTCTCGTCTATGCCGTCGGCACCGTCGTCACTGTGTTTCTGTCAAACGACGCGACGGCGGTCGTTTTAACGCCGGCGATCCTGACCGCCGTACGCAAAGCAAAGGTTCAACCGCTACCCTATTTGTTCGTCTGTGCCTTCATCGCCAACGCCGCATCCTTTCTCTTGCCCATTTCAAATCCAGCAAATCTGGTCGTCTTTCACGATGCCATGCCGCCGCTCGGCAAGTGGCTCCTCGCTTTCGCTGTTCCCTGCTTGTTATCGATCGGCACGACCTACATGGTCCTGCGTTGGGTCTATCGCAAAGAACTCTGCGAAAGCATCGACCACCCGGTCGAATCCGCAAGCTTGACCGCCAGCGGCAAGCTTGTACTCGTCAGCGCCGCGCTCATGATTGCAGTTTTGCTCACAGCATCGTCACTCGGCAAAGACTTGGGCCTGCCCACCTGCCTGTCTGCTTTAGTCATCACGGCGATTGTCTGCGTCAAAGAGCGGGCGAATCCGGCACATTTCGCGCGCGAGATCAGTTGGGAGACACTCGCGCTGGTCGCCGGTCTATTCGTCATGGTGGATGCAATCGAGAATATCGGCGCCATGCGCTATCCCGCCGAGTGGCTCACTTGGGTGCAGCACCGGGGCGTTGTCGCCGGAGACTTGACTGCTGGCTTCGCGGTCGGAATCGCCAACAATCTGGTGAACAATCTTCCGCTCGGGCTCATTGTTGGCAGTACTCTGCACGCGGCGCAAGCCCGAGGGCCAATCAATGAAGCTCTTCTTATTGCGGTGGATCTCGGACCGAATCTTTCGATTACCGGATCACTGGCAACCATCTTGTGGCTCATTGCCCTGCGCAAAGAAAAGCTCGATGTCACTTTTTGGGACTTCCTCAAAGTCGGTGCCCTGGCCATGCCCACCGCGCTGCTGGCGGCCTTGGGCGGCGCGATCTTAATGCAACTCTGTTTCGGGACTTCTTAGTCTAAGTATGTCCGTTATTCTTGTCCCTGCCCTTGGTTCTACTCATGTTTTTGCCGATCGCGTTGTTTTAGCCAAAGCTCCATCAACTCAATCTCCGATTGTTGGTCGGTGATGATCTCTTGGGCTAACCTACGCATCTGCGGATCTTTACCATAGAGCAATTGCGTTTTCGCCATATCTATGGCCGACCGATGATGCGGCAGCATCAACCTTACAAAATCAAGATCTGTCGTGCCGGATGGCCCTATCGCTGCCATGTCGGCGTTCATCTTCTCCATGCTTGAAGTAAACCCGGACCAGCTATGATCACCAGCCGACCTATCCCCTGTGTACGGATGAGAATCGTGCTGGGCTTGTATTGTTAGCGCGCAGAAAAAGACTGCGAGGATGACGCCCAATTGCCACCTCATTCTCATCTTCATTCTCATCTTCCCTCGTCGCCGCCAAGTGCGGTTGCACTTCTGCCGCGTCCAACCTCGGCAAAACTTCTTTCCTCTGCGGAAGTCTAAACATTCTAACCGCGAAGGAATGGATCACCGCAGCTTTGCGAACTGTCTCGACGCCAGAGGCGGAAGGGTTGGCGCAATTCCCAGATGCTTACTCCCCCAGTCGCACATCGCCTGCATTACTCCAATGAGGTCATTTCCTGCCGGACTTAATTTGTAGTCCACCCGGGGCGGAATCGTCTTCTGGTCCAAACGGCTGATCACTCCGTCTTTCTCCAGTTGTCTCAGCTGAGAGGTCAACACCTTCTCGCTCACGCCGGGAAGGAGCTTTCGAATCTCCGCAAACCGTTTCGATCCCAACCCAAGATGCCAAACGATCAAAACCTTCCACTTCCCCGCTAAGACGTTCGAGGTAGCCTGCACAGGGCAGCCAAAATGCATTTTCATTTTCCCGCGTCTCCATTTTTCGCGGCCTTTTTGCCCGTCATTCAAAAAGAGCCACTAACAAAATTGTGCGTACTTCCCGCCTTCTCGAGTCCGGGTTAGTTTAGATCTCGCAGCCGGGCCAGACCCGAGTTTTTCCCAACGCAGGGGCTCTCCACTCTGGGACGGCTTAGAACGTGAACCCAAGTGCATCCTAGCCGCAGGAGTCATTTTATGGCAACCAAACTAACTACAGAGCAGATGAAGCAGCGTGTTCGCGACCACTTCGAAGACTTCGTGAACCGCCGCAAGGCCGAAGTCATTCGCACCAACATGACTCCCGATTTTTATGACCACGATGGCCCGGGCGGGAAGCCCACCGACCTGCGAGGCGATGAGGAGATGATGCTCAGCATGTACAAAGCCATGCCCGACCTTCACCTCACGATCGAAGAGATGGTTGCCGAAAACGACAGAGTCGTCTGCCGCAACATATGGCGCTGGACCGACCAGCGTTCCGGAAAAAAAATGCAATTCCACGGCTTTGTGATGTGGCGCTTCGAAGGGGAGAAGATCGCTGAGCGCTGGGCCACCGTCACTCCTCCTGCAGAAGAAAACTCCTAGAGGGCGGGAGGTAAATAACCACACGTTGAGTTGTTCAGAAAGAACGGGAGAGTTTGTGAATACGCCACTTTCGAATGCCGATTTAATTCGCGACTACCTGGATGCCGTCATGCGCAAAGACGCATCCGCCGTTGATCGATACTTTGACCCCGACGTGGAGTACGTTGTCAACGGAACCCCTGTGCGCGATTCCTCCGATACGTTGCCGCCAATTTCGGAGCACTGTCAAACGGCTCTACCCTGGTTTGGGCTGCATCGCGGTCGCAAAGCGGTGCATGACTTTTTCGACCACATGCATCGCAATCTGGAGGTAAGCGCGTATGGCCCACGCGAGGTCATCTCCGAGGGCAACCGGGCGGCGGCATTTGGTTGGTTCCGCCTTCACGCCCTTACAACAGATCACATCATCGACATCGCATACTCCATCCGCTTCGAAATTCTCGATGGCCGCTTCGTGAAATACCATTTTCTGGAAAACACATTCGACGTCGCGAGCGCCTTCCGCACCGGAGGTGCGTGGCTGCTCAAGATAGATGGTGCCACTCGTCCAGTGCCTGACGATAAACGCTGAAACCCAGGAGCCTCATGAAAAACACAGCACCCTCCGTTCAGACATTCACCTCATCCGAAGCCGGGGCGTGGTCGAACTCATACCTTGTCGCCAGCGCGTCCGAAGCGATTCTGTTCGATGTGCCCATGCTGCGCAGTGACGCCCGCAAGCTCGTCGACATGATCTTGGCCTTGGGCAAGACTCTGCGCAAAATCATGATCTCTCATGCTCACCCCGATCACTTCATGAGTCTTGATCTTATTTGCGATAGCTTTCCGCAATCGGAAGTCGTCAGTACCGAAAACGTCGTCAACGATATAAAGACCGATGGTCCATGGATGCTTTCGTTCCTTCAGAAGAAAATCGGGCCAGAAGCGGCCACGCGGTTGGTGATTCCCCAGGTCGTTTCGAGTCCCTTTCTCGAACTTGAAGGTACTCGCTTAGAAATCGTCGAATTCGGCGAGTGCGAGGCTAAACACATCGCGGCTCTCTATCTTCCTGACTCGAAGACTCTGTTTTCTGCCGATCTCGTCTACAACAACGCCCATCTCTACCTGCAGGAGCGCCATCTCGACAGTTGGCTGCAGCGTCTCGATGAACTCAACGATTTCGTCCGCGATCGCGTCTCCACCATCTATCCCGGTCACGGCAGTGCAGCCGGTCCAGAACTGATTCCGCAGACCCGCACCTACCTCGCGGATTTTGCGGAAGCGATCAAGAGCGACAACGCCGGGGCCGCCGAGCAGCGCATGCTTGCAAAATATCCCTCCTACCACGTTAGGCAGTTCTTGACGGCCTTTAGCATCCCGGCCTACTTCCCGGCGACCAGTTGATGCGAGGCTTTGACTAGCCCTCATCGAACTCTCGAATTCGAGCGGGAGCTGTCCGGGATCCTGTGCGCTCGGATCTTGCCTCAGCGTGGACGAGGGGAAGGTTTCGGGCGACCGCGATTTGCGACTCTACGGGTATTTAGCGCGGGCATTGTCGCTGTGTCGAGTCGCGAACCACGAGCAGGGGTGGCATCAACACGCTTCGCGCTGCCGGACGACCTCGCCGCCGCAGAATTCCCAGAACCATTTTCGCCGCACGCTCTCCCAGTTGCTTGCTATCGAGATCGATGCTCGTGAGCGGGACACGCAGAGAGTCAGCATAGGCTACGTTGCCACATCCTACCAGCGCGATATCTTCGGGAACTCGTAATCCCGCATCAAAGATGGCTCGCATCGCCCCCATCGCAATGCGATCGGAGTAGCAGAACACACCATCGGGCCTCGGCCTGAGCGACATCAAACCTTTCATTGCGGTGTAGCCGAAGGCGTCGTTATTGTCCGCGACGATACCTTTGGCAAGATAGCGGGAAGGCAGGTTCATATCGCGACGTGCCAACTCCATGCGATAGCCTGCCTGCCGATCAAATGCGCTGCTTACATCGGGACCAGCAATATGAGCAATCGTTCGGCAGCCGATTTCCAGCAGATGGCGGGTGGCAAGCGTGCCGGCCATGACGTCGTCGACGCCGACGAAGTCCGCTTCCAAGCCCGGGATTTTCCGATCCAGCAAGAGAAAACAAAGCCGTTGATGTCCGATCTTGTAGAAGTGTTCGACGGTCGATTGCGTCGATGCGAGAATCAGGGCATCGACCCCGCGCATCAACATCTGGTCGATTTCGAAAATCTCGAGCTGCGGATCTCCTTCGGACGAAGAAATAATCAGGCTGTACCCCTGCGAGCGCAGTGCGGCGGCGGCACTCAGAGCAACCGTAGCAAAGAGAGAATGCACGAGGTCGGGAACGATTAGACCAATCTGTTTACTGCGACCGGTGACCAGGGCTCGCGCCGCCAGGTTCGGCCGGTAGTTGAGTTCTCTGGCGCGGCGCAAAATCCTGCCGCGCGTGCTCGCGCTCATTCCAGAACCCTCGCGCAGGGCCCGGGAAACGGTGACGATCGACACCCCCAACTCTCGGGCGATGTCCTTCATGGTCGTTACCATCAGCGTGCGCTCTCCTTCTTAGCTGAAGCATTTGGTTCCGCTAACTGTGTGGACAACGAAGGCGGCGCGGCTCCCTCATCCGCACCGAACTTGAGGTTCGGCACACTGCCCATTGTGAACTCGATGACGGCGCCCTCCGCAATATCGGCATGACGAAACCAGAGTTTGCGATACGGTTCGCCATTGAACGTGATCGATTGGACGTAGTGGTCGCTCGGCACATTCCGCTTGGCTACGATGATCAGATTCTTCCCGTTTCCGAGATCGATTTCTGCCCGATCAAAAAGGGGCGTCCCAAAGACGTAGTTGCCACTCACGGGATCGACCGCATAGAAGCCGAGCGAACTGATCACGTACCACGCCGACATTTGTCCGCAGTCTTCGTTGCCGGCGAGACCGTCCGGTTGGTCGTCATATTCCATCTCGAGCAGCATGCGCACGAGGTCTTGTGTCTTGTGCGCGGCTCCTGCGTAAGAATAAAGATAGGCCACGTGGTGGCAGGGTTCGTTGCCATGCGCGTATTGGCCAACCATGCCAGAAATGTCCGACGGGGCGTCGACAGGAAGTTGAGAACTGGCGCTAAACAGGCCGTCTAACTTTTCGACAAACGACTGACGGCCGCCGAGAAGTTGGATCAAGCCCGCGGGGTCGTGCTGGACTGTAAACGTCGTCTGCCACGGATCGGACTCGGTGTAGTCGCGCCACCGCTCGGAATGTCCCATTTCGTTGGGGACGAAGGGCTCTGTCCAGTCGCCATCCTCCAAGCGCGGCCGCATAAAACCAGTGACCGGGTCGAAGAGATTTTTGTAGTTTCTGGCACGCTCGATGAGAAGGTTGTAGTCGTCGTGTTCTCCGAGCGCTTGAGCGATGTGAGCAACAGCCCAATCGTCATAGGCGTATTCCATCGTTTTGCTGACCGCTTCTTCTTCCTTATCGCTCGGAATGTAACCCAGTTTGCGATAGAACCCGAGGCCGCGATAGTCGTCCACCATCGCTCGCTTCCGCAGAGCCGGATATACCTGACTGAAATCGATTCCTTTGAAATTCTTGGTGTGCGCTTCGGCATAGACCGAACTGGCATGGTAGCCAGTCATGCAGAAAGTTTCTTTCGCCTGCAGGGGCCAGATGGGAACTCCGCTGGGGCTCTGCCGCGCCATGCGAATCAGGCAATTGACCAGGTCTGGCACACGATCGCTCTGGCACAGCGTATACATGGGGTGGGCGGCGCGGAAAGTATCCCACAGTGAAAAAGTACTGTAATTATGCTGCCCCTTCTGGAGTTGGTGCACCTCGCCATCCATTCCGCGATACTGTCCATCGACATCGTCAAACAATGTGGGAGCGACCAGCATGTGGTAGAGCGAGGTATAAAAAATTCGCCGGTGCCGGTCGTTGGCGGTCTGAATCTTGATTCTGGATAAATTTTGGTTCCAGGCGTTGTGCGCCGCGTGACGAACCTTGCCAAAATCCCAACCCGGAATTTCAGCCTCCAGATTCTTTCGCGCGCCTTCCTCACTCACACCGGAAATGCCGGTCTTTACTATGATGACTTCGCCAGCCTCGGTCTGAAAATGCATTAGACACTTCAGTGACGTTCCATCAGCCTCTCGCAGGGAGTCCAAGTGTTTTTCGTTGGAGATGAGTTCCACGGAAGAAAAGGGCTTCGAGAACTGCATGGCGAAGTAAATCTGGCGGCCTGGCGCCCACCGTTTGACAGTACGACCGCCCACAATCGTGTCGTTGCCGACGATTTTAAGATTTGCCGACAAAATCGAGGCATCACCGAAAGCATGCGTCAGATCCAGAATGAAGTGGCTACTGTCGCTTTTTGGAAACGTGTACCGATGGATGCCCGCGCGCTCTGTCGCGCTAAGTTCGGCGCGTATGTTGTAATCTCGGAGCATGACCGAGTAGTAGCCAGGTTCCGTGATCTCTTCTTCGTGGCTGAAGCGCGAACGGTAGCCTTCTCCGGGATTCTGGCGCAAGCCGGGACTTGTTTTTGCGGTGCCGGTGCCGGGCATGAGCAGGAAATCCAGCATGTCCGAATCTCCTGTGCCGCTCAGGTGCGTGTGGCTGAAACCCATGATGGAACTGTCTGAATAGTGGTAACCAGAACACCAATCCCAGCCCGCGTTATACGTATCGGGGCTGAGTTGCACCATGCCAAAAGGGACAGTGGCACCGGGGTAGGTATGCCCGTGACCGCCTGTACCGATCGCGATCTTGACGTATTTCGTGAGGTCTTCCGGAATGACCGGCGTCGCCGGGGCGTTCGCGGGATTCGAAGCGGTCGCGCTCAAACTCGACCCCCGTGAACTCAAAAGGCCGGATACGGGCAGTGCGGACAACGCAGCTACAAATTTACGCCGCGATATCATGCTGCCATTCCTCCGAGATACTCGAAAATGCCGAACCTGAAATGGACCTCGACAAAGCCGCTAACCCCGCCGCACTTGCAAACCTGTGGAATGCCCCTATCTGATTCGATCATATCGTTTGACGTCCGGGAGCAGTCTGTAAAGATTTCGAGAAAATCTCTGAGGAAAACACCGGTGGGGCATGGTCTCCTCGAATCTTTCCCGGCTCGCCATCATGGTGCTCATCTTATAAAACTCTTCACATTTCTTACAGAACAGCGACCGGAAACGCTCGTACGATGAGAGTTTTACAGAGTTATAAATGGAGAAGACGCGAAGATCCGCCAGATTCCAGAAGGTCGGGCGCGTATGGTCGTCGCGTGTGGGAAGGTGCTCGTGACCCTATCACGGCGTGGGTTTCTTAAAGGAAGCGCTACGGCGGCTACGATTGCCGCTCTGCCCCCGGCTCTTGCTGCTTCGCAGCAGACGGCACCCAAAGAAGGTTCGATTTCGGGCTTCCGCTTCCAACGCACGGATAGCCGCATCGAAGTTGCGGGAAAGAATGGCATCGAAGTGGAGTTTCAGCTCGACGGTAAGTGGCTGAAAGGAATTCGAGCGGTTTCAGTTCATGGCAAGCCACTCAGAAATACGTCTGAATACATCTGGCCTGAAGTTTCGACGCCCTACGGCATGGAAGTTTGCGATCTCGAATTCCTTGAAGTAAGAATCGAAAACGACGGCGCTGAATCGGGCGCCATCGTCATTTCGACTCGGCCTCACTTCCGGCTAACCCACCGCATGGAGTGGACCGAACATGCCATGCATCCACTGACCAACACACGGTCGTGGTCGAAGGAACCGATCTCGCCGGAGACGGCCCGGCTCGACTGGATTCTCCGCGAAGTCAACGAAATCTACGACGATCTTCCCTACAAAGGATTTTCCTACGCCTTTCGCTATGTTGGGCCGAAGTACCCCATCTATCAAATCGAGGACAAGGCCACTTGGGAACTCGGCGGAAATATTGTCGGCAACGGATTCATCATGCGAGGAGGCGGCGAACCCCACGCGCGTTTCAGTGCTGAAACCAATTACTACTCTGGCTGGGATCTTCCAGGCATTGCGAATCCCCACGTTTTTCAACACAAGCCGCTCTACACGCAAATGCAGGGTTTCACCTTCCAGTACGACACAAGTCACGTGTTGCTCACGGTTCATGAACATCCCTCGCACGTACGTTCGCTCTTCCAACGGCAGGCGGGGCAGGCCTTTCTGCTGCATTTCAACCAGTACTGCTTCGATCTGACGGAGCAACACACAACTCCGGCCCGCAAGATTTTGGTGGGTCCGCGAAAGGACGCCAGCGATACCACGCTCGCTAACCATTATCTGCGGGTGCGCGATTTTCTACAGGCGCAGCACCGCCAGTATTACGCGTTGAAGTATGACAAAGCGCGGCCCGTTTCGCACATGGAAGCGAAAGGCCTGGCGCAGATGGAGAAATTCAAGCCTGTTCTCGATCAGTTGAAAAAATGGGGTATCAATCGGGCCTTTATCATGCCGATTTGGAGAAGTCCTGATTCGGACATCAATCCGCGTTTTGAGAAAGACCGGGATCGATTTGGAGTTTTTGGAAATCTTTGCTGTCCGCTGGAACTGGAAATTGCCGACTGCTATGGAGGCTGGGATGGCCTGAAGGCCATTAACCAACATGCGGCCGCACTGAACATGGAGACTTTCACCTGGCACGCGACCCATTTTTCGTCGATCACGCCCTTGACGAAAGATATTCCTGATTTGTTTTGCCGCGACGTGAACGGCCAATTTAATCGCAACAACTATGGGCACGTCCTGATGGCGGTCAACCAGCGCAGTCCACGCTATCAGGAATATCTAATGGCCGCCTACCGCAAGGCTAAGGACTGCGGACTGAACGGTATCTTCCATGACAGCCATTTCAATCTCGCTACCGACACCATAAACTTTCTGCACCATGATTATTCTCAGGAAAGCAATCCGACCTCGCCCCGTGAATTTCACTTCCCTTCCGACATTCAGGGGCAAGATCAGATCTTGTCGATGCACGACACGGCGCTGCACTTGCAGAGCCGCCTGCAAAACGAGTATGGCTTTTTTTATTATGTGGAATCCGAGGGAGCTTTGGGCACGTCCTGGTCGACGCCCGATTACGCTTATGTTCGCGGTAACGAATATATCTATAGCAACCTCGATTCCGGGTTTGACCAGGAGGGCTTCGCTAGATTTAGTGACGACATCGTGATGGCGTATTTTCGCGCGCTGGCGGTCCGTCTTACCTACCAGGTGGGTATCGAGCCCAACCTTTTTCCCGGGCCCGGCTCCGTCGAGCGTTGGTGGAATCCGGCGGCCATGGTCCCACTCAATCTTGCGTTCGCACGGGTGGAAGATCATATGGAGGAGATGTGGGTATTGGCAGACGATCAGGGCATCGTTTGGCGCGGGCCGGACCAGACAGAAGTGCTATTTGCTTACAAAGATTTCGATTATCCGGTTCGCGGCCCAGCCGAAATTCTCGATGCGGTTCAAAACGCAAAATCCCACGCGCAGAATGCTTTTGCGGCGAAGAGACTGGGGATCTACCTTGTGAAATTCGCTTAGCGTTCGAGAACAGAACACAACGACTCTTGCCGACCTGCTTGCGCAACAGAATAGCTCAGCAGCGGTTGAAGGGCCTGCGTCAGTACCAGATTCATTCAAGCGGGAGCTCGGAAAAATGTCTCCTCCAAGAAAATACGATCGGGACACAGCAATCCCAGTAACTCACTTCTGCCTCGTAATTCTCTTCTTTCTAACCTCGATCGCACTCTCCCAGAATAGCGCGCCACCTGCGGCCGATGTTGAAAAGCGCGTCGATTCACTCCTCCATTCGATGACGATCGAGGAGAAGATCACTCTCCTCGGGGGCACCGACGGAATGTATACCTCACCTTTACCTCGCCTGGGTATACCTGCTCTGCGCATGTCGGATGGACCGGTCGGCGTTCACGTCTTTGGCCCGACCACGGCCTATACCGCTGGAATTGCTCTCGCCGCCTCATGGGACACCGACTTGGCGCGGCGTGTTGGAGAGAGCATGGGCGATGATGCTCGCGCGCGGGGCGTCCAGATCATCCTTGGTCCCGGACTGAACATCTACCGCGCTCCGATGGCGGGGCGAAACTTCGAGTACCTGGGGGAGGATCCGTATCTCGCATCCCGCATGATCGTTCCCTTGGTTGAGGGGATTCAAGATCGCGCCGTGATTGCGACCATTAAACACTTCGCCGGCAACAATCAAGAATACGACCGCCAAAAAATCAGCTCGGATATTGATGAGAGAACGTTGCGGGAAATTTACTTGCCCGCGTTCGAAGCCGCGGTCCGAGAAGCGAAGGCGGGCGCGATCATGGACGGATACAACCTGGTGAACGGTACTCACATGACGGAAAACCGTCACCTTAATAATGAAATCGTAAAGCAGGAGTGGGGATTTGACGGGATCATCATGTCCGACTGGGCAGCAACCCACAATGGAGTTGCGGCCGCAAACGGAGGCCTCGACCTCGAAATGCCGAACGCGGTTTTTATGACCGCCCACAACTTGCTTCCGGCGTTGAGAGATGGCACGCTTTCCGAAGCGACGATCGATGACAAGGTTCGCAGAATTCTTCGCAAAACAATTCAGTTTGGATTCCTGGATCGCCCCCAGATGGATACAAGCATTCCTCTTTACCGCCAAAAAAGCCGACAGGTCGCGTTGCAGGAAGCACGCGGCAGCATGGTTTTACTTAAGAACGACCATCACATTCTTCCTCTTGATAAAAAGAAAATCAAAACGATCGCCGTTATTGGTCCCGGCGCTTATCCATCCGAAATCGGCGGAGGCGGCAGTTCGCAGGTCGCGCCTTTCCACTCGCTCAGTTATATGGAAGCGATCAGCGATTATCTCGGCGAAGGTGTCCGCGTTTTGAGCGATGCTGACGAGCCCACGCTCGAAGACGTGGTCAGCCGGACAGCCTTTCTGGTCTCGCGCAAAGGACCTCCCGGCCTGAAAGCCGAATATTTTGACAACGTCGAACTGAAGGGCACGCCGTCACTCGTGCGCACCGACAAAACAGTCGATTTCGATTGGGGCGAGGGTAGTTATTCTAGTTCTGGAGCTGGCGATCCCTTTTCCGTTCGTTGGACCGGATATTTTCTTCCTGACGTTAGTGCGCCTTACAAGTTCTACGTTTCTCCCAACGATGGCGCGCGACTCTATCTAAACGACGAAATGGTTCTGGATGATACCGGGACTCACAGCAAGAATCTCAAAATTTATACAGCTCAGTTGCGAGCACGCGAACCGGTCAAACTCCGTCTCGAATATTTCAAAAATGAGCGCACGGCCGCGATTCGCTTCGGCGTGATCCCAGCGGAACCGCCTCCACTGGCCGGTTCTGCCGGCAAGCCCGCGGGCATTACGGCCAAAGAAGCTGCGGCAAAGGCCGATGTCGTGATCCTTTGTGTCGGATTCACGCCTTGGCTGGAGGGCGAGGCTTCCGATCGCAGCTTCCGCCTTCCCGGCGATCAGGAAGACTTGCTGCGTGAAATCACCGCGGTGAACAAGAATGTAATCGTGGTAATCACCGCCGGTGGCAACGTCGGTATGGCGGACTGGATCGACAAGGTGCCCGCCGTCCTGCATAGCTGGTATTCCGGGGAGCAAGGGGGCTTGGCGCTCGCCCAATTGCTGTTTGGCGACTTTAGTCCATCAGGCAAGTTGCCCGTTTCGTTTGAGCGCCAGTGGGAGGACAGTGCGACCTTTCACTCCTACTATCCAGAAAAGGGCGAGCGGCGCGTCGAATACAAGGAAGGCGTGTTTCTCGGCTACCGTCACTTTGACCAGTCCGATGCAAAGCCACTCTTTCCTTTTGGCTTCGGCTTGTCATACACGACTTTTTCCTACAGCAATCTCGAAGTAAAGTCAGCAGCAACCGACCTGAGTTCTCCTGCGACGGTGTCGTTTGATGTGAAGAACACGGGCCCGATGGCTGGAGCGGAAGTCGCTGAGTTATATGTCGGCGACCCGCACGCCAGTGTTCCCCGCCCCGTAAAAGAGCTGAAGGGATTTTCGAAAGTCTGGTTAGATCCCGGGGAGACCGAACGGGTGACGCTCAGTCTCGATCGGAGGGCATTTTCCTTTTACGACGTCAAGAAACACGAATGGAATGCCGAACCGGGCGCTTACACAATTCTTGTGGGAAGCTCTTCTACCCAGATTGAGTTGCGCGGCACCTTATCGCTTACCCAATAACGCGAGCGAGTCTAGAACTCAATCGCGCTTCGGCGCAAAAGACGGCGGAGCGCTCGGAACGTCCGAGACGGGGTGGCTACTGAGAATAAAATTCAGGTCAGATGCGCTCTTCAACGTCTCCCATGGGATCCATAGACTTCGTAGCGGATTCCCGTCAACTGCAACTCCCTGAACATAGGCTTTGTCGGGAGCGCCTGCGGCATGAATGTGCAGGTCATGTCGGCCAAGTCTTAGAGTAACGTCCGAGAATGCCGGTGTGTTGATCGTCAAACCGCCAACGCCCGGGATCTCCGGATATAAGCCAAGGTAGGCGAATACCGCCCAGGATGACGTCGCACCCAGATCATCATTGCCCGGTAGGCCTCCGGGAGAATCCGTAAATAAATCTTTCAGGGCCTTGCTCACGACTTCCTGCGTGCGCCAGGGGTGTCCTGTCCAGTTATAGATCCAGGGATTGCCGAAACTCGGTTCGTTGCTGATGAAAAAATGTGGAGTGTACCCGCTGCCCGTCCACCTTCCATACTCGCTAAAGTAGTCGTCTAGCCGCGCCTTCGCTCCCTCAGGACCGCCAACCGCCTGAATGACCCCCTGCAAATCATATGGCACCATCCAGGTATATTGGGCGGCATTCCCTTCCACGAAGCCTTCCGTCTTGGCAGCAGAAAAATCCGGCAGAAACCTGCCCTCTTGATCGCGAGCTCGTATGTACTTTGTTTCCGGATCGAACAGATTGCGCCAATTCGCGGAGCGCACCAGGAACTTTTGCGAGATATC
>Ga0302278_10001748_pt1 | contig 26173 bp, 23 predicted proteins | sample III_Bog_N3_2_FD_194543 | JGI IMG/M metagenome (GOLD analysis project Ga0302278, IMG submission 194543) | Peat permafrost microbial communities from Stordalen Mire near Abisko, Sweden - III_Bog_N3_2 | ecosystem: Environmental > Terrestrial > Soil > Wetlands > Peat | place: Sweden: Abisko... | reverse complement strand
CCATTTACTGTCTGCAAATTCCGCACCATGCGACAGGACGCCGAGGCAGCGGGCGCGGTGTGGGCCACCAAAGACGACCCTCGGGTTACCAAGCTTGGCAAATTCATGCGCAATACTCGCCTTGACGAGATTCCTCAACTCTGGAACGTCCTGCGCGGTGAGATGGCGTTTGTCGGCCCTCGCCCGGAACGTCCGGAGTTCGTGCAGTGGCTCAGCAGCGAAATTCCCTTTTATGAACTGCGCCACATCATCCGCCCGGGGATTACCGGCTGGGCGCAGGTGCGATTTCGTTACGGCGCCAGCCTGGAAGAGACCAAGCAAAAGCTTGAATACGACCTTTACTACGTCAAGCACCTGTCGCTCGGCCTCGACCTGCTCATCATGTTTGAAACAATCAAGACCATCATTCTGCGGAGAGGAGCCCAGTGAAGATTGTCTTCCTCTTGTCGCTTGCCGGCATTCTTTACGCCTATGCGGGTTATCCCCTGGGGATTTGGCTGCTTGCAAAACTGCGGCCCCGCCCATGGCTGGTCGACAGAATCTCTCCCAGTGTGACGATCGTGCTCGCTGTGCATAACGGCATTGCATTACTCCCACGCAAAATCCAGCATCTCCTCGGTCTCGACTATCCCAACCTTCAGCAGATCATCGTCGTTTCGGATGGCTCGACCGACGGCACAGCCGAATGGCTGGCTCGCCAGCAGCACCCGCTCCTCAAGGTCATAATCCTTGAACAACACAGCGGCAAAGCGGTGGCTGTCAACGCGGGTGTGGCCCAGGCGACGGCGGAGCTGATTCTGTTTGTTGACATCCGCCCTGAAATCGCACCGGGCGCAATTCAGCAATTGGTTGGCAACTTCGCCGATCCCAAAGTAGGCTGCGTGGCCGGCGAACTCACCCTGCGCCACGACGGCCACGACGCCGCCTCCGCGGCCGTCGGCGGTCTCTATTGGCGATACGAACAATGGATCAGGAAGTGTGAAGCGATCGCCGACTCCCCCGTCGGAGTCTATGGCGGCTTTTATGCTATTCGCCGCCGCCTCGCTGTACCCCAGCCTACGGGAATGATCCTGGACGACATGTTTCAGCCGCTCTCCATTATCCGGCAGGGCTATCGATCTGTTCTCGATCCAAAGGCCTATGTCTACGACACATGGCCTAAGAAAGTCGAAGGCGAGTTTCATCGCAAGGTGCGCACTCTGGCGGGTAACTTCCAGCTCATCCAGCTTGCACCGTGGACGCTGACCCTCAAAAACCGGGTTCTCTTTCAGTTTGTCTCGCACAAGGCGATGCGCCTCGTGGTTCCTTATCTGCTGGTTCTTATGCTTGTCTCCTCGGTGGCGCTTTCGCCCGTCTCTCCCGCCTATGCGGTACTCGCCGTTATGCAGATTCTGGGGTGGACCGGGGCTATCGCCGGCTTAAGCAACAGGTTGCCCGTCATGCATCGTATCGCGGCTCCAGCCAGTGCGCTGCTGCTGCTCAATGCAGCCGCCGTCGCCGGGCTGTATAAGTTTCTTATGACGCGCGGCCCACTCTGGAAGATCTGGAATTCGACCGAAACGGCGGCGCCAGATTGTGATGCGGAATCGGAGGATTCAACGCCTCCCGCGCCCGCCCCAGTTGCTCCTGGAGTGGACATAGGCAGGGAACTTTGCAATGATTCAAAACGTTGAGAGGTACGCAAAATCGTGATGTCCTATTTGCGGGTTGTGTCAATTTCGTTTTTGGGAATCGTTGTCATGGTGACCGGCTTTGCGCTCGTCACCCACATCGTCAAGGCGGCAAAGACCGAGCACATCGCCGCTCCTGCTCCATTATTTCCCCCCGGCTCCGTCTGGACCCAGGACATCAGTCACGCGCCCGTCGACCCGCAATCGGCCACCATGATCAACTGGCTGGATTCCGCGGGCGGATGGGGATTTGGAAGGATGCAGATCGACTTCGCCATGCGAGTGCTGTATGCCAACGCCAGTACGCCGTATGTACCCTTTCGCAAGGCCGATGGCTTTATGGCTGCGGACTCGGATTCTGTTACGGAAGTCCCGCTTCCTGTCGGAGGTGGCTTTGAAGGGCACCAGGGCTATGAGTGCCCGGATCATGGCGACTGCCACCTGATCGTCGTCGATCGTGCCCACGGCAAACTCTATGAGACCTGGTTATCCAACTTTGCCGACAATGCAGTTAACGCTCCCTTTATCGCGGTATGGGACTTGAACCGTGTTTATCCGCCGTCGGGGCGTGGAGAGCAGTGCACCAGTGCAGACGCCGCCGGCTTCCCAATTGCGCCCTTGGAATTCAATGCCGACGAGATTGCTTCAGGAAGCATTAATCATGCCATCCGATTCACTCTTCCCAATCAGCGCATGCGCGCGCACGTCTATGTGCATCCCGCCACGCATGCCAGCAACCCCACTGGTCCCCCAAACGCGCCTCCCTTCGGCGCGCACTTTCGTTTGAAGGCTTCCTTCGACGTCTCGCAATTGTCGCCAGAAGCACAAGTCGTTGCACGAGCCTTGCAAAAATACGGCATGTTCCTGTCCGACGTTGGCAATATTGCCTTGACAGCTGAGAGCGACATGGACACAAAAACAAAATACGCTGACATCGATTTCGACTCCCACTCTCTAAAGGCGCTTAAGGTAACTGACTTTGAAATCCTCGATATGGGAACTCCGATTCATTTGACGTATGAATGCAAGCGTAACCCGTGACAGGCTGTAAGGTTTCCATGACGCAACCCTGGCGCATTGATGGCTTGAGCTATGATTGTGCCATTCTGTGGTAAACCATACTCAGTGCGGTCTGCAGGGTTCTTTTCATAAGCTAGATTGTTAAAGGAAGAACGGAATGAATGCTCCTGACAAAAACCTGCCCTTGCTTTCGATTGTTGTACCTGCGTACAACGAAGAAGCCACACTCTCTGAGATCGTGGCGCGTCTGCTGGCGGTTCCCGAAGCCGGGGAAATCGTCCTCGTCAACGATTGCTCCACCGACGGGACACCGGCGATTGCCGACCGGTTGGCTGCGGAGAACCCCAGGATCAAAGTTGCCCACCATCCGGTGAACCGGGGCAAGACCGAAGCGCTGAAGACGGGATTCGCGCTAACGACGGGCCAGATCGTCATCGTACAGGATGCCGATCTGGAATACGACCCCGCGGAGATCGGCGACGTGATTGCGCCGATTGTAGAAGGCCACGCGGATGTGGTTTACGGCTCGCGATTCCTTGTGCGTAAGGCTTCGCGCGTGCTTTATTTCTATCACTACATCGCCAACAAAGGACTCACGTTTCTTTCCAATCTGTGTACGAACGTCAATATGACCGATGTCGAAACCTGCTACAAAGCCTTCCGCGGCGAGATTATCCGCAACATGACGATTACCAGCAGCGGATTCGGATTCGAAATAGAAGTTACAGCGAAAGTGGCAAAACTCGGCGTCTCGATCTACGAGGTACCGATTTCCTATCACGGGCGCACTTACGAGCAAGGCAAGAAGATCGGTATGAAGGACGGCATCGCCGCCCTCTGGTATATCGTCCGGTTCAACTTCTTTTGCAGCCTGAAGGATTCTTTCCGCGCTCTTCCGGAGGCTGGTAGCGCGCAGCGTGCCGCCAGGGAGAAGGGGCGCTAGCATGAGCGATGGGAATGAAGCTCCGCCTGAGAGCGACACCAGGAACGTCAGTTTGCCGCGGTGGCGCTTTCGAGCCCTGCTTGCGCTGATCGTGGTCGGGTTCGTACTTCGTATTGCAGCATCGATTCACGCAGGATTGGCCGCGCCGCCCGAGCCCGGCTCCGATGGCAGCGAATACGATTCGTATGCCTGGAATCTCGCCCAGGGTAGGGGATTCAGCGGAATCAGCCCCGACGTGAAGACGCCCGACGGGCAACTTCTGGAGCATCCCACGGCTTATCGCGCTCCTGCAACATCGGTGTTCTGGGCGGGCCTGTACCTGTGCTTTGGACATCGATACAGTGTTCTACGCATTTCCGAGTGTGTTCTGGGCGCGTTGACCATCCCGCTTATCTACGGAATCGGGCGCAGGTGCTTTGGCAATACCGTCGCGCTTTTTGCGGCCGCAATCTACACAGCCTGGCCTGCAGCGCTGAAGTATTCAAGTAATTTGGCATCCGAGCCACTGTATACATTCTTATTCTGCTGCTTCATCCTGCTCGCTCTGGAATTTGCTCATCGACCGAGTTGGCCCCGCTCTATTATGGTTGGTGCCCTTCTCGGTCTTGCCATGCTGACCAGAGGCAACGCGATACTCATGGTCGGGCTTACGGTCCCGTGGGCGCTCTGGCAATTTCGCAGGGCTCCGCGACTGATCGTCCGCGGCTTAACCATTTCATTTGTAGCTTTGGTCATGCTTGTGCCATGGACGATTCGTAACTACGAGGTATTCCACGCATTCATTCCGTTTGAGACGGGTGGTGGAGATGTTTTGCTCGGCAGTTATAACCGAGTCATAGCAACCGATCCAAATTACTACGGCTATTGGATATATCCCACCACCGATCTCCCCGAATACCGGGACCAGATCACGACTCCAAACAACGAGTTAATCCGCGATCATGTCGAAACCAAGCTCGCCCTTCAATGGGCTCGCAGCCATCCCGACACATGGTGGTATCTCGCCGAATCGCGGTTTCGCCGATCATTGACCCCATTCTTGCAACAGAAGGACCCCATGGTTTACCGAGTGGGCATGTTGATATCGTGGGGGCCCATTCTACTTCTCTTCGCCGTTGGCTTTTTTCCAACCGCAATGTATTTCCTAAGGACGAACAATCCGGGCTGGATCCTCCACCTGGGAGTGTTCCATTTTCTCTTGACAGCGCTGATTTTCTGGGGAGCATCGCGATTCCGTTTTCCGGTTGAAGGCTTGTGCATCATCCTGGCCAGCGCGAGTCTTATAGCACTTTGGCGTTCACGATCCATCTCTCAAAGAGCGCTTGCCGGTCTGAGCGGCTGAGGAGGGACGGATGACCGAATTACACAACTCCTCAACAACTGCTTCGGTCATGACCGATCGCAGTTGCCGGTCTGCAGACCGTAACGAAACAGCCTCGAGCAATTGGCTCTTGGCTCTCGCGGTGCTCAAGGATCGAACGGCCGCATGGCGAGCGTAATGTTCCGCTAACCGGCCTCGAGTGTTAATGCGAAGTTGAAGTACTGAGGCTATTGGGCACGATGCGAATCGTACAGTTTGTCAACAATCTCGATATGGGTGGACTGGAACGGCTGGCCGTCGATCTTGCGCGCTGCCAGCTTGCAGAGGGCCATTGGGCGGCGATCTATTGCCTTACCCACCCCGGCCGGCTTGCGGCAGAGGCAGCCGGAATGGGTATATCCGTGCATTCGTTTCAAAAGCCGCCCGGGCCGAACCTGAGCACCATTTTCGATATCGCTAAACAGTTACGGCGCGACCGGCCAGACGTTCTGCATGCGCATAACCACCTGGTCCACCACTACGGAGTTGCCGCCGCGCTGCTCGCCCGCGTTCCCGTGGTTGTCAATACCCGTCATCGTGCCGAACGCCGTCTCGTGAACGGCCCTCAATCATCGCAAATCACCACGGAATCCCCCGACAGGAAATCGGATTTGATCTTTCGTGCGACATTGCCGTGGGTAGGCAGCGTCGTCTTTATTTCCGATGCCACACGCCAGTTCTTTGTCCGTTACCGGGGAATTCCGGCCCGCAAGGCGCAGGTGATCCTGAACGGCGCAAATCTGGCCAAGTTCTTCAATGCGCCCGCGCATCCAGGGTCCGCTCCTCCACGCATACGGTTTGGAATCGCGGCTCGCATGGTCCCGGAGAAGGATCATTTCACGTTGCTCCGCGCATTTTCGACCGTTGCCGCCGAGTTGCCAACCGCTGAGTTGCACGTTGCCGGCGACGGACCTTTGCGGGATCGTCTCACCAGCTTTGCGCGGGAACTGCATCTCACCGATCGGGTAACCTTTCTCGGCGCGCTCTCCGACTCGCCCCAATTCATGAGCCAATTGGATATCTTTGTTCTGAGTTCCCTGAACGAAGGATTGCCCCTCGTGATCCTGGAAGCCATGGCTGCGGGCCTTCCCATAGTAGCTACCCGTGCGGGCGGAGTGGAGGAAGCGGCCATCGATGGTCACAACGCTTTTCTGACAGAACCCGGCGATGCAAACAGTCTCGCCCAGGCGATGATTCGTATGGCCCGAGTGCCGGATTTGGCGCGAATAGGCGCCCTGGGCCGGCAGATCGTCCAGGAGAAGTTTCGCATTGAGCAAACCTGGGAAAACTACTATAAGCTGTTTCTCTCGCTGGGCGCGAAGGCGTAGGCGACTCAAGGCCGCAAGTCAAAAACACATCTCCGAATCGATCCTGGTTGAGAAGGGGTACAGGCTGATTGCGTGCATTGTCCGTAGATCCGATTCGCGCCTTTTGAATGTTTCAATACTGGAGATCGCTAACTGGCGCCGCGGCTCGCTCGCGGAGTGCTCCTGTAAAGTCCCATGTAGTCCTCGGCCATGGCAAGCAAAGCATAACGCGAGTGGAAAGCGGTCTCCGCGCGCTTGGAGAATTCTTCTCTCTCGGCATCGTTGCTTGCCAGCCTTAGAATGGCCGCAGTCATCTCCGAGGGATCGCGCGCCGACACCGCAATCCCAGCCTTCGTAAGTCGCACCACTTCCGCCATTCCCCCAACGCTAGTTACGATTGCCGGAAGCCCGAGTGAGAAGGCTTGCAGGAGCGAGATGGGCAATCCCTCCGACTTCGACGACATAATGAAGGCGTCGGCTGCTGAGAAAAAGGGCGCGACGTCGAGTTGCTGGCCCCAGAACCTTACGCTCCCTGCAATACTCAACTCCGTGGCCAGGCTCTCAAGCTTCGTGCGCTCGTTGCCATCGCCCACCATCCAAAGCCGCAGATCCGGCCTTGATGAAAGCGCGTCGCGAAAAGCCTTCAAGAGCAGTCCGAGATTCTTCACCGGCGCCAGCCGGCCAAGATACATCAGGGTGAATCCGCTCTTCTCAGGCAGCTGCTCTTTCGCCACTCGCGACACTTGAGCGATGCCGTTATAAATGCGCACAATCTTTCGCGTCTGTCTGGGGTGTGCTTCCTTCAGGTGATTCGCAGTAGAATCGCAAACGCCAACGATCCAGTCACAGAACTCAGCAGCGGCCGCATACTTCAACTCCCTGACTAACTTGCGCGGCCGCGCCACCAAACCATGCCGCGTCGATACGATGCAGGGAACGCCTGCCAATCTGGCCGGCATAGCTGCATAAAACGTCGGCGTCGCGTTGTGCAAATGCACTGCGTCGGGGCACGACTCTTTGAATATGCGGAAGAAGTTCCGCCAACCGCCCCCAAGGCGTCGGCCCAGATTTGCCTGTATGGCAAAGCCTTCATCCCGCATCATTTCACCCAGTGCGCCCAAAGCCCCAAGCGCATAGATGCGGGGGGCATTCCCCTGGTCCCGTTGGAGCCGGCACAACTGCGATACCAGCGTCTCGGCGCCGCCCACCTCCATGCAGTCGACGACGTGTGCAATCTTCATCCAGGTTCCCTATGTTCCCGGCATCGCCTTCTGGGCCAGGTTTCATTCCCGAGCGTACAGGCAAACCTGTTCGATCTCTTGAATCAGTGCATCAGGTTCAAGATTCGGAGCATGACATACATCACAATTACCATCAAAATCGCCAATCCGCCAGAATTCAGAAATACCTTCGGAAGGGGCAAACGGGAAGCGATCATCCCTCGCTGCAGACCCATCTCAAAGACAACCTCCACCATGCCACCCAGCAGGAACAAGGTCAGTACAAAGGCGCGCGACAGGAACCAGGCCGCTATGATAAAGCCTGTAAGCGACAGAACCAGCAAGCGGCCCATCCGGTTCAAATCGGCCTTGTCGATGTATTCATTTTCAACTCTCTCCGTCGGGAAGAATCCTTCCTCGGGTTCGATCGGGACTCCCTCGCGTACCCTTTCCGGAGAGGCAATGACCAGCACGTTCCTCATCGTCGGAAACAGGAATAGAGACCAGAAGTATAATCCGAAAAAACCGAGTTCCGCTGCGCAAACAACGATTGAATTGTGCGCGGTATTGTCGGCATTGCTCATCATGTTTCCGAAGCCCACTCCGAACAGAGGCTGAGCCTTGAACATTTGCATTCCTTCGCCCCAAAGAATTGTCCGGTCTTGTCCCGCGCTGGCAGAAATCGCTCGTCCGCCTGTGAATTGAAGTGCGAGTGCTCCAGCCAACAGCCCCCCCGCCAACAGAGTTGCAGGGACCGTCCCAATACGGCGTCGAGCGGCAACCAGCAGGATCCCCAGCAAGGCCAGGATGCCGCCGCGCGAATGCGTGAGAAATGCCCCAACCAACAATGCGAATACCGGCAGGATCACGCACACAAAGTTCGGCAAGCCTTTCTTGGGCCGCCAAAAGACGAAGATCAAAGGAACCGTGCAGGCAATCACCTGAGCAAAGTCGTTCGGATCGTTGATCATTCCCTGACCCTTGAGTCGGAGGATCACCTCTCCGTTGTCGTTTGCCTGTGCAATGGCATAGTCGCTCGCGCCGGTTGGTGACGCAAGAACTGCATCCGGGGACTCCTGCGATAATTCAATGGACCCGCGCGCGATCACAAACAGGCAAACGAACAACATTGCTACGATGAGAATCTTCAACTTCTTCATCGAATCGCAGTAGAGGCACACCAGAAAATATCCAAATGCATTCGGAATAAACAGCAGGAATGCCTGAACGGCTCCGCCGGCCCAGCGCAGGGAAACCAGCGACGATATCCCTACTGTCAGCGCCAGCCCGATCAGGGCAAGAGCCTGCGGTGTCCTTCGAATGCTCGATCGCATCAGCCTCGGCAGTGAGATTGTCATTACCAGTGCCGCAATAATGACCTGAACATGAGCAACTGCGAGCGGCCCGAAGATAGTGGGCGGCGAGAGGTAATACGTTACGAAATATAGAATGCTTAGAGCGAAGCCCATTTTGAGCGGTCTTGGAAGCTGATGCAGCCATAATCAGGATAACCTAAGGGACTGCGGCTATCCGGAATTCGAGCACCCCTAAGGTGTGAACAGGCCTGCAACCTGAAGGGAGATTCGCGTCTTGCTTCTTGCAAGGCTAATAGATACCCTCGAACTGGCCGGGCGGCTGTAAACCTCCTCAGCGCATCGTGGAAGATAAGGCCTAAGCAGACGGCTTTAGATCGGATTGACGGTAATGAGAACTGGTAGCCAGGAACCGGCTTTCAACCAGGTGCCACATCATTATCGATGCGAGAGCTACGAAAGAAAGGCTCAGCAGAAAGAAAACAACCGGGTTGAGCCTTGGGAGTCCTAACGCTATCATCACCTGCAACACCGGCCAATGGACGATATATACACCGTAGGAGAAGTCTCCGTGCTTTGAAAAGTTTCCGAAATAGCGCCAGAAACCAAACAGGAAGACCACTCCCGATATCCAAAACACGTCCAGGAATTTTCCATTCCACCAGTGGTCGAGCAGGAACAGAAATCCCGTTATGCAGGAAATGCTCAGGAAATGCTGTCTCAGCTTATCGAAATACAATAGAAGCAATATGCCCGCGCAGAAATACAAGAGCTGTCCTGGAAACTGCACCTCCAGTTCCGTATAGATGCTGCGCGAATTGCTCATTGAAAGGGCGCCGCGAGTTTCGATGAAGGCAACGAGATGAAACCCATACCTCCAGATGCATGAAACACAGAATAACGTCCCAATAACTTTCCTGGTTCCAAATCGGGCGCAGAGCAGGTATATCACAGGAACAAACAGATAAAAGACAACTTCAATCTTTAATGTCCATAGCGCGCCATCGACGGCAGATATGCTATTCGACTGGAATACCCCGGGCAACGAGGGGGCAAGGAAGTTGAGAAAGATGAGATTCGCGCCAAGGTACTTCCAGAATCCGGCCGCTGCGAAATACTGTAATGGGTGGAATGTACTTAAGGGGCATAGCCCGAAAGCCGCTAATACGACGATGGTGAAGTAGGCTGGGTATATCCGCCTTACTCGCTTTTCAAGATAAGATGCAAGACGGGAAGTTCGCATATAGCTGCGATAAATGAGGAGTCCGCTAATTACAAAAAACGACTTGACTGCAAATTCCGGGGAAAGGTACGCGCTAAAGAAGGAAAATGCCGGAAGATTGGTCAATGCGGAGATATGAAACAGAAAAACGATGGATGCCAGAATCAGCCGAAGACAATCAAGGTTGTTCTTGTTGAAATCGGCATTGCCGCCCATCGTGGGGTCTCCTCAAGTCTTCGGAAAGTCAATTACAGTCGGCGCTGCCTTGGTGAAGTCATTCTCTATACTATAGCCCTGCCGGAATCCATGGAATTGAGATCCCAGCCCATTCCGGTATGATGAGTGCTTGAGCGGTCCTTGCAGCATGAACGGTGCCCGGCTCGGCTGCTGCTTGCCTTGATGCTGTGCAGGATTGGCACTTCGTCCCGTGAGGCAAAGCGAGCCTTCGCCTCGAGGAAGGCTGGAATGGATACTTACCTGGTAACTGGAGCTGCCGGCTTTATTGGCAGGTCGATCGCGGCGGAGCTGCTTGCTCGCGGCAAGCAAGTGCGCGGCATCGACAACTTTTCAACAGGAAAGCGCGCGAATCTCCACGGGTTGGAGTCGATGGAGTTCATCGAAGCGGATATAAACGACGCCGGGGCATTGGCCCACGCGTGCCGCGGCGTCAAGTGCATCTTTCACCAGGCCGCCATCCCCTCGGTTCCGCGCTCCATTGAAGATCCGGTGGGCTCAAATCGCGCCGGCATTTCGGGGACAGTTCAGTTGCTGGCTTCGGCAAAAAACGCAGGTGTTCAGCGGGTAGTTTTTGCAGGCTCCTCGTCGGTGTACGGCAATACTCTGACGCTGCCGAAAACCGAAGATATGACCCCAAGTCCCATCTCTCCGTATGCCGTCACCAAGCTTGCGGGGGAGTTATACATGAGGTGCTTTACCCAGGTCTATGGCTTGGAAACGGTAACACTACGCTATTTCAACGTGTTCGGCCCCTGCCAGGATCCGACGTCCCACTATTCCGGCGTGCTGGCCATTTTTGCGCTCAAGATGCTGGCGGGCGAGACCCCGACAATCTATGGAGACGGGGAACAGAGCCGTGACTTTACCTACATTCAAAACGTCGTCCACGCCAATCTGCTGGTCTCAGAAGCCGCCGCGGAAAACGTATCGGGCAAGGTATTCAATGTTGCCGTGGGCAAAAGTGTCACATTAAACGAGGCAGTCGAGATGCTGCGCCAGGTCACCGGGTATACAGGGGAAGTGCGGTATGCCAAGGAGCGGGGAGGCGACGTTAAGCATTCGCTCGCCGGCATCACCCTGGCAAAGCAGTGCTTCGGCTATGAGCCACAGGTCGAGTTCCGGGAGGGCCTGGAGCGCACCGTTGCCTGGTACAAAAGCACTGCCAAACCCGCGAATTATGCAACCCGCCCTGGCGATTAATCGTTGCCTATCAGACAGTAGGAATTGGACACATCGCTGAGGACGCCCCGGAAGGTCCGGGGGGTACTTTCGCCATTCCCACTTGATGACCAAAAAGGACCAGAGTGACCAATTTGTACCCTGAATTGTGCAAAACATTGCAGGCGCGTCCTCCGGAACGCTTAATTCCACAGCATTTACGGGGATTCTATTTGGCATTCAGATTGCAAGGTTACTTAGGTATTCCACGGAGAGTAACCGCGGAGGTGAGCGGCGACGCGGCCTTTTTTAGCGGGTTTGACGGTCTGCGCTGGCTTCGCGGGCTGGTTGAGCAACGCGGCCAATCGTCTTGCTCGATGGCAAGGAACGGTGTGTTGAAATGGTGCGCATGACGCTAGACTCTGCTGCAGCAAATGACCGGCGTGGAAGACAACGATTCAGCATCACCGCGCCCCTCACCGTAATGCTCGCCGGACGAGAGATTCCAGCCTATACCCGCGACCTGAGCAATCACGGCGCATATTTCTATCTTTCCATGGCAGACAGCAGCCTGCTGGATCACGATTTCGAGTTTGTAGTGGAGCTGCCGCCGGAGATTACACTTTCATCCTGCTGCTTTATCCGATGTCGCGGCCGTGCCGTTCGCACCGAAAATGCTCAGAACGATTTGGTCGGAATGGCGGTCGAGATACTCGATTATTCGATACTCAGGGAACCGGTCGTCACCAACTAAAGCTTTCGCATCCCCAGTACGCGATGGTCGATGAGCCAGCTCTTCAGCACATACACCAGCTTGTTGTTACCCAGCGGATCGGTCGGCATCAGGAAGAAGCCTGGATCGATAAGGTACCGCATCGAGTTGTGAACGATCCCCTCCATAATCTCACCATCGAGGAACTGGACCCGCACCCATATCCCATGCACAATGGGCGCCCGTGCATGAAACTGCAGAGGCTTGTGCTCTGGATCTCCTTCAAAGCTGTTGACGTAGAAGACAGCCTTGACTTCTCTGGTAGGGATTTCCTCGACCCGATCCGATTCCAGCCGCCGTATCCGAAAGGTCTCGGGCGCGGTGCGCGGGGCGTTGCTCAACAGATCTTCGATCGTGTTCCACGACGGCGACTCAAGGTAACCCTTGATCGTCTTGAGTCCGAACTGAACCACAACTTTTTCAGATTTGGCAGATGTCGTCTCGATCATGGTTGTGCAATCCCTCTTTGATTCTGCAATCCGGCTGCATCGAATCAAGTACTGCAACGTGTCACCATACTCTTCGATTGGCGTAGCGAAGCCAATACCTCATTCGTGCTAGGCCAATGCCCCGGAAAGCGCACCTTGTAAAGACTGAAGAAACCTGGATTCTGGCTGCCGAATGATTCGAGCCAGGGCGCGCGAACAAGCATCTGAGGACGTACCTGCATGCCTGTTGCGATCGAGTTCCAGCGTCAGCAGAAGGCCGGAATCAGGTGACATCGCGGGCTTTCGAGCGTGGCAATATCAACATGCCCCGCCTTATCGGGTATGCATTCGCACGGCATAACTTGTGCAAGCCGGAGAAACATCCCGATCTCGATCCCCTCGGATTTAAAGTGATTTGGAACTGCGCTCCGCCTGGCATGACTCGCGTTTTCCCCAAACTTCGGTCGCTTTGCCCAAACTTCGGTCATGCTCGCTGTCCGGGATCCAGATTGTACTGCTTCTGGGGCGGACGCAGGTTGTATTGCTTAATCTTGTATAGCAGGGCCTTGTAGCTGATCTGCAGGTCGCTTGCAGCTGCCTTCCGGTTCCATCCAGTCCCCTCCAGCGTTTGTGCAATGGCCGCGGACTCCGCCCCGCCTTTCAGATTCCGCACCAGGTGCTTCAGGCCCGATCTGCCGTTTGCGTCTTCTCCGTTTGCGGCGGTGGACTCGGCGCTTTGCATCGGAACCAGTTCGTCAATGATGGCCTGTTCGTCTCCCAGGACCAGGTAGCGCTTGATGGTATTTTCCAACTCGCGAAGATTCCCCGGCCACGAGTACCCCATAAGCGCCTGCATCAGCGCGGGAGAAATCGGCAACGGCTCGCACTCGTACTTCGCGGCCACCTTGCGCATGAAATGCGCTGAAAGAATCGGAATCTCATCCGTGCGCTCCCTGAGCGGAGGCATCTTCACGGTAAAGCCGTTCAGGCGGTAGTAAAGGTCTTCTCGGAATGTCTTCTGCGCAATGGCCGCTTTGATGTCGATGTTGGTTGCGGCGATTACTCGCACATCCACCTTTACGCTGTTGCGGCTCCCCAGGCGCGAAAAGCTTCCATCCTGCAAAACCTGCAATAGCTTGGCCTGCAGTACGGTCGGCATTTCGCCAATTTCATCCAGAAAGATCGTGCCCTTGTCGCAAATCTCGAACTTCCCGGGCTTCGACTTCACCGCACCGGTAAAAGCTCCTTGCTCGTATCCAAAAAGTTCGCTCTCAAGCAAATCTGCGGGCATCGCGGCGCAGTTCACCTTCAGGAAGCTGCGCTGGCTCCGGGCCGACATCTTGTGGGTCAGCATCGCAGCCACTTCCTTCCCGGTTCCGCTCTCGCCAAGAATCAGCACCGGAATATCCGCTCGGGCAACCAGTGTGCATTGCGATTCAATCTCCCTCATGCACTTGCTCGATCTCACAAAAGACGTGTTCTCGTTGAGCTTGATTTCGTCTGCATCGTCCTCGATCACAGGCTTACCCAGCCGCTTGAGGCATTGATCTACCGAGATATCGATATCGCTCTTCCCAAATGGCTTCAGGATCACATCGCTGGCGCCCATGCGGGTCGCCAAAATCACCTCTCCCAGCTCCGCCGAGCAGGACAGCATAACCACAGGAAGAGACGGATTCGAGGCGCGAATCTTTCCCAGCAGGCCCAGTGCATTTTCGTCGGTTTCGTCTTCGGCAATGTGCCAATCCATCAGCAGCAGATCGAATTGAGGTGTCTCGGTAAGGCCCCGCGTCAGTGTGGCCGCGTCGCTAAACAGTCTCACGCTGAAGCGGTCAGCCAGAATATGGTGTATGTAGTCCAGGATTCCTTGATCCGCATCGAGAACGGCGATATGAGGCCTGCGCTTGCCCGCACTCCTCACTTGCGCTCCCGAAGTGTGATTGCCATTCCTGTTCATTCCATCCCTCTATTTTTGTAAATCTTTCGTGGATTACTCCCCCCGCGCCAACAGGCAGCTCGGAGAGTTTAGAAGATTGCGGATTGCAATTTGCTGCGGTGTGCTTCCGGGAAACCCCTCCTCAGCGAGTGCCAACTCGTCAAGAGGGTTATAAAGCTTTCCGACCTTGGGCCACTTGAGTTGAATCTTAGCATTGAAGGTGGTAAACATTTCAACACATGCGCAAAGATTTTCACAAACGGAACACCTCTGTCACGCACAATTCACCCAAAAGTACCGACTGATTACCTTTATTCTAGTGCTTAAGTTACCAAAGCGGTGGTGTTTTCCCGCCAATAGGTCAAATGTATGGCCCATAAGTTGCATGCGGTATTGGATACAGCCGGCACAGTATAGGGTTCAAGATGGCGTTGGCGCGCGCAACAGAGTTTGTCGATATTCGCGATCTACCTCCGATGGATGTCATTTTCGGACAGTCTCCCATGATGGCTGTTGCCCGGGAGACCTTGGAACGCACCGCCGAAACCAATGTCCCTGTGCTATTACAAGGCGAGAGCGGAACCGGAAAAGACATCTTTGCCAAACTGCTGCACGCCCGTTCCAACCGCTCCAGAGGCGCATGCGTCAAGGTCACCTGTCCGGCCATTCCACACTCGCTCATCGAGTCGGAACTCTTCGGCTACGAGAAGGGAGCGTTTACCGGGGCCTACACCACCAAACGCGGCCGCGTGGAACTGGCTCACCAGGGAACCCTGTTTCTCGACGAGGTTGGCAGTCTCGATTTGTCGGTCCAGGCAAAGTTGCTGCAGGTGCTGCAGGACGGAAGCTTTACGCGCATCGGAGCGCAGGACGCGCGACGAGTCAATACCCGGCTCATCTGCGCGGCCAATGGCAATCTCCGCGAGCAGACCGAGAATGGAACTTTCCGTGTGGACTTCTTCTTTCGCATTAACGCGGTTACCATCGATTTGCCGCCGCTGCGTCACCGGCTCGTGGATCTGCCGATTCTCATCGACCATTTTCTCAATATCTATTCACAATCGTTTGGCGTTGCTCCCAAGCCGGTCTCGCGCGAATTATTCCGCCTCATGCAGGGATACCACTGGCCGGGAAACATCCGGCAGCTTGAAAACATGATTCGCAGCCATGTGCTCATCGGGAACGACGAGGCATTCGCGGCCGAATTGCTCCCGGTTGCCCCGGCCAGGCTGATTCCCGAGATCAATCTGGCCAACCCCATCTCCCTGAAGCAGATTACCAAGGCCGCTACACGGGAACTGGAGCGCGAGATCATTCTAAAAGTGCTGCAGGCAAATGGCTGGAGCCGCCAGAAGACAGCTAAATGGCTCAACATCAGCTACCGATCGCTGCTTTATAAGCTGCAGGACACACAGGATCAAGCTCTTCCCGTGAGGCCGGATAAGACCGTATCGTGAGACGCGATAGGGTGAAGAGGTCCTATATCCATCCGTGCAGCCGATAATCGACAATCTTCAGGGTCTCAACCAGCATCGTTTCGAATCCGTCGAAGCGGCCACCATATTGTTCGGCAGCACCCAAAACGTCCCCCACAGGCATGGGAGTCACATCGATACCCACCTTGCGGAACACCCGAATCGCCCGGTACATGTGAAAGTCGCTGGTGAGCAGTACTTTCTTGCCCGGCATGCTCTGCACAATGCGCGCTGTCTCCAATGCGTTTTCACGGGTACTTAGTGACTTCCACTCGGCCACCATGGCGTCACGCGGAATGCCGTTGAAGATGAGATAATCCTGGATTGCCGGACCCTCGCCGCCGCTGATCACGATCTTGTTGAAGCCTCCAGTTTGCCACGCCCGCAGCGCGTGGCGCGCACGCCAGAAAGACGAGAAGGAGAGACCGCCCCGGTCGTCCCTGGCCGCGGCCAGCACGATCAGAACATCGCCCTTTGGGTGGTCGAGCGGCCCTGAGTAGGCCCACGCCCACCACGTCACAATCGGAGTCGTAATCACCAGTACCATCACCAGGCCAATGGTCGCCAGCAGCCCAACCAGCCACCGGCCGCAGGTCCGCAGCGCCGTCCTTCTCCGCTCTCTCAACTCCGGGCTAGCAGCCATTCGTCGCCTGCCTTTTCGATACCAGCGGCTCGAAGATATTCATCAGCTCTGCCGCAACCGTGTCCCAGCTGCGGCTGCCGCGCGCGGAAATTTGAGCCGCGTCCCAGGTGGAATCGAGAACCTTCGCCAGCGCCCTTGCCAGCGATTCGGAATCGCGCGGGGGCACCAGCCGTCCGCATTCGGCGCTCAGGATTTCAGGAATCCCGCCGACATCCGTCGCCACCACCGGACGCCCGCACGCCAGCGCCTCCAGCACCACGTTCGGGCAGCCCTCCATGTAACTTGGCAGCGTCACCAGGTCGGCTGCCGCCATCCACACAGCCACATCGTCGAACGCGCAAGAGGGCAGCATATGAATGTACCCCGCTGCATCGCCGGCCCGGATGGCGCCTTCGATTTCAGGCCTGTCCGGTCCCTCGCCAACCAGGTACACATGCAGCCGCGGACGCTCGGTCCGAAGCGAGATCGCCGCTTGCACAAGTTCTCGAAGGCCTTTCCTCACATCCATGCGTCCAATGTAAACCACGGCTTCCGCGTTCGCGTCAACGTGCAGCTTCTCTCTTGCCTCCCGCCGATCCCTGGGATGAAAGACTGAGAGGTCGCATCCGTTAATTACTGCGCGGCTCCTCTGCGGCCGTGCGCCCATTGCAATAGCTCTGCTGCGCAAATCGCCGCTTACCGTCGCCAGAAAGTCGATCTCCCGCAGAACCGTTCGCGTGTGCATGGCCGATATGCGATCGCCGATCGAGTGAATGTCCGAGCCAATTCCCATGGCAACCACGGGAACACCGAGCGCCCGGCCAATCTTGAGCGCTGCATACCCAGCCGGGTAAACGAAGAAGCTGAAAATGAGATCCGGCGAAAAATGGCGCACATGCGGCAGCAGCACGCGCGCCGTCATCCATCCGTTGAAAGGTCGCGATAGCAGCGGCAGAGCAGGGAAGCTGTAATAGTCAACTTTCACGTCTGGCGGGCTGTACGAGTGATCGAGCTTGCCGTGTCGCCAGCTCCGGGGCTTGAGGAAAGAAGGGTACGCGGCGTATGGGAAAAAGACATGCACATCTGCCTCGCGGGCGAGCACACGCAATGTCTGATAGGCCGACCGGCCCTGCCATGGCTCTGCCGAACTGGGGAAATACGGAGTGACGACCGCGATTCTGAGCATGGCTATTGTCGATCTCCAACAGGCTCAGCGGCTGGGGAGTGCGAGTCGTGCTCGCGTTGCCGGCCGGCAATGGAATACAGCAGGCTGGCATAACGTTGCGCGAGAACCTTGCGTTCGTATTGCGCGATTCTCTCCACATCCGGTTGAAACTCACTCGCCAGTGAGCCGGCGCGCGCCGCGGCGTCCAGAAAAAGCCGGCGGATGGCTTCCACATCGTGAATGTCCGCCCACCATCCTGCCCGCATCTCCTGGAGCAGGCGGTGCGTCTCGCCCCCGGGATGGACGGCGCCGAGGATAGGCTTGCCCCCGCCCACATAATCGTAGAATTTGCCTCCGACGTTCAGAGGATCGTGGTTGATCAGCAGCACATAATCGGTCTCGTTCATCGCGGCCAGGGCTTCGCGCTGCGGCAGAAAGCCCTTCAACTCAACCATGTCGCCGAGCTGCAGAAGGTCTGCGCGGAAGCGAGGTTCCTCAATGTGTCCGATAAAACACAGTCGGAATCTGGACTTTATTTCGGGGGGCAGCGATTGCAAGGCCTGAACCACCGTTCCCGGTTCGGTTGAGGCGTAGATGGAGCCGACATAGGTGACAACGATCTGGGCGCCGGGCCGAGGCTCAGGGGAAGGCAGGGAACGATTGAGCCTTGTGGAGTCAAATCCGTTCGGGATGAGCAGGAACTTGCTTTCAGGTTCTTCCGGGTACCGGGAGCGAATCTCGCGGCGCGCGGCCTCGGTGACTGCAACGATGGCAGTCGCATGGGTCACGGCGCTGGCTTCGGCGCTTTCAGCTATCTTGCGGGTGCGCTCGCTGCTGTGGAACAGGAAGCTGACAAGATCGAAGGTGGTGGTGAGCCATTCATCGCGGAAGTCGATCACAATCGCCAACCGGGGGAACTCCTTCCGCAGTCTCTCCACAAGCAGAACGCTGGAGAAAGGCGGCACCGTGATAAGGACAAGGTCGATGTTCCGCTTCTTGACGATGCGGCGCGCGGCGCGCGTGAGGACCGGGAGCCACGTGACCTGCGGGTCAGGCTGAAGAAAGTTCAGAAGAAGCCTTTTGAGGAAGCTGGGTTCAGCGGCCTGAGCCGTGCCTGCGCCCTGTGAAGAGGGCGGTCTTGCTCCGGCGACCAGCCTCTTCAGCCGCTTCTTGATGCCAAAGGGAAGATCGAGCGTGAAGGTCCGGTGAATGGTAACTTCTCCCGGAATCGCCTTGAGAAGAGCGTGGTCGGTGCCCACCGCCGATGCGTTGCGCGCAGTCAGGACATCGAGCCGGATTCCTTCGGATGGAAGATAGCGCGCCAGACTCGATGCCCGGATAACTCCAGTGCCTCCGGCCGGCGGAAACGAATAAGTGACTAGTAAGACATTCAGACGGTTCACCGGATGGCCTCCAATATAGGCCCCATCATTTACAGGAGCGGCAACTTCCAACACAGCGCAGAGAGTTCACTTCGAAAGGATATCGGCAATCCGTTCCGCCGCATTACCGTCCCACAGCGGTATGCAACCCACCTTCTTGCGGTCGCCATTGAGCGCCTCGTGGAAATGCTTGCGCAGTAACCCCCAATCGCGACCGATAAGGATATTTGTGCCCAGAGTCACGGTAATGGGCCTCTCGGTGTTCTCGCGAAGCGTGAGACAGGGCGTTCCAAGGTAAGTTGTTTCCTCTTGAATCCCGCCTGAATCCGTAATCACAACCCTCGCATTCTTCTGCAGCGCGAGAAACTCAAGGTATCCCAGCGGAGCGATCACACGAAGATTTGGGTTGCACTGCTCCAGGCGCGCCGACCACTTCTGGCGCGTCCGCGGATGGACGGGAAAGATCAGCGGAAGAGTCTCGCTCAAACTGTCAAGCGTCTCTAACATCGGCAGGAAAGTCGCCTCTTCATCGACATTCGATGGGCGATGAAGCGTTACTAGCCCGAATAATCCCAGGGATAGCTCCGCCTTAAGAAGTGGAAATATCTCGTCCGCCCTGGGAAGGAATCGGATCAGCGTATCGATCATGACGTTGCCGACAAGGAAAACCTTCTCCTCCCGTATGCCCTCGCGCACAAGGTTTTCATTCCCATCGACCGATGGAGTGAAGAGCATGTCCGATAGTTGGTCCGTCACCAGGCGGTTGATCTCTTCCGGCATCGTGCGGTCGAACGAGCGGAGTCCCGCTTCGATATGCGCTATGCGAATGCCAAGCTTGGAACAGACCAGCGCCGCCGCCACAGTGGAATTCACATCGCCATATACCAGCACCACGTCTGGCCGGCGCGCGAGTACAACTGGCTCGAAGCTCCTCATGATGGCGGCCGTTTGTTGCGCATGAGAGGCAGAGCCGACGTTCAAGCTCTCGTCGGGGCTTGGAATCTCCAATGCCTTGAAGAATACGTCCGACATCAGTGCGTCATAATGCTGGCCCGTATGCACCAACACCTGTTCCTGGCCTCTTTCCGCCAGCGAACGATAAACGGGAGCTGCCTTCATAAAGTTTGGGCGTGCACCCACAACGTGAAGAAACTTCATTGGACTTCCATTTCAATACGGCGGTTCATTTTGATTTCCCACGTCATCTCAACTTGCTCAATCTCTCAGATCATTGGGACGAGATCGGCCACAAGTCTACTTGCAATACCCTCGAGCAGGGCGCTCTGGTACTTCAAATGCGGGCCGTAGGGAGCGCGCAGATCGTCCTTCAAATACAGTACAAGCCGAATTTCCGCGTCTTGAAGAAGATTCATGAATTCAATCTATCCTGCGCGCTAGAAGCACCAGAGGGGCTCGCGACAATTCGGCAGAAATAAGGATAGCATAATCGCAACCCTGGATAACGGTGTATCCGCTCGCTCGATGCTGCAGTTGCGATCAACCGTTCACACGCTTCCTCAGCAGCGCACAATCTTCGCCGACTCGATGCCCTTGGTGGCGTTTCTTGAATCGACCACCAGTTGGGACTGCTCGACGATCGCCTTGTAGTCGTAGCTGGAGTGGTCGGTGACTATGATTGCGGCGTCGTACTCAGCCAGGTTGTCGAGCGGAGCGCTGGTCATGTTCAGGTCGTAGTGGCGGCCGCGACCCACCGTGGGAAAGTAAGGATCGTTGTAGGCTACAATGGCGCCGCGCTCGCGCAGCAGCTCGATGATGGTCAGCGAGGGAGACTCGCGCAGGTCGTCGATGTCGCGCTTGTAGGCCAGGCCCAGTACCAGTATCCTTGCGCCCTTGATTGACTTGCAGTGCTGGTTGAGCCCGGTGGCCAGGTTCTCCACAACAAAGTAGGGCATGGCCATGTTGATCTCGCCGGCCAGCTCGATAAAGCGGGTGCGGAGGTCGAACTCCCGCGCCTTCCAGGAGAGATAAAAGGGATCGATGGGAATGCAATGCCCCCCGAGGCCGGGACCGGGATAGAAGGCCTGGAAGCCGAAAGGCTTGGTCCTGGCCGCGTCGATCACCTCGTGAATGTCGATGCCCATTCGCATGCACAACTGCTTCAGCTCGTTGACCAGAGCGATATTCACGCAGCGGTAGATGTTCTCCAGCAGCTTGGTCATCTCCGCAACCGCGGGGCTTGAGACGGGGACGATGCGCCGGAAGATGGACCCGTACAGCGCCGAGGCCAGTTGCACGGCTGCCGGCCCGCACCCGCCCACCACCTTGGGAATATCGGGCCGCGCCACCGTTTCGTTGCCGGGATCTTCGCGCTCCGGCGAAAAGACGACGTGGATGCCGGACTCATCGAGCGAACGCGCAACCTTCAATCCCAGCGGATTGCCGGCCTCCAGCAGCGGAACCACCACCTCCTCCGTCGTTCCGGGATAGGTGGTGCTTTCAAGCACGATCAGCTGGCCCTCGTGAATGTGAGGAGCGATCGACTTTACCGTCCCGACCACATAGCTCAGGTCGGGTTCGTGGTGCTCATCGAGCGGCGTGGGCACGCAGATGACCACCGCGTCCATCCGGGCGATCTCAGCGTAATCGGCCGTGGCCCGGAAGCCAGCCTCTTGCGCTTGCTGAATGTCGGCGGGAAGGATGCGAACGATGTAGGATCCGCCTGCGTTGAGGGTTCTTACCTTGTCCGCAGCAATGTCGAAACCCGTCACCCGGAACCGTTCGCCGCTGAACAGCAGCGCCAGCGGCAGGCCGACATATCCCATCCCCACAATCCCGATGCGCGCCTCGCGGGTTTCGATCTTGGCATTCAGAGCAGCTAAATGGCTACCGGTTACGGAAACTGTCATTCTATTCATTCAACCTCAAGTGTTTCAAGCATTAATCCGCCGCTCAATGCGTGCAATCGGACACCATCTCTGAGCCGAATCCGAGACACTATCCGGTCGATCCTTTGAGTTCGTATAGGAACTCGTTCTTCCAGACTACGCTAATTCCAAAACCAAGCAAAGGGAGATTTCGACGAGCCTCCTTGGATAGAGAGGAGGCAACGCTTAAATGAAATCTTGGATATTCCTGGGAATACCGAAAGACTCAATTCGTCGAGTCGGATGAGATCGAGTCAATGTTTGCTGGGCGGTGAATGAGACTGGGAATGGAAATCTCGCCCCCATGCATCAGCGCATCGGCGGCCTGGTACAACTGCCAGGCCGTGGCCCAGTGTATCTCGATGCCCCTCAGCTCCGCTTCTTCTGCAAGCCAGCGAAACACGTTTCCAAGACCGCCGCTCAGCAGCGGCTCAAAGTTTCTTTCTTGCGCGCCGTGGGTGTAGAGCTTGAGGAAGAGATCGCTTCCGATGGTGGGCGCAAGATCTAACCACCGGCGCACCCGTGCAGGCGTTGGAAGATCGTAGCCGGCTAGCTCTCCCGTCTCCAGCCGCGGCAGCAGCCGTCTGTCATAGCGCAAGCCGAGCGGTCCGGTAATCATCAGCAGATCCCCCTGCCTGCCGCCGCCAACGCTGGCTTCAACGCCGCGATCGAAGGACCTTGGACTGTTGTCCGCATTGTTTGTGCACCAGTAGATCTGGTTCACTACCCGCCCCTGCGTCGGCGAGGGCAGCGAGGGCATGGTGAAATCCGCGTAGCAGCCCAAATCGCGCAGCAGGGCGATTTCGCCATTCAGGCCGCACGCCTTGCCATCCGGGTGCGAGTTGTCCAGCGCCCAGTTGCCGTGAATAAACCCGAAAACCGTGCGTCCGTCCTGCTGACGCAAAAGCCCGTGATCTTCTGTCAGGCGCCGGCAGAATTCGGTCACTTTCTTCACAAACGATTCGCGCTGCTCGTCTTCGTGATGCAGATGCACTTCCACGTCTCCAACGCCCAAACGCGTTATCTCCGCAATTCCGTCGAGAATCTCACGCCGGTACTCTTCTTGTGGAAAGAAGAAGGTGTATTGCGGGCGCTGTCCTGCTGCGTCCAGGGGAGCCTCATCGGCGATTCGCGGCCATTTGTCGCGCCATTTGGCCACCCGGCCCAGCCCGTCCTCAATCGAGGCTCCCAGGCATAGCGGTTCGAAATGATCGGCGACAACAATCCAGGCGCGCTTCGGCTTGCGAGGCCGGAGGCTCTTGCGCAGCCGGTCCCGTACATACGGCGTCATCCAAATTTCCGCGTGTCGAGGGAGGTTCATTTCCTGCAACGATTCTATAGGCTGAGGGTGCGGGAAAATAAGAAATTACGCCTAAGCCTGCGGCCCAAAATAAAATTGGGGCGTTGAAGAATGGTCGGCAGGTACGCTTCCCACTTCTTCTACACCCCTTGTTGCGGCGGGTCGAATCCATGCCCGCCGCGCCATTCGTCTCAGTTCAGCTCGTGCTCTAATCCAGGAAAACCACTCTTCGAGGAAACAAAATCCCTACGGCCTCAATACCAGGCTCTTTGCCGGCTTGCCCCTGCGGAACATGACCATAGCCGCCAAGCCAAGCAGCCCGGTGCCGAGCAGGATCAACGACGACGGCTCCGGTGTGCCGGGGGCGACGGTGTTAATGTTCCACTCACCGCCAGAGGAACCGATATCACCAGTACCATAATTACCTGAGGTGTCGCTGACGTCATAAGTGAAGGTTCCGGGCGTGTTCGTGTACCCAGACTCGCTCCAGTAGCCTGTGCCGTTAAAATCAAGGTCCTGATCGGTAAATGACGTAATGTAGATCGGGCCAGTGAGGGTGAAGGTTATCGCGCCGCTGTTAAAACTAAGTACATCCCCCGCATTAACACTGTCCGGGTTGGTAGCAATGTCAACTGTGGAGGGCACCCCGACTGGAGAGCCGTTGGCGATCTGGGTATACAGCGATGAGCCTGCGACCTTTGGCTGTGCGTAAGAGTATGGGCAGGTTTCTGACGTGGTGATGCTGACAGGCCCAGTCGGACCCCATGAGTCGTTGCAGTCATTAACACTCATGCCGCCCGTCAAGTAGATGGGGCCAGCCAAAGCGCCCGGTGCCATCGCAGCGGCCGTTGCCAAAGCGATTAATGCTAAAGTTAACTTCCTCATATTGCCTCCTGGATTTGCCGTCCCACTCGCTCATCCTGCTCAAAGTGCCTGCAAAGGTATGTCGAGCGTTCGGGGCTCTTGCATTCAGTTGAACTGCCCAACGAAAAAATCTCTAAAACTTTTGCGCAAACTTCGCGTCGAGTTTCCTATCGCCCTTCCAGACTCTTTTTGGCTGCTTCAGCAATTCGGGATCGCAGGCCAACTGCCGGATTTGGGTGGAATGACCCTATCCCTGAGTTTACAGGGCAGTACCAATCCTTGCCTGTCTTATATGCAGATCGGTTGCCAAACTGTTTTCTTTTGAAATCATATACTTAGCTGAATCTAAAAAAGGTCATGTGCAACTTTTTGCATAGCACTTGCCAAGAAAGTTCCTCTTTTTTTCCCAAATGACACCAAGGTGGGATATCGGCACCTCCCGGAATTAAGCATCGAAGGCCCATTGTTTTCATCAACCTGACACCAAATCGCGAGGGCTGGCGAATGGGGCCTCGCGCTGTTCAAAATGACGCCCCGATCATCGACTCCCAAACCGCGAATTGTAGAATTGTTCTGTCCGGCCCTTGCCCCGAGCCAGGGACACGGCGGAGTCCGAAGTTCATGACCGTTTTCCCCCATGCGATGCTCAAGGAAATCTATGAGCAGCCCGCTGCAATTCGCCGTACCCTCGATCTCTACCTCGACGGCCACTCTCTTTCTTCCCGTGCCTATGCCCCCATCGCCAACTGGCTCAACTCCCGTGGAGAGGTCCTCATCGCCGCCAGCGGTTCCAGCCGCCATGCCGGACTCGCCGCCGAAGTCCTGTTTGAAGACCTCTGCGGCCTCGCAGTCGACGTCGAGTATGCCAGCGAGTACAGTTGCCGTCCGTCCGCCAACTCCCGCAACCCTTCCGTGCTCGTAATCTCCCAATCCGGAGAGACCTCGGATACCCTCGCCGCGCTCCGTTCAGCACGCGCCACCGGCCAGCTAACCCTCGCCATTGCAAACGTTTATGGAAGCACCATGCTTCGCGAAGCCTCTGCCGCAATGCCTCTCGGCGCAGGCCCCGAACTCGCCATCCCCGCCACCAAAAGTTTCACCTGCCAGCTAACCGCCCTCTATCTGTTGGCCCTCTACGAGGCCGAGCGCCTGGGAACCCTCCCCCCGGCACAAATCGACCAGAATCTGGCTGAGCTCGAATCCATCCCGGCCCTCATCGAGCGCCAACTCGATGCCTGGCGCGACCAGACCGCGTCCCTGGCCGCAAAATATTCAAACGCAACCACTTTCCTCTACCTCGGCCGCGGAATTCACTATGCCATCGCCCGCGAGGGAGCTCTCAAAATGAAAGAGGCTTCCTATGTCGAAGCCGAGGCCTACCCTTCAGGCGAGCTTAAGCACGGACCCAATGCGCTTGTAAGCGATCAGGTCCCTCTGGTGCTGCTGGTTACGATCGATCGCACGCTCCCGGCCTCGGTCGTCCGCTACGAAAAGTCTCTCCAATTGCTTGAAGACCTGCGCCTCCAGGGCGCCCGCACCATTGCCCTAGCCAATACTGGGGACAGCGCAGCCGCCGCGCTGGCCACGGACTGCATCTTCATTGAGCCGGCCAGCGAACACCTGCTCCCGATTCCTGAAGTGATTCCGTTGCAATTATTTAGCTACTTCATGGCCCTGGAGCGCGATGTCAACGTAGATCGCCCCCGCAACCTCTCCAAGGCGGTTATTGAGGCCTAGCTGTAACCAGCGGCCATTCGACACTCCCCTACCAGACGGCGGGAAAACTCGCCCGGGCGGTAGGCCGGGGATTTATCCCCGGCACAAACCCAATCAAAACTGCGTGGGCTTCAGCCCCTGAGGTCCTAAGCGCTCTTCCCCGCCGTCCCGCCCGCAA
>Ga0302278_10001743_pt1 | contig 26195 bp, 21 predicted proteins | sample III_Bog_N3_2_FD_194543 | JGI IMG/M metagenome (GOLD analysis project Ga0302278, IMG submission 194543) | Peat permafrost microbial communities from Stordalen Mire near Abisko, Sweden - III_Bog_N3_2 | ecosystem: Environmental > Terrestrial > Soil > Wetlands > Peat | place: Sweden: Abisko... | reverse complement strand
CGGGATTTATTTCTGCCCCTGCCTGCCCACCGGTGATTATTCCGAGGCCACCTACGATCCGCTGCTCACCACCGACAGCCTCAAGGGCTGTGTCCGGTCCAGCTACTTTTACAACCCGCGCGTGGTGGACGCCGCCAACGCCAACTACCTCCGCCGCTACCAGAAAAGCAGTCAGTTCGAGGGGCACCGCCTGTTCGGCTGCGACGTCATCACCCAACTGCGCCCCGACTACACCGCCCACCTGAAGGACACCGGTTACTCCGTCCTCTTCACGGACGGCGCGGCGAAATTCGTCCGGAGCCAGGCGGCCTTTGACGCCGTCGAGGCGATGCACCAAACGGCCTCCCCCGGCGGGTCGGTGTTTGGCACCCCCGAACAACTGGACGAGGTTTTCAATTTGTTGGAACAATGAACCCCCAAATACCCCCCACTCCGCGCCGCGCGTTCACCCTGGTGGAACTCCTCGTGGTGATCGCCATCATTGGCATTCTCGCGGCGATGCTCCTGCCCGCGCTGAACAAGGCCAAACTCCAGGCCAGCGAGGTGACCGACCTGAACAACCTCAAGCAGATCATGGTCACCCTGCATGAGTATTGCGCCGATGACGGCGACGTGCTGCCGCCGCCGAACTGGGACAACGGCGGTTTCAACGGCGCGAACGGCAACGGCACCTTCGCCGGCTGGCTGTATAAGCCCGATCTCAACGCCTCCGGCACCAACCGCTTTGTGATCACCGGTGGTCTCTTCTGGCCCGTGTTGCACGACCCGAAGGTCTATGTTTGCCCCAGTGACAACCTCCAGATGTCGCACTGGTCCGACCACTTCCAGGCCACGGTGCAGCGGGCGCAGCAACTTTCCACCTACGCCATGAATGGCGGCATCATTGGCTACATGGCCATGGCTTATCCCGCCGTCAAGCTGGCGCAACTGCGGCCGACCGATTGCGCCTTCTGGGAGACCGATGAAACCGAACCCTACTATTTCAACGACGGCGCGAATTATCCGCCGGAGGGCGTCAGCGGCCGGCATCACCAAGGTGGCATCCAGGGCGTGTTTGACGGCTCGGCCAATTACGTCAAACTGAACCTCTGGTATGCGCAGGTGCAGGAGACCAACCGCAACCGGCTCTGGTGTTACCCCAACAGCCCGGATGGACGATGAAATCAAGACCCGGCATCCTACTGATTTTGCTCCTGACGGCGGTGGTTGCCGGCGCGTGGTGGCTGCATCCCGGCCATCCCACCCGCCGCGCCAACGTGGCGGATTTTGAGTCCGACATGACCGAGGGGCTGCTGCGCGGGATTATCCAAGAATTGGATGCCGGCCGGCCGCCGGTCTATTTTGTCGCGTTCGGTGAGGCGCGGACCGAACCCACGCATGCCTTCATCGCCCGGTTTGCCGATCACTTGCCGCCGGTACGGGCGTTTACTTCCTCCGTCACCACCCCCACGGGGTTGGTCTTGGAAACCGCCACCGGCCGGGCAGGGGTGATCATTCAGATCATCAGTTTCAAAGAGTACGTTCCCGGAACCTTTGATGTGCGCGTATCGCTCTCCAACCAGCCGCCGGGTCGTGACCAGTGTATCTTCCGCGTCTTCAACCGGGGCGGTGGATGGACCATCAAAAGCCGCCAGCCGGCCTGAATTTTTCATGATTCCAAGCCTGCCACCCCTACAACCGCGCGGCCCGTACGGCCGGGGCGGGTGTCCAACCCAGCCGAAAACCAATGAGCAAAAGTATCCTGATCCTCTGTTTGGCGGGCATCCTGACGGCCGTTGGCGTCGGGTGGTGGCTGCATGCCCGCCACAATCCCCGCGCCGCCAACATGGCGGAGTTTGAAAATGACGTGACCGACGGCCTGTTGCGCGGGATCATTCAGGAACAGGATGCCGACCAGCCGAAGGCTTATTTTGTGTCCTTTGGCGCGGATCAGACGGACCCCAGCCGGCTCTTCATGGCGCGGTTTGGCGGGCATAATCCCCCCGTGCGCGGCATCTCCTCCTCCTTCACCCTCCAGGGTGGACAGCGGGTGGAAACCGCCCGCGCCCGGACGGCGGTTTTCGTCCAGGTTTTGCGCTGCCGGCAATTCTCCCCCGGCACCTTTGATGTCCTGGTCCTGTTTCCGAAACTGCCGGACGGCGAAAACCGGTTTACCTACCGTGTGTCCAATCAGAGCGGCGATTGGACCATCCTCCGCCGCGTGCCGGAGTTGAACCGTCAAAAGCAATTTGCATTGTAACCCAGCCGGACGGATTTCCCGCCCCGCCACCGCCCGTCCCCAGTAAACACCTGTCCATAAGATAGGTGACAAGACAAGTTCCGCTGCTCGTGTAAAGTAGGAGTAAGTCCACTCGTTACAAACTGCCCAGGCGCCCGCCTTGGCAGGCGGGGTCTTGCGCCCCGGTAAAAAGGCCGGTGGATGAGCCATAAACCACAACCACAATAAACGACGAAAACCCATCATCCCATGCAAACTCCCACCCACCTGACCGGCCGGCTCCCCGGGTCCGGCCTGACCCAACTGTTCCTCTTCCTGCTCCTGGCGCTGTCAGCCGCGCTCCCGGCCCGGGCCCAGTTCATCAATGGCTCCTTCATCAAAGGCTGCAATCTCGCCTGGGAAAACGGCGATTACAACAACTGGCTGGGGCTCGACCCCACCGAAACCAGTTGGGGCGTGGATTACAACTCCGGGGACCTGAACTCCTACCTGGCCAACATGCACACCATGGGCATCACCGTGTTGCGCGTCTGGGTCAATGAAGGCGACATGGGCGACACCATCAACGGCAGTGACTATGTCACCGGCGTGACCGCCACCTGGACGGCCAATTTTGCCAACATGGTCCAACTCGCGGCCAACAACGGCATCGAGTTGTATGTCACCCTGAACAACGGCCGCGAGGACTGGCTGGAAAATTCCGCGCAGGCCGCCGCCTATTTAAACAACGCCCTGTTGCCGCTCATCAAAACCTACAAGGGCAACTCCACCATCTTCGCCATTGACCTGATGAACGAAATTGACGGGTGCGTGCAGGGATCCGAGGGCAATTACACCACCACCGGCGCGACCTGGGCCCAGGCGCAATCTTACATCAAAACCTTCGCCGCCGCCATTCACAGCGCTGACTCCAGCCGCCGGGTCAGTTGTTCCACCGGCTGGCATCAATGGAACAACCTGAGCTATTTCAAGGGCTTGGGGCTGGACTTCTACGATTTCCACAATTATCAGGACACCCCCTCCTTTCCCTCGGCCGCCAGCCTGGGCATGGACAAGCCCATTTACATCGGTGAATGCGGCCAGTCCACCGCCACCTGGAGCGACGCCATCCAAAGCACCTGCGAATTGGACGCCCTGAACAGCGCCTACAACGAAGGGTATGCCGGCGTGGGCATTTGGGATTATGAATATCCCGGCAGCACGGATTACCTGGCGATGGTCAACGCCAACGGCAGCAACCGCGAGGTCTGCTCGACCATTCAGAACTGGCAGCCGCCGGGCGGCGGCGGTGGCGGCGGGGCCATTGCCAACGGCACCTATGAAATCGTGAATCTCGGCAGCGGCCAGTGCTTGGATGTGGATGCCGCGGGCACCGCCAACGGCACGCTGATTGACCAGTATCCCTATGGCGGCAACACCTGGCAGCAGTGGACCCTCACCAAACAGAGCGGCGGCTGGTATCAGATCATCGGCGTCGCCAGCGGCAAGTCGCTGGATATCAGCAATGCCGGCACCATCAACGGCACCAGCGTGGACCTCTGGCCTTATAGCGGCAATGCCAACCAGCAATTCACCATCACCGCCACCAGCGGGGGGTATTACCGCATCACGCCGGGCAATGCCACCGGCTCCTGTGTGGAGGTCAACGGCAATTCCGACGCCGATGGCGCCCTGGTTCAAATCTGGACCTACGGTGCCGCCACCGGCCAACAATGGAAATTCGTGGCCGAGTGACCCGCCGTGCCGGCCCGGCGGTCGGGGCGGAGCGCATCAACCGCAGCATGAGGGTTGAATGCGTCACGCCCCCGCCGCCGGAGTGCCGGTCGGTGATCGGGGCAAGCCCTCAATTTCAGTTGCAGGGTTACAAGCGTTAAAAGGGTTAAAGGGTTAAAGGGTTAAAATGCCGGTCAAGGTGTGCGGGCGCCGGCTGGCATTGACATTTGGATGGCAGGCATTAGCGTGAGTGTCAGCACATCCAAGTTCCATGATGAGCGCTTCAGAATTTACGACCGGATGCCACATGCCCAAAATGTACCCGCCGCTCGCCGCGCTCGCGGGCCTGGTGCTGCTGTGCGTGGCCGGCACTCTCCGTGCGCAAACACTGGCGGACCTGGGCGGCACCGGGCCGGTTCCGGGGACGAATGACCTGGCGCAAACCAGTACCAACGGAAACACGACTTTTCCCGAAGGACTGAATTATTTCACCGACAACCAGAGCACCCATGGCGCCGGCGAGCCGGGACAGACGTTTACCACGGGGACCAATACGGCGGGTTATGCGCTGACGGCGCTGTCGTTTAAGACCGCCGGGCTGGGCTCGGACAGCGGTACGACCAACGCCCAGCCTTATTACCTGCACCTTTATTCGGTGTCCGGCGGCACGGTCACACTGCTGGAAACTTACACCTCGGGCAATGTCGCTTTCAACGACGGGGACTGGCTGCAATGGAGCAATTTCTCCCTGGCGCTGAATCCCTCCACGGCGTATGCCTGGTCGTTTGGCAAGGCGAGCGCGACCACCGGTTGGGAGGCGCTGGCGGTTGCCACGAACAATCCTTATGCCGGCGGTCAGATCGGGCTGTTCACCCCGGCCGGCGGCACGGTCACCTTCGGCAGCAATACGATGTATGACGCGGTGTTCGATCTGCGTCTGGCCCCGACCCTGGTGCCCAGTATCAACCAAGTGACGGGATTGCCGACGAACAACGTGCTGGCGGGGACGCCGGTGACCTTTACGGCAGGCGTGTCGGGGGCGCGACCGCTCGCCCTGCAATGGCAGTTCAACGGTGGCGACGGTTACGCCAGCCTCCCCGGAGCCAATACCAACACGCTGATGCTGACCGCCATGCCGACCAACAGCGGCGCTTACGAACTGGTGCTGACGAACAGTTACGGGGCCGTGACCAGCGCGCCCATCACGCTCACGGTGACGCTGGACACAAATCCGCCGGCCATTTTGAGCGGCTTCAACGTTGGGGCCATGAATGTGGAACTGGATTTCACCAAAACCCTCTCGGTCGCCGCCGCCACCAATCCCGCGAATTATGTTTTCACGGACGGACTGGCCGTCACCGCCGCGTCCCTGATGGCGGACAATTCCTCCGTGTTGCTGACCACCGCGCCGCTGGTTTATGGGAGCAATTACACGCTCGTCATCAATGGCGTCCAAGATCAGGCGATTCCGCCGAATACCATCGCCCCGGATACGACGGTCAATTTCACCGCCGCGCTCCGCACCCGGACGTCGCTGGACATTGGCTGGCGGTTTCAACTGGGGGATCCGCCGGATGTGACCACCAACGTGACGTATTATCCCGAGATCCCCGATCTGGCCAAGCTGGATGCCGATGAAGTCGGCCCGGCGACCAACCTGAATTCGGAGACTTACATGGAGACGATCCGGATTGATCCGCTCGCCACCCACGCGGGAGAAAACGTCTCCTTCGTGCAGACGAACTTCAACGACAGCGGCTGGCGGTGGCTGAACCTGCCGCATGATTGGGTGGTGGAATTGCCCTTCAATTCGTCCGCCGACGGCGGCCATGGTTACAAACCGGTCGGCAACAGTGCTTTTGGGGTGAACAACTTCGGTTGGTATCGGCATACGTTCACCCTGCCGGCGAATGATGCGGGGCGGACGCTGGGGCTGGAATTTGACGGCGTGTATCGCAACTGCCTGGTGTGGTTGAACGGGCATATCCTCGGGCGGAATGTCAGCGGCTATTCGAGTTTTCATTTTGATGTCACGCCCTACGCCAATCCCGGCGGGACCAACGTGCTGGTGGTGCGGGTGGATGCCAGCCGGTTCGAGGGCTGGTTTTATGAGGGGGCCGGCATTTACCGGCATGTCTGGCTGACGGCGGAGAACCCCGTTCACGTCGCGGAATGGGGGACGTTTGTGGCCACCACCGCGCTGGCGGGTTCCAACGCCACGCTCACGGTGCAAACGGACGTCACCAACCAGAGCGCCACGGCGACGGCCAATGGCAGTGTCACCTCGACCATCTACGATGCCGGCAGTAATGCGGTGGCCACCGTGACGTCGCCGGTGAGCATCCCGGCCGGACAGGATCTGGTGGTGACGCAAACCATCACCCTGGCGGCCAACCGGTGGTCCCTGCAAACGCCGTATCTATACAATCTGGGCACCACGGTGAGCAATCAGAATACAATTGCGGATATTGACAACACCCCCTTTGGCGTGCGGACGGTGGCGATTGATTCCACCAACGGGGTGTCCATCAACGGCCGGCATGTGGAAATCCAGGGCATGTGCAACCACCAGGACATGGCGGGCGTGGGTTCGGCGCTGCCGGACCGGCTGCAATATTTCCGCGTTGAACGGCTCAAGGAGATGGGCGTGAACGGCTGCCGCACCTCGCATAATGAGCCGACGGAGGAGTTTCTGAATGCCTGCGACCAGTTGGGGATGCTGGTGCTGGACGAAAACCGCCGCCCGGGGACGAATGCGGAGCCGTTGTCCGAGTTGAGCCGGCAAATCCGCCGGGACCGGAATCATCCTTCGGTGTTCATGTGGTCGCTCGCCAATGAAGAACCGCTCCAGGGCACTTCCACCGGGGCCTCGATCATCCAGGTCATGCAGAACCTGGTCCATGCCATGGACTCCACGCGGTTATGCACGGCCGCGCTGAATTCCTGGGGCAGCGGATTCAGTTCGGTGTTGGACGTCAACGGCTTTAACTATCAGTTGGGCCAGCAGGATGCGTTTCATGACAACCACCCGGGCCGGCCCATCATCGGCACGGAAACCTCCAGCCAGGTCACTGATCGCGGAATCTATGCGAATGACACGGTGGACGGATTTGTCTGGGGTTACGATCTCGAGAGCAGCAACGTCGGCTGGGGCGAGCCGGCCGAAGTGTGGTGGCCTTATTACGATGCCCGGCCGTGGTCCTCGGGGGGCTTCTCGTGGACGGGTTTTGATTATCGCGGCGAGCCCACGCCCTACGGCTGGCCCTGCATCAACTCGCATTTTGGCACGCTGGACACCTGCGGTTTTGCAAAGGATAACTTCTATTATTACCAGGCCAACTGGACGCTCAAGCCCGTGCTGCACGTTTTCCCGCACTGGAACTGGGGCGCCCCGGGCCAACCCATCAATGTCTGGGTCTTTGGGAGTTGCGAGGCGGTCGAGTTGTTCACCAACGGCGTGAGTTTGGGCCGGGAGGCGCTGGACGTTCAGGACCACGCGGAATGGGACAACGTCCCTTACGCCCCGGGCACACTCCAGGCCGTCGGCTATGTCAGCGGCGTGCCGGTGCTCACCAACACGGTGGTCACCACGGGGACGCCGGCGGCCCTGGCGTTGATTCCCGACCGCAGCACGCTTCTCTCGGATGGCCGCGATGTGTCGGTGGTAACGGTGGTCGTGCAGGATGCGCTGGGCAACCCAGTGCCGACGGCGAGCAATACCGTGACCTTTGCCGTCAGCAACGGAACCCTCCTCGGCGCCGGCAATGGCGATCCCAGTTCGCACGAGGCGGACAAGGCGAGCAGCCAGCGCTCGGCCTTCAACGGCCTGGCCGCAGTGTTCATCCAGTCCCTCAACCAGCCCGGCACGATCACGTTGACGGCGACTTCCCCCGGTTTGACCCCCGCCACGATCACCCTCACGGAAGCCGCCACCCTGCCGCCGCCGGCCGCGCCCACCGGCGTGGCGGCCGTCGGCGGAAACGCGCAGGTGACGGTGACCTGGGACGTCGTGCCCGGAGCGACCACCTACAACCTGTGGCGGTCCGCAACGAGCGGCGGACCTTATACGCTCATGGCCGGAAACCTCGGGGGCGTGAACCTGGGCCTCGTGGACAACACCGTCACCAACCTGTCCACCTATTATTATGTGGTGACCGCCAATGGGAATGGCCCCAGCGTTAATTCGGCGGAAGTCAGCGCCACGCCGGCCGCCATGGTTACCGACCTCACGGCGGTGGCGACCAACGGCCATGTTTTCATCAGTTGGCCGGGCTCGCCCGGGGCGACGTATAATCTCAAGCGTTCCGGAGTCACCGGCGGGCCTTACGCGCTGATTGCCACCACCACCGCCACGAATTTCACCGATGCCGCAGTGGCCACCTGCGAGACTTATTATTATGTGGTCACCATCACCAACGGCGGTTTCGAAAGCCTTGACTCGCCGGAGGCCGGCGTCCCCCTGCCGGGCGCGCTCCCGGTTCCCCTGACGAATGCGGACATCGGCCTGGTGGGCGCTCCCGGCGGGGTTTCGTATTGCGGCAACCAGTTCACCATTGCCGGCTCGGGCGCGGACATTTGGGGGACGAACGACGCCTTCCAGTTCGTATATGCCTATGTTCCGGTCGCCCCCAACTGCGACCTTCGCGCCCGGGTGGTGAGTGTCGATGACACCTCGGCCAACGCCAAGGCCGCCGTGATGATCCGGCAGACGCTCGATCCCGGTTCCCCGCATGCGCTGGTTGATGTGGAACCCGGCGCGGGCATCGAATTCATTTATCGCACCGTCACCAACGGCGCCAGCACGAGCGCGGTGGTGACCGGCGAGGCCCCGCCCAACTGGGTGCGACTGACGCGCACCAACACGCTGTTCACCGCCTACTGGTCGCCCGACGGCAACACTTGGAACGAGTTCGGCACGGCCACCATCCCCATGACGAACACCGGTGCCTACGTCGGCCTGGCGGTCTGCGCGCACAATCTCGGCACCCTGGCCACTGCGGTGGTGGACAACTTCAGCGCCAACTTCCTGCCCGCCAACACCCCGCCGACCCTGGCGGCCATCCCCAACCAGACCGTCAATGTGGGGCAGACGGTCAATCTCACCACGCCGGCCAATGACTCAAATTTGCCGCCGCTGACACTGACCTACAGTTTACTGACGGCACCGGCCGCCGCCACGCTCACTCAAACCAACAACACCAATGCGGTCTTCGGTTGGCGGCCGGAGGTGGCCAATGCCGGCACCGTCAACCCGGTGACGGTGAAGGTGACCGACAACGGCCTGCCCAGCCAGAGCGCCACCCAGAATTTCACCATCACCGTCAATCCCCTGACGCTGCCGCAAGTGCCGACATTCGGCTGGCAGAACGGCCGGTTCACCCTGTTGGTGACCAACCGCCAGGTCGGCCCGGATTACGCGGTGCAGGGCTCGAGTAATTTGCTCGACTGGAGCACCCTGTTCATCACCAATTCGCCGCCGACGAATGCCTTCCAGTGGACGGACTCCAATGCGCTGACGACGCCCCTCCAATTCTATCGCATCAAAGTCGGCCCGCCATTGCCGTAAATGAAACGGCATTTTCCCGGCACTTTTTTCCCGGCGGTGGACATTGGTTTCCACTGCAAGTCCGGTGCGATCATCCTGACCATCGCTGGTATGTGGATGGGGGTTTGCAAGTTCAGTGGCGGTTTCGGCGGTTGCCAGGCCCGGGTTTTGTGGTAGAATAACTGTGGAAGTTCGATTTTTATGAACACGGTCACCTTGAACGAAGCCCAGCAACATCTTCCCGAACTGGTGCGGAAACTCACCCGCGATGGAGAATTGCTCATCACCGACGCCGACCAACCCGTCGCCCGGCTTTCCGTGGTGACTCCGCGTCCCTCGCTGCGCAATCTGGAGCCAAGGTCGGTGGGGGCGGTGCTTCGCCCTTTTCCTTCACCGTCAGACGACCTGCTTGGGGAAATGCTTGACCCGCGCCCATGATTGGGACAGACACCACCTTTCTGGTTCAGCTTGAACTCGTCGAGTTACCCGCCCACCAAGCCGCTCACCAGTTCTTGCAGCACAAGATCCTGCAACCGCAAGTTCCCCTTGCGCTCGCCCCGCAGGTGCTGGCCGAATTCATTCATGTCGTCACCGACCCCCGCCGTTTTCAAAATCCCCTGACTTCCGAAGAGGCCCTGGCCAAGGCCCGTTTCTGGTGGCAAGCCGCCGAAGTGCATCAGGTCTTTCCCAATCACGATTCCACCGCCTTGTTCCTCGACTGGATGCAACGCCATAAGCTTGGTCGCAAACGCATTCTGGACACACAACTCGCGGCGTTGTTTTGGTCCGCCGGGGTGCGTCAGATTCTGACGGCCAATCCCGCAGATTTCCAAATTTTTGGCTTTCAGTTGCTGACCCCGTAAGGGCCGGCCGACGCTGAGAAATCACTTCCATCCGTTTTCCACAAACCCCGTTTTCCGGCCTTTGACTTTTCTCTTCTCAACCCCGGCACGCCCGGACAAACGCCTTGAAAATGGCGCGGTGTTCCGCGTAACGGTCCGTCAGGCGTTCAGGATGGAATTGGACGCTCAAGAGAAACGGCAGCAGACCGGCGGCTTCCGGCTTTAATTCCATCGCCTCGATGACGCCGTCGCTCGTGCGCGCCACGGCCACCAGCGGGTCGGCGGGACCGGCCACGGCCTGGTGATGGGAACTGTTCATCCCCAGCGGTTTGCCCCCGACGATCCGGGCCAGCAGCGATCCTTTTGCCACGGGCACGTGATGAACGAAGTCGCAGGATTTGTCCATCCGCCGGTGGTTGATGGCCCCCGGCACTTGTTGGCCGATATCAATGATCAATTTGCCGCCCAGGGCGATGTTCAACATTTGGTGGCCGCGGCAGATGGCCAGCAGGGGCTTGCGCTGGCGGAAGATTTCATCCAGCAAAACCAACTCGCGCAGGTCGCGGCCGCCGCCGTCGGGCGTTTCTTCCACGGTTTTGCGCAGGGCGCGCGGCACTTTGGTTTCGTAGAGATCGGGATTGATGTCGTCCCCGCCGGTGAGCAAAACGCCATCCACGCGCCGGAGCGCTTCCGCCAGCACGGCGCGGTCGGTCGTCATGGGCACACACACCGGGATGCCGCCGGCCTGCAGCACGGAGGCGTCATACTTGATCGAAAGGCTGGCGGAGAGGTCGCTGAATTCGACCCCGCATTTTTCGACGCACGGCGACACCAGAATCAAAGGCATTTTCACCATGCCCCAAGGTAGAATCCGCCGGGGGGATTGTCAGGGAAAATCACGGGGTCAGCAGCGCCCAGGCGCACCACAGGACGGGCGCCTGCCCGTGCAGGTCGCCCACGGAACGCGGCCGGTCCAGGTAAAACTGCCGGTCCTTGCTCTGGTTGGTGCCGACGCAGATTTCCCGGACGTTGCCGTCGTCGTTAATATAGCCGCACAAGCCGATCCAGCCGCGCCGCGCACAATCGCCATATTCCGCCGCATCCAGCCAGCCGTGTTTGACGCCCACAATCATGGCATAGGTGAACATGCCGGTGCTGGAAGTTTCCACCCAGGATTGATCGTCATCAATCAACTGCCGCCACAGGCCGGAGGGGGATTGATACGTTTTCAGACCGGCCATCATCTTCTTGTATCCGGCCATGATCCGGGCGTATTGCGGATGATCCGGCGGCAGCGAACTCAAGACCTCCGCCATCCCCACCGCAAACCAGCCGTTGCCGCGCCCCCAGTAATAGGGAATCTCCGGCCCGTGAAAAAACAACCCATTGGGCTTTTGCAGTTTGTCCAGATATGCCGCCATTTCGTTGGCCGCGCGGTCGGCGTATTTCGGATCCTTGGAGGCCCGGTAGGCTTGAATCTGGAGCGCACTGATCATGAACATGTCATCCACCCACCAGCGGGTTTCGCGGGTGAGCCCGTTGGTGGAGCCGACCCATTGCTGATCGGCAATGCCCAGGCCGAGATCCAGATATTTTTGCCCGCCGTTCACCAGGTAGATTTCCAGCGGCACCACGCCGAACACATGGGAATCCACATGATTATCGCGCGGGATCAGGGCGTTGCCCTCGGTCGGAAAAATATCGTCGTAGCGGCGCACCAGTTGTTCTTTCAAGGCCGCATCGCCAATCGTATCCGCAAAACGCAGGCCGCCAAAAGCGGTGCAGACCTCCGGGTAAATGATGTAGCCCACCGATTTGTTGACGGCATGTTTCCGCGCCAGGAAATTTTGCGCGATTTTTTCGCCGACGGCCCGGGGATCGGCGTTGGCGGGCAGGTTTTGGAAGGCGGCCACCGGGGGGCGTTTACAGGTATTACAAGTGGACCGGCAGCCGTCCAGCAGGAAGACCAGCAGGAACAAGGGCAGGGCGGTAAAAATGGATTTGTGCATGCGCCATTTGTAAACTGCCACCCGGAGGTTTGTCGAATGCAAAAACCGTCAAACCCCGGCTGCCGGGAACCGCTCGCGAATGCGCCGCCGCAGATGCTCCTCGTCCGACGGCTGGTAGCGCCGCCGCGTGATCAACCGCTGCACCGCATCCAGCAGTTCCAGCCAGTCCTCGAGGGGTGGCTCCGGCACCGGTTGCCACGAGTCAAACCGCTTGGCCCGATGGTAGAACCGCCACTCGCGGCTGACGTGCTGAACATAAACCTGCAGCTTGGTTCCGTCTTCGGTCACCCGTTTCCAACTGATTTCAGCTTTGGCCATTGGGTTTTAAATTGATTCCGGTAACTCCACGCCGGCCACCGCCATGGCGGCGATGCCCTCTTCGCGCCCGATGAACCCCATCAGTTCATTCGTCGTGGCCTTGATCCCGATTTGCTTTTCCGCCACGCCCAGGGCGGCGGCAATGCGCTTTTTCATTTCGGCGATGTGCGGGTAAATCTTGGGGGCCTGGGCAATGACCGTGGCATCCACATTGACGATCCGGCCCCGGCGGACGCCGATCTGCCGGGCGGCCTCTTCCAGAAATATTTTACTGGGAACCCCGCGCCAGCGCGGGTCGGTGTTCGGGAAAAAGTGGCCGATGTCCGGCTCGCCCATCGCGCCGAGCAACGCATCGCAGATGGCGTGCATCAGGGCGTCGGCATCCGAATGACCGTCCAAGCCCCTGGTATGCGGGATTTCCACCCCGCCCAAAACGAGCTTGCGACCGGCGACCAATTGATGAACGTCATAGCCAATGCCAACATGAACCATAACGGACTATAAAATTTCCCCGGGCATTGACCAAGAAGTTTATCGTGCTGCTTTTGGCTTCCGTTTGGCTCCAGCCGACGCTTGCTTCCGTTCGGCCGTCACCCGGGCCCATCGCAACCGTGCGGCCGTCGCAATTTTTGCGCGGGCGGCGGCGCTTATTTTCCGACGCGCACTGGGTTTGGTGGTCTTCGCGCGTTTCGGTTTCGGGGCGGCGGCGGCGGGTGGGACTTCCACCGGCGTGGTGGGTGCGGATGCGTCCAATTCAATGCCAAAGACATCGGCCACCTCGGAATCGGTCATAACCGGCGCACCCTGGGTCTGGCGCACGGCTTCGGCGGCGGAGGCCTGGCTGATCAAGTCGGCGGGATCCACGCCCCGGAGCAGAAACAGCAGTCCCGGATTTTGGTCCAACCGGGCGCCCACCCCATACAGCGAGGCGGCCAGATGTTTGCACAGATCCGCCCAGTCCGGGCAGGAACAGTCCATGTCAATTTCCTTCGGGGTCGGGAACAGGCCGCGTTCCGGCCGGGTGACAATCTGCATCACAGCCGAGGAAAGTTTGCCCTGCAACAACTCGATGAGGGAATCAATCTTCCCGGCGCATTCGGTCTGGATGGCCTTCCACAGCGCCGGGGCCAGGGGCTTGATTTTGATGTCAATTTTGTAAAGCGAAGAGCCGGACACCTTGGCGGTCACCAAGCCCTTGCTGATTTGCAAATCCACCACCGAACCGTTGCGAACATAAGTCCGCCCGCGCGGGAGCCGGTTGGCATAATCGCTGTAGGCTTCGAGGTTGTCACACCAGGCCTTGCCCCAAAACGTGCCGGCGATCTTCCGCCCCTCCAGCACCACCGGCAGGGCGGCCTGGCCGTGCTTCTTGCTCAGTTTGGCCAATTCGCGCGCGGCATTGGCCCGGCGTTGCGCCACCGGAACGTAAGGCCGCCATCCGAAGGATCCCCAGCTCATAAATAATTATCGAGTTGTTTCGTGTGTATCCGAGTTTTTCCAATCTGCCGGTCAGGCCGCAGTTTCATCCTCCGTGGTGGCGTTGATGTCCAGCGCCACAAACCGGAGCAGTTCCGAATTATTCATTTCCGTCAACAGCCGCTCACCGCCTTCGCCCAAAACATCTTCGGCCAGGGCGCTCTTGCTGGCAATCACTTTATGAATCCGCTCCTCCAGGGTTCCCCGGCAGGTGAATTTATGGACGATTACATTCCGCTTTTGGCCGATGCGAAAGGCGCGGTCGGTGGCCTGATTTTCCACCGCCGGGTTCCACCAACGGTCAAAATGAATCACATGCGAGGCGGCGGTGAGATTGAGCCCGGTGCCCCCGGCTTTGAGCGAGAGGACAAAAAACGGCGGTCCGCCGTCCCGCTGAAAGGCGTCCACCAGTTCGCGGCGCCGGCCCACGGGCACGCCGCCGTGGAGCACCAGGCCGTCCCGCCCGAAGACGCCCGCCAGATGCCGGGCCAGGGGATCGGTCATTTCGCGGTATTGGGTGAACACCAGCACCTTTTCCTGGCGCGCGGCAATTTCCTCGCCCAGCTCCCGCAGCCGGTTGAATTTGCCGCTGTCTGCCGCCGCATAAACCCCGTCGCCCAGCCATTGCGAAGGATGGTTGCAGATTTGTTTAAACCGCGTGAGAAAGGCCAGAATAATTCCGCGGCGTTTGATGCCGTCGGTGTTCGGGGCCTCGATCCGTTCCGCCAGCTCCTTCACCGCCTGCTGATAGATTGCGGCCTGACGGTGGGTCAGCGGGCAGAACACGGTCATTTCGGTCTTGTCCGGCAGATCGGTGATGATGCGTTTGTCGGTTTTCAACCGCCGCAGGATATACGGCCGCACCAGGCGGCGCAGCGGCATGAATTGGTTCTGCTCACTTTGCGAACAGCGCTTGAGAAACGCGGAAAATTCCCCGGCCCCGCCCAGCAGGCCGGGGGCGAGAAAGTCGAAGAGCGACCACAAATCCGACAGCCGGTTTTCGATGGGCGTGCCGCTGAGGGCGATCCGGTGCCGGCAGCGCAAGGCTCGGACGGCGCGGCTCTGGCGCGCCCCCGGATTCTTAATCGCTTGCGCTTCATCCAGAACGACCACGTTCCAGCGGGCTTCCTTGATCCACGCCAACCGCAGGGCCATGGAATAGCTGGTGATGACCAAGTCCGTGCGGGCCAGCGTTTTGAGCGGATCGCCCCCCGTCCGGGTGAGTTCATCGCCGGGCGTTTCGGCCGGATGCGCGTAAAACACCGACAGCGACGGCGCAAATTTCTGAATCTCCGCCTTCCAGTTGGCGATGAGCGAGGCGGGTACAATCAGCAGACTCGCGCCCAGTTCCCCCGGGGGCGGCGGTGATTGGGCCCGCCGCCGCTTGAGGACGAGCAGCAGGGAAAGCACTTGGATGGTCTTGCCCAGCCCCATGTCATCGGCGAGACAGGCGCCCAGTCCGAGCCGGTTCATGAACCAGAGCCAGTGCGCCCCCTGGCGCTGATAGGGCCGCAACGTCGCCTGCAACTCCCGCCCCGGGTCCGATTCGGCGGAAACCTCCGGTTGCTGCATCTCTTCCAACATTTTTTTCAGGGCCGTGCCGGCGGTGACGTCGGACCAGGCCGCGCGTTGCGCCTCGGCCTCCGGTTCACCGGTGGCGCGGTCGTCAAAGCCGGCGAGCAGGCGCAACCCTTCCAGCAAGGGCATCCCCCCCGCGCCGGCGGCTTCCACTTTTTGCCAGTGATCCAGCACCTCCCGGAGTTTGTCCCGGTCCACCTCCACCCATTTGCCTTTGAGCAAAACCAACCCGCTGGCCGATTCCAGCAGGGCTTTGAGTTCGGCTTTGGTCAGCGGTTCGCCCTCGATGGACGTTTGCACTTGGAAATCCAGCAGACTGGCCGCCCCCAGCAGGCTGCCCCCGGCTTCGCCAATCCGCACGGTCACCTGCGGTCGGGGTGGGCGGCCGGCTTTCCACCAATCGGGAATCCGCACCACCAGCCCGCTTTGCTCGAAGAGCGGGATGTTTTGCAAAAAGGCGAACGCCTGCTCGGAACGCCAGACCTGCGGATGAAACACCGCGCGCGTGTCCAATAATTCGCGGGCCAGCGGGCTCTGTTCCGCCGCCCGCTGCACCGGGGACAACAACACCGCCAGCACCGCCCGGTTTTTCGCCCCGGCATACTCCTCCAAAGCGCGGCCCAGCGGCAGATGCCGGGCCTTGCCCTGCTCGGAAAGACCGTGGGTGTAAGTGGCCAGAAAGGCAAAGGGATGGGCCGGGTTGCGCTTGTTCTCCGCCAGATGGAACGTAACCCGCCCCACGGCATTCCAAGCCGGATTACGGCTTTGCAAATACGCCGCCGCCCCGCCCGGAGTCCGGCTGATGGCGGCCTGAACCCGGGCCGCCAGTTCGTCCCATAGTTGCGCCACCACCGCGCCCGTCAAATACTCCAACCCCGTCATCGGGGGCGCCCCCTCCGCCAGCGCCGAGCATTCCGCCTCGGATGGCTTGGGAATGGCCGGGGCGGTGTCCGGCGGGTGGGGTTGATGACAGAGGGCGGTGAACAGTCGCCGCGCGAGCCCGCGCCAGAAAACGAAGGTGGGGGGCAGCGGTTCATGCAGGAACTCCGAGGCCAGCAATTCCAAGCCGCCAGCCGAGGAGTCGCCGAACCCCTCCGTCAACCGCGCCATGACCGCCGGGCTGAGCTTGGGCTCAGCCTGATCGTCAGGTTGGACAAACAAATGTCCTGCGGGAGATAATGCCAGGGACTGTGACATGACGCCGGGAGTATAGTCCCATTGCCCCCGAACCAGCCAGCATCATTCAATGGGGCATGAGACCGCCCGGCCGGCGCTTGCCAAATCCCGATGGTTGGGGCATGGTGGGTCCATGCTGCCGGACGAGCAACTCAGCCCCGAACAGATCACCGCATTGCGGGCCCTGACCGGCGTGCAACGACTTCGGTTGGCCGAGCGGCTGTATTGGTCGGCCCGCAAACTGAAGGCGGCCGGCTTGCGCCATCAGCATCCCGACTGGCCGGAAGAACGACTCAGCGACGAAGTGCGGCGGATTTTCAGCCATGCCCGAACCTGAATTATTTCTGCTGTTTGTGCGCCGACTGAATCAGGCGGGCATCCGCTACGTGGTGAGCGGCAGTGTGGCCGCCACTTTCTATGGGGAACCGCGTCTCACGCACGATGTGGATTGCCTCGTCTTCCTCAACGCCCGGGACATTCAACGGCTGATCGAAGCATTCCCCGCCACCGAGTTTTATATCCCACCGCCGGAAGCCATGCTCGCAGAAACGGCGCGTGAATCGCGCGGCCAATTCAATCTGATCCACCACGCCTCCGGCTTCAAAGCGGACCTGTATCCCACCGGACGTGATGAATTGAATGCGTGGGCGTTTCGCGGGAAACGCACGGTTGAGTTCGAGGGGGAAACGGTCGTGCTCGCCGCGCCGGAATATGTCATCGTCCGCAAACTGGAATACTATCGCGAAGGCCGCGCGGAAAAACATCTGCGCGACATCCGCGCCATTCTGGCCGTGTCGGGCGAAAACCTGGACCGGGCTTCGATGTTGGAATGGATTCAACGGCGCAACTTGGAAGCCGAATGGCGGCTGGTGACAGAGGGATGACCACCACCCACTTGGGGGACTCCAGTTCCATAGTCGTTGATTCCCTCCGGGGGAAAATCCCACCCGTCCGGTCTTGGCGGCCGGGATAAAGTCAGCCCGTCAAATCAGTCAACGCGGGGAAATTCCGCCAGGAAATGACCCCGGTGTCTTTACGATGATGATTTTCATCGCCGCCATAGACCAGCCAGGCCCGGGGTTGGCTGGGTTGGGCCAGCGTCAGCCAGTCCTCCAAACCTTCTTCGGCAGATTGGCAATTCGATTTACAATCAGCCAAACCTCCGAGCCAAACCGTCGGAAAGTTTTTAGCCGCAGAGCGGGTAATTGGCCATGAGCCGAAGATGCCGCTCCTGACGGAGCTTGGAAATATTATTTTTGGGATTGGGGGCTACAAATATCTCGCCCCTGACGGGGCTAAGGCCCCGGCCCGGCGGGGGCGGTTGTGGTCACACTCACAGTGTCAAACAGCGTGGAATTCACCACGGTGTTGTTGTGCGAGGCCAGGGCCAGGCCGGCGAAGATGGCTTTTTTCATCGGGAGGGTCACGGAACCCACGGGTTCCCACGTCTGGCCGTCCGCAGAAACGTAACCTTTGAAGACGTCGCCGGTCCGAACCAGCTTCAGCCAATGCGGCATTTTGGCGGCGGGACCGTCGGTGCTGGCGGGGCCATTGTCCGTCACGGCCCGGGATTGCAACACGGAACCGCCCTGACCGGTGAAGCCCACGAAGGCATACTTCGCCCCGGCGGCGGTGCTTTCCCGGAACATGATGCCGGCCTTGGCCCAGGGATCAGTATATTGCATGGATACCATCCGCGCCACCAACTGGCCGTCGCCCGTCCACGGTTTGCTGGCGAAATGGAAGGAATCGGCGACGTCCCAAATATCGCTGCCGGAGGCGATCAGGTTGTATTGCCCCCGCAGGTAACTGGTTTCCCCGGGAACGCCCACATCGCCAATATCCGCATCCGACCAGGTCTTGGGCAGGGTCGCCGTCACCACCGGCATGGCCTTGATCCATTTGGCGATGGTTTCCACGGCCCGCGTGTCCACCTCGTTCTTGGCGATGGGCGGCATCTGGTTGTCACCCACCAGGCTGACCCGGTGGAATAGCAGCGATTTGTCCGGCGCCCCCGGCACAACCACTTTGGCCCCGGCAATGCCGAGCGGATTTTGCACCGGCCCATTAATGAGGTTTTGCCGGCTCAACGGGGTTTCAAACCGGGCGTCGAAAAAGGCACCCGCGCCGCCGGGTTGATGGCAATGCGAACAGTTCGCATCCAGATAAGACCGGACGCGGGTGTTCAGGGTGGCGGTGGGGCTGGTGATGGCCACCAGCTTGGGAATGAGCGGCAGTCTTTTTTCATCGAGGGACTGGTCGAACACCGCGAGGTGGTTCCACGCGCGCAGTTGGTTGTCGGTCACGCCGGTTTCGGGATAGGTGTAATCGCCATTGAGTTGGCGCGCGTTCACCCCGAGCACCCCGCCGGAAATGGGGGTGTGGCAGGTCAGACAATCCTGGCGGCCGGGATAAAACCATTTCTGCACCCGGGTGCCGTTGGTGGTGTGGATGGTGATATCCTCGGTGAACCCGGCATTGACCAGGTCGGCATCGCTGTTGTCCGGCCGCCACTTGTAACTGGCGCCATACACGGCGCCGCTGGTGTCACGCACGAGCAGGCGCGTTTCCAACCGGCGCAGGAGTTTGGGGTTGGTGTCATCCACCGGGAGGCTGAAATGTTTGACAAACACCGTGCCGGCGGGAAAGGACCAGCGGCCCTGGGGGGCAAAGCCGACCACGGCGTTGGTGGCCAGGGCCACCCACCGCGATTTCACCGCGCCATCCGACCAGAGCGGGGAGTTGACGCCGTAAGGAATCAGGCCGGCCGCCGGCTTAAAGGCCGGCAGATCGTCGAACGCCCCGGTTTGCGACAACAGCTTCGGGAGCGTCTGACGCGGGGGCGGCGGACCGCCGCGCGCCAGCCGGAAAATTCGCCCGCCAATACTGCTCATCTGGCAGAAATAAAGTTCGCCGGCCGCATCCGTGCCGAAGGAGGAGAGCCCGGTGTAATCCGTGCCCGCGTTGGGACCGTCCCCCTTGGGCATGACACACAGCACGAGTTTGGTTTTGGGGGTGGTGGTTTCATCCAGCGCCCAGATGATCCGCATCACATTATCGCCAAAGATGTATTTTCCGCCGAGATCGGCGGCGAATTGCCGGCCGCGATAGACATACCCGCCGATGATCGCCCGGCCATCGCTGTGCGGATAGTCCAGCACCGGCCCGCGACTGATCCCGATATACGGCTCCTCCATTTTGCCCAAGGTGCCTTCGCAACGGTTCCATTGAAAATTCAGGGCGGATTCGCCCGGCTCGATCACGTCAATTTCCTCCCGGGAACTCTCCCCGACATCGCCAATGAAAATCCGGCCCGTCACCGCGTCGCAGGTCATCCGGTGGGGACTGCGCAAGCCCAGGCAATAAAATTCCTCCAGCACATTGGACTGGCCGACAAACGGATTGTCATTGGGAATATAATAATGCGCGGTGACGCCATTGACGGGCTGGCGCGGCGGGGCGTGGCTGATTTGGCCGCCCCGGCAATCCACATCCACCCGGAACACGCCGGAATACAAGCTCTTGTTGATGATCTGGTCATTGTCGCCCACGGAATTATCCCCGTCCGTCCAGTAAAGAAACCCGTTGACCGGATGAAAAAACATCCCGCCGCCATGATGCCACACCGTCTGGTCGGTCAGATCCACAAACACCGTTTCCGAACCCGGAATCGCCACGCCATTCTCATCCAGCGTGAACCGCGCGAGCCGGTCGTGGTAGGTGTCCGGCAGCACCGGATTCGGGCGGGTGGTCGGACTGCCCACCACCGTGCCCGGCTTGACCCAGGTATACCAGACAAAGACAAAATGGTTCGTGGCGAACCCCGGATGAAACACCAGTCCCAACAACCCGGAATCATCCCAGCCCTGGCATTCGCTGCTGATATCCAGCATCAGCTTTTTCTCCGTGGTCTCCGGCTGATTGACAAACGACCAGACCCGGCCTTCGCGTTCCCAGACGCACACTTGATCGGTGCCGGGCACGGCCGTGAAGCCCACCGAATTGGTGAACAGCAAATGCGGGAAAGCATTCACCGCCGACCAGTTGCCGGAAATGGCCGGGGCGATTTCCGGGAGCGTGCCGCCGAGAAAGGCGGCCATCCCCGGTCGGGCGCTGAGCCCATGCGGTTTGGCCGGGGCATCCACCTTGGCCGGGGCCATCAGGGCGCCCCACCCCAGCATTAATAGCACCCCCAGCAGGCAGGACCGGGTGCGGTTCGATGACGGCAATGTGATTTGGCTCAAAACAGCTATAAGCTTCCCCGTCCGGCGGGCCAGGTCAAATGCTTTATGCAGTCCAGACCTAAAAAGGCTCATCCTCACCCCAACCCCCGAACCCGCCGCCGCCACCCGCCGCTGCCAAAGGCGGAGACCGGGATGAGGGCGGACGTGTTTGTCCCCTCCCGCTCACCGCGCCGCCATCCGAATTCCCATTTCATAAGTTCGTTAAGGGGGAGGTAACCGTTAAAATCGGACCGGCCATGGCCCCCGGTGGTCCGCCGACTAACGCCTTGACTGACCTTGACCGGGTTTGACCCTCTTTTTGGGTCTTGGGTTCTGGGTCTCGGGTCCGGGGTGCCGGGCGGCAGGGCCGCGCTTGGTTTGGCTGGTTTAGCCTGGAGACGCCGGGCGGGTGGGTTACCGCCCGGGCTTGAGAGGTTTGACTGACCTTGACTGACCTTGACCGGGCTGAAACCGCCGAACCTCGCCTGAACGGACTTTGGATAGGATATGAAGGCGCGGGGCTTGGGGCGCGAGGGGCGGGCCAGGAAGGGCTGGCTGCCACTACCGCAAGATGCGTGGATGGTGCCGCTCTTGGAGCCGCACCGCACGAACGTTCTGCGGCATCGCGCGGCGGTACCGTTGGCCGCCATTTCAAGGCTGAGGCTGAGGCGTTCATTCGCTACCTTCAACCTAAAATACGCAATATGATGCTGATTGTCAATGGATATGGCATAAATGTGCGTTTTTGTGCGGAGATTTAACCTCGGGCCAAACAGCCTCGTGTCTTTTCCAAGATCGGCTGGATTGCAACTGCAATGCAAACGAATTGCAGCCCCTGTGAATTGCAATAAATCATTCGATTTTAAAAAATCATTTAAAAACGTAACACCTGCAATATAAACGACTTGTCAATTATTGCATTGATCGGCACACCATTTGCTGAATGCAATCTCCTTGATATATTAGGGAATGCATAATAATTAATATTTGGGAGCCAGCACAAGAAGCACGGTAAACAATAATACGAAGGTTCATTTATGTCAGCCCATCCGCACAAACATAAAGCCATTTCCGCCATCACCGGCAAGGAAACGGACGCGGAGTTACGGGAAATGATCATCAAATGCACGCAACGCTACTCCGGCTGCACCAGTCGTCAAAAATGCCTGATTCGCGCGTTGTCCGGCCTGACGTTCGCCACGCTGGGGAATCTGGTGAAGGCGTTTAACCGGGACTTCTGTTTGGAAATCCTCAAAGGGACCTGCGCCTGCCGGGATCGTGATTTGGGTGGCAACGGCCATTCCCCCTGAGCCTCACCCCGGCAACGCCTTCACGGCGGCGGCCAGCGACTTCACAAAATCACTGACGCGGGCCACGAGGTCCGGGGACTGGCCGTGCAGGGCAATTTGGTTCACAATGGCGCTGCCCACCACCACCGCTTCGGCGCTGCGGGCCACCTCGGCGGCCTGTTCGGGATTGGAAACCCCAAACCCCACGGCAATCGGCAGTTGGGTGCAAGCCCGGATTTTGGCCACTTGGGAATCCAGGTTGGCGGCCACCTGGGATTGCATGCCCGTGACGCCTTCGCGGGAAACATAATAAACAAACCCGGACCCCCGCTTGACGATCTGCGCCAGGCGTTCCGGCGGCGTGGTGGGTGCGACGAGGTAAATATGGTTCAACCCGGCCGAGCGCATGAGGGTTTCGCAGGTCTCGCCCTCCTCCGGGGGCAAATCCAGCACCAACAGGCCGTCCACCCCGGCTTGTTGGGCTTGGTGGATGAACTCGGCCAGGCCCGCGCGATGAATGAGGTTGAAATAAATGTAGAGGACAATGGGAATCTGGGATTCCCGGCGGAGGTCGGCGATCATGGCCAGCAATTTCGGGGGGGTGGTGCCGGATGCCAGGCCCCGTTGTGCGGCGAGTTGATTGACCAGTCCGTCAGCGAGGGGATCGCTGTAAGGCACGCCCAGTTCCAAAATGTCCACGCCCGCCCGGTCAAAGGCCAGGGCAAGCTGGCGGGTGGCCTCCAGATGGGGATCGCCCGCCCCGATATAGACGACCAGGCCTTTCTTGCCCGCGCGGTTCAGTTCCGCGAAGCGTTCCTCAATGCGATTCATGTGCCGGCAGTTTCCAATGCGGAGTGAAAAGTTTCAAGCGGCAAGTTTTCGGGGGGGGCGCCCGGGCGGCAAAACTTTCCGCAAATAATTTAAAATATTTTCTAAGGTAATTTTTAAACCGGCCGATAGCTTCCTGTAATGAGCTTCTGGCTTCACAACGATAAAAACTATTTGAAGCGCGTTGGGAGACTCGCCAGCCGAAGAGCGCGCAACAAATAATATCGGGTGAACCGCCGGGGGACACAAAACGAATTTTGGGATGCTTGTTTGGGGTAAACAAGTCAATGGCAGCCGGCGGGAGGGCACGTTCCTCCGCACTCCCGTCGGTTGCTATTGTCGTTTTCAAGCCCCACGCTGAAAGCGAACGCTGAATTGACCCGCCCCGGAAATTTTCGCATGATCGAGGCATGGCAAACACGTTCGGGCAGTTGTTCCGCATCACCACCTGGGGCGAATCTCATGGCGGCGGGGTAGGGGTGGTGGTGGATGGCTGCCCGCCCCGCTTGAAACTCAGTGAAGCGGACATTCAGCCGGACTTGGACCGCCGCCGTCCCGGACAGTCCAAAATCGTCACCCCGCGCAAAGAGTCCGACACCGTGCAAATTCTTTCCGGCCTCAGCGATGGCCAAACCCTGGGCACACCGATTTGCCTGTGGGTGAAAAACGAGGACGCCCGCTCCGAGGCTTATTCCGAAATGAAGGATAAATTCCGCCCGTCCCACGCGGATTACACCTACTTTGCCAAGTATGGCATTCGCGCCTGGCAGGGTGGCGGCCGGGCCAGCGCCCGCGAGACCATCGGCCGGGTGGCCGCCGGGGCGGTGGCCAAAAAGCTGTTGCGGGAGCAATTCGGCGTCGAAGTCCTTTCGTATGTCAAACAAGTCCAGCGCCTCATCGGCCAGGTGGATCCCGGCCGGGTGCAACTCAAGGAGGTCGAGGCGAACATCGTTCGCTGTCCGGATGCCCCGATGGCGGAAAAAATGATCCGGTTGATCGAAAAAATGCGGCGCGCGGGCGACACGGTGGGCGGCATCGTCGAGGGCCTGGCCCGCGGGGTGCCCGCCGGCTGGGGCGAACCGGTGTTTGACAAACTCGAGGCCGACCTGGCCAAGGCCATGCTCAGCCTCCCGGCGTCCAAAGCCTTCGAGATCGGTTCGGGCTTTGGCGGCATTCTGCTGACCGGTCGCGAACACAACGACCCGATTCGCGCACGCGCCGGCAAAGTGTTCACCACCAGCAACCGTTCCGGCGGGATTCAAGGCGGCATTTCCAACGGCGAAACCATTTTTTTCCGCGTGGCGTTCAAACCCGTCGCCACGGTGATGCACGAACAGGACACCGTGGACACGGCCCTGCGGAACACCACGCTCAAGGGCCGGGGCCGGCATGATCCGTGTGTGCTGCCGCGGGCGGTGCCGATGGTGGAGGCCATGACCGCGCTGGTGCTGGCGGACCACGCCCTCCGGCAGCGTGCGCAATGCGGTTGACATTTGCCGGCATTGGATACAATCATTGTTTTTCTACATTATATTCGACGATTATGGCTGAAAAAACTGTAAACGAGGTCGCGCGGGAAGCCCGCACGCTGTTCAACAAGGCGACGGAAGCGGTGCAACGGGAAAATCTGGACTATGCCATCACCCTGTTCAACCAACTGTTGGAACGGGAACCGGCGTTCTACGACTGCCGCAAAGCCCTGCGCCAGGCGCAGGTTCAGAAAGCCGGCACTGCCGGCACCGGTTTCTTTAAAAAAATGCTGAGCGTCGGGGGTTCTTCGCCGCAGGTGGCCAAGGCGCAAATGACCCTGCGCAGCAATCCCGCCGGCGCCATGGCCATAGCGGAACACATTTTGAACAGCGACCCCAACAGTTCCGCCGCCCACCGTATTCTGGTGGAGGCCGCCGCCGCCTTGGAACTGCCCCGCACCGCCGTCTTGTCCTACGAAACCCTCGTCAAAAATTCCCCGAAAGATAAAAAGCTGGTGATTGAATACGCCCACGCCGTATCGGACATCGGCGAGGGCACCCGGGCGGAACGATTGTTGATGGATTTGATGCGGGATTACCCGAACGATAACGATCTTAATCAGGCGCTCAAAAATCTTTCCGCCCGCAAAACGCTCGACGAAGGCGGTTACGCCGCGCTGGAAAGCGGCGAAGGCTCGTACCGTGACATCCTCAAAAACAAAGATGAGGCGGTGGCCCTGGAACAGCAGAACCGGGTTCATAAATCCGAGGATGTGGCCGCCAACCTCATCGCCGAATATGAAAGCCGGCTGCCCGCCGAGCCCAACAACATGAAGTTGATGCGCGACCTGGCCGAGTTGCACACCCAAAAAAACCAGTTTGACCAGGCGCTCGCCTATTACGAGAAGATCAAACGTTCCGACATGGGCAACGATTCCTCGCTCGACCAGGCCATCACCAACACCAAGCTGCGCCAGCTCGACCAGAAAATCTCGGAGATCAATCCCTTCGCCCCCAACCATGCCGAACTGGTGGCCGCCCTGAAGCAGGAAAAGGCGGATTTCCAACTGGCCGAAGGCCAGAAACGGGTCGAGCGCTTTCCCACCGACATGGGCATCCGCTACGAGATGGGCGTGCTGTATTTTCAGGCCGGCAAAATCAACGAAGCCGCCGCCGAATTTCAAAAGGCCAAAAACAACCCGCACAAGCAGGTTCCGGCCCTGAATTACCTCGCCCAGTGTTTCACCAAAAAGCGGATGTATGACATGGCCGCCCGCAATTTTCAAACCGCCATTGAACTGAAACCCATCCTGGACGAAGAGAAGAAGGATCTGATTTACAATTACGGCAGCGTGCTGGAAACCATGGGCAAAAAAGGCGAGGCCATTGACCAGTTCAAAATTCTCTACGAAAGCGACATGGGTTACCGCGACGTGGCCGCCAAAGTGGACGCCTTTTACGCGGCGCAGTGATACCGTCCCTGACCACCGGCGGGGTTTTCTGCGGGAAAA
>Ga0302278_10001742_pt1 | contig 26199 bp, 20 predicted proteins | sample III_Bog_N3_2_FD_194543 | JGI IMG/M metagenome (GOLD analysis project Ga0302278, IMG submission 194543) | Peat permafrost microbial communities from Stordalen Mire near Abisko, Sweden - III_Bog_N3_2 | ecosystem: Environmental > Terrestrial > Soil > Wetlands > Peat | place: Sweden: Abisko... | reverse complement strand
GCGAATTATACACACTCCTGCAAACTTTTCATTAATAAAAGGTTAACAGGGCTGGAGTAGGAGTTCGGGGCGGAGTTATGAGCAGAAAGGCGAAACCAAGCTGGGACCATCGATTTTAAAGGGGTTCAATGAGCGCGCTTAACGTAAGCGTTTAACGAATGCGGCTAGTTTGAGCGCCTGGAGGCGGGGGATTAAAGAGCAAAAATTTGTCTTGACAGTGTTTTTTGAGCGCCCTATTTCAAGGCAGCCTGACGACCGAGTCGACGACTAAGAGAGTCGACTGGAACCCGCTGCAGCCGAGCGGGCTTTTGCCAGGTCGTCCCGGACATCAATGATAGATTGGGCATCCGACGCATCGAGATTCGAACTTCGAGAAAACGCCCTCTCGACCATGCCTTCAAACATCGGAATCAGTGAATCGGAAGACATGGGATGCTGCAGATCGGCCAATCCCTGCTCCCAGCGTTGAGTCTGCAACCGGTTGACATTGGCCTCGCGTACGGCATCCGGCGAAAACGAAAAGGCGACCCAAAGCAGAGTGGCGACGAAGTAGGTAACCAGGTTGATCGCGTTGAACAGGCCGGCCTTGACGAAGCCACCCGAATTCAGCGCCATCAGAATTAACTCCGTGCCAGCGAAGAGCCCGAAGCCGAGCGAGATGCCAAAGCTGATCTGCTTCCGCGACACTCCCAGGAAACGCGAAAAGAGCAGCATGAAAAGAATGAGTCCGAATTGAACCACGCGGACGGAGCGGTGCAACGTGGTGACGGCATGAACGAGGGGGCTGCTATCCGAAGAATTGGAAAAGGCGACGATTACCGAAACCAGCAGCATAACGACGCCGGCCCATTTGAAGAGCAGGGTGCCAAGGTCTTTTAGCGTGTGGTAGGGGCGAAACACATCGATGAAGACTTCGTGAATCACTTTGAAGCCTAAAACCGCGTTGACTGCCTCTCCCAACCAAAAGAGCCAGAAGTATAGGGTGTGGTTACCGGCCAGCCAGAGAGGAAACAGAACGGCAAAATTCACGTCCTGCACAATCAGAAAAATGAAAAAGGCGGGAAACTTCTTGTGCAGATTACGCCGCCACAAGACGACCGCGACCACCGATTGAACGGCGGGTTGCGCACACCAGAGACAAAGGTCGAAGATGTGGCTCTGCCACGTCATAGGCTTACGGGGGAGCAGGGGATGCGGATCGAGAGAAACCGCTTCACTGCTCACTCACATCCTCAGGCAGGTTGCCCTTCCAGGTCAACCCACTTAGGTAACCTTAGTAACTATTACTCCGGGTCAAATCGACATCGGAGGTAACCGCTGACGAAAAAATCACTGTTTCGGGGAATTGCCCCTCCACTCAAGTAGTCAGGGAGAGGACGTAGGAGCGGAGAGCCAAGCTGGCAGGGATTTCGGCTGAGGTGCGCGAGGTCACGATCAGGTTGTAGTCGTCGCTGGCGCGGAGGCGACTAAAAATCGACGTGGCTTCCAGGGGCTCGACGAGCGCCAAGTATCGCAGGAAGGCAAAGATGTCTTCGGTGGGCTCAAGTCCGGGCGCGACAAACGAGACTTCGACATCTTCATGATGGAAGTGCCAGCCCAGCGAAGCGGCGAGTCGGACCGTCTTTTCGTAGACGGCTGGCGGAACGGCGCCGGGTGGGGGATTGTCAAACACAATACGCAGTTTGCGCTCATCTTCGCGGCTGAACTCGCGAACCTTCAGGGTGCCGGTGCGCGCTGTGGCTTTCCAATCGACGTGACGGGCGGAGTCATCGGGCATGTACTCGCGGATGAGATAGAGATCGTTGCCGCGCCCGCTCACGAAAGATTCGAGCTCTCCGGTAACCATGGGCAGAACTTCGAGGAACTGGTCGGCGGGCTCGACGATGGGATAGACGATGATCTCGCGAGCGAGATTGATGCGCCGAGTCTTGGTCAGAAAGGAAAAGGGAAAGCGTGTGGCAAGGCCGAAATTTTTCTCGCAGTAACGGCCACGCGCTGGAAAACTCAATTCGAGGTCGGCGCGCAGTTCCTGGCCCGTGGCGAGAAAGGGAAAATAGACGGATTCCTGCAAGATGGGCTTCTCGGCATCCTCACGCACGCGACGGAGATGGCGATCGGGAAGATGGAACCACTGCTTCTCGGGTGCACGATTGCGAGGCCATCCGAAGGTTTGCGCTTCCCAACGCCAGCGGTCTTTCTTTTTGCGCTTGGCGGGGACGACGCGCACGGAAAATGAGGGCAGCCAGGAACTGGTGTTGCGTAAGAAAAGACGAGCCAGCATGGGGCGTCCGGCAAAAACGTGTTCGGGCAGACGCACATCGAGCGTGAGACTCCGCAGCACAACGGCTGAGGCGATGCCGGAAACGATGATGGCGGAGAGTAGCGTAGCCACGATCACGTAGAGCAGATTATTGCCGGTATTGATGGCGGCGATTCCAATGACAACGCTGACCAGGATGTAGATCAGGCCGGCGCGAGTGACGTCGTAATCCATGGCCTCGCGTACGCTCGTGGCGACGACGCGCCGGGCCAGATAGGGCACGGTGGTGAGGCCAACGAAGACGGCAAGCAGTAAGGCGATGGAGGCCAGGGCTACCGTCCCCCAGACGCTGCCAGCTTCCCGCGATACGGTGGAAAAGAGCGCTGCACCGAAGGCGAGGGTGAGGCCGACGAGAGCAAGCAGGAATCGCACCCAAACCTGCGACAGTCCCAGCCGGTAGGGTTCGGGGGACGCAGACTTTTGCAACGAACTTTTTTGTGTGTGTTCTGAAATCAAAAGGCTCTCCGATGCCGGGTACTGCTGTCAGGATATGACGGCGGAGCATTGAGTGGAAGTGACGGAAGATACTTATTGGACCCATACAGTATGCTATGGACGATATTTCCGGCGATTCAACATGACAGCTCTGGTAGAAATCAACGAACTGACCAAGAATTACGGCAGCTTTGTCGCAGTGGACCACCTTACTTTGTCAGTGCCGCCAGGGCAGATCTTCGCGCTGCTGGGACCGAATGGCGCGGGCAAGACGACCACGATCCGCATGCTGATGGGGATATTGGTACCCAGTTCAGGATCGGCCATGATCGACGGCCTCGACTGTTTTCGGCAACGGGTCGAGGTGAAGCGCAAAGTGGGTTACCTTCCCGATGAACCGGTCTTCTACGATTTTCTGCGGGGCCAGGAAATCATTCGTTTCTCGGGAGAGATGCACGGTCTGACGAATGAAGAGATCGAGACTCGAACGCGTCCGCTGATTGAGCGATTGGACCTCACAGACGCCCTGGACGAGTTCGCCGTCAATTACTCGAAGGGCATGAAGAAGAAGCTGGCGCTGGTTTGTGCCATGCTGCACGATCCCGCGCTCTTGATTCTTGACGAACCGACGAACGGACTGGACCCGTTCGCGACACGAGCGCTACATGAAATTATCCGGGGCAAAGCGGCCGAGGGTAAGACAATTTTCTTCAGCACGCATCTGCTCGACCAAGCCGAGAAGCTTTGTACGCAGATTGCGATCATCGCGAAAGCCCGACTGGTGGCGCTCGGGACGCTCAGCGAGTTGCGAATGCGCTTGTCGAGCGACAGTTCGCTGGAAGAGATTTTCTTTTCCGTCGCCGGAGAAGCGGGGAACACGGGCCAATGAGTTCTTCGCGGCAGATCAGCACGGCTCGTGCGTTCTGGATTTTGGGCCGCCTCGCGTTGCGCCGCCAGCTGAATCAGTGGCAAAGCATTCGTTTCGCGCGGAAGCGGAAGTCGTCATTCCGGCAGCCTTCGAACATCCAGACTTCGAACCTGCCGCCTTCGAACTCCGCACCCTCCGGCCGCTCTACCGCTAACGACCTGGTAAAGCGCTCGGCCGCGCCTTCAAAGGCGGGAGGGCCGCCGATCCTGAGCATGTTTCTTTTCGTCATGCTCGCTTTCAATGGTTTCATGCTGGGCGGCCGTGGCTTAGTCCTGCTTTCGTCGACGGCCCAGAACATCAGCGATTCCACCTCCGATAAAATCCCGGTCACGCTTTCGACAGAAACGCGATTGAAACAGGCGGATGACGCCTTGCGGCAGGTCCGGCAGATGAAGGATCCGGTCGAACGCGAGAAATATCTCGGGATGTGGAATCGCTATCTCGACGGTTTGTTTCTCAACGAGGTGCGGCGCGGCGCGTATTCCGACGAAGAAGAGACGGCGCGAGTGCAGCACATGCGGGAAGTTTATGCGCAGCAGGGTTCCGCCGGTTTTGCCCACACGGATTCAGGCGGATTCTGGGTTTCGAAAAATACGTGGCCCGGTGGGAGCGACGCCAAATCCGTTTTTCTGATAGCGCTCGGCTTGGTTCTACTGCTGTGGATGCCACTCATCGTTTTCGGATCTTTGGGAACCAGCAACAAGGACCTCGGGCAAGTGGAGTGGAGTTTCGAGTGGTTGTCCACATTCCCTATCTCGACGCGGGCGCTGTTTGGCTCGAAGTTGCTCGTCTATTCGCTACTGCATCCGCTGGTGTGGGTATTTCTTCTTCCCTTCCTGATTCTGGTTTACGTCGCGGCGGGTTTCGGATGGGCGGCGCTTCCACTCGGAATGGTCGCGACGATTTATACGGCGGTGCTTGCCGGGGCTTTCATTACGATTCTGGAAGTCGCGATGCGGAAGTACTTGAGCCTCTCGCGGCTGAAAAGTTTTCAGGCTCTCTTTACAGTGCTGGGAACGGGCTCGCTGCTGATTTTTTATGCATCCAGCAACTCGACGGTCATCGATGGATTCCTGGTCCGGCAAGCACACTCTCTTCCTACATGGATCGCATGGAATCCCTTCGCTCTGCCCCTGATGGTGGTGGCCTCGGGAAGCGCGCCTTTTCGCGTGCAATGGCCGGTTCTAGGGCTCATGACCGTTGCCTTGGCGGTGGCCTGCAGCGCTGCATTGGCGGGCAGCGAGTGGCTCACGCGCGACGGCCTCGTGAAGGCTGGCGGTCCGTATCAGGGGGTGCGAAAGACGCGGACAAAACCTTCTCCCCGGCTGTGGCTTCGGGGAATTCCCGCGCACGAGATGCTCTTGCTGGTGCGCGATCGGAACCTGCTGGTGCAAGTGTTGATTGTGCCGCTCATGGTGCCGGCGTATTACTTGCTCATCAATACCAGGATGGTAACGGCGGTGAGCGGCAATTTTCGGCACGCAGCCATGCTGGCTTTCGCTGTGGGCGCGTATTCGTTTCTCAATAGCGCCATTCCGGTGCTGAGCCGCGAAGACAAAACCCTTTGGTATCTGCTGACCTTTCCGCAGTCGCTCTCTTCGATTCTCGCCAAAAAAGCCGCCGTGTGGGCGGCACTGGGCATGGCCTACGGCGCCGTCGCACTGGCGGTGATCACACACTTCAGCCGGCAGATGCGCGGGCAGGCATGGACGGACGTTGTAGTCGCGCTCTATGGCATCGGCCTGTATGCGTTTATAGGATCGGGCATCGGAATTCTCGCCACCAACATTCTCGAGACAGTGAAGCAGGCACGCTTCCGCACCGACATGATCTATCTCTACATGGTGCTGGCCGCGGTCTATGCGAACGCGATTTATTCGCCTTCGGTATGGGCGAAGATCGCGCAGATCGTGCTGTCGACTCTGCTGGCGGTGGCGCTGTGGCAGAAAGTCAAAGATTTCACTCCTTACATTCTCGACCCAGTCGAGCACCCTCCAAGAGAGGTCGGGTTGGCGGACGGAATGATCGCCGCGCTCGCTTTCTTCGCGGCGCAAGGTTTGATTTTCCTCTTCTTGCGGGCGGTCAGCAGTTCGTCGTTTGCCTCGCAAATCACGATCGCTTATGTTCTGGCGGGCGTCCTCGTTGGGGGCGCGGCCATGATCATCCTGTCGATGCAGGGCGTTAAGGATATATGGCAAACCGTCGGACTGTCACCGGGGCGGGGCGAAGTGCGTTCTTCCAGTTTCGGGCGCAGCGTTTTTGTTGGAGCACTCTGCGGGCTGGTGGCTGCCTTTGGCGCGTTTGTTTACTTGCATGCGCTTAATCTTTCTCCGCAATGGCAAACCTGGAAACAGGATGCCGAACTCAATTCGTTTCTCACGCGCGCCGACAAACCGGTATGGCTGATTGTGCTGGCAGTATTTGCAGCGCCTATTTTCGAGGAGTTCATCTTCCGCGGACTCGTCTTTCGCGGCTTGCGCCGATTGACCGGGCCGGTCTTGGCGGTGGCCGGAAGTGCCGCGCTGTTTGCCTTGGTGCATCCTCCGGTAGCGATCATTCCGGTTTTCGGACTGGGAATCGCGGCGGCTGTCAGCTTCCAGCAGACGGGATTGTTGCTCGCCCCCATCGTCGCGCACTGCGTGTACAACGCGTCCGTGTTGGCACTCAACAAGCTGTGAAGAAGTGGTTCGAGGTGCACGAAGGTTCAGACCAACTGAGTTGAGGGAAGCCAAGACGGAGCGTCATCGAGCGATCTCCACTTCTTCGACCGGGACGGGAACGGGAACGCCTCCGAAGCGACGTTCACGGCGATGGAAATCGTTGACGGCGGCGGCGAGATCGGTGGCGTCGAAGTCCGGCCACATGCGATTGGTGAAGTGGAGTTCAGCATAGGCGGACTCCCAGAGCAGGAAGTCGGAGAGACGTTTCTCGCCGCCGGTGCGAATGAGGAGATCTACTTCTCCACTCTCGGCGGTTAAGGCCTGCGCCAGCATTCGGCCCAAGAGATCGGCCGAGGGCGGTGTAGTTGGCGTGAAGGCCGAGGCCGCTGTAGCGGCGGCGCGAGTGATGGCATCGCGCGAAGAGTAGTCCACGGCGATTCGCAGATGCAGGCGACGCCCTTCGGCGGTTGCGAACTCTGCCTCGGCGATCTCGCGCAAGACGAGCGTGGGCAAACGATCGCGGCGTCCGATGATCTCCAGACGGACACCATTCTGGCGAAGCTTTTCGGTCTCCAGCCGAAGGTAAGCCCGAAGCAGCCAGAAGATGCTGTCCACTTCGGAAGCAGGGCGGCGCCAGTTGTCGGACGAAAAGGCGTAGAGTGTCAGGCAACGTATGCCGAGATCGGGCGCATGTTCGACTACGCGGCGGACCGAGCGAATTCCGGCGCGATGACCGGAAACTCGAGGCAGACTGCGGCGCGTGGCCCAGCGGCCGTTGCCATCCATGATTATGGCGACGTGGAGTCCCTTTGGTTTTGTACTCTGCACGCGAAGCTCCTTTAGCGAACTAGAGTGATTCGCCGGGTTGCGTTTGTTCTCAAGGTTGCGAAAAAGTTTTCCCGAGCGCCGGGCCTCCGCAGCGGCTGGAAGCCGCTGTCAATTCCGCGTCAGTTACAGCACGAGTGGAACTCTTGCCCTTCCCAAAACCGCCACGGAATGGAGTTTTTTCGCCACTTTTTCTCTTCCTTGAGCGATGTCTCGCCAGTGCTCGTGCCTTAACGTGCGTTCTATGGAACAAGGGGCCTGGTTTGCGTTTCCGAGGGGCCTGCTACGGGCAGTGAGCTATACCAGTCGATCCCGCGGGTGAAGTACATCGCTGCCGCCACGACCAGGAAACTTGCGACTGCGCCCACCAGCAGCGCGTTATCTTCGAGCCGCAGCAGCAGATAGATCAGTACATACAGGAGAGTGAAAATAGCCAGGGCGCGCACTCCCTGCAACCGGCTGGAGAATATCCACGCAGCGTTGATCGAAAGCAGCGCAACAGTGGCAGAACCTGCAAACAGAAAACCGAGGTCAAAACCGATTCGTTCGGCGAGAGAGAGCAGCAGGAGGTAAAAGATGATCTGCGCCATCCCGACCAAAACATATTGTGCGGGATGAACGCGCTTGCCGGTCGTGACCTCGAATACGAAGTAAGAAAGAAAAAGCAGTCCCAAGAAGAGGGCTGCATATTTGAGAGATCGGTTGAGAGATTGATAGGGATCTGCCACTTCAATAAACGAAACGCCGAGGGCGCTTGCGTCGAGGCCGCTGATCGAGTCGCTTGGTCCTTCCGCTCGCACTCCGCGAGCGATGAAGGGCACGGACCACTCCGCCGTGAAACCGCTAGCCGAAACGGTCCGGGCTACAGGCAGAAATCCGCCATCGAAGCCGGGACTCGGCCAATCGCCCTGCATGGCGACATGGGTCGTCTTACCGTACGCAAGCAGCGCCAGCCGTTGCGCACCAGAGAATCGCAAAGTGGATGCGACGTTAAATTGTGTATCGGGTTTCGCGAAGCTGTTTGCCTTGGCTCCCAGTAAAGCCAGTTTCGTGCGTTGGCTTTGATCTCCGCCGGAATAGATGTCCTGTGCAACCTCTGCCGGGACCAAAGTGACTGTCTTCCCCTCGATCGTCAAGGTAGCATCGGCCAGCGCCCCGCGAGGATCGCTCACTCCTACAACGATCTCGGCTCGGTTCCAGTCGAGTTGGGCGCCTTGCGGAGCTGCGGCGGGCACTCCGGTCAAATCAAAGGTCGCGTCAAAATTCAAATCTGCCTGAAAGACTGGCACTTTGAACAGGGAGAGCCGCCGCTCTTCGGTCTTCGTTTTGAGAACAGCCGCGGCTTGTGCTGGAAACACCAGATAGGTGCCGTGCTTCGCGAAATCCGTAGGCAATTGCGGCGGGATGTTATAGGGGATGGCGAGGGTCGGTCCGAGAAATGTCTGCTGGCCGCCGACATGTCCGGTGATTTTATTGACGACCTCTGCGGCTCGCATTGTACGATCTTCGACCAATCCTCCGACAAAGAGTGCCGGGATAGTCATCAGCAGAGCGAGTCCACAGACTACTATCAGTTTCACACCCATCGATCTTGACCTGATTCGAGCTTGCATGGCTAACGGAAACATCGAAGAGTCACTCATGGATCCCTCCTAAAGTCGCTACGCTTTGCACTGCAAAGTACCCTCACAAAAAATTTTAGGCCCGCGATGGCGCCAGGTTCTGCAACAGGCGGCCCGCGGGATCCTCTTCCGTTACTTTCGCGGCGTCGCGGACGACTTGTTCTAGCGTGGATAGATATTCGATATAGCGCGCGCGTCCGGAGGCAGTGATTCGACAAACGGTCAGCGGACGATTGCGTTCCTGCTTTTTTACGATCTCCACCAGTTTGCCTTTTTCGAGCACGCGAAGATGGCGGTTTAGGTTGCCGTCAGTAAGGGCGCAGAGTTGTTTGAGGTCTCCAAAGGCTAAGCCTTTGGGATTGGTGATGAGAGAGGTAAGGACGCTGAGGCGCGCGCGCTCGTGGATGACGCGGTCGAGGCCTTCGTAGGCGAAACGGGCTGCGCTGGCTGGAGCTTTAGACTTCATCGTCTGCCTCCTCTCGTTCGTCGTCGTCTTCTTGTTCCCTTCCCTGCTTCGAGGCGAAGAGGATGGCTGCGACCAGCAACTGGCCTGCGCCGTAGGGAATGCCCATGGCCCACGGAGACAGAGCCCGGTTATCGCCGAGGCCGATGCAGGTGAGTCCGGTAAGCAGGTACCACGCTCCGGCGGCGGCCACGGCGCGTGGCAGAAAACGGCAGGACGAAAATATTCCCAGGCTGAAGATAATTTGCCAGAGTCCGGGAAGCATCCAGAGAGCGCTGGGAACGGAGCGCACGATCACAAATGTAATGAGGGCGCCTGCTCCCGCCGAGGGCAGGAATTGCTCGACTGCCATGCGGATCATTTCGTCCGCCATGCCGGAGTGGATACGGCGGGTGCGCGCGTGCATTTGAAGGCCAATCACGGCGGCGGAGAGGACGGCGGTCCAAATCCAGATACCGAGGAAGGCGGCAACGCGATTTGCCGGGTCGGGCAGCCAGAACGACTGTGCGAAGGCAGCCCCTACTGCCAGAACGCCAGTGCTGGCGAGTGTTGCCGGGCCGTAGCCGCGAAACTCGGTGCTGTGGGCGACCTGCCTGCGGATACTGCTGATGTCTCCGAGAGCTTTGTGAAGGTCGTTCATGCAATTCACTTTGCATTGCAAAGTAACGCACGGGGAGAGACTTGTCAAGTAGGTCGAAAAGCGGAGTGCAAAGGCCTCAACCACGAAGGGCACAAAGGCACACGACGGAAAGGCTGCAGGGCGGTTCGGCTGCCGGACTTCGCTTTACGGGACTTCGGCTTTGCTGGGCTTTGGCCCGACTGATTTCAACCTTAGTGATCGCCGCGCACTTGCCACCAGTCGGCGTGTTCGAACTCGGCCATTTTTTCGGCTCCATGCTGGTCATACCATTTCTGCCAGTCCGGCGCGTCGGAAGGAACGGTCGCGTCCGTGATCTCGTGCAGGGCGAGGAACGTCCAGGAGCGAGTTTGTGCGGCGGTTTGGGGATCGGCGGCGAGTGCGATCAATTGGGGAACCATCCGCATACGCTGTTTACGCATGAAGTTGCCGCAGTCAGAGACATTGCAGCCGGCACGATCGCGAACCGAAGCGGATGGATCGTTGGCGAAAGAATCAAAAAGTTGCTGGAGCGCTTCGCCGGTGCCGAGAAAGCGCATGCCTTCGACGGCCCACTGCCGCACCTGCGGGTTGGGATCGCGCTTGGCGTAGTCCAGCAAGATCGGGTAGATGCGACCGTAGGCTACGCCGCGGCCAGCGAGCATTCCCAAGTGGTACACGCTGTACGGGCGATGTGCGGCGTCGGCTTGGGCCTGAGCGAGGAGTTGGTCGGCAGAGGTCTCGGTCTTGGGCCATCCGTCCAATGCCAGGTTGAGATCGACGTTGGCGTAGCGGACGCGGAGGTCGGTGGAGAAGCTGGATTTCCGTTCCAGCTCTTGAATCTGCGCGGTTCGCTGGAGGCCAGACCATAGTCCGATATTCTGTTCGAAGACCTCAAGGGCACGGTAATCGTGACGAATCGCGCGATCGAGCAATTCTTCTGCCTGCGACTGATCGGGCAAGGTCTGCAGATGTTGGAGATCGGCGTCAGTCAACGGCGAGTAATTGACCGGTTGCAGGGAGGGTTGGGCGGGAACGTTGACGTTGACGTTGACCTTCGCCCGCGAAGCAGGCTTGTACGGGAGACGCTTCACTCCCGGACGATGCCCGAAAATTTGATAACCGATGACGCCGGCCCAGACGAGAAAAATCGCCAGCCCGATGGCGCTGGCTAAAGGTCCGTTCTGACGAAACGTCGACGGTGCGGGTCGAGATTGTCCGCGTTGCGGCGGAGGACTGGAGGTTCCGAAGCCGGCCGTGACGGCGACATGGGTGTCGAGTTGGAGGCCGGCGAGTTTCTCCAGTTCAGCCGTGATCCAGCGCGCTTCCTGACGGCTATCGATGCCGTCGGCGAGCGTCAGCTTGATCCCATTTTTCGTTTGCATGCGAACCGAATAAGTGGCTTTCGCACCCTTTTGCTGCATCGTGGTTACGGGCAAGATTTGCGCAACCTGGGCGAATGGCAGCTCATGCTTCGCGCCAATACCGAGCAGGGAACGCCGAAAGGCGATTCGTCCATTGCCGACCTGTATGCGGGTGGAGACCAGGGCCGACCGAATCAGCGCGTAGACGAGGAGTAGGTCGAAGAAGCCGAATACGGCCGCAAATATCCAGGGAGCGTGGGAATGCAGGAGGAAATAGACAATGCTCGTCCAAATGGAGGTGAAGAGAAACAAACCCAGAACGCGGGCCGGGTTGCGAAAGGCGGGGAAGTAGAACTCCGTGCCGCCATCCATGCCAACGGAAACGATCACTTTGGGATTCGGAGGGGCGGCCACGTCGGAGGAATCGGATTGAAAGGCGGGCGCAGCGGCCTCCTGCGCGTCGCTCGCAAAGCGAGTGACCGGCTCTGCGGCCGCTAAGGCAGACGGGGTGAGGCGGAAAACCGGGACTTCAAAATCGTCCGAATAGTTGACGCCGGGGACGTCCGCTCGCGCGTGCAGCAGCCAGAGGACTTGATCGTCGGGGTGATCATGATTCGACTCGTAGGCGTCGCTTGGTATGGTGAAATCGACGGGGATCTGGGCATTGCCTGTTGGTCCCGGCGCGAGGTACTCTTGCGGGATATTCTTGTCCGCCTGCCAGAGAATACTCTCCATAGTGTTGCGTTCTTTATCGGATCCCGTAATGACCTGGCGCACGCACGCGAGACTTAGATCGATGCCGTGAGGGGCCGACGTGTTGAATCGCAGATGGATGGTGCCTTTGAGGGCGCGTCCTGGAGAAAACGGCAGAGCAGCGAACTCGAAGTAAGTCTCGCCAAAACGCTTGCGGCGGAGGCTGGCGCGAACGGCCGCACCGAGAAGAATCAGGCCGGCGAAGCAAAATCCAAGGACGAAGAGCGCCTTCGGATCCGACGTTCCCCAGAGTTTTGGCAGATTCGCGGCCGCGACTGAGATGACGATGAGGTTCGCGAAAATTGCGACGAACCAAAGCATCGCGGCGCTGTTACGGTTTCTGCTCTCGGCCCGGCTGGCGGCCCAGTCCTTGCGCCAGAGCCAGGGCGAGCCGGGATTGGACTGCTGCAGAGCGGACTGTTCCCGCAACTTTCGCATGCCGGCAACTGCGGCGTACACCAGGCCGCTGCCCACAATTACGAAAGTCCCGCCAACGATCAAGGCGACCCATGCGGTGCCTTGGACTCGGCCCAAGAAATAGGCGCCAATACTGAAGAGCCCAGCGGACGCAAAGATCGCGCCAAACGCGATCATTACGCCTTCAGCGCCCTTGGAAGGTCTTGTCACAACGCAAGTATAAAGTTGCTGGAGACTGGAATGAGGGCAGGACAGCGTCATCTGCATTACCCTAGTCACGTGATTTTGTTGGCGCGGAAGGCGGAATCCGGTTCCAGCCGAAAGCGGGTTGGATGAGACGCGCTACCTGGATTTCAATTGTGCAAATCGACCGAGGAGTGGTTCTTGCTCATGAAAAGATTGTGGAGAGCGGTGATTGAGGTGGGGTTCATCATCTTTTTGTTCTATTCCAATCTCTTGATGGGCGAATTTGAGCGTTCGGGGATGGGGCAGAAGAGGGGCATAGTCTGGGCGCTGGCAGATGTTCTAACCAGCACGAATTTCGAAATCGCGGCGATTGCGGCGATCATCGGGTACATCTTCTTCGAATTTCTGCGCAAGAAACTGTAAGCGACGGCGGAGCTCTAGGGGTTCAGATAGAGACCTCTAGCCGCATTTCAAACGTCGTCGGCAGGATACCGGCGGCGGTATCGCCACCATAGAAGGAGAATTACGGAGACGCCAAGAATCGCCGCCGCGATGTTGAAGCGCTCCAGGATGCGGAGCAGGGTGCGCCAGTGTTGGCCGAAAAGGTATCCAGCGGAGGCGATGGTCGTGACCCAGAGGGCCGCACCTAGAAAGTTGAAAAGAACGAATGATCGCCTGGGCATGCGCAAGACACCGGCGAGGGGTCCGGCAAAGACGCGCAGTCCGAAAATAAAGCGGGCAAAGAAGATGGCGGCGGAGCCATAGCGGGCGAAGATTTCTTCGCCGCGTTTCAGGCTGCTGGCGTGGATTCTGAAGAAACTCTGGTAGCGATCCAGCAGTGGGCGTCCGCCGTATTGGCCGACGACGTAGCCCAGATTGTCGCCGAGAGTGGCGGCGCCGGTGGCGACGACGATGATCCATACGAGATGAAGGCGATGCTCGGAATAAGCGAGAAAGCTCGCGAGCAAGAGAGTGGTTTCACCGGGGACAGGGAGTCCGGCGTTTTCGCAGAGCAGGGTCAGAGCCACGGCCCAGTATCCGTAGTCGGCGACGAAGGTACGCAGCGAATGAAAGATGTCGAGGTACATACGGGGATGACTTGGAGTGCTCGGTGCTCAATAGTCGGTGCTCAGTTTTTGGAGTCTTCCTATATTTGTTCTGCTGTTTGTTCTGCGCTAGTTTTGCTCGCTCGACGGAGAACGGGACGCGTTGGTCAGGAAGTCGATCAGCGCGCGATTGAACTCTTCGGGCGCCTCTTCGTAGGGCAAGTGGCCGACGCCCTCAAACACGATCAGGTGAGCGTTGCGAAAGTTCTGGCTTAAGGGTTCGGCGGATCGGGGATCAACGGCGCGATCCTTTGAGCCCCAGAGGAGCAGAGTTGGGTAGTCCCGGATTTTTGGAAGTGCGCCCCCCAACGCGGCGAGGTCAACCGTCCAATTCTTGACGATGTGCGAAGCGTGGCGAAAGACTTTGTTCTTCAATATGGGAATGCGGTAGCCCGCCAGCGAATCGGAGGGAATTTTTGCGGATTCACTGAAGAGGCGTTCCAACCAGATGTGATCGAATGAACGCCAGCGTTCGATCGTATTGCGTAAGATAGCGGAACCGAACGGACTGCCGACAAACGGGGCGAGACGCTTGCCGTGGCGTGACCAGGGATTGATGGGAGCGACCAGAATGAGACGTTGCAGGCGCGGGTGCTTTGCCGCAGAAGTTTCAGAATCGGCGGCTTTTTTCGGCGCCTTTTCGGCGCAGAGGGCGGCAACCATGATGGCGACGCCGCCTCCGTGCGAGGTGCCGAGAAGATCGAAATCCTGGAGGCCTAAGGCGTCGACGAATTGCAGCAGGCGCTCGGCGGTTGCGCGCAGAGAGCAGTCCATGCCTTCATTCGCGTGCGACAGGCCCGCTCCGAGATTGTCGATGGCATAAACGGTCGCATGCGGAGCGAGCGCGGGGATCGTAAATCTCCAGGAAAAAGAGTAGCCCATCAGGCCGTGAACCAGGATCAGCGGCGGGCCGGAGCCAGCTTTAAGATAGCGCATGCGTCCGTCGGGAAGTTGGAGCCAGTGTTCTTCGACGAGAACTGGCGTTGGCGCGGGGGTGCCAAATTTTTCTTCGGGATTTTGTATTTCGATAGGCAACGAAAAGCCTCACTGACCGGTTCTTACTAAGTGATATCGCCTCTAATGATTTTGGGAGCCAAGTGCCGGCTCCCTTTTTTTTCGCGACGATCTGATCTTTTCTTGTTCGACGATTTCATCTTTTCTTGTTCGACAATTTTATTGGGCGACTGCTGTTTCTCCGGTTTGGGATTTTTTTCTCTTCTTGCCCAGCAGTTTCTTCAACACTTTAATGCCTTTATCCACGTGTTTTTCCTCCAGCAAGAACGGAGGCAGAAAGCGCAGAACCGTATCCTGGGTGACGTTAAAGAGCACGCCCTCTGCCAGGCCTTGCTCAACCAGCGGACGCGCCGGAATGTCGAGCACCAAGCCCTGAATGAAGCCGCGGCCGCGGCACTCGCGAGCAACGGCATATTTCTCGACCAGACTTTGAAGCTGCTGGCGCAGGTAGCCACCAACTTTTTCGACATTTTCCAGAAGGTGTTCCTCTTCCACGATCGCCAGGTATTCGAGAGCGACGCGGCATGCCAGTGGGCCACCTCCAAAGGTGGTGCCGTGCTGGCCGGGAGAAATTGCGTCGGCGAACTGTTGTTTTGAGAGGAAGGCCCCTAAGGGCAATCCGGCGGCGATGGGCTTGGCGATGGTGACGATATCGGGAACGACTCCAAAGCCCTGGAAGGCGAAGATTTTCCCAGTGCGCCCGAGGCCGCATTGGATTTCGTCAAAGACGAGCGCGGCTTGATGTTGATCGGCTAACGCACGGCAGGCGCGAAGAAATTCTTCGGAGCATTCAAGAATGCCACCTTCGCCGAAGATGGGTTCCAGCACGATGGCGGAAGTATGGACATTGACGGCAGCCTGTAACGCCGGGATGTCGTTTTGCGCCACGAAGGTGACATCTTCGAGCATGGGCTCGAAACCCTTGCGATATTTTTCCTGGCCGGTCAGCGACATCGCGCCGAAAGTACGTCCGTGATAGGAACCTTGAAGAGCGACGAGGTGAGACTTGGAGTTGCCGCCAGCCTTGTGTCCGGCGAGGCGGGCGAGTTTGATGGCGCCTTCCATGGCTTCGGTGCCGCTGTTCGAAAAGAAGATTCGATCGAGTCCCGAGAGTTGGCAAAGACGTTCGGCGAGCTGCCCCTGATATTCGTTGTAGTAAAGATTGGAGAGATGGATGGCGCGGGCGGCCTGTTCGCGGATGGCCTTCACGATGCGTGGATGGGCGTGGCCGAGCGCATTGACACCTAATCCGGCGACAAAGTCGAGATATTTCTTACCTTCAAAGTCGAAAAGGAATACTCCTTTACCACGCTCGAAGGCTACGGGATAACGGTTGTAAGTAGGCAGGAGATAACGGTTCTCCAGATCGACGATTTGTTCGAGGCGAGACATGAGTTCATTTTAGAACGGCGGGCGTGAAGAGGTGAGGTGAGGAGGTGTGGGCGCGTGGCTGCCAGTCAGATGCCAGTTCAGGTGCCAGTCCAGATGCCAGTCCAGGTGCTCTGCTACAATCCTTGCCATTCTCGAGGGGGTCGTATGTTTCGAAATGGGCTGGGGATCGCGTTTCTGATGATTGCGTTTGCTTTGCAGGCCCTGCCGCAGAGTACGCCTATTGATTCTCGGCTGAAGCATAGCTTCCGCCAACCGGCCCGAAACGGTTGGACGTTTGTGCATCTGGAGGGGCAACCGGCGGACATCGGCTACCAGCACGGCTATTTGCTCGCCTCTGAAATTCAAGACATGCTGCGGGTGACTGAACTCGAAGAGACCCATGACAACGCGAAAGACTGGCAGTTTTTCCGCGATGCGGCGCGAACCATGATGTGGCCGCGAATCGATGCGGAGTATCGCGAAGAGTTGCAGGGCATTGTGGACGGCGCGAACGCAAAAGGCGTGAAGTTGGACTTGTGGGATGTAGTCGCAATGAACGGCGCGGAGGAATGGGAATACTACGTCAAGCAATACGACAAAGAGCACGGCATTCAGTCATCCGCATCGCTGGTAGCGCCGGAACATTGCAGCGCCTTTGTCGCGACGGGCCGCTACACGACGGACGGCAACATCGTAATCGCGCATAACAACTGGACGGGGTATCTCGACGGGCAGCGCTGGACCATTATTTTCGACATCGTGCCGGCAAAGGGCAGCCGCATGTTGATGGACGGATTGCCGGGGTTCATCCACAGCGCCGATGATTTCGTGATGAATGCGGCGGGCATCGTGATTACGGAAACGACGATCGGAGGCTTCGCGGGATATGATCCGGCGGGGATTCCGGAGTTTGTGCGGGCGCGCAAGGCGGCGCAATATTCGGCATCGATCGACGATTTTGCCCGCATCATGAAAGAGGGCAATAATGGCGGCTACGCCAACAACTGGCTGCTGGCCGACGTGAAGAACAATGAAATTGCCAGCCTCGAACTGGGTTTGAAAAACGTAACCCTGGAACGAAAAAAAGACGGATATTTTGTGGGCTCGAATTTTCCGGTGAACGACAAACTCATCCGCGAGGAAACCGATTTTAATCCCAAGGACATGAGCGCAAGCGCCAATGCGCGGCACGTGCGGTGGGAGCAGTTGATGGCGGAAAACAAGGGGAAGATCGACGTCGCGGCAGCGCAACGGTTTCTGGCGGATCACTACGATACATTCTCGAAAAAAGAAGACGCCGATGAACGCACGCTGGATGGACACATCGATTTATCGGTGAGGGGTTCGCAGCCCTGGCAGCCTCCGTTTGGAACTGCGGGGGCCGTGCAAAATAAGGCGGCCAACGCGGCCATGGTCAAAGAGATGACTTTGTCGGCTGCGGCCGGTCATGCATGCGGCAAGAGTTTCAAGGCGCAGGAACATCTGCGGGAGCATCCCGAACTAGGTTGGGAGCAGGGGTTGTTGCGGGATATGGATGCGTATCCGTGGACCACGTTTTCCGCGGCCAAGTAGCGGGCGATCATAATCACGACATCATCAGGATTGAAGTATCAGGACTGGTCGGGAAGCTTCGGAGTCCGCTTGGGATTTTCGGGGTCGAGTCCGGCGGCGGCCATGATGGCACGGCCCAGGTCTTCCGGCGAAACGACGAATGCCTCCGGCGAAGATACGGGGGCTTGTACGTCTTCGGCAGCAGACGGTGCGACGAAACGATAGCCCCTGCCTACCACGGTCTGCAGGTATTGTGGTTCATCGGCATCGTCCGAGAGAGCGCGGCGGATCTTGCGGATCGCGGTATTAATTCCCTGCTCTACGTCGACGAAGACATCCTTGCTCCACAAGTTGGTGGCGATCTCGTCACGGGTGACGAGTTGGCCGCGATTTTCGACCAGGAACATGAGCAATTGCAGGGGAAGGCCCTCGAGTCGAATGGGGCGGCCAGCGCGGTGAAGGCAGAATCGGCCGTAATCAAGCTCGAAGTCGTCGAAGCGAATTTTCTTATCGGGCAAAGAACTACTCCTAAAACCTTTAGCGGTTCGATCGAGGTCGTGGTGAACAGGCGAATTGGTCGTCATCGTTTCACAAAGTTATTGCGTGCCAGAAATTCTGGTCTGCTTGGATGACGCTGTCAAGAGCGCGGTTGTGAATTTCTTCAGATCAGTTCAGATTGCTTCAGACGGGCTCCATGGACGTTTCTGGGGAACGGGCGCAATATCAGACTCACTTGCGGGATTTGCTCATCACTCCTAAGCGAGCCTGGTGAGGCCAGTAAGTGAGGGGTTCGAGAGACGGGGAAGGCTCCCGAACCCCTCCAACACCAAAGCAAAAGATGGGTTTGGGCACGTCATCTCTCTTCAACTCAGAAACACACCGGCCAAAAAATCCGCTCACACCTTCTAGAAAACCCTGCTCCCAGACCCGCTTCCCGCCACGATTTCGGTGGTGATTCACATACCAAAAAGCAGAAACTACATCCCATAAACCATATCCCATGTTTGAGATGGCCGCTATAATAGTGGAAGTTGCTCGTTTCAATCCACTTAACAGAGCTTCTTCGCAACCCGTCGTGGCAGTGAAGTTGCTTATATCAAAGCGGAGACGAGTGTGTCGGCCCCGCTGAACTGCCTGCGTTCCTTCCATGAACCGCGAATTTGAGGCTCGCTTTACCGCCATACTGCTGACTCTTCTGACAGTAGCTGCGGTACTGTTCGCTGGTTTCAACTACAAAATTGAGCATCAGTCGGCGGTTCCGGACGATGGTGCGTGGTGGATGGAACGGGACGGTCACGTTTACGCGGACCGGCTGGAGCAGAGTGGTCCGGCCGAGCGAGCGGGGATTCGGCGCGGCGACGAGGTCGTCAGCGTCAACGGACGGGAGGTCAATAGTTTAGCTTCGGTGACCCACCGGCTCTATGACTCCGGCGTTTGGTCGAAGGCGACCTACTCCCTGATTCGCGGATCGGTGCCGCTGGATGTCGAGGTAGTGCTGGTTCCGGCCGAGCGTTCGATGAATGATTGGCTGCGACTGATCGCATTGATCTATCTCAGCATTGGGCTTTACGTTCTGATGCGGCGTTGGACAGCGGTTGGATCCACCCATTTTTATATTTTCTGCCTGGTTTCGTTCGTCTTTTACTCCCTGCACTATGTCGGCAAGTTCAACAATTTTGACTGGACGGTTTTGTGGGCCAACGAAGTTGCGTGGCTTTTGCAGCCGGCCTTATTCCTGCACTTCGTATTGACCTTCCCTGAACGACGGGCGTTCGTTACCAGGCATCGCTGGTCGATTCCGATGCTGTATGTACCGGGATTCATCCTGCTCGGAATTCAGATTCTCGCCTTCGAATACACGAAAGCGAGTGCCAGTTTGCTCTTCAATTTGAACCGTGTGCACTGGGCTTATCTGACGATTTTCTTCGTCTCGGCGGCGGCGGTCCTGTGGAATAACTACCAGCACGCCGATACTCCGATTCTGCGGCAGCAGTTGAAGTGGATTACGCGCGGCACCATTCTCGCCATCACGCCTTTCACGCTGTTCTACGTGATGCCTTATCTCTTCGGAGTGATGCCTTCGCTGACCATGAAGGTTTCCGTACTGTCGCTGGGTTTACTGCCACTGACTTTCGGCTACGCCATCTTCCGCTACCGCTTGATGGATGTGGATCTGATCTTCAAACGCGGTATGGCCTACACGCTGGCGGCAGCGGCGATTGTGGGCGTCTACTTTGCAGGAGTAGCTGCCGTGGCGGAACTGGTGCACACCCGTGTGCCGAGTTCCGGTCCGTGGGGCTTGATGATTGCCGTCGTGGTGACGGCACTACTGTTCGATCCGGTACGAAAGTGGATTCAGGAGCGGCTGGACAAGTTCTTCTTCCGCACGGGGTATAACTACCGGCGCACGCTGATTGAGTTTGGCCGGGAGCTAAGTTCGGAAACCGATCTCGACAAGATGCTTTCTTCGCTGGTTGACCGGCTGGCGCGGACGCTGTTGGTGGACCGCATTGCCATCTTCCTCGGCAACGCAGACTCTTCGCGATTCGAACTGGCCAAGTCGTTTGGCATGGCTCGTGTCGCCGGCATCGATCTGTCGTTCCTGGCAAAACCACGTATCGAGGACGCGGCCGGACATATTTTCTTCGAGAACACGCACCAGTTGCCGCGGGAAAACACCAGCGCGCAAGAGGCGATTGGGCGCCTTGATTTGAATTACTACATTCCCTGCCATGCGCGGCAGAAGACCATTGCATTTTTGGGGCTGGGTAAGACGACTGATGGTGACTTCCTGTCGAGTGAAGATGTGGAATTGCTCGAGGCGCTGGCGGGATACATCGGAATTGCGATCCAGAACGGACGGCTCTATGCCTCACTCGAGCAGAAAGTCAGCGAGTACGAGCGACTGAAGGACTTCAACGAGAACATCGTTGAATCCATCAACGTCGGTGTGATGGCGGTCGATCTGCAGGATCGCATCGAGTCCTGGAACTCGCAGATGGAAGTGATGTACGCGCTGCCACGGTGGCAGGTGGTGGGGCGGTCGTTGAGCGAGGTTTTCCCGGGACCGTTTGTGGAAGAGTTTTACCGGGTCCGGCAGCATCCGGGGATTCAGAATCTATACAAGTTTAGGCTGTCAACACCAACGGGCGAATCGCGCATTGTGAATGTGGCCATGACGCCGCTGGTGACGCGCAAGTTCAATGTCGTCGGCAGGCTCGTAATCATGGACGACATCACGGAGAGGATCGATCTGGAAGCACAACTCAGCCAGGCCGACAAGCTCTCGTCGATTGGATTACTGGCGGCGGGCGTGGCCCACGAAGTAAATACACCGCTGGCCGTGATCTCGTCCTATACGCAGATGCTGGCGAAGCAGTTGCAGTCGGATCCGGCGAAAGCAGGGCTACTCGACAAGATCACGAAGCAAACCTTCCGCGCGTCTGAGATCGTCAACAACCTGCTGAACTTCTCACGCACCACGGGCACGGAGCTAACAGAAATTAGTTTAAACAAAGTGATTGCCGATACGCTCGCGCTGCTGGAACACCAGTTCAAAGTAGCGCACGTCGAAGTGCAATCGGAACTGCACGACAAACTTCCCCCGATTCTTGGAAATGCGGGCCGCCTGCAGCAAGTCTTTCTAAATCTGTTTTTGAATGCGAAAGACGCGATGACGGGAGGCGGGAAGCTGAACATCGCCACGATGAATGGCGACTTCGTCAGCGTCCGCGTTTCGGACACGGGGTCGGGCATCGCGCAGGAACACATTCAACGCATCTACGATCCATTCTTTACCACCAAGACAGCGCCAGCTGAGGGCCAGAATCGCGGCACAGGTCTTGGGCTATCAGTAACCTACGGCATCATCCAGGAACACGCGGGCAACATCCGCGTGGAGAGCCGCCCGGGCGAAGGCACGACCTTCACCCTGGATTTTCCGTTGATCAGGAAGGCAGTCCATGTCCCAGTTAGCAGTGTCTGAAGTTACACCGATTTCGCGCCGGAACACGATGGAAAGCACGCCACAAAACGCGGGCAGAATTCTAATCATCGATGACGAGGCGGAAATTCGCGAATCGCTGGAAACTTTGTTGCAGCTTGAAGGATATACCGTCGTGGTCGCAGGCAGCGGCCGCGAGGGCATGGCGCAGATCGGAGTGCGCTCGTTTGACGTGGTGCTGCTCGATCTGGCGTTGCCCGATAAGAATGGGATGGAAATCCTCAGCGAGATTCGGCTGCTGCATCCGCAACAGCCGATCATCATGATCACCGCCTACGGCACGGTCGAGAACGCGGTCCGCGCGATGCAGTCGGGCGCGACCAATTTTATTCAGAAGCCGTGGGACAACGAGAAGCTGCTCGCAGATGTGCGCGCGGCGGTGGCGAGACAAAAGGCGGAAGAAGAAAACATACAGTTAAAGCGCGCGTTGAAGCAGCGCTACAACTTTGAGCACATTGTGGGCAAGAGCGAGCCCATGCTGAAGATTTTCGACTTGGTGGCGCAGGTCGCGCCCAGCCGCTCAACCGTGCTGCTGCAAGGCGAAAGCGGCACGGGAAAAGAACTCATCGCCAAGGCGATCCATTTAAATTCCACGCGGCGCGACCGGCCCTTTGTGCCTGTCAATTCGGGATCGACGCCGCCCGACCTGCTGGAATCCACACTGTTCGGTCACGTCAAGGGCGCGTTTACGAGCGCCGTCACTTCCAAGAAGGGGCTGTTTGAAGTGGCCGACCGGGGAACGCTTTTCCTGGACGAAATCGGGACCATGAGCATGGACACGCAGAGCAAGATTCTGCGCGTGCTGCAGGATCGCAAGTTCATGCATCTCGGCGGAATTCAAGAGATTCAGGTCGATGTACGAATCATCGCTGCCACAAACGTCGATCTGCGGCAGATGGTAAAAGAAGGAAAATTCCGTGAAGATCTCTTCTACCGGCTGAATGTAATCAGCCTGGACCTGCCTCCATTGCGGCAGCGGCGCGAGGATATTCCGCTGCTGGTGCAGCATTTCCTGCAGAAATATTCCGAAGAAAACGAAATGCCGCGGCGGCGAATCACGACCGAGGCCTTGCGGCCACTGGTAGCCTACGCCTGGCCCGGGAATGTCCGCGAACTGGAAAACACGATTGAACGCGCGGTCGTGTTGTCCTCCGACATCGATATTGGCGTCGATCTGCTGCCCGACCACATCGTGGGCCGCGGCAGTTCGGTTCCTGCGTTGGACGCCAACTCCGGCGCCACGTTATTCACCATCATGGAGGATTGTGAGCGGCGGATCATCATCGATATGCTGGAGAAGTGTGGATGGAACCAGACCGAAGCCGCGGAACGGTTTCACGTTCCACTCTCGACCCTGAATCAGAAGATCAAGCGCTTATCGATTGAGATTAAGAAGAAGAGCCGGGAATAGATCGGGGCACCGGGCGATTGGGCGGAGATCTCACGATCAAACGATCATTCCTCTCTGCTATAGTTTCTGAGCGGACGTTCCCGACCCGACATGGCGCTTGAACTCGAACTGATTTCGCCTTTCGAACTGGCCAAAGATTTTGTGGTGGCGGTTCAAGAATATACTCTGCTGTCGGCCCAATCTCTCACGAACTTCTTCCGCCCGCCCGTGTATATGGGCGACATGCTGCAACAGGCCGACCTGATCGGTGTCGGCTCGCTTCCCATCGTGATTCTTACCGGACTTTCCGTCGGCGCTTTGTTGGCGCTGAACGCCGCCAGCACGTTGCAGAGGTTCGGCGGGATCGCGCTGATTGGCCGCCTTGTCTCCCAGGGCATGGTGACGGAGTTGGGGCCACTGATCACGGGACTGATGGTAGCCGGACGCAACTCCTCGGGCATGGCCAGCGAACTCGGTTCCATGATCGTCACCGAGCAGATTGACGCCATGCGCGCCCTGGGGACCGATCCGACGAAAAAGCTGATCACGCCGCGGGTCGGCGCGGCCACGTTCATGCTATTTTTTCTGACAATTATTGCGGACCTGCTCGGTTTGATTGGGGGGTATGCGGTTGCGCATCCGCTATTCGGCGTCGATACGCAACAGTATTGGACTTCGGTTTGGCAGTTTTTGGTCTTCCGCGACGTCTTCACCGGTCTGCTGAAACCTGTGTTATTCGGATTCATCATCGCCACGGTCGGCTGCTATTACGGGATGTCAACCAAGGGCGGAACGCAGGGTGTGGGGCGTTCGACGACGCAGGCCGTGGTCGCTGCTTCGGTCATGATTCTGATAGTCGACTTCTTCGTAACCAAATTGATTTTCGCAATTTTCGGTTACAGTTAGACGGTTCGAGTTAAGCCATGTCCGCTCCCACTCTTCCCAGCGAAAGTCCATCGGCAGCGGTTGTCGCCCCTTCCGGCCTCGCGATCGAGTTCGATAAAGTTTCGATCGCCTTCGACGATAAGGTCGTGCTGGAAAATATTTCGTTTGGATTAGCGCGTGGCGAAACGAAGGCCGTGTTTGGCGTAGCCGGTTCGGGTAAGAGCACGCTCCTGAAGCTGGCGATTGGACTGCTGCGGCCCGACAGCGGAAGCATCAAAGTACTGGGCGAAGAGATTACGCACATGTCGGAGCCGGAGCTGTTTGAATTGCGCCGGCGTGTGGGCATCGTATTTCAGGAGAGCGCGCTCTTCGACTCGCTGAAGGTCTACGAGAACGTGGCGTATCGGCTGATGGAAGAGGGTCTCCCCGCCGAAGAAATCGAGCGCCGGGTGCGCGAGGTATTGCGCTTTGTGGAGTTGGAACGGACCTACGACATGCGTCCATCCGAACTTTCTGGCGGCATGCGGCGGCGGGTGGCCATTGCGCGCGCCATCATCACCGAGCCCGAGGTGCTGCTCTATGACTCCCCTACCGGCGGACTGGACCCCGTAACCTCGAACACCATTGTTGAACTCATCGTGAAGCAGCGCGATGTCTATAAGACCAGCGCTCTGATGGTGACCCATCGCCTGCAGGATGCCTTCACCATGGCGACGCATCAGTTCGACCAGGCGACCAATAAGATGGTGGCGCTACCGAAAGGGCAGCATTGCGATGTGCCGATGAGCTTCCTGATTTTGCGGGATGCGAAGGTCATTTTTGATGGCGATGCCCACCAGCTTGCGACCTCGCGCGACGACTACATTCGCGAATATATTTCGTAGGAGAATAGCTCTCAGCTGTCAGTTTGCCGGTCTGCCGTGAGACTAACTTCACTACGCGACTGGCGACTGGTCGAAGGCTTCTAGGGTCGAACTTGCGATGCGATGACTTGCGATGCGATGACTTGGGCTGTGCACATCTCGGTTCGCAGAACGGTGATTTTCTTAACGTTGGCGCTTTCGCTGCCTGCACTGGCCAGCGATTTCCCTCGGCACGCCTTAAGCTGCGACGGGCGCGACATGGAATATGTTGTGTATGTTCCCGCGAATGCGACAGGCCCACTTCCCGTTTTGATGTTGTTGCACGGCGCAGGAGACGAGGCTGAAAACTTCATACGGGCGTGGAAGTCTTTTGCCGAGAAAAGAAAAATCGTGCTGATCGCGCCGCAACTGCCCCGCGATCGGACACTCGAAGATCACATTCCGAAGATTCTTCCTTGCCTGGTCGAGGACGTTCGCAAGGTAGCAAATCTGGACTCGCACCGCATTTATCTGTTCGGCTATTCCATGGGCGGATACCTCGCGTACGACGGAGCGCTGCTCGATTCCGACTATTTTGCCGCCGCCGCGATTCACGCCATGGGAATCGACGATGACTACGTATCGATCGTGGGTCGCGCCACACGCAAGATTCCGATCGCGATTTCGATCGGAGACCGCGACCAGATGGTTTCGCTCGCACAAGTCAGAAAAACGCGGGACTTGCTGAAGAAGTCGGGATTCCCGGTCGAGTACAAAGAAATTTTCGACCATACCCATAACTATTACGAGATTTCGGCAACCATCAATGAAGACGCCTGGCATTTTCTCGAGGGGAAACGTCTTCCTTAATCGTCGTGGCCGGACTGACTTCGGTTTGGTTTGTTGGCGGGTTTGATGTTGGCTTCAGCACTGTTTTTCGTGCCAGCTTTTCCCGGAAGTGCCGCGGGGTTTTCGTGGACGCGCTCGCGGAATCCGCCTTTCATGCCTCGGGCCAGGCCGATGGCTGACTCTCCAAACTTGTCACGTAGATGATCGGCGGCTGCTAGCGCCTTTTGCCAACGCTGTTGTTGCACCGGTTCCAATAGGTCGAGTTGAGGCGAACCAGCCTCGAAGTTCGAGGCCTGCACACCCAGCAATCTTACAGGTGCGCCTGGCTTCCAGTTGGCGAAAAACAAGCGCCGCGCGTTTTCGAAGATCTGGTTATCCATCTGGGTGGGCTGATCGAGCGAGTGCGCGCGGGTGATGGTGGTGAAATCTTTGTAGCGCAGTTTGAGCTGCAGAGTGCGCGCAAAAAATCCGCCTTCCCGCAGCCGGCGCCCAACCATTTCGCTGAGGCGCATCAGGGTGGACTGCAAGCGCTCGGCGTCTCCCGTATCTTCGTCGAAAGTATGTTCGTGGCTAATCGATTTCGGATCGACACTCTCTCC
>Ga0302278_10001741_pt1 | contig 26204 bp, 21 predicted proteins | sample III_Bog_N3_2_FD_194543 | JGI IMG/M metagenome (GOLD analysis project Ga0302278, IMG submission 194543) | Peat permafrost microbial communities from Stordalen Mire near Abisko, Sweden - III_Bog_N3_2 | ecosystem: Environmental > Terrestrial > Soil > Wetlands > Peat | place: Sweden: Abisko... | reverse complement strand
ACTTTCGGTCATCACTGGCGATGACGAGACCGCCACAGGCGAACTCAACCTATTACGCAATCGCGGTGTGCGACTTGCAGTCGACGACTTCGCGCCCAGTCACGACACACTCGCCACCCTTGAGTCGTCGCCGTTTAGCATCGTAAAGTTGGACCGAAAGTTCATCGCAGACATGACTACTTCCGCCACTGCAGAACCTTTTGTGCTCCAACTCGTTCAACTCGCCAAGGTGCATTCCCTTCAGATCATCGCCTCGGGCGTTGAGGAAGCCGAACAAAGGCGGCGCCTCCAAACCGACGAAGTGAACGTCGGCCAGGGCTTTCTCTTCTCCAAACCTCACGAAGTAGCCGAACTTGATCGATTCCTCGAAGACTTCTCCATATTCTCGGGCAAACCACTTTGAAGCCCGTCGTGTCGAGTTCTTCGAAACCGCATACTGCCCTTTCCAAACAGTTGAGCGGAAAGATTCATCAAGAGGCACCGTCGCAGCCAACGAGACGCGAGCATCAACCGCAAACGTGTCGCGTCGCGATTCAGCCATCGCTGGCTTGGACTCGACCGTGACGCCCGGCTCTTCCGAAGCCCAAGAGGGCCAACTTGGTCGAGCTCTCCAATTTGCACAGCGCTACGGCGAACTCCTAAAGGAAGATTCCGAAACGCCAAGAAGCAGCGACGGCTATGAACAGGATCTTTCACTACTTCTCGCTGCAGCCATACCTTCATTCGCTACGCGGTGTGCCATCGACCTTCTCGACCAGAGCGGAGATCTTCGCACCTTTTCCCCAGACCATGACGAGGCCCCCGACGTCGAAATTGATTCCGCGACTAAAGACGCTGGTTTCGTGGCGCACCAATCCGAACTGGCAGAGATCCGTCAGAAGGTCCTAGAGACCCAGCGATCTGAAGTGTGGCCCACCAATCAAGCCCCACAACTCCCCCACTACATCGTCGTGGGACTGCGAGTGAACGGCACCCCGTTTGGAACCGTGACTTTTGAAGTTGACGAAGGTTCTCCGGGATTTGGATTGGGTGAAGTCATAGCGGCCGAACAAGTGGCACTCGTTGTTTCAAGCGCGCTCGAGCGTGTCGTGTTGCACCGCAACGCCCGCGAAGCGTTGCGCCGTACTCAGCGAATCGCCAGCCAGCTGCACCAACTGTTCGCCGCCTCGATCAGTGTGGCGGGTCTGAACAACGAACACGACATACTTCGCCGACTCGCCAGCATTGCTCGCAGCGTCTTTGACGCCGATCAGTCAATAGTGTCGCTCGAGCGTGGGGCGGTCGCCCCGCTATGCGGTATCGCTTTGCGAAACAAGTCGGCCGTCGCGTCGGTGCCGAAGGACACTCCAGGTCTCAACGACATACCCGTCTCTCGACCAAAAGAAACCTCACCGTGGTTAGACCACGAGTGGTTAGTTGCTCCAATTCTCGAAAACCGAGATGTGTCACGTGGCGTCATCGCCGTCGAACGCCAGTCCGGAGCGGACTTCAGTGATGAGGAACGAGAGGTACTCGCCTTGTTAGCCCAGTTGGCTTCAACCACTCTCGGTGCCGTGGAACTGAGTCGTACCATTGAACGAAGCCAAGCCCGCTGGCGAGTTCTGGTGGAGACGGCGCCGGTTGGCATCATTGAAGTAGACGTCGAAGGATGCGTTCGTTGGTGGAATCGTGCCGCAGGAAGAATCTTCGTGTGGTCCGACTTCGCTGATCCACTCGAAGAAGATGCGCCGACCTTTCCCGAAGCCGTGAGACAGAGTTTTCAAACTCTTTGGTCCGATGCAATGCATGGGACCCTAACAAGTAGCCGTGACTTCATCGACGTCGAGATTAGTGGCCGACGTCGACACCTGACGGCGTCGGCCGCGGTACTTCCTTCAGGCGACAACGAAGTCCGAAGCCTCTTGACCTTGGTCGATGACATCACCGATCAGCGTGAACTGAAGCAGGAACTCCGTCACGCACATCAAATGGAATTACGTGGACAAGTGGCCAGTAGCGTGGCCCACGATTTCAACAACCTGCTGACCCTGATTTCGGGTTACGCCGAGATGCTCGCCCAGAACGTGCGCGACGATGAGCGCTCTCTGTCCATGGTTCGCGACATCCAGGCGACGGCTTCTCGAGCGTCGCACTTGACGGCCCAACTGCAGGCCATTGGTCGAACCCAGTCTGAGGAGTCGGTGATACTGAGTCCCGTTACACTCATCCAGTCAAACGCGGAAGTCTTGGAGAGGATCGTCGGCGTCGACATCGAGATTATGTGGTCACTGGGGTCGGACGTTGCGAACATCGAAGTGGACGCCGATCAGTTCGAACAGACGATGCTCAATCTTGCGATCAATGCTCGCGACGCGATGCCCTCGGGAGGTCGCCTCAGCATCGCAGCGTCTAACGTCACGCTGGGATCAACTTTGGCCAAAGACCTCGGTCTTGCGAAGGGTGAGTACGTCACAATCTCGGTCGCTGATACTGGCGTTGGCATGGACGAGGAAACCCGACTGCGTTGCTTCGATCCTCTCTTTACGACGAAGGGCGCCTTCAAGGGAACCGGCATGGGCCTTGCGGCAGCCCGGCGACTCGTCGAAGGAAGCGGAGGAGCTATCCGCTGTACGAGCCATCCCGGAGAAGGCGCGATGTTTGAAATTCTTCTTCCCGCGTCGCGAGAGAAAGCGACGGCACTGGCGCCAGTCGTGCAGATAAGTCGCCCTCGTGGTTCGGCCACGGTGCTCGTGGCCGAGGACGATGAGGAATTACGCTCACTCATGGTCCAGGTCCTTCAACGAAGTGGCTACGTCATTCTCGAAGCCAACTCGGCTGAAAGCGCACTCGAGCTCGCCAAGGCGACAGATACGCCCATCGACCTGCTCGTAAGCGACGTCGTCATGGAAGAGCTCACAGGTCCCCAACTCGCGCGCCTGCTCCAGGATGACCAACCAGGAATTCGGGTCCTCCTGATATCAGGAACGGCCGACGCCAACGTAGTGGACGGACTCATCGACGATACTGCAGCCTTCATGGCCAAACCGTTCAAGCCCAGCCAGTTGGTTGATCAAGTCCATGACCTGCTGGTTCGACGCGGTGTGCGGTAGTAAGGCCTGAAAACCGAACAATGATTCGGTTACGACGAGGCCTGCGGCTCGAAACGGTAGCCCACGCCGCGCACCGTCGCGATCCAGCGAGGATGATCGGAATCCACTTCGATCTTCGCTCGGATTCTGCGTATGTGCTCAGTCACCGTCGCTTCGTTTTGCCATTCACTCGATGACTCCCAGACGTGATCGAGCAGTTGCGCTCGCGTGTACACCTGGCGCGGTGTGGAAGCGAGAAAGACCAGCAAGGAAAACTCCTTCGACGTGAGATCTAATAGGTTGTCCTTTAGGTGCACCTCGTGAGTACTCTCGTTAATCCTCAGATCGCCAAAGTGCAAATTTGGTGCGTCAATCTCGTGCTGCTTGGCGTTCACCCCAGCACGCCTTAGTACGGACTCGATCCGCGCCGATACTTCACCCAAGGAGAACGGCTTCACCACATAGTCGTCGGCTCCGAGCTTGAGCCCCGCGATCCGTTCCGACTCCAGACCTCGACCAGTGAGAAATATCGTAGGAACGTCGCTTATCATTTGTAGTTCGCGCAGGACGTCTCGACCATCCTCGTCTCCCAAGACGATGTCGAGCAAGACCAAGTCTGGATTATGGGCGGCGGTCATTCTCAAAGCCGCAGACGAATCCCCGGCCGTCAGTACCTCGTAGCCTTCACCGCTCAGGAACGTCTCCATTAACTTCACGAGCTTCTCGTCGTCGTCGACGATGAGAATCTTGATCATCGCTGGAGAACTCCTGAGTCACCGAGGAAGCATGACTCGGCGCGCGCGCAAGCTAAGGAGTCAACCAAGCCATCTGTCATTCCAGGTAGCGCCGCGAATACCATGATGCCATCCTACGAAGAATCGGATTCGCAGGGTGGATTTGGAACCATGGGCGACCTTGGTCGTTACTGACCAAGTCCCGGCCACGCGGCCCCTTTCACGATGCTCATCTCAAGCGGGTACCAACCGTGAGCTACGCCGATCCATTGAACCGGTCTCAAAGTGCCAGTGGAATTCCCTAACTAGGTTGATTGACCTAGTTCGTGGTGTCAATTGTCGCGACTGTGCAATTTGCGCCGTGGGCCACCGAATTGGAAACGCGCCGACAACTCGCCGCGCACCATTTATTCCCCGGTTCCCAACAACAATCGGATCCGCGTTGACTTGATCCGCCGTTGAAATGATTGCGTCAGCTGGATCGCCCATCACGTGGTGTAGCACAGGCTCGACGCCGAACTTCTGGCTACGAAGGACAAGACTTGCAGAAGAGCTTCGGCTTCGGCGTCGCCGTCGGGATCCATGTCCTTGAACTCGGCGCGAAGTGTCCTTTTGTGTCGAGGATTAGGATCGACCGCGGTCACGATGTGAAGCGTTCCTTCGGACATGAGAGCGAGTTGGCTGGCCGCTTCGATTGCCCGCCCGGCTGTCGGTGAGTCATCCGCAACTGCCACTACTACGTCGAATAGCCCCATTGCTTCCTTTAAGTGTCCCGAGGCATTACGCCCTCAACGTCGCCACGAACGTCGCAGTCGAACGTTCGATGATTGCTCCAGTCGGTTCGCAACCGTGCAGTAATTATCACAACAGGGTCTTCTTTAACACCTAGGAAAAGCGACTGCGTACCACCCCACTCGTTCAACGGTCTTTCGACCTCTGACGACGGACGAGAAAAGTAGTCTGTGGTAGTGACCACTACGGACGGGCATGACTGAGGACGGCCCGCTGGGAGCATCGCTTAACAAGGCGCCCCAAGGAACGCACCTCAAGGCTCTTCGCAGTTCGCTCAGGGTTGATGTTTCGTACCTGAGTCCCGTGGCGGGAGCCGTCACCGCCCTTCCCGTGGTCGCAGTGTTCGTGGTCGGCTTGATGGCGGGAACTGACAGTGGCGCCATCGCCATGGCCGTAGGAGCCAACCTCATCGCGATCGCGTCCTTGGTCGGCGCGCCTCGCCTTTCATTTAGGATCGCGATCATTGACGCGGTCTTCTTGGGGCTCTCGGTCCTCGTAGGAACCCTCAGCGGATCGATCACCTGGCTTCACCTCTTAATACTCGTGCCCTGGTGTTTTGGCGCAGGAATGCTCGAGGTCTTCGACCAGACGTCGGCCACCGTTGGCTCTCAAGCGGTGATCGCCTACGTGGTCCTCGGTCGATTCACCGGAAGTTTCCTCTTTGCGGTTCACTTCAGTCTTCTCGTGATGCTGGGCGCCTTAGTAGAAGTCCTGGCCCTCGCGGTGCTGAGACTTCCATCGAGTCTGCGCTTCCAACGAACTCGCCTGGCCACCTCGTACGAGGCGGTAGCCCGACTCGTTATACAAGATCCGAATAGTACGGCGACCAATGCCCTATCGTCGCTAGACGACACCGAAAAGACGCTCAACGATCCGGCTCTCTTTGGGCGCACGGACGTACGCGAAATACGCGCAATCTTCGACCAGGTACGTCGTATTCGGCTCGAACTGACAACTCTCTCTGGTATCCGAGTACGTCTCATTGCAATAAACGACCAAATCGATGACCTTCGGGTCGCCGAAGCATTAGCGCCACTCTCGACCGCGCTAATCGAGATTGCCAACGCCCTGCGTCGTCGATCACAGTCGTCGTGGCGATCAAGCGCCGCAGAATTCGACGCAAGGATCGACACCCTCGAGAATGGCTTCTCGGGCTCACCAGAATCGCTCGTTCTCGCATCACAATGCGTGGAACACCTACGTGCAATCGCCGGACAATTGCGCGCAGCGGCGAAACTCGTCGACGTCTCTGGACAGGAATCGGGAAAACGTATCTGGCGCCCATCACTGCCCGAGTTCTCGAGCCCGGACCTTTCGCGACTGCGGACCAACGCGTTAACCCTGAAAGACAATCTGACCCCGAACTCCCCCGCCTTTCGTCACGCAGTACGGCTTGCGGCGGCGGTACCCGCGGCGGCGTTCCTGGGTTCGACAATCGGGTTACCGCGCAGTTTCTGGCTGACGTTTGCCGTGTTGGTGATTCTAAAGCCCGACTACAGTTCGCTCCTCGACCGAGGTTTTGGTCGGATGATCGGCACAATTATCGGAGCTACCTTCGCGGCGCTGCTCATAGGCGGACTCCATCCAGATATCGCGGTCACCGTGATCTTGGTGTCATTTTCCGCTTGGGTCGCCTATTCCACCTGGTACGCCAGTTTCGCGATTTCTTTCGGTTTTATTACTGCCCTCGTCCTCGTGCTGATGAGCATCACCACTACTGACACACTCTCGACGGCGCTTGATCGGTTACTCGACTTCTCGCTCGGTAGCGTGATTGCGCTCGTGGCTTATCTGATCTGGCCCACGTCGTTCGAGACGAGCGTCAACGACGCACTGGCGAATCTCTACGGCGCCATCGAGAGGTATCTCATCGCGGTCTTTGACGTCGTCGAACGCAGACACGTAGAACCCGGACGGGTCGTCGCGCTCTCACGCGCCATGCGTGTCGCGTGGATAAAAGCCGAGAGTGCCATCGGGCGGGGCGTCGCCGAACCGGGTCTGGTTCCAATGGGCACCGTCGACGCGCGCAGCCAATTGGCCACGACGATGCGGATCCTCCGCGCACTGCACGCCCTTCGGATCGAGGCGGAGCGTGGCATCACCATCGAGGCCGCCAGCGTGGTGGACGACCTCGCTCAAGGTTGTGCGTACGCTCTTCGCACACTGCGCGAGAGCAACGAGGAAAACAAGGCCCCCTCGGCCAGTCTTCGCTCGCTGTATCGCCAAACCGAGAAATATCTCAAGGCCTCCGAGGGGCCCGAATCATTGTCGATTCATCTCGACGAACTGGTCAACGCCATCAATACGGCGACCGAACTGGCCAAGGTGACCGAAGACTGACGTCGTCTTATCGTTCGGCTGAGGTTGGCCTGCTCTGGAAAATCGGCAACTAGGAAGTGAGTGCAGCGAGTAGTTCAGACATTTTGACCGTGGCGCAACCGATCGACTGGTCAGAGGCGCCAAAGGGCAGATAGAGAACTCCCCGGTGCACGAGTGATCCGCACGAGTACAGGACGTTAGGCACGTACCCGTCTCGCTCGTGAACTGCAGGCGTGAGCAATGGTTCAACCAGGGTGCCCAGAACGCGCGTAGGGTCCTCGAGATCCAAGAGCATCGCGCCGATGCCGTAGGTGCGCATGGGACCAACACCGTGGGTCAAGACCAACCAACCTTCTTCGAGTTCGATGGGTGAGCCACAATTACCGACCTGGAGCATCTCCCAACTCTGAACGGGAAGTTTGAGCGGGGTCACTTCGTCCCAGTGGTGCAGGTTGTCCGAGAAGGTGACGCAGTTGTGCTCGCGGTCGTATCGAGAAAGGGCGGCGTAGCGACCCTGAATCTTCCTTGGGAAGAACGCCAGTCCCTTGTTCTGTGCGGCGACGCCCACAAGCGGTGAAGACGCGAAGGTGACAAAATCCTCAGTTTCCAGTAGTTGCTGGCTCACCAGGGTGCCGTCGTAGGCGGTGTAGGTAGCTATGTAACGTGCACAGTTCGGGTCGTGCACTTCGACGAAACGCGCGTCTTCCATTCCTTGGCTCTCGCGCAAAGTGGCGGGCCACAGGGTGCGCTGGCACAGGTCGGATTCGGCGTCGAAAGTTGCTGAGTAGAAGTTGTCGGTGAAGGATCGCAAGAGCGCCACAATCTCGTTGACGTTGATGCGGATATCGCTCTCAGCACCGATCTTTTCAAGCGAAGAGTTCAATTCGTCACGTGAGAACTTCACGGGCAGACGGTCCAGTACGGCTGAAGCCGTCTCACCGTCGAGACCGAGATCTCGCAAGCTGGCGTGAAAGACGTCGCGGTTGAACAATCCCTGGCTCGTCTCGGCGAGGACCGGAAACGGTTTGGGATCAAGCACTCGGATGCTGTGATCGGCGCCTATGTCACAGATTCGAAAACAAATCGTGGACTTATGACCTTCACCTATTGCCCTCAAACTCATTATGACTCGAAGACCGTCGGGCGCCACACCAGTCTGGTCTGGGTGCCTGACGAAACTGGGATTGCAAATCGCGGCGCCCTCGAGGGAGTACTCATGGGTGAAGGCGGCGCCGAGTAACTGGCGACGCGTCGCCGAGATGTCCTGATCGACCAAGCCCATTACTTTCTCGGCGTGGTCATCGAAGGTAGCGGCCAAGTTTTCGTGGCGACCCGAGAATCTCTCCACGAGGTCGGACATGACATTTCCGACACGTTCCTCGCTCAGGGATAGAACCTCTTGAACCATGTTCGAGGTGCGCGATTCGCTACCGCCAATCAGTTCTTGACCTGGAATGAAGAGTCGAGTGACAACGCGCGTGATATCCGCTCGAATGTCCACGTCGGTTCGTGTGGCGATGCCGACTTCGCTCACTACACACTCTCCAATTGACGAACCCGCTGCAAGGTGGCGAGGAGCGCCAGTGTCGACTCCGCGCCACGGTTGAGATTCGGACCTCGCTCGGTGAGCCCGTCATAACCCGCACCCGTCGCGGGGTCGAACATCACGGCGCCGACGTCGTTTCGGCCAAGAAACCACTGCGCCGCCAACTCCACGCCACGAGACCATTCCGTGTCACCGGTCAAGTCCCTCGCGCGTGCGCACGCGTCAGACATGGCCGACACCTCGATGGGCTGTTGGTCAAAGGTCTCGTCACTGGACTCACGATGCCGTCCCTTAGAGGACGTGACCGAGAGATGGCCCGCCCTGGTCTCGAGGGCTAGCAACCAGCGAAGCTCGGAGAGACCCAACTCCAGCATCCGACTATCTCCCAATATCGACCCGGCCGCCATGAGTGCTTCAGCGAGCACCGCGTTCGAGTAACTCAGACGCTCCTCGGGCCAGTGCCAGTCGTCTCCGAGTACGGGCCGGTCCAGCACGACAGCGGCATCGTGCACCAAGGCCCTCGCCGCGTCAGTCATCTCCTCGACGCCGACCACCTCAACGGCACCGAGCGTCGCGAAGGCCATTGACCTAGGCCAGGGCGAACGTACCTCGAGAGATCGCTCAAGCAACTCCGAGGCGTGGCGCCGTAGGTCAGAGTCCTCGATGTGGGTTGCCGCCACCCCTAGGGCCCACACCGCTCGTCCCCAGCAGTCTTCGTTCGAACTCTTGCCCAGGAAGCGCCCTGAAGCGGAACGTCGGTTCTTGAAAGTGCCGTCACTGCCTTGGGCGTCGTCCAGAAAGGACAAAGCCACTCTCGCGAGTTTTACCACGTCATCGGACGGCGCCACTTCTCTCGCCGTTACCAACAACACCCGCGCCACGTCGTCGACACAGTATCCGTGTTCAGTGCGAACTCGGTCGTGCTCGGCGTGCTCGAAGACGCCGTAGGGACCAATCATGGACACCAAGTAGTCGAATTTCGGAGGTGGATAGTTCACGCAGGCACGTCCACTCGTTTGAAGAGAAGATCGTTCATCGCGAAATACTGTTGCGCTACTGATTCCCAGCTCAATCCCACGGCAAGTCTTCGCGCTTCGCGCGCCATTCTTTCAGCGACCTCGGGCTCGGTGATGATCTCTTTCAATGCACGTCCAATAGCCTGAGGATCCTTTCGATTCACGACGATGCCAGCACCGGTTCCGAGCAATTCAATGGCGTGGGGAAATGATGTGGCGACCACGGGACGCCCCGCGGCGATGGCGTCGACCAGGACACCAGACGTCGCCTGATCCTTCGAGTCATACGGCAAGACCACGACGTCGGCGCTCTCGATGAGCGACGTGAGTGACAGCAAGTCGCGATAGCTGTTGTCAAAACTCACCATGTGCGATACTCCCAGGTCCTCGACCATCTTTATGAGGCTCTGGCGGTAGCTCTCGCCTTCTCGAGCGAGAACTTTCGGGTGCGTTCGTCCGGCGATGACGTACAACGGTACCGGATCCAGTCTCTTCAGGCCCACTAACGACTCGATGACCCACTCGATGCCCTTGCCCGGGCCGAGAAGACCCCACGTCAGTATCTTGGGCCGATCCACGCTCTGATGTTGGTGACGACTCGCGACGAGGGTGGCACCGTGGGGAATCACCCGAATGGGCGTCGTACCGACATTGAAGTGCTCGCGTAAAGTCCTCGCCGCAGATTCAGTCATGACTACGGCCGCGTCCACGCTCGCGATGACCTCGTCGAGCACTTCCCTCTGGTGTTGCATTGGATGCGAGAGGACCGTGTGCAAGATCGCTATCGTCGGCACGTCCAAGCCGTGCAGAACTCGCAGAACGTCCTCGCCGTCGGGTCCCCCGTAGAGCCCGTACTCGTGTTGAACAATCACGACGTCACACTGGTTGAGCGCGCGAATCGCAGAAGAAATAGTGCGCCGATCCTCGGCGATGAGTTGACCAATGACCGGGATTCTCGAGGTGGAAGCCGCCTCTTCGCGATCGAGCACTCGCACGAGGGAGACAATGTTCCCGGTCCGCTCAAATTCCTGGGCGAGCGCTGCGGTGAAAGTGGCGAGTCCGCAAGGTGTCGGAGGACCGCTGCTCAAGAAACCGTAGGAGATAGGGTGCGCGTTCACACTGCACGTAAGTTCAAGTGAGGATTCATCGTGGTGCCGGCGCAGTGAAAGCTTTTAGCTCTTGTCGGGCTCCGCATTACTTTGCGCGCAGACTCGACGAGAGCCACGACACGAGACGAGAGTTGATCGTCAGGGCGGTGATGGCGACAGTCGCAATAATAAGCTCGACCAGAAACGACTTGGGAGCATCTTTGAGAGCGCTCTTTGAAGGCTGTGCGTGAACGCACGAGGCGCTATGACACGGTGCTTCCGAATGGAAAAACTTCATGACTGTCCTCCAAGAAATGAAGGCGTCGAGCCCGAACGGGCGACAATCGTCTAGATCGTCCGACCCGAACCTGGCGTCTTACTCGCACTGAAATTGTTTCCAGCGACGACTTCATTCTACTTGCTTTTAGGAGAACTCGAACCTGTCCACTTCACCCAACGTTAACTTTCGCGCAATCCTGTATCTTCCAAGCTTCGCTGATCACAGAGCACAAGGCAACGTGATAGCAGACGACTAAGAAGTACAACTAGTCAACTTGGCTTGCGAGGAATGTCTCGCGGCACGATCATCGCCAATGAGACATTTCACGACTCCAGTCGCCCTCCGACTGCGCTGGGTAGTGGATCGAATTGTTCACGAAGTCGACCGAGCGACTCGCGGACGCTTTCGTAAAAGTCGCTGTCAGCGTCACCATCGTTGGGGTTAATCTTTCGACTCGCGGCCTTGAACATTTCGGAGAACGATTGTTCAAAGTCTTCGGTCTGGACGGGACGGGCGGAGGCGCTGTTCCTTCGCTTTGCGACGCGCCCGTCAATTCCCTCTTTCGCGAACAAAGTTGATCTCGTTGACGTCGTGCGCTGGTCCCTAGATTGTGGGTGCATGTCCATCCTCTCCAAATTCAGTGGCAACGTTGTTGCCCGTGCGAACGAAAGTTGGGACCAGCGCTGGAATCATGGTTGGGCAACTCGGGCCAGAACTAAAGGCCGACACCGCGGCCAGGAACGTGACCGACGACCTCGGGGCACCTGGGGAAAGACTCATCAGTCCTCACTTTTCTCGGTCTTGAACAGTTGTCAAGTCGAGGATGCGAAGTCTGGACGTCCTGAGTGTCACTGTAACACCATTGCGTTGGAAAATGACCAGAGCTTCTCGCTGACCTCTTCGGTAACTCGAAGACAACGCTCACGAATTCGATTTCACCTGAGAGTCACGGAAATAATTCTGCGAATTCTAAAGTCGTAGCGTCAATATCCAGACAAAGTGACCGCGTCAAAACTCACGGTGACCAACTCAGTTAGTGCTGAGTCTTTCTCTTCGGTGAATCAAGGTCGTGGGGATCAAGTGCGCCACTCACCACAGAAGTGGCCACGTTGGTAAGACCGAGATTGCGATTTCGCGCGTGTGCTCGCAATTTCGCGAATGCGTCATCCATGTCGCACTTCATTGACTCGCTGACCATGCCCTTGGCCTGCTCGATGATGATCCGACTATTGAGGGCCCAACTGAGCTGTTCGTTCAATTTCACTGCAGCGAGCGACGACTGGTGCTGAAGAATGGCGATTGTCGCCACGTCGGCTAAGGCCTGAGCGACCACCACGTCGTCGTCGTCCAAAAAGCCCAATTCGGTACGAAAGAGGTTGAGCGCACCAATTGTCTGGCCCCGCAGACGCATGGGCAGACAGTGCACCGACTGGAAGCCAAGTTCGAGGGCCCGCGGTGTGAAACGGGGCCAGCGTGCATCAGGGGCGACCAATTCACGATTCACGATGGCAAAGCCATCACGCATGCAATCAACGCAAGGCCCCTCGTCGGCCTGGATCTGGAACAGTTCGAGAACCCTCATGGTGTCACTCGAAGACGCGACGTACTCAAGCTCTCCCGCCGGCGATCTGAGCATGACGCCCGCGGCGTCCACGTCGACCGCCTCGACACAGCGATCACTTAACAAGGTCAGGACGTCAATGACGTCAAAGTTGTCGACCAGACTGTCCGCCAGTTCGACCAAGGTGGCGACCAGTAATGATTCTCTGTTCACCTAGACCTCCCGTCTGTTCTCGCATTCGATGAAAACAGTACGTCCGTTTCGTATCGGTAAAACCATTCTACACCCCTTGATTACTGAATTAGCCGGTTTCCTCAAGCCACGTTCCGTTCTCTCGACTGAAACTGGTTTCACGAGCAATGACCCTTGTCGCGAGGGTCGAGATTGGCGTATTGGTCGCGAAGGCGTGCGTGCGCAGAAGCACCAATGCATCACCGACGTCGGTCAAACCCTGGACCGCCAGCATGCCCGCGGCCTGGTGAATGGCGAAGTCAAACGTTGCCTCACGCTCGAGTTCGGCGGCCAGAGCGCCACCGGACGCGCCCGCCTGCATCGCGAGGATCGCCCGTCCTATCACAGAAGCCATCAGATAACCGTTGGAGGCTTGTTCGTACGTGAGCGCTCCACGACTCTCGCGATAAAGACTGAGGGCGCCCAGGCGGACGACTCCAATCCTCACGGGGAATCCGAAAACGGCGCGAGCGCCAATGGCGATCGCCGGGGGGGTGTAGAACACCCATCGGGCCTTCTCGCCCTTGACGAGATCAATGTCCTCAACGGCGTCTTCGCCGCGGCACGCATCATTACAGGGACCTTCGCGCAACGTGATCTCGAGGTCCATCAGTTGCGTGGATGCCTTGTCGCTCGCTCCCAGGCTGGTCATGTCACCGGCGCTCGATACAAGAGCAATGCCCGCGCCCGAGAGTTCGGTGATCTCTGCCGCGACCATGCAGAGCGATCCCTCGTTGGCGCCCTCTCGTTCGTACTGGGCCATGAGAGCGAAGATGTCTACCAGTCGGTCAGTCGCCATGGAGGTCGGCTCTCAAAGGCGCGACGAACCAATTAGCACTCGTTGTCCTCGTCACGATGTTTCTCCTCAACGTGTCGACGCTCAACGAGGGCTAGATCCAGCGTTATCAATTCCAAAAACCGAAATCAAACCCACCCTACATCAATGAGGTGGGTTTGAGACAAACGTTCACGCGATGGTCATATAGGAACTCAAGCGGCGAAACCGGGGCATTCGCTCGCTTAGAACCAAAACAAGACAACGTCCAAGCCGTCAGCAGTTCAGCGAAGTCTCGATCAGCTTGCTGATCTGAGCGGTCTCCAGCAGGAAGCCATCGTGGCCGACGTTGGACTTCACGCTCTGCAGTGGTCGCGCGTTCGGTATGAGGTCAACCAGTTCCTCTTGGAGTTTGGGCGGATACAGTCGATCGGACTCAATGCTTATCACCGTGACCGAGCTCGTAATTGCCCCCAACGCCTCTTTGACACCACCGCGACCTCGGCCGACGTCGTGGTGGTTCATGGCCTCACTTAAGACGATATAGCTGTTGGGATCGAAGCGTCGTCCCAGTTTGTCGCCGTGGTACTCCAGGTACGACTCGATGGCGTAACGCCCACCCTTTAGAGGATCTTCACCCTCCTGATAGTCACGGCCAAATCGGAGATCAAACTCCTCGCTCGTTCGATAGGTGAAATGACCAATGCCGCGCGCGAGTGAGAGTCCCTCAAAAGGACCAGACCCGGTGTCGTAGTAGTCGCCACCTTGATAAAGCGGATCGAGGCGTATTGCTCGAATCTGTAAGGAACTGAGCGCGACCTCGTCGGCCGTCGAGGCAGTGCCCACCGCGAGTGCGACCGCGTGGTCCACCCGTGAGGGCGAACCCACTGCCCATTCGAGAACCCGCATACCGCCCATCGAACCGCCCACCACGGCGTGCCACTTTGCGATGCCCAAATGATCAGCGAGGGCCTCTTCCACGTCCACCTGATCGCGAATCGTGATCGTGGGAAAGCGCGAACCGTAGTGACGACCAGCTTCGTCGAGCGAGGACGGGCCGGTCGTACCCTGGGATCCGCCGAGCACGTTGGGACAGACCACGAAGTACGTGCCAGTGTCAATGGCAAGGCCGTCACCGACGATGCCGTCCCACCAACCCTTCGTGAGGTGACCCGGCCCTGAGGCACCCGTGACGTGGCTGTCACCGGTGAGGGCGTGTTCGACGAGTACCGCGTTCGAGCCCGTGGAGTTGAGAGTTCCCCACGTCTCGTAGGCGACAGTCACGCTCGCCAGCGAGCCACCGGCTTCGAAGTGAAAGCCCCCCTGGTCTCGCCCGCGCAGCGTGACGAACTGGCGATTCCCAGGCTCATCACCTTCGCGCCAGTACCCCAGGGGCGTCGAGCTCATCCCTTCGCCGCGCGAAAGCCCTGCTCGAGGTCGGCGAGGATGTCCTCGAGGGTCTCAATTCCCACCGAGAGACGTACCAGATCGGGGCTCACACCGGTCGTGTGCTGCTCCTCTTCGGTGAGCTGGGAGTGGGTCGTCGACGCCGGATGAATGGCGAGGCTCTTGGCGTCTCCGACATTGGCGAGGTGACTGAAGAGTTCCAGGCCCTCGATGAACTTTCGACCTGCTTCGGCGCCTCCCTTTATGCCGAAGGCGATAATCGATCCGCCACCCTTGGGTAGGTACTTCACCTGCAACTCGTGCCAGGGGCTGGACGCGAGTCCGGCGTAGTTCACCCACTCGACGTCCGGGCGAGCTTCGAGCCAGTTCGCCACCGCCGTGGCGTTGGCGACGTGGCGCTCCATGCGAAGGCTGAGAGTTTCCAAGCCCTGGAGGAAGAGGAAGGAGTTGAGCGGCGCGATTGCCGCACCAATGTCACGCAGGTACTGGAGGCGCGCCTTAAGGACGAAGCGCGCGGGAAAGAGTGGCTCGGGCAGATCGCCGAAGACCAGACCGTGGTAACTCGGGTCAGGTTCGGTGAAGCCCGGAAAGCGACCACTCGCCTCGTAGTCGAAGTGACCGCCGTCGACGATGACGCCACCGATCGAGGTCCCGTGGCCGCCGATGAACTTGGTCGCCGAGTGCACCACGATGTCAGCGCCGTGCTCGAGCGGGCGCGTCAAATACGGCGTGGCGAGCGTGTTGTCGACCACGAGTGGGATCTTGTTGTCGTGAGCGATCATGGCGACCGCTTCGAAGTTGAGGACGTCACCCTTGGGATTGCCCAGGGTTTCACCATAGAGGGCCTTGGTGTTGGGGCGAATAGCGGCTTGCCATTCGTTGAGGTCATCGGGATTGTCTACGAAGGTGGTCTCGATGCCGAGTTTGGGCAAGGTGTAGTGAAAGAGATTGTACGTGCCGCCGTAGAGCGACGCCGAAGAGACGACGTGCCCGCCGTTCTCGGCGAGGTTGAGGATCGCGATTGTCTCCGCACTTGAACCAGAAGAGACCGCCAGAGCGGCGACACCGCCCTCGAGTGACGCGATCCGTTCTTCAAAGGCGTTCTGGGTTGGGTTCATGATGCGCGTATAGATATTGCCCAACTCCGAGAGGCCAAAGAGCGCCGCGGCGTGTGCGGTATCACGAAACACGAAGCTGGTCGTTTGGTAGATGGGTACTGCGCGCGCACCGGTCGCCGTATCGGCGCTCGTGCCTGCGTGTATTTGACGGGTTTCGAATCCCCACTCGGCCACTTCATTCTCCTCTGTCCATGGGCCGACCATATGTAGCCGACGTGGTTGTACTATATACGACTACTCCGATGGCATTAGTCAGAATTAGGGTCGCCACCTCTCGGAATGGCGCTTATAAATATTGTCACCCGCCGTTCACCAACCCTTACACGGTCGTGGATGATTTTCAAGGAAATTCCACGGTTACGCTGGGTTGGCGACCTTGAAGGGTGTCTGTTCACGCAGCACGAATCCCCTGCGTCTCGCCACTCCCCTTTCCGACGCTCTCGGACTTAACGAATGGAGAAGCTATGGAACGTTCCTCGTTTCTACAACGCATCAGTCGAGTACTGCACTGGGTGGGCGAAGTCACCTCGCGATCCGGCACTTCCGTGACGGTGTTTCTGCTGGTGCTTATCTTTGGTTCCGTCCTCGCGGCCTACGGTTTTCCGAACAGATGGGAGATGGGTTTCTCGACCGTCGTCAGCGCCTTCACCCTGATCATGCTGTTCGTTATCCAACACACGCAGGGCCGTCACCAGAAGGTTCTGCAACTCAAACTCGACGAGCTCATTCGCACGTCGCCCCAAGCAGACGATCTACTCGTCCATCTCGAGGTCGCCCCCGATGACGAACTGATCGACCGCGACCAACAACAACTCGCTCACCACGAATCGCTGCGCGACGACGCAGAACTCGAGGTCGTGGAGTTCATTCCAACGAAAAAGCCCTGAACCTGGTTCACTCGAACCGAAAGTGAACACGTCGAAGTCTGTTCTCTACGCGAGCGGTGCCTTGTCTGTGAGCAAGGTATGACGACAAAGAATTGCGAGGTATCTTTCTGTCGCCGCGTACCGGGTAGCTCCTCGATCCGAGCGACGCTACGGACCAGTCGATCACGAGGCGAGCGGGCACGATTGGGGCGACCCAGAAATGCGTGATTTCCCTGATATCTGGAGTCATTCCCTCCGGCCCAGTTAAGGTGTCGAAATTGAACACTTTGCCCACAATGACGAGCCCGCGTGGCGAGTGGCCGACCTTTTCGTCAGTGACGAACGGGCCGTTATTGGACCCTCTCCACTTCGCCGACGGACGTGGCGTAGTCCGCCCTTGCTCGCTGATCCATTCTTGGCGGGCGGTGCTTGATGTTTAGAAACAGGAAAGTCTCGTCATCGCGCGCTGCCCCCAACGAGTTCGCTCGTTCGCTCTTCGCGCCCTTGCCAAGCCGCTACAACGTGCTCGCCCAGTTACTCTCCTTTGGCCAGGACCGCCGCTGGCGGGCCGCCATGGTCGAGCACGTGGTCGGCGCGAAGCCCCGAATCGTACTGGACGTGGCGTGCGGACCCTGCGCGGTGACCAGACGACTCGCCAAGCGCACGTCGGCTCGGATCGTGGGCGTCGACCTCAGCGAGGACATGCTGCGCACGGGACAGGCCAACATCCGCACTAGCGAACTGGAGGAGCGCGTCGCGCTCGTGCTCGCGCGAGGCGAGCAACTCCCCTTCGCCGACGCGACCTTCGACGCTCTCACTTTCACCTACTTGCTGCGCTACGTGAGCGATCCCGAAGCGACGATGAAAGAGCTCGCGCGGGTCGTGAAGCCTGGTGGGCCCATTGCCAATCTGGAATTCGCCGTGCCGAGCAAGATCGAATGGCGCGTCGCGTGGTGGTGCTACACGCGATGGGTCCTACCCGTGGCGGGCTACGTGACCGGCGGAAAGGGTTGGTGGGACGTGGGACGTTTCCTAGGTCCCAGCATCTCTAAGCACTACAAGAGTTACCCAGTCGACTGGACGCTGCGCGCTTGGGAACACGCCGGAATCGAGCACGTGGAGTCACAAGCCATGAGCCTCGGCGGGGGCATCGTCATATGGGGATACCGAAAGGATTGACGTGTCGAGCCCGTTGAACACCCCCGACTTCGAGGGTCCGGCTTTCTACGCCCGACCCCGGTTGCTGCAGCACCGTCGTCTTCGCGACTGGTGGACTCTGCTTCATCCGCCCTATACGTTGTGTCACCTCTCCTTCGTCGTGATCGGGGCAACCCTCGCAGGAACGCTCAACACCTTTCGTCTGTTAATGACGCTTCTGGCCTTTTTCCTCGCCGTAGGTGTCGGTGCGCACGCGCTCGACGAACTTAAGGGCCGCCCCCTCGCGACGTCAATTCCCGAGTATCAACTCGTTGCAGCCGCCGTGCTCGGCGTGGGCGGCGCCGTTGCTTTGGGCGTCGTAGGTTCCTTCGAAGTGAGCGCGTATCTCGCGGTGTTCGTCGTTGTGGGCATCGTGATTGCCTTGGCTTACAACCTCGAACTCGCCGGGGGTCGGCTCCACAATGACCTCACCTTCGTGCTTGGGTGGGGTGGTCTTCCGGTTCTCACCGGTTTCTTCGCCCAACACGGAACCCTCAACGTGACCGCGTTCGCCGCCGCGATCTTCGCGGTCCTGGTGTCGGCGACCCAGCGTCAACTCTCCTCGCCCGCGCGCGAACTTCGTCGACGCGTCAATTACGTTGAAGGCACCATCACGAGACTTGATGGCACGAGCGAGACGATCGACAAAGCGACGCTCCTCGCGCCTCTGGAACGTTCCCTTCGCGCGCTATGCTGGGCGTCGATCACCGTTGCGGTGACTCTCGTGCTCGCCAGGGCCGCGATCTAGCTAGAAGGACTTTGGACACTGCGGTCTGCCAAGCAGGGCGCCCTAGTCTCGGTTCGTGGCGCGCGACGACTCCAAAATGAGCACTTTGTTCAGCGACCGGCCCCTGCTCGTGTTCTGGGAGATGACCAAGGCCTGTCATTTAGCGTGCCTGCATTGCCGGGCCAACGCCCAGTACGAAGGTGGACCCGACGAGTTGTCGACGGACGAGGGCCGAGCCCTTATTGATGAATTAGCGGCGGCGGGGCGACCACGCCCGATTCTGATCTTGACCGGTGGCGACTGTCTAATGCGCGACGACATCGTCGACCTCGCTCGCTACGCGAGACAGCACGACGTGCCCGTCGCCATCGCACCGTCGGTGACGCCTCGACTCACGACCCCGACGTTGCTCGGCTTGCGTGGCGAAGGTGTGAAGAGTGCGTCACTCAGTCTCGACGGCGCGTCGCCCGAAGTTCACGACGGCGTGCGCGGTATTCCGGGCCATTTCGTCTCGACCCTTCGCGCCATCAGACAGCTGAAGGATCTTGGTTTCACTGTTCAGGTCAACACGACGGCGATGCCCTCGAACACCCATCAACTCGCAGACGTCGCGACGTTGCTCCATGAATATGACGTGGACGTCTGGGAGGTTTTCTTTCTTATCACCACGGGTCGAGGAAGCGACGTCATCGCCACGAGCGCACAAGAGAACGAGGACGTCTGTCACTTTCTCGTCGACGCCTCGCGCTACGGCTTTACGGTACGCACGGTCGAAGCGCCCTTCTTTCGCCGCGTGGCGTACGAGCGCAAAGAACTAGGCGAACGCGCGCCGAGTGATACGGGACTCCTCTACGACCAATTGAGCGCTCGTTTGGCGGAGTTGCTCGGCCCAAGTAACGCACCGATTCGCGCCCCGAGCGCGGCCACGCGCGATGGCAAAGGCATCATCTTCGTGGGGGCGAACGGGACCGTCACCCCTTCGGGTTTTCTGCCGCTTTCACTGGGCAACGTTCGTGACCAGAGTCTGATGTCGATATACCGCGAGAACGAGCTTTTGCGTTCGATCCGTGCCGCCGACTTCCGAGGGGTGTGCGGGCGCTGTTCCTTTGCGAATCTCTGTGGCGGGTCGCGCTCTAGGGCCTCGGCCGTTTTCGGCGACCCACTCGGCTCGGACCCGGGATGCCTCTTGGTCGCTAACGAGACCTTGGCATTTCACGACGTGGCCTAGGGGCGAACAACCCTTCGCCCGGTTACTTTGAGGGCACGAATTCGAAAGGCCACGGGTGTCTTGCCCGTTGCGCGCTGGCGCTTCTCTCGGTCCTGGTCGGGTGCTGGTTGTTCGTGACCCAGGACGCGCAACGCGAGCTTCGCGTCATCACCCGTCAGCTCCTCGAAGGTTCCTTGGACAATAACGCTGGTCCAACTACCGCTCTCCCAAAACTCGTCCACTTCGAAGCAGACGCTCGAATTGCGACGCATCATGTTCATCTTCTGACCCTCGATCGTGTAAAAGTAGAAACAGTCGTCTTCGCGCGCGAACATGAGCGGCACCACGTAGGTCAGACCGTCATCGTGACACCCGAGCCGACCTCGGCGTTGACTTTTCACGAAGTCGTCGATCTCGAGTGTGGTCATCTCTTCCATAGGCGATGACGCTACTTGTGCGATCCGACTCTTTGGCTCGCATCGCCAGGTCCTAAGGCCCTTTGTGGTCCTGCGCCACGCGCCAGTCGATGTTTGCGAGACCGGTTCGCCAAAGAGAGACTGGACCACGCCGAACAAGCGACCTCAGTGCCAGGGCCCCGAACGATGACCGTGACCCGCCGGCCAGACGGTGTCGGTTGGTGGCGTACTGTCTTGGCCCACCACGTCTGGTCGAAACTCCCTTACCTGGTCTCGAGGGCTAGAGCATAGATAATCAGCCTTCGTCGCAGTTCGTCCCACGCCGAAGACGCGTCGTTAGGCTCTAGGCCAATGAGTTCGACCATCACCACACCCTTTGGCTTTGCCACCACGGCCGACGAAGTCCTCGCTGGCGTCGACCTTTCTGGGCGGAGCGCCCTCGTGACCGGTGGCGCATCGGGCATCGGCCTCGAGACCGCCCGATCACTCGCCCGCGCCGGTGCGACGGTGGCCCTCGCGGTGCGTGACGTGGCGGCCGGCGAACGTGCCGCTCGCGACATCGTCGAAACGACCGGTAACGAAGACGTGCGCGTCGACGAGCTCGATCTCACCGACGTGCACTCGATCAGCGCCTTCTCGCGACGATGGAACATTCCCTTGCACATGCTCGTGCTTAACGCCGGGATTATGGCCGTGCCCACTCTCGAGCGCAACCGGCAGGGACACGAACTTCAATTCGCCACGAACTTCCTCGGGCACTTCGCTCTCACGATGAACCTCTACCCCTGGCTCGAACGCGCCACCGGCGCCCGGGTGGTCTCGGTCAGTTCGAACGGTCATCACTTCTCGCCGGTGGTCTTTGAGGACATTGACTACGAGCATCGTCCCTACGATCCCTGGTCCGCGTACGGTCAGTCCAAGACCGCCGATATCTTGCTCGCCGTCGAAATCACTCGACTGTGGTCGAGTGCGGGTATCTGCGCGAACGCCCTTAATCCCGGTGCCATCGCGACCAACCTCCAGCGCTACACCGGTGAGGTGCTCACCCCACTCGAGAAGCGAAAGACCCCCGAACAGGGCGCGGCGACGTCGGTACTTCTCGCGGCGTCACCTCTCGTGTCCGACGCCGGCGGCAAGTACTTCGAGGACTGCAACGAGGCGCCCGTCGTGAGCGAGCCTGAGATGTTCGGCGGCGGGGTCAATCCATGGGCCCTTGATCCCTCGAGCGCACGACGGCTGTGGGATCTTTGTATTCCTTTCATTTCCTAGGTCCCAGGCGTCCACTCACTGCGTGGTTTGGTCGCGGGAATTGGCCCCGTGTGGCGTTACTCGTGGTGACCGGCCAAGATTGGTGAATGAGCGTGCCTAATCTGGAAGCCAACGTCCTTTGTGACATGGACGGCGTGCTCATCAAAGACAACGCCTTGATTCCTGGCGCCGCCGAATTCATCGCTCAGTTATCTTTAAGCGGTCGATCATTTCTCATCGTGACCAACAACTCGCTTTTTTCGCCAAAGGAACTGCAGGTTCGATTGTCGTCGATGGGCCTTCACGTGGAAGAAGGACATTTCTGGACCTCGACGCTGGCGGCCGCGCGATTCGCCGCCGACCAGCGACCCGAGGGTTCCGCCTTTGTCATTGGCGAGAATTGTCTTCACGAGGCCGTGCAAGCCGCTGGCTACCGCAAAGACCAAGACTCACCCGACTTCGTGATTCTCGGTGAGACCTGGGAGTACTCCTTCAGCGACTTCGCGACCGCCACGCGACTGGTGAAAGCTGGTAGCCGTTTCATCGCCACGAATCCAGAAGCCTCAGACCGGACCAGCCAAGGCTGGCTACCTGGCTGTGGCGCCATGGCCGCCCTCGTTCAGGCTGCGAGCGGCGTCGCGCCGTTTTTCATCGGCAAACCGAACCCGCTCATGTTGCACGAGGCCCTACGGACGCTTGACGCAACGAGCCAAGACACCGTCTTCATTGGTGACCGCATGGACACCGACATCCTCGCCGGCATTCAGGCGGGGCTGAAGACCATATTGGTGCTCTCGGGCGTCGCGACTCGAGAAGACGCCGATCGCTTCCCTTTCCGACCCGGACGGATCGTCAACTCAGTCGCGGACCTCGTCAGCGAGTGCTGAAAGTTCCGGTGAGGGCGACTCGGACAAGCCACTAAGCGCCCCGAGAAACAGATTGGCCCAGTCAAAGACGTTGCGGCGAAGTATCTGGCGGCGCATCCGCAACATACGCGACTTGACTTCCTTCTTACCCGCCTTCAGTGCAGTGCGAATCGCCTCCTTCACGCCTTCGAGGTCGTGGGGATTCACAATGAAGGCTCCGCGAAGCTCCTTCGCGGCGCCCGCGAACTCACTCAGAATCAAAACGCCGTCTAGATTCGTGCGACACATCACGTACTCTTTGGCCACGAGGTTCATCCCATCACAAAACGGCGTCACGAGCATGACGTCACCACAGAGGTACAGCGCCACCAATTCGTCGTAGGGAAGGTTCTGGTGCAGATAGTGGACCACGGGGCTACCCACCACGCCGAACTCGCCGTTCATCTCGCTCACGATCTGCTCGAGTTCGTGTCGCTCTCGTTCGTAGTGACTGTCGGATTCTCGACTGGGGACCGCGACCTGGACCATCACGTCTTTTCCGGGTACGAGGGTGCCCTCGGCGAAGAGCTCCGCTACGGCCTTCATTCGTTGCTGTATACCCTTGGTGTAGTCGAGTCGGTCACAGCCCAGGAGGACTCGCTGGGGATTGCCTAACGTCTCTCGCAGTTCATCGCAACGTTTCAAGATCGCCGGATCTTGGGCCAGGCTGATGAGTTGATCGCAGTCCACCGAGATAGGAAACGCCCCCACCGTGGTGTCGCGGCCCTGGTAGCGCAAGGTGCCGTCGTGGCCGGTCGCACTCAATTGGCGTCGCGCGAGACGCGAGAAGTTCGACGCGTTCGAATGCACCTGAAAGCCAATGAGATCAGCCCCGAGCAGACCCTGAAGGATCTCCTTGCGCCAAGGTAGTTGCATAAAAAGTTCCGCTGGCGGGAAAGGAATGTGCAAGAAGAACCCGATCTTGACGTCGGGTCGCAATTCGCGCAGCATCTGCGGTACGAGTTGGAGTTGGTAGTCGTGGACCCAAACGGTGCCGTTCGTCTCGACCGCTTGCGCGGCGGCTTCTGCGTAACGCCGATTCACCGTCTGGTAAGCCAGCCACCAGTGGCGGTGAAAAGTTGGCGCACGTATGGCGTCGTGATAGAGGGGCCACAAGGTCGCGTTAGAGAATCCCAGATAGAACTCCTCGTACTCTTCTGGCGATATTTCAACGGACTTCAGTCGAATACCCTCGAATTCCTTGGGCACTGGTTCGTCCGTGGACGCACCGGGCCAGCCGATCCAGAGCCCGTCACTCTCTTGAAGGACCGAGGAGAGCGCGGTGACCAGGCCCCCGGGGCTCGGACGCCAACCGCCGTCGCCCTCTTTCGCGCTCGATGGTCGCACGGGCAGCCGGTTCGCCACCACGACCAGCTGCGCGGTCTCGACCTCGTCGTCAACGACTTCGTCGATCGGCGTCGGTACTTCGGTCTTGGTGCCTATTACTTGGGTCATGCAGTACCTTTTCTCGAGAATGACGTTCACAATGCGGTTCTGTGATGCATCGACATTTTCCTTGCACCACGAAGTACATCCTTGTGGCGTTGAATTCCTACGGGGCCCCTCCGGTGATGGTGCTCGGACGATCTTCGGTGCCCGCGGCGTTCCACCAACTCGGCGAGCCCGCGCGTCCGACCAACGACCGCCCGGGCTGTTGTTCGGCTTCGATGACGTGCAAGACGGCGTTGATGAGCGACAGATGCGTCAGCGCCTGGGGGAAGTTACCCAGATGGCGCGCCGTCGTTGGATCGAGTTCTTCGCCGTAGAGCCCGAGGGCACTGGCGTGGCCCATCAACTTTTCACAGTGCGAACGGGCGCGGTCGAGCTCGCCGATTTCGACCAACGCCGAGACCAACCAGAACGAACAGACCGTGAAACTGCTTTCGGGTTCGCCTTCGAGTCCGTCGTCGGTCTTCTCGGGTCGGTACCGGTACACGAAGGCCCCGTCGGCGAGTTCATCGGCGATTGCACACACGGTTGAAACAATGCGCTCATCCTGCGGATCGAGAAATCCAAAGATCGGCAACAACAGCAACGACGCGTCCAGTTCATCAGAGCCATAGGACTGCGTGAAGCGACCCTTGGCGTCGAGACCATTCTTGAGGACATCGGCGTGAATCTCTGCCGCTGCTTCGTGCCACTGTTGGGCCCGGGCGCGCTCACCGCGCAACATGGCGAGGCGTGCTCCCCGGTCGGCGGCGAGCCAGCACATGACCTTCGAGAACGTGTAGTGCTTGAGTTCCCCGCGCATCTCCCAGATACTGCGGTCGGGCTCGCGCCACGAACCAAGCGCCATCTCGACGGCTTGGACCACAATGCGCCAGGATCGCTCGCTCAGGGAGTCGCGTGAACGCGTGTGTTCGAACACGCAGTCGACAATCGCCCCAAAAATGTCGAACTGTCTTTGGTCGTAGGCAGCGTTGCCCAGTCGCACGGGGCTGCTTCCGGCGTAACCCGTCAGGTGATCGAGCACGATCTCGTCTTTCGACGCCAATCCATCTACTGGGTAGAGGACCTTCAGTGATTGGCGCGGTGTACCGAGCCGACCAGACTTGGGGCCCGTAGGTTCCAGGACGTCGCCCAAGAAGGCGAGGAAATCGTCGGCTTCGGTGTCATAACCAAGCGCGTGCAACGCGCGAAGCGTAAAGGCCGCGTCGCGGATCCAGGTGAATCGGTAATCCCAGTTACGCGTGCCGCCGAGATTCTCCGGCAGCGACGTCGTAGGTGCTGCGAGCAGTGCACCCGACGGGGCGTAGGTCAACCCCTTGAGCGTGATGGCGCTTCGCTGTAGGAACTCTCGCCAAGGATGATCCGGGAAGCGACCGCCGTCGATCCACCCCCGCCAGAACCGACTTGTCTCGAAGCGAAGCGCATCCACCTGCTCTTGAGTCTCGGGCAGGACCGAATCACCCCAACTGAGCACCGCGAAGGCCGTCTCGCCTTCGGATAGTCGATGCCGCGCTCGCACCGCTCGACCTTCGATACCAAAGCGCATGTCGCCGGTGAGCGTGAGTGTAGGGAACTCCGCGTTGGTGGTGGCTACTCGTCCATAACCGGAGTCCATATGTTCCCACGTTGCGTCAGTGCGACCGTAGTCAAAGGACGGCTCACAGTTGAGCAGGATGTCGACGTTCCCGTGCAGACACTTCACGGTTCGAACGAGCATGTGTTTTGCGTCAAAGTCACCTGGAGTTCGCCGGTGGTGTTCAGAACGTTGCTCGTTTCGGTACCACGGTCCAACGGCGAGGAAGGTGTCAACGACGAGCCAGCCGCTTCGCGTCTGCCAGGTCGTTTCGAGAATCATCGTTCCCGGCACGTACTGACGGTGAGCCGGCACCGCGCTGTCCGCAGGAGAGAGGCGAAACGAACCCGCCGAACGATCAAGTAACGTCGCGAAAACACTTGGATCGTGCGGTTTGGAAAGACAGAGCCATTCCACTGCACCCGTGGGCGCGATGAGACAACTGTTCTCACAGTCAGAGAGGAACGCGTAGTCAGAGATGGGCGGAAAGATGGTCTCTAGCGTGTCTTGACCGATGTGCCCGCGGCTGTCGGTCGCAAAGCGCATGGCGTCGAGCCAGTCTGGTTCACGCAGAGCCGTCGGCGCGTGCAACGCGTCCTTGGGGTTTATGAAGCGAATCGAATCCGTCACGAACAATCCTCGAGTCACATTGACGCCCGATGTTGGTGGCGCAGCAAAATA
>Ga0302278_10001739_pt1 | contig 26243 bp, 16 predicted proteins | sample III_Bog_N3_2_FD_194543 | JGI IMG/M metagenome (GOLD analysis project Ga0302278, IMG submission 194543) | Peat permafrost microbial communities from Stordalen Mire near Abisko, Sweden - III_Bog_N3_2 | ecosystem: Environmental > Terrestrial > Soil > Wetlands > Peat | place: Sweden: Abisko... | reverse complement strand
ACCTCAAGCTTGCCGACATTCGCTACCAATCCGGCATTGATATTTACCTCAATGTAATCAATGCACAGACCGCCCTGCTGAGCAATCAGCGGACGGCGCTGAACCTCCAGATGGAGCAACTAACGACCAGCGTCCAATTGATAAAGGCGCTCGGTGGTGGTTGGGAAGCTTCGCTGAAAACAACTGACGTAATTCCCTGAGTTGCGCTTTTGTGATGCGTCTTTAGCCGAAAGTATCTCGCCAAAATCGAGACATGGGAAGCCATGATGTTGCTCGCCTTTGTCCCGTCCTGTCCCGCGGAGGGGGCGGGGGGTAGCTCGTGGCGGATGAGTTGACGCAACCGATTCATGCGCGCAAAAATTTATACAAAAGGTCGCTTCCCACCATCGTTCCAGTCAGACGCAACTCGCGCGGAAAAACCGCGCATGAGTCAAGTTATTGGTCAAGCGCACGGCGTCACGCGCGGCGGGAATTTGCCTTCAACCACGCCGCATATTCAACCTCGGACATTTCACCGGCAGCGTGCGCGAGCGTGCGCAAAGCGGCATCGGCTTCCGTCGCGTGAAAGCGATAACCGTTTAATTCCAGAAAAACGACCGCCACGGTGAAACCAGCCCGCTTGTTGCCGTCAATGAAAGGATGATTCTTCACCAAGCCGAAACCGTAACTGGCGGCGAGATCGAAAATCGTCGGCTTGCCGTAGGCCAAAAGATTTTCCGGTTTGCCCAAGGCTGAATCGAGTAAGCCCTCGTCGCGGATGCCGGTGGCACCGCCGAATTCCGCCAGCGATTGCTCATGGAGCGTCAGCACCGTCTCTCGCAAAACCCAGACCGGCGTTTTCATTTCGCCAGTTCGCGGAGCGTGTTGCGATAGCGGTGCATGACATCCTTGACCACTTCCATTTGCCGGGAGACTTCGGGATTGGCCGTCATCCGCACGCTGCCGTCCGTGCCATCGGTCAGGCAAATGGTATCGCCCTCGCCCGCCTTGAGATGGGCGAGCGCCTGTTTGGGCAAAACGAGACCGACCGAATTGCCAACCTTGCGCAGTTTTAATTCCAGAACCATGAAAGCAATGTAACAACGATTGTTATAACGTCAAGTGGAAGGAATCTGCTCACGCGGGCAAGTAGCGCTGGGATGTGGCTCAGCCTCCACCTGCTTTGACGAAAAAAGTCATCTTTTTTAAGCAAAAGTCCATTGTTGGCGGCTGAAACAGGCCGTAGAGATAAGTGATAAGCGCTTGTATTGTTCGACTCGCCAGTCAAATGATGCCGGTATTTTTACGTCACCATCAAATAATGAAGCCAATATTCCAGGAAAGCCTGCCCGTCATTTTGTCCGTGCATCTCGGTTGCGTGACGCTCGCGACATTCGGTATTTTGCTTTTGGGCGTTTTTGCCGCGCCCGCCGCCGGGACGAACGACCCGGCCCCGTCATTTTCCTATTCCGCCACCGACGACCCAAACAACCTGGCGCTGGTCGCGTGGCAGAAAGAATTTAGTGCCACGCACGAGCAGCGGATGCAGTGGTGGCGTGCCGCGCGTTTTGGCATGTTCATTCACTGGGGCGTCTATTCCGTTCCCGCCGGTGTGTGGCACGGCACGAACGTCACCCGCCACGGGGCCGAATGGATCATGAACGGCACCGCCGGCCGGATTTCGATGACCGATTATGAAAAGCTACCCGCGCAGTTTGACCCGGTGAAATTTAACGCGGAGGAATGGGTCAAAATTGCGCAGGACGCCGGCATGAAATACATCGTCATCACCGCCAAGCACCATGACGGGTTCGCGATGTTCCATTCGCAGACGAGCGCGTTCAACATCTACGACGCGACGCCGTTCAAGCGCGACCCGCTCAAGGAACTCGCCGACGCGTGTGCGAAGGCGGGAATCAAGCTGGGATTTTATTATTCACAGGCGCAGGATTGGAATCATCCCGGCGGCGCGGCGGCGGGCGGGCATTGGGACAAACATCAGGATGGCGACATGGACAAGTTCATTGATGACGTTGACATCCCGCAGCTCAAGGAGCTGTTTTCCAACTATGGTAAAGTGGCCGTCATCTGGTGGGACACGCCGTTTGGCATGACGCCCGAGCGCGCGGAAAAACTTTTGCCGCTGCTAAAAATGCAGCCGGACATTATTAGCAACAACCGGCTCGACTCAAAGAAAAGCACGGGCGACTACGGCACGCCGGAAAACAAGATCCCGACCAACGCGCCAGCCGGTGATTGGGAAACGTGCATGACGATGAACCACACCTGGGGTTTCCGTTCGTATGATCACGAGTGGAAATCCACTGCGACACTGGTGCGCAATCTCGTGGACATCGCCAGCAAGGGCGGGAACTTTTTGCTGAACGTCGGGCCGACCAGCGAGGGGCTGATCCCGGAACCGTCCGTAGAACGACTGAAGGAAATCGGCGGTTGGATGAAGGTGAACGGCGAGGCGATTTATGGCACGACAAAAAGCCCGCTGAAGACCCAGCCATCATGGGGGCGGGTTACGCAAAAAGGCGGCACGCTGTATCTCCATGTCTTTGACTGGCCGGCGGACGGAAAACTTTTGGTGTCCGGACTGAATGCCAAGGTTGATTCCGCCGTGATTTTAGCGACCGGAGAAAAAATCAAGGCCTCCACCGTCGCGGGAGGAGTTGCGGTTTCTGTTCCCACCGTTGCGCCCGGCCAGATTTCCTCGACGATAGTTTTGAAGCTGGAACCCCCATTGCAAACCAACTGATGTCGCGCCTGCTGTTTATGCCTTTTAAGTGTCATTTGGATTTGGGTCGGATTTTGCCGTTGATTTCGTTTTGCGGAATACTGGCTGGTGGCGCTTGCGGGGCGGAAACCGCGCCGCCCAAAGTTTTTTCCGCCAACCCGCAGGTGCTCGTTGCGGCCAAGATGAGCCTCGCAAAAGGTGAGTCTTCGCTTCGGCCGGCTTTGGGCAAACTGGTCGCCGAGGCCAACCGGATGCTGTCAATGAAGCCGCCGACCGTAATGGATAAGAAACAGGTTCCACCCAGCGGCGACAAGCACGACTACTTGAGCTGGGCACCGTATTTCTGGCGCGACACCAATTCTCCCGGCGGAAAATACATTCGCCGCGACGGCGAGCGGAATCCCGAAGCCGGCGAGGATTCGGATGCGACCCGGCTGGCCAAGGTCTGTGCCGGCACACACACGCTGGCGCTGGCGAATTATTTTGTCGGCGATGAAAAATATGCTGCCAAGGCGGCGGAAATCATCCGCATATTTTTTCTAAATCCTAAAACGCGGATGAATCCGAATTTGAATTTCGGCCAGGGCATTCCCGGCGAGGTCACCGGCCGGCCGGCTGGGCTCATCAGCGCGCGCGGCCTGGTGGATTTAGTGGACACAATCGGCCTGCTCGATGGTTCAAAATTCTGGAGCGCCGCCGATCAGCGGGGGATGACCAACTGGGCCGGGCAATATCTCCACTGGCTGACGACCAGCGAAATCGGCCGGGGCGAACTCGCCGCCAAAAACAACCACGGTAGCTTTTGCGACACCCAGGTCGCCGCGCTGGCTTTATTTATCGGCCAAACTGAAGTTGCCAAGAATATCATCTGGACGGCGCGCACCAAGCGCATCGGCCGACAGATTGAGCCGGACGGCCGTCAGCCGCTCGAACTGGGGCGGACCCTGTCCTTCGATTACAGCCTGTTCAATCTTCAGGCGCTCGTCGAATTGGCCGACCTCGGCCGTAATGTCGGCGTGGACCTCTGGCACTATCAGACGGTGGATGGGCGCAGCTTGCAAAAGGGGCTGGAATTCATGGCGCAATTTGTCGACGCGAATCATTCGTGGCCTTATCCGCAAATTCACAGCCCCAAGCGGGACGAGTTGGGTGCGCTCCTGTTTCGCACAGCCGCAATGTATCCGGACAGCCAGCTTGGCGCGGCCTTGAAGTTTTTCAACGCGAATGAACTCAACGGCAGTCCGGTGCGGCTGATTTCAAAAAGTCCCACTTTGCTAAGAACCGACGGGGCTGCCGCCGCCGGCAACAACTTCTTCAAGCCACAAGAATCAGGCACACCCGGCGACATGAAAGGCTTAAAACCCGGCGATTCAGAGGGTGAATAACGACATGGTTTTCATGGTTGTTGCGCCGGATCCGGGCAGAATTGGCCTGAAAGAATTGCTAATTATCGGTGATGAAAAAAGTCCGTTTTTTTCCGTGAAAGTCCATTGCTGGATTTTTAAAATCAGCGAAATTGGATATGTAAACCAAACCACAGATTGCATTACGCCATGCGAAAATGCGCCGAACCAAATAATATTGAACCATTGTCGTGCCGTGTTTCAGCACAGTCACATTCAACCCAAAATGCAGCCACAACCATGAAAACCAACACCCAGATCATTCGAACCAAGGCCGGTCTCTCCACCGTGGCGGCCATGACCCTATGCCTGTTTGCCGCCCTGAATGGACGGGGCGCGAGCGCATCATGGAGCAGCAGCGCTCCGTCGCCTGGAGCCAATGACATTTACCAGACGAGCACCACCGGCAACAATAGTGGCGGACTCTCCGGCTCCGGCGTTAATTATTATAGCAACGCCGGCTATCCGCCTGGTGAAGCCTTCACGACGGGGTCGCATTTCGGTGGCTACAACATGACCGACATATACATCAAGAGCCAGGCAAGCAGCGGCCAAACTGGCGGCGGCTTTAGTAAAACCACCCCATGGACCCTCTATGTTTATTCCGTATCGGGAACCACCGCAACCCTGATTGCCTCATATAGCAGCTTGACGCCTTCAGGCACCTTTACTGCCGGCAACTGGCTTCATTTCAGTTCATTGTCCGTCCCTTTGGCGGCGGGCACCGCCTATGCATTTACAGTTTCTACCAGTTCTGGCTATACCGGCCTGGAAAACTCGTCCACCGCCATTTCGGGGGGCAGTGCGGGCAGCGCGGTTTGCATCAACCCCAGCAGCCCTTTTACGGTATACACTGCGACATATTCTGGCGGCGGGTCGGCCAACGCAGTCTTTGACATCGCCTTGACCCCGGTTCCGGGAATTAACTTGAGCGAACAAAGCGGCGCGCCGACGCCCGGGACTTATGATATCTCCCAGATGAGCAACACCGGAAATGTCAACAAGCCCGGCGGCAACACGATAAATTATTATAGCAACAACAACCCCGCTCCCGGAGAAACCTTCACGACGGGATCCTATGCTGGCGGCTATACCATGACCGACATCTACGTCCAGTCTCAATCGAATAGTGGCCAATATGGCAACGGCATCGGCGGCGCGACGCCGTTGACTCTTTACATTTATTCCATTTCCGGCAGCACGGCGACCTTGCTGACCTCATACACCGGTGCCACCGGCTCCACTTACAACAGCGGGGACTGGTTCCATTTCAGCGGCATGACAATCGGATTGGCGCCAAACACGACCTATGCGTATGCAATTAGTTCCGGGGGCAATCCCTACACCGGCCTGGAAAACTCGACGGCCACACTTTCGGGAGCCAGCGCCGCCCTGATTGTAAATAACGGTGGGGCGGTAACCGCGGCAACTGGCGGGGCAAACGGGGTCTTTGACATTGTGTTAAATCAAAACACGACGACGGTAAGCCAACAAAGCAGCGCGCCGACGCCCGGAGCCAACGATATTTCCCAGTTGAGCATTACCGGGAGCGGCAGCAGTCCTGGCGGCAACAGTGGTTATTATAGCAACAACGGCCTCACTCCGCCCGGAGAACAGTTCACAATGGCGAACAATGCCTTTGCCACGAGCTACACGCTGACCAATGTGTCCATCATGACCGGGACGGGGGCGGGCAGCGGTTGGGGCAATAACATCGGCGCGCTCACCCCGTGGACGCTTTATATTTATTCAGTGTCCGGCGGCACGGCGACACAGATTGCGGCATACTCCGGAATTACTGGGGCTTCGTTCACCGGCGGCGACTGGATTCAGTTCAGTGGCCTGTCGCTCTCCCTGTCGAAAAATACCGTCTATGCGTATGCCATTTCCTCATCGTTTTCGGGAAGCGGCGCCTACACGTTGTTGGAAAACTCGACCACCGGCCTTTCGGGAGCCAACGCCGCCTTAATAGCCAATAACAGCGGGGCGATTACCACGTTATCAGGAGCGAACGGGGTTTTTGACCCCGGAATAAGCGTCAATTACGTTACCCCCACCGCGCCGACCATCGGGACGGCCACGGCGGGCAACAACTCGGTCACGGTGACTTGGACGGCTCCGGGATCCGGCCCCACTCCCACCGGTTACAACGTGAAACGCTCCACTGTCAGCGGAAGTGAAACCACCTTGCCCGCCGGCACCAATGTGGCCGCCTCACCCTTCATTGACAACACGGCGGTCAACGGCCAAACCTATTTTTACGAGGTGTCGGCCTTGAATTACACCGCTGAAAGCGCCAATTCCGGCGAAGTCAGCGCCACGCCGGCGGTGCCGCCCATCACGGCCACCGCGTCGGCCACGCCGGCGAACGTGAACCGTTACCAGAACACGGTGTTGAGCGTCACGCCTGCGAGCGGAACGCCGCCTTATGTCGTCACAATGGATGCCTCACCGATTGGCGGGGCGTCAACCCTGTCGCTCATTTCAGACGGGGCTGGTGACTATACCAACACCGTTGCCGTCAGCAGCAGCACCACATTGGGGACACAAACACTGCTATACACCGTCACGGACAGCAGTTCGCCGCCTTTGACAAATACTTTCGCTCTTACCATTCTTACCGTGACGGCTTCGAGCCTGGTTTGGGATGACCGTGCCAACAACCATAATTGGGATTTGGCTGACCAGAACTGGACTAATCCCTATGCCGGCACGCTGGATTACTATCTGAACAACGAGCCGGTGACGTTTAATGACAGCCTGCTTGGTTCGGGCAGTGTCATTTTGAACGGGACTTTGACCCCGAGCAGCCTGACGGTGAGCAATTCCACCGCGACTTACACCTTCTCCGGCAGCGGTCAGATCAGCGGCGGCACGGCTTTGGTCAAGCAGGGAACGGGCACGCTGACGCTCTCCGAAAGTGGTGGTGACAATTTCAGCGGCGGCCTAACGGTCAGCAATGGCACAGTCATCTTGGACAACTCCAGCAGCGCCATCACCGGCAGCACCTTCATCGGCGGCAGCAGCACGGTGCAGGTGGGCAACAACGATGCCAATGGCAACCTGCCGTCGGCAACGATTACGAACAACGGCACGCTCATCCTCGACCGCAGCGACACCGCGCTCTCGGTGGGCACCGCGATTTCCGGCAGCGGCACGGTGATCAACAGTGGCAGCGGCACGGTGACCTTGAGCGCCAACAATCCGCTGTCCGGCGGGATTCTGGTCAACAACGGCCTGTTGAAGGTCACCAGCATCGGCGGCGGCAACAGTGCTCTGGGCACCGGTAACACGGAAGTGAACACCAACGGCACGCTGATTGGCACCAGCAGCGACGCCTTCGGTTATAGCAATCAGTCGGGAAATCATGCGCCCGGCACCATCGTTATCAATGGGGGAACGGTGAGCAACCTTCCCAGTTCCAGCTATCGCATCACGCTGCCGAACCTGAACTTCACGGGCGGCACGCTGGCCACGGCCGCAGGAAATGCCGGCGACGCCAACGGAAATTACTCTTTGCTGGGCAATGGTTCCGGTGCCTGCACCGTGATGGTCAATGCGACCAATACGCCGGCTACCATCGGTGCAGCCATCAGTTTGCAGACACCCACGACGTTCAATGTCGGTTTGGGAACGGTGCCCGGCGGAGTGGATTTGCTGGTCTCGTCGCCGATTGTGCCATACGGCAGCCAGCCGCTGATCAAGACCGGTGCGGGGACAATGACGTTGAGCGCGGCCAACACCTACACCGGCAGCACCACCGTGAGCAACGGAACGCTGGCAATCACCGGCTCGGGTAGCCTGGGCAGCGGTTCCTATGCGGGCAGCATCACCAACAACGGGACGTTCTACTATGACAGTTCCGCCGCCCAGACGCTGTCCGGGTTGATTTCCGGCTCGGGCGGCATCCTGATCAAGGACAACACCAGCAGCCTAGTGTTGAGCACGGCGAACACCTTCACCGGTTCCATCATCGTGAGCAACGGCCAACTGCGCGCCAACAATGTTAACGCTTTCAACAGCCAGCCAATCACCGTTACCGCCAATGGTGGGCAGATATATCTGGCCGCCAACGGAACCTTTGGCAGCACCTGTAGCATCATTGGCTATGGCCAGACCGAATCGGACGGCATTTCGCACATGGGTGCCATTCGTCTGGCCACGGCCGGTGCCAATCTCTCCGGAACCATCACGCTGACCGGCGACGCCGGCATTGGGGCGCGCGGCACCGGCTCCGGCGGTGGCATCGTTTCTGGCCAGATCACCGGGCCTTACAATCTTCGCCTGGGACGCGTCGCCTTTACGACCGGCACAAGTTTTGGAACGCTCATTTTGTCCAACACCACCATCAATCCCAACAACTGGACGGGCAACACGACAAACATGGACGGGACGCTGAAGCTGGGCGCGGCGGATCAAATTCCCAGCGGCTCCGGTTATGGCAGTTTCATCATGTCAACTCCCGGTGCCGCCTATGTGACCAGCGGCAATCCCATTACTAACACGGTCTTTGATTTGAATGGATACAACCAGACTATCAATGGCCTGTTCAGCGATCCGAACGTCACCGGCACGGATTTGAACCTGCTCCTGATTACCAACAGTTCCGCTACCGCCGCCACGTTGATGGTCGGCAGTGCGGACGCTTCGGGCAGCTATGCCGGCATTATCGGCGACAACGGTGCCGGTTCGCTGGCTTTCACCAAGATTGGCGCGGGCGCGCAGACGTTGATCGGCGCGAACACCTACACCGGCAACACGACCGTCAGCGCCGGCACGTTGCTGGTGAACGGCTCGCTGGCATCCGGCAGCGCGGTGACGGTGAACGGCGGCTTGCTGGGCGGCACCGGCACGATCAATGGTTCAACCACGGTGAATTCCGGCGCCTATCTCGCGGCTGGCGTTGGCGGCATCGGCACGCTGACCGTCAATAACAGCCTCACTTTGAACGGCGCGTCCACTAACTGGTTTGTGGTGACCACAGCCGACGGAGCCAGCAACCAGGTGGTGGTTGCCAGCGGGACTTTGACGCCGAACGGGAGCATTATTGAAATCAACACCGCCGGTGATGCGAATCTGGGCGTCGGCACCAACGTGCTGTTCACCTACAGCGGCATCAGTGGATCGTTCACCGCGACGCCGGTGTTTGACACGGTGCAGACCGGCGCCGCCACCAACGCGGTGATTGTGGACAATGGCAGCGGCAACATTGAACTGGTAGTTACCAATCCGGCCAGCGCCCCGCTGCCGAGTTCGGATGCGAGTCTAATCTATCTGGCCTTGAGCCCGTTGGGAACCTTGGCCCCGGCGTTTGATCCGGGCACGACAAACTACGCGGCGACGAATGCCAACGCGGACACCTTGGTGACGGTGACCGTAACGAACACGTCGGCGTATGCGACGAACGTGCTGTTCCTGAACGGCGTGGCGCAAGGCTCGCCTGTTGCCGGCTCGCTGGCCGCATCTGTCCCGGTGGGCGTGGGTTCGACGAACGTGATCGAGGTGCAGGTGACGGCGCAGGATGGGCTGACGACGAGTAACTACTTCGTGACGGTGACCCGGCTGGGGAGCACAAACGCCTTGCTGTCAAACTTGGTCATCACACCGGCGGGAACATTGTCCCCGGCGTTTACATCAGGCACGACAAGTTACAATGCGACGAACACGTGGCCGACGAACGGGGTGACGGTGACGGCGACGAGCGCGGACGGGACGGCGGTGCTGGCGTTGAGCTTCAACAATGGCAGCACTTACAACATCCCGCTGACGAACGGGGTTGCGAGCGGGACGAATGCGATGAGTCTGACCTCGCCGGCAAATGTGGCAGCGGTGCAGGTTGTGTCGCAGGATCTGTCGCAGACGAATGTTTATACGGTGAACGTGCTGCTCCAGCCGAGCGCGACCATGCCGAAGCTGACGAACAGCGTGAGCGGGAACAACCTGGTGCTGAGCTGGCCGGCGGATCACCTGGGCTACCGGCTGCTGGTGCAGACGAACAACCTGAACAAGGGTGTGAGCGGCAACATCAACGACTGGGGCACGGTGGCGGGGTCGCAGTCCATCACGGCGACGAACATCGCGATCATCAAGTCCGGCGTCACCAACCAGTATTACAAGCTCGTCTATCCGTGAAAACTGTTGAAAAAATATATGGCCGGGGTGAAAGTGAAGTTGTCTTCACCCCGCAACCGAAAACCGGCGGTGGAAGTTATCAAATAATGAAAACACAAAAACATCGGGCGTTCACCCTGATCGAGCTGCTGGTGGTCATCGCCATCATCGCCATCTTGGCGGCGCTGCTGTTGCCGGCGCTGTCCGCCGCCAAGCGCAAGGCGCAGCAAATCGCTTGCGTCAATAACAACAAGGAGCTGGCGCTGGCGAGCCTGATGTATGTGGACGACATGAAGGTCTGGCTGGGGCCGACGAACGCCAGCGGGTTCAACGGGGGCGAGTGGATGGACGCGCTGATAATCTACTATTCAAAGGCGACCAACGTTTTGATTTGCCCCACCGCGCCCGACAAGGGCAATCCCGGCGGCGGCAACACCCAAGGCAGAGCCGACGCAGCATGGCATTGGTCGCTGACTCCTTCTTATACCGGCAGCTATGCATACAACGCTTGGCTTGAGGTAAAGAACAGCGCCATCAATCTGGTCAATGCCAACGCCAATCCCGGCTGGCTTTACCAGAAAGAGTCGACCGTTCAGACGCCGGTGATGACCCCGATGTTTTCCGACGGGGCGTGGGTGAATTTGGATCCGATGGAAACCGACACCCCGGCGCGGAACTTTTATGACCCGCTTTCGGTCAACCCTTGGCCGGAAGGGATGCCGCGTGTGTGTGTGGCGCGTCATGGCGGCGCATCGTCGGGCACCGCAATTCAAAATGTTCCCACGGGAACCAAGCCATTGCCTGGCCAGATTGTCATGGGATTTGTGGACGGCCACGTCCAAGCGGTGAGAACCGAGGATCTCTGGACCTTCTATTGGCATCAAAACTGGCAGACGCCATCCCCGCATCCACAGTGACCGGCCAGGACGGTGCGAATGCCGGTGGCGTGATTATTTCCAGCAAGGCAAATGATGCCGATGAACTTTTTGGGTCGCTCCAATTGGAAGCGCAAAAAGCGGGTTCAAACAATGATTCTGGTCGTTCTGGCCGGCCTGAGTTCCGGAACCATGGTTGCCGGATTCATCCTGTTTTACGCATCAAAAAAATAATTTTCAAAAGACGGATTCAAATTGGGACAATGCCAATGGTTGCCATCATTTTGCGAATCCGGCAGGATTGTGCATCCTTGAAAAATTGCGCGTCACCGGTGCGCCGGCCGGACTTTTTATACATCAAAACACAAAAAATATGACCATCAGATTCGCCGCCAGATTACTGCTCCTGACGATTGTCGCTGCAACCGCCCTGACGGGCGCTGTCGCCGCCGAAACCAATTCGCGGCCGTTTTTGCATCCCGAGCGAATCCGTTACGACAGCCATTGCCTGACGATTGATGGCAAGGACGTCTTCATTTATAGCGGTGCGTTCCATTTTTTTCGCTGCCCGAAGGAACTGTGGCCTGACCGCTTTCAAAAAATCAAGGACGCGGGCTTTAATTGCGTCGAAACCTACGTCGCCTGGAACTGGTGCGAGCGGGAAATGCCCGCCGGCACCAATGATTTTTCCAAAGTTAATCTCACCGACCTCGACGACTTCTTAAAAATGGCGGAGAAATTTGGGCTTTATGTCCTCGTCCGGCCCGGCCCTTACATCTGCGCCGAATGGGACACCGGCGGCTACCCGCAATGGCTCCTGACCCAAAAGCCCGCCGTGCCGCTGCGCGCCAGCGGCTGGCTGCGCAGCGACGACCCGACTTATCTCGCGTGGTGCAAGCATTGGTATGAAGCCGTCTGTCCGGTCATCGCCAAACATCAGATCACCCGCAAAGCGCCGGGCGCGCCGGGCGTCATCCTTGTGCAGTTGGAAAACGAATACGATTACGCACGATTTTCCGACGACGTGAAACGCAACCAGGTCAAGGCGCTCGGCGAATTCGCCCGCGCCGACGGCATTGACGTCCCGCTGTTCACCTGTTGGACGCATCCCGTGCGCGGGCAGGACGACCCGCTGCTGCGGCAGGTTTTTGACGCGTGCAATTTTTATCCGCGCTGGAACGTGGACAGCGTGCAGAAGGACATCGAGCAGCTCCGCCGCGAGCAGCCCGACGCGCCGCTGGCGACGACCGAATTGCAAGGCGGCTGGTTTTCGCAGGTCGGCGGAAAATTGAGCGAAGACCAGGACGGCGTCAACGCCGCGCAGATTAACAACCTCACGCTTTTCACCATCCAGAACGGCGAGACGATCCTGAATTATTATATGCTGTTCGGCGGCGCGAATCCCGGCGACTGGGCGGCGCGCGACCTGACGACGAGCTACGACTACAACGCGCCCATCCGCGAATGGGGCGGCGTCGGCGACCGTTACCAGCGCGTCTGGGCGCTCGGCCATTTTTTGCAGGAGCATGGCGCAAAACTTGCGCGTTCCGAAGTCGTGGACGGCGACGTGACCGTGCCGCAAAAAGATGTCAGCGTCGTTGAGCGCCGCGCGCAAGACGGCGGACGATATTTTTTCGTGCGAACATCGCAGCATGATGAGCCGCGCGAGGGCACGGCTCATGTGAAAGGAAAAAGTGCCGGCAACCCGGAAATTGTTTTTGATTACAAGCTGGAACCGTTCGGCTCAAAAGTTCTCTACCTGCCGCCGGGCGTGAACGACGTTGCGCGCGGCGAATGGCTGCCCAAGGCCGCGCCGGCGATTGAGCGTCCGACGGATTTGCCGGCCAGCGTCGTCATCACTTCCGCGCAACGCCAGACCGATTCCGGCCCGACGAGTTGGACAAAAATGAAGCCGGGGCAGAACCTCGCGCAGCTTGGCGTTTACGGCAGCGGCTTTGTTTTTTATCAGGCGAAAATTTCCAGCGCCACCCCGACCAACCTGATGGTCGAATTTCCGGAGAACGACGCGGTGCTGGCGACCATCAACGGCAACGCCGTCACGCGCGTCGGCGGCACGGCCGGCAGTTCTGTTTTTAATCTGCCGGCCGATGCGAGCACGGTGCGGCTGCTCTATGAAAATCGCGGGCACGGCAACGGCGGCGGCCTGGAGTCGCCCGCCGGCATTTTGTCGGCGCAACTGGTGCGCGCTGCACAGGTCGCGGGCACGCCGGTGGCCGGCTGGCGGATGCGTCTGGTGGACAGCACCAGCAAAAAGCGCCCGGAAATAAAGGCCGATTTTGATGACACTGGCTGGCCGCCGGTGGCCGTGGATGATTTGAACGCGAACCAATTGACGCCGGGACAGATTGCGGTGTTCCGCGCGAATCTCGAATTGTCGGCGGACGATGTGCGGAACTGGAAGTGGGATCTGAGCTTCGGGCGAATTGACGACGCGGGCTGGATTTTTGTGAACGGAAAAAGTGTCGGCCAGACCACCGACTGGTCGCAGCCGTATTCGTTCAACGTGACGAAGCATCTGCATCCGGGCAAAAACGTCGTCGCGGTCATCGTCCGCAACGACGGCGGCGGCGGCGGCATCGGATTGCCAACTTTCGGTCGCGAGCTTGAAGGCTCGCCGGTGGCATTGGACTCGTTCGGCAATCCGGCGGGCGTGGAGGCACAATGGTGGAAACCGGAGTTTAATGACCGACTTTGGGATCCGGTGGCCATCGGTTCCGCCGCGCAAACCGGGGACGCGCTGTTGACGTGGTATCGGCTGAAGTTTGAGCTGTCGCCGCCGAAGCCCGGCGTGTGGGTTCCCTGGCGGCTGCGGCTGGACGCGACTGGAAACGGCTTTCTCTATCTCAACGGCCACGCGCTGGGCCGTTACTGGCAGGCCGGCCCGCAGCATGATTTCTTTTTGCCGGAATGCTGGCTCAACTTTGGTGCTGGCCAGTCCAATGTCGTGTCGTTGAGCCTGCGCCCGACAGACAAAGGCGCGGCCATCGAATCTGCGACCGTGGAACCTTACGCCGAATTTGCCGAAAAGCGATAGTTAGCTTCGGGGGCGCCGGCGTTTCTGTTTTTGAGGCTGACTAAAAAGGTCATTTTATTTCTGCAAAAGTCCATTGTTGGAACGAGGCGGTGGCTGTAAAAATTAAAGATAGATACCATTCCGACAAAGTTCCGTCGCCGTGCACGCCTCGCCTGGCCGGTTGCAAGGTTTTGTTTTCGCCGGCGTTTGGCGGCTGGGTTCGGCACTGTTATACTGTTGGTCGGCGGGTTTGAATTGCTTTCCGAGAGACCTGCCGGGGCGGCGGCGCCGGTATTTCAGCAGATTGAAAATCTGCTCGTGATGTCCAACGCCAACGTGACGATCAATTACAATTTGAGCGCGGGCACGGCGGATTTTTTCTGGCAAAACTCCAGAAAAATCACCGCATTTTACGCCGGCGTCACCCTCGGCACCGGCTACGTCAAGGGGATCAACTTCAGCAACCGCAGCTGGTCGGTCTCCGCCAGCAATCAAGTCGCCATCACCGCGCACGCGGCGGGATTGCCGGACATGACGCAGTATTTCACACTCGACCAGAATGACAGTTTTCTCACGCGCGTGGACATGAGCGGGGTCAATCTCAGCGCGAACTGGATGGGACCGGTGGTCATGAACACGACGGGCGGCGTGGATATCGGCATCACGAACGACAACCGCGCGCTGTTCGTGCCGTTCGACAACGACCATTTTGTTTCCTACAACTCCGAAGGCATCAATGGCTCCGACACCGGCAACGAAGCCGGCGCGTTTTACGACAACACCTCGCGCCATGGCCTGGTCGTCGGCTCGGTGACGCACGACACCTGGAAAACCGGCGTATTTTGGTCCGGTTCGAGCAACAAGCTGGATCAGTTAAATGTGTTTGGCGGCGTGACTTCGCATTGGACCTGGGACGTGATGCCGCACGGCTCGGTTTACGGAAACGTCATTTCCTCGCCAACCATTTTCGTCGGCTTCGGCAACGACTGGCGGATCACGATGGAAAACTTTGCGAACGAAAATCTGCTCTTTGCTCCGCGTCTCGCTTGGACAAACGGCGTGCCGTTCGGCTGGAACAGTTGGGGCGTGACCAATTACCAGAACAACATCAGCTACAATGCCGCCATCGCCGTTTCGGACTCCATCCATACCAATTTGCAGCCATTCGGCTTCACGAACGGCGGCACGGTCTATGTGAATCTGGATTCGTATTGGGACAATTTGACCGATTCGCAGCTGCAGAATTTCACCGCGCACTGTCACGCCAACGGCCAGAAGGCCGGCGTTTATTGGGGGCCGTTTGTCTTCTGGGGCAATGCCAACGACGCCACCAATTATTTCGCGCCGTATCCTTCCGGCGATCCGCTCAACCCCAACTGGGTCTATCGCTATAGCGAACTACTGCTCCGCGACGGCAGCGGAAATTTCATCGCCAACGACGGCGCTTACGCCATTGACCCGACGCATCCGGGCACGCTCGCGATGATTGATTATTATGCGAGTTACTACGCCAGCCTCGGGTTCGACTATGTGAAACTGGATTTTCTTTCGCATGGCTCGCTCGAAGGCGTGCATTACAACACGAATGCGACGACGGGCATCCAGGCCTATAACCTGGGAATGCAGCGCATCCTCACCGACCTGAATGGCAAAATGTTCATCAGCGAATCCATCTCACCAATTTTCCCGTATCAATACGGCCACAGCCGGCGCATCGCGTGCGACGCGCAGCAGTCAAAGATCAGCAACACGGCTTATATGATGAACGCCGTCTCGCTTGGCTGGTGGATTAGCGGCCGGCTCTATCAGTTCAATGATCCCGATTTGCTGGTTTTCGACAACGGGCCGAACAATAACGAAGTTCAAAGCCGCCTGATCAGCGGCGCCGTCACCGGGCTTTATCTGAACGGCAGCATCCTGACCAACGCCGCCAGCATCAGCCTCGCGCAAACTTGCCTGACCAACGCCGCCATCAACGCCATCGCGCGCATCGGCCAGACCTTCAGGCCGGTTGACGGCGCGACCGGCACGGGTGCGGCGGACATTTTATCACGGCAGGACGGCAAGAACTGGAACATCGCCGTCTTCAATTACAATTCGAGTTCCGCCAGTCAGACGGTGAATTTGAGCAGCGCCGGCCTGCCGAACGGCATTTTTGTCGCGACAAATTTGTGGGATGGCACGACCGCCACTGTTTCCAATGCCTTGAGCGTGAGCCTGAATTCCAAGCAGGCGAAATTGTTCCGGCTTGCGCTCGTCAGCCCGGCGCCCGCGCCCAGGTTTGTGGCCACCGTGCCGGCGGGCGAAAACGAATTTGTCTTTAGTGGCAGCGACGGCGTGCCCGGCTGGCCTTACTATGTGCTGGCTTCCACGAACCTCGCGCTGCCGGTCTCGCAATGGCCGGTCGTGGCCACGAATACCTTTGATGCCGCCGGTAATTTTAATTTTACGAGTTTCCCATGGACAAATTCGCCAGACCGGTTCTTTTTATTAGAGATGCCGTAAATATGCCTCTTTGTTTGACAACCAACTCTCGCCGGGGTTTTCGGCTCGGCCTCATTCTCGCCGCACCGGTCGCGGCCTCCGCCGACGCAAAGCCTGTGCTCGATGTGGCGGCGATTGACATGCAAGCGTGGGCGAGCTGGCAGCGCCGCCAGCCTTGCCTGCTGTTCGCCGACCTTGCGCTGGGTGAGCCCAAGTGTATCTCGACCTTTGGAATAAACTTTTGCCTGAACCCGGCAGCGACGAAGTGGAGTGCAGTGTCGCGCTCACGCAGCCGGTGCTGTGGCTCAAATAAAATCTGAAGTTTGTCATGAAAATAAAAATTCATCCGCTACAAGGCGTGCTCAAGAAAATCCGGGTGTTCCTTTCGCTCTGGTCGAGCTGCGTGCTTGTGCTGATTGCAACCCCGGCGTTGGCGCAAACAAACAATCAGTCTGCCCCGGAAATTCGCACGCCGCCGGCGTCGCCCGCTCCGCGCATCAATGGGCCGGACATATTTGGCGTCCGGCCAGACCACCCATTGCTATATCACATCCCCGCGACAGGCGACCGGCCGTTGGAATTTTCCGCCGACAAGCTGCCCGCCGGCCTGACGCTGAATGCCGCGACCGGCAACATCACCGGCGCGCTGCACAAAAAGGGTGAATACAAAGTTATTTTTCATGCGAAAAACGCGCTCGGCACCTGCGACAAAAAATTCAAGATTGTCGTCGGCGAAATGATTAATCTCACGCCGGCCATGGGCTGGAACAGTTGGAACCATTACGCCGGCCACATCACCCAGAACATCGTGCTTCAAAACGCGAAGGCGATGGCGGAGTCGGGACTGATTGACCACGGTTGGAGTTATGTCAACATTGACGACACTTGGCAGGGCGCGCGCGGCGGCGAGTTTCACGGACTGCAAGGCAACGAAAAATTTCCCAACCTCAAGGGGCTATGCGACCAAATCCACGCGTTCGGTTTGAAGTTCGGCATTTATTCAACGCCGTGGGAAACGTCGTATGCCGGCTATCCCGGCGGTAGCTAGGAAAATCCTGAAGGCATCTGGACAAAGCCGGCCGGAAAGACGGTGAAAAACAAAAACATCCTGCCGTGCGCCATCGCGCCCTACCATTTCTACACCAACGACGCGAACCAGTGGGCGGCGTGGGGCGTGGATTATTTGAAATACGACTGGAATCCGATTGAATTTCCCGAAACCAAGGCCATGTATGACGCGCTCCGTCACAGCGGGCGCGATGTTGTTTTCAGCCTTTCAAATAACATGAACATCACCAACGGGCCGGCGATTGGAAAGATCGCGAACAGTTGGCGCACGACCGGTGACATCAAGGCGAACTGGACTTCAATGAGCCAGCGCGGTTTTGGACAAGACAAGTGGCGGGAGTATTCTTCGCCGGGTCATTGGAACGATCCGGACATGCTGGAAATTGCGACCCGGGAAAAAAACCAGCCCGGCCTGACTCCGGACGAAGAATATACGCACATGACCTTGTGGTGCTTGCTATGCGCTCCGTTATTGCTCGCCAATGATATGAGCAATATGGATGCGTTCACAAAAAATTTGCTGGAAAACGATGAGGTTATTTCTGTTAGTCAGGATGCGCTCGGCGATCAGGCGGTGGAAATTGCCCGGGACGGCGCGGCGCGGGTTTATGCAAAAAAAATGGAAGACGGGTCAAGGGCGGTCGGTTTGTTCAATACTGGCACGAATGGAACCATTGTCGTGACTGTAAAATGGAGCGACTTGAAAATTCAGGGCGCGCAATACGTCCGCGACTTGTGGCGGCAGAAAGATTTGGGCAGTTTCAAAAATGAATTTTCTCTGCCCGTCGCACCTCACGGCGCGGAACTGGTGAAAATCAAAGCCGAATGAATGAAATCTGATGATTTTGAATTCAAGGCCACCGCAAGCATCAGGGCAGCCGGTCAGCGGCGTCATTTGTGCGCGACCGGGCGCGAAACTTAGCCGGCGTGATGCCAATCTTCTTTTTAAAGATGCGACCGAGATACTCGGTATGTTCCAAACCGATTTTTTCCGCGATCTGATCCAGCGAAAAGTCGGATTCGGCGAGCAATTGCTTCGCGCGATTCAGCCGGACGCGGAGGATTTCATGCTTTGGCGAATGCCCCATGATGCTGGTAAAACGACGTTCCAGCGTGCTGCGCGAGAGCGGCACTGCACGGAGCACGTCGCTTACGTCCACGCCCTCGCAGGCATGTTCGCGAATGAAGCGCGCGGCCATAGCGATGTGCCGGTCTTCAATCGCGAGCACTTCCGTAGAGCGGCGCGTGACAACGCCTATCGGGTTGATCAGCAGCTCGTGCTGCTTCGGTTTTTTCCCGACCATCATCTGGTCGAGCAGGCCGGCGGCTTCGTAACCGATGAGCTCCGTGTTGGGCACCACGCTCGACAGCGGTGGGTCGGACAGGTCGCACAACGTCACATCGTTGTCCGCGCCGACCACGGCGACCTCATCCGGCACGGCGATGCCGACGGCGCGGCAGGCGTTGAGCACCTGCTGGCCGCGCATATCATTGCATGCCATCAGGCCGACGGGTTTGGGCAGTGCTTGCAGCCACCTGGCGACGTGCTCGTTGTCAGTCAGGCCTTCGTCCTCGAATTTGGCGGTGCTGTCTTTGGCGACCATCTGTTTCTCATCAAAAACATGGCAGCGCAAACCGTCTTCCGTGACGTATTGGGCAAAGCTGTCGCGGCGCTCGTCCGAATAATCCGCGCCGTTGAAGCCGCAATAGGCGAAATGCCGGAAGCCGCGTTCCTTCAGGTGTTCGAAGGCTGCCTGTGACACGGCGGGATTGTTGGTGATGACGTAGGGCGCCTTCGGCGTGGGCACGATGTGGCGCAGATATACGACCGGCACGCGCAGCCTCTCGATGATCTTGACCATCGCGTCGTTGTCGAGCCGCGCGATGATGCCGTCGCCGCGCCAGCCGGCAAGCCATGTCGGGATGTCATAAAAACTGTGCTCCTGAAAAAAAATCGACCAGTGTCCGTGCTGCCGGATGTATTTAGCCACGCCGGCCAGCGTGCCGCGCCCGTAGGCGCGCGAGGATTCGACCAGCAACGCGACGCGGGGATATTTCGGTGTGACGGTAAATTTTTTCATCGGCGCGGAATTTGGATATAGTTGTCACAACCGGCGGAAGTTTCAAGAAAATGCTGCCGGATGCGGGCGGATGAAAATTATTTTCCGAAAAATTTGGCAATTCACCCGTCCGAACCTTAAAAATCATGCCGATGCAAAAACTTCACCTGGGCACGCTCGACTACTCCATCCTGCTGACGTATTTCGTCTGCGTGCTGGCCTTGGGCTGGGTGCTCAAGCGGCGGATGAAGGGTAGCGACGATTTTCTTTTGTCCGGCCGCTCGCTGCCGGCGTGGGTGACGGGCTTGGCGTTTCTCTCGGCCAATCTCGGCGCGTTGGAGGTCATCGGCATGGCCGCGTCTGGCGCGAAATATGGCATGATGACCTGCCACTTCTACTGGATCGGAGCGATTCCGGCTATGGTGTTTCTGTCGGTGTTCATGATGCCGTTTTACTACGGCTCAAAGGCGCGCTCCGTGCCGGAATATTTAAAATTCCGTTTCGATGAAAAAACACGGGCGTTCAATGCCACCTCCTTCGCGGTAAAAACAATTCTTTCTTCCGGCATCTCGCTGCACGTCATGGCGAAGCTGTTCGAGACGCTCGTGGGCTGGAATTATCACGTCTGTATCGCCGTCTCGGCGGCCATCGTGCTTGTGTATGTTTTGCTCGGCGGGCTGACGGCGGCGATTTACAACGAGGTTTTCCAGTTCGTGATGATTCTGATCGGCTTCGCGCCGCTCGCGTTCATCGCGTTGCGCGACGTCGGCGGCTGGGACGGCTTGCGGCAAAAATTGGATGTCGTCGCGGCGAACCAGCACTTCGCGCCGGGAACGTGGAGCGAACTCTGGCGGCACACCGGCAGCCCGGCGGACAATCCGATGGGAGTCGGCTGGTTCGGGATGGTGATGGGTCTTGGCTTCGTGCTGTCGTTCGGCTACTGGTGCGTGGATTTTTCCGTAATCCAGCGTGCCATGGCTGCACGCTCGATGTCCGCCGCGCGCCGCACGCCGCTGATTGCTGCATTTCCAAAATTGATTTTCCCGGCGCTGATCATTTTGCCTGGACTCATTGCGATGGCATTGAACTCCGGTGACGGCGGAAATTTTCTACCCCAGGCCGCCGACGGCCAGCCGGATTACAACATGGCGATTCCGATGATGCTGAAACATTATTATTCCACCGGCCTGCTCGGCATCGGATTCACCGCCCTGATGGCGTCGTTCATGTCCGGCCTGGCGGGCAACGTGACGGCGTTCAACACCGTCTGGACTTATGACATCTACCAAAGCTACCTTGCGCGCAACCGTTCTGACCGCCATTACCTCTGGGTCGGCCGCGTGGCGACGGTGTGCGGAATTTTGCTGAGCATGGCGGCGGCGTATCTCGCCTCGCGCTTCGACAACATCATGGACTTGATCCAGCTCGTCGCGGGCTTTGTGAACGCGCCGCTGTTCGCCACGTTTCTTCTGGGAATGTTTTGGAAGCGCGCGACCGGCCATGGCGCGTTTGCCGGACTGGTTGGCGGCACGTTGGGCGCGGCGTTGCTGCACGGACTTTCGCTCGCTGAAGGCGCGACGGCTGGAATCAAAGGCGGCTGGCTGGCCGCACCGCTGCATTTTCACAGCGCGATGGGACAAAACTTCTGCATTGCGACGGTTTCGTGGACGTGCTGCTTTGCATTGACGATCCTGGTTTCGCTGGCCACGCGTCGAAACAAGAGCGACGCCGAACTTTCCGGTCTGGTCTATTCGCTGACGTCCAGGTTGGCGGCTGACCGCGAGCCATGGCATCGCCGGCCGGCGGTTCTCGGCGGCATCGTCCTCGTCGCGATGCTCGTTCTGAACTATGTTTTCCGCTGAATTCTGGGCGTAAAAGAGCAGCTAAAACCGGCTGACCAAAAAGTCCTTTTAATTTCCGAAAAAGTCCATTGAGAGTCCACGCCTGCGAAAGTAAATAGTAGTTATAGCTTTTGTGCGAAAGTCATTTATATCGTCATGGCATGGTGGAATTGTCGCCGCCGCCTTTGGGTGGTTGCTGTTCTTCGGGCTTGTTTTTCATGCCAGCGCAGCCGACGACGCGCGGCGCATTCGTATCACCACGGCGCATTCTGCGCTGACGCTGCTCGTCGGCGAGGATGGTCGCGTCTATCAACTCGGCTACGGCAGCGTGAATAAAAATGGCTTTTCCCACGAGCGCACACCCGTGCGCGAGCAGGAATTTTATCCGCAAGCCGGCGATGGCTTTGTGCTTGAACCCGCATTGGAAGCGACGCACGCGGACGGAAATATTTCAACCGATTTGATTTATGTGCGGCATGAAACGCAAATTGTGGACACAAACATTTCGCTCACGCGTATCGAACTGAAAGACCCGGCGTATCCGTTTTTTGTCACGCTCTGCCTCAAGACTTACGCGAACGAGGATGTCATCGAGCAGTGGACAGAAATTCGCAATGGCGAAAACGGCGCGGTGACGCTCGACCGATTCGCCTCGTCCGCGCCGCTGCTGCACGGAAAGGAATACTGGCTCACGCAGTTTCAGGGCGACTACCGGCGCGAGGCGACCATGGTGGAGGAAAAACTTACGCCGGGCACAAAGATTCTCGATTCAAAGATCGGCACGCGCGCGTCGCGTTATCGCATCGCGTCGTTCATTTTGTCTCTGAACGAGCCAGCGATGGAAGATTCCGGCGAAGTCTTCGGCGGCTCGCTCGAATGGCCGGGCAGTTTTCAACTGGCCTTCGACGTGGACTGGAACAACCATCTGCGCGCGCTGTGCGGCATCAATCCGTTCGGGGAAACGTATCATCTCAAGCCTGGCGAAACTTTCACCACACCCGCGATGCTGTGGACGTGGAGCAACCAAGGCAAAGGCCAGGTGAGCCGCAATTTTCATCGCTGGGCGCGGAGCTACGGGATCCGCGATGGCAACTCTCCGCGTCCGGTGCTGCTGAACAACTGGGAGGCGACCGAATTTAATTTCGACGAAAAAATCATTGTGGCGCTGTTCGATGGCGCGAAGGAACTCGGCGCGAATTTGTTTTTGCTGGACGACGGCTGGTTTGGGAACCGGCACGCGCGCACGAATGATGCCGCCGGCCTCGGTGACTGGCAGGTAAACACGAACCGCCTGCCGCACGGACTTTCTTATCTCGCAGCGCAGGCGAACCAGCGCGGCATCCGCTTCGGCATCTGGCTCGAACCCGAAATGGTTGACCCGGCCAGCGACCTTTACGAGCTGCATCCCGAATGGGCGATTGGTCAGCCTCATCGCGCACCGGATTTGTTCCGCAACCAGCTCGGGCTCGACTTGAGCCGGCCTGCCGTGCGCGATTTCGTGTGGCAGTCCATTGACGACACGCTCAAGCCGAATCCCGGCATCACGTATCTGAAATGGGATGCCAACCGCTACGTAACGCAGCCGGGCTCGGCGTATCTGTCGGCGGGCGAGCAATCGCACTTGCTGATTGATTACAATTTTGCACTATTGAACATCATGTCCCGGCTCGCGAAAGATTATCCGCAAGTCACCGCCATGCTTTGTTCCGGCGGCGGCGGCCGCGTGGATTATGGCGCGCTGAAATACTTTCACACGTTCTGGCCGAGCGACAACACCGACCCGCGCGACCGCGTCTTTATTCAATGGGGCTTCAGCCATTTTTTTCCGGCAATCACGATGTCAGCGCACGTCACCAAGATGGGTAATCGTCCGCTCAAGTTCGCGCTCGACGTGGCAATGAGCGGCACGCTGGGCATGGATCTTGACGTGAGCAAACTTTCCGCCGGCGAACGCGCGGCGGTCGCGGCGGGCGTCGCGCTTTACAAAAATGAACTGCGTGACGTGACGTTGCGCGGCGATCTTTATCGCTTGGAATCGCCTTATGACCATCCGCGCGCCGCGCTGGATTTTGTCTCGCCGGACAGTTCGCGCGCCGTGTTATTTGTTTATCAGCTTCAGGACGCGGCGAACAAAACAGTGAAACCACGCGGGCTTGACCCGCAGATGCGCTATCGTGTCCGCGAAGTTGATCTGCCTGCCGGCGAAAAATCAAAACTCGACGCCGACGGTCAAATCATTGACGGTGCGACCTTGATGCGCGATGGTCTTGTGCCACCGTGCCGGAAAGAATTTGAAAGTTCAGTCATTGAACTGGCCGGTGAAAAATAAAAAATGCTTTCTGCCACCAAAAACGTGCCCCTTCGGTTTTTCAGTTGGCGAGGCGTCGGGCTGATTATTTTCTTGGCGGCTCAAATGGCGTTTTCGCAGGCCAAAAACATTTCGGTCATGGAGGTGGGCAGATGGCGCGTCGAATACGATCTGGCAAACGGCGTGGCGGACATTTTTTGTGACGGCAAGATTTTGATCCCGCGCGCCTACGCCGTGGTAAAGCTCCCGGAAACGGTGACGAGCATGGATTATCAGTCCCGCAAGGTTTCGCGAACAAACTTTTCCGATGGTTTTGGGAGCGGCGTGAAAATTACTGTCGAATCTTCCAATGGCGATACGGACAAAATGATTCAGACCTTTTGGCTGTATCAAAAGGCGGACTATATTCTGGCTGATGTAAAAATCCTTCGGAAATCCGGCGCGAAGTCCAATTTCATGTCGCCGCTAACCACAGAGTCAGCGGTGTTTTTTCCGCCGTATGGTGATAACCGTGCGCTGGCCGTGCCGTTCGACAATGACAAGTGGATTCGCTACAACGCCATTCCGTTCGGCACGAATGTGACGAGCCACGAAGTTTCCGCGTTTTACAACAATGCGAACCGGCAGGGTTTGGTGATCGGCTCAGTTGAACACGATGTATGGAAAACGGGGATCAAATTAACGACAGCTTCAAATGTCATCACCGGCCTGCAAATCTTTGGCGGGCTTGCTTCCGACGAGACGCGCGACGTGCTGCCACACGGAATAATCAGCGGCGAAGCCATCAAGTCACCCAAAATCTTTATTGGAAACTTTTCCGACTGGCGAAACGGGCTGGAAACTTTCGCCCGCGCAAATGCAATCGTGACGCCCGCGCGTGCGTGGACGAACGGTGTGCCGTTCGGCTGGAATAGCTGGGGAAAATTACAGCATAAAATCTCCTTCGATAAGGCGATCCAAGTTTCCGACTATATCGCCAAGGAACTTCAGCCAAATCATTTTGAAAATCACGGCGTGGTTTACGTCGGGCTGGATTCCGGCTGGACACGGTTGAATGCGGCGCAGTTGAAAGCGTTTGTGGATCACTGTCACACGAACGGGCAGGAGGCGGGGGTATATTTCACGCCGTTCGCCGCGTGGCGGCAGTCCGATGACGCGGTGGTCGAGGGCACTGATTATAAATTTCGCGACCTCTATCTCTACGCGAACGGGCAGAAGCAGTTGCTCGATGGCGGCGTGGCGCTCGACCCGACGCATCCGGGGACGCGTCAGCGCATCGAACATATCGCGGCACAATTCAAGCAGGCCGGCTTCAAATATGTGAAGTTGGATTTTCTGACGCACGGCGCGCTGGAGGCGGACAGCCATTTTGACCCGCAGGTGACGACGGGGATTCAGGCTTACAATTCAGGAATGAAATTTGTCCGGCAAACCTTGGGCGAAGACATTTATTTGAACGAGGCAATATCACCTTTGTTTCCGGCGCAATATGCGAACTCGCGCCGGATTGCGTGTGACGCCTTTGGCGATATTGACAAGATCGAATACACGCTCAACGCATTGACCTACGGCTGGTGGCTCGCGCAGGATTACGATTACAACGACCCTGACCACGTCGTGCTTGACGGCTTCAGCGAAGGCGAGAACCGCGCGCGCGTGACTTCCGCCGTCATCAGCGGGCTTTTTCTTTCGGGCGATGATTTCAGCGACTCTGGTAGCGCCACCGGCAAAGCGCGCGCCAAAAAATATTTGACGAACCAGGAAATCAATGGTCTTGGAACAGCCGGGAAATCCTTTCAACCCGTGGAAGGCGATGCTGGCGGCTCGGCGGCAAATCTCTTTACGCGATGTGGCGAAGACGGCTTCTATCTGGCAGCCTTGAATTATTCCAACACCACCAACCATGTGGCGGTTAATTTGGACAGGATTGGCCTGTCGCCTGGCCGATCATACGGGTTCAATGAACTATGGTCCGGCGAGGTTTTCAATGCTTCCAACATTTTGACCCTGACCCTCAAGCCGGCAGATGCTGCGGTCTATAAAATTGCCTTGGGCATCCATAAATGAGTTTCCCGTCCGTTAGGGTCTCGAAAAGGATAGGACCCGTCTGCGGGTGGCAGTGGGGAATGATGTTGGTGTGAGCCTAAATCGGAATCGAAATGCTACGCTCTTTGATGTCATCAAAGGGTTGACTGATTTGCGAGTTATGCTCTTGGACAGATATGGTGGAGGCGGCGGGAATTGAACCCGCGTCCCAAGTCAACCAACCAGCCGCGACTACATGCTTATTCCCGGTAATTTTTTCTGCTATGCGATGGCGCCGGAACTCGAGTCGCA